>BNJT01001440.1_pt1 | contig 314924 bp, 308 predicted proteins | sample 8540491 | NCBI WGS metagenome assembly BNJT01 (sample SAMD00202455, study PRJDB9452) | human saliva metagenome | host: Homo sapiens | reverse complement strand
GCTCAACAAAGATACGGATAGAAAATCACGCAGGCGACTGGTGACAAGCGACGAGAGAGCTGATGATGTCCCCGCCACTTGCCTCTGGCACTTGACAAGAGGAGTAGGCCAAATGCAAGAAGCCCTACCTGAGAGGTGATGACCTCATCAGGTAGGGGCTTCTGTTTATGCGCTTAAGTAGTTACGCTGGAGAGCGCCTTACTTTACCTTAGCGACGATAGCCTTGAAGGCTTCGGGATGGTTGACAGCGAGGTCAGCGAGGACCTTGCGGTTGATCTCGATACCCTGAGCGTGGAGAGCACCCATCAGGCGAGAGTAAGAGAGACCCTCGAGACGAGCAGCAGCGTTGATACGCTGGATCCACAGAGCACGGAAGTTACGCTTCTTGTTCTTACGATCGCGGAAGGCGTAGGTCAGACCCTTTTCCCAAGTGTTCTTGGCTACGGTCCAGACGTTCTTGCGAGCACCATAGTACCCACGCGTGAGCTTAAGGATGCGCTTGCGCTTAGCGCGAGAAGCTACATGATTGACTGATCTTGGCATGATGTTTCTTCTTTGTGATTGGTAGCGATCTGCCTCTCTCCCGAGAGAGCGAAGAGCAGATACTTGATTGGCTTACCTCTCTGTTACTGAAATAATCGTTGTGCTAACTTGCCGTTTAGCGGAGGCGGAGAAGTTCCTTGACTTCGCGTACGTCTACCTTGTCCACAGTGGTGAAGTAGGTGAGGTTACGCTTCTGCTTCTTCGTCTTCTTCGTGAGGATGTGACTCTTGAAGGCATGTTTGCGCTTGATCTTACCAGAGCCAGTGAGCGCGAAACGCTTCTTAGCACTGGAGTTTGTCTTCAGCTTAGGCATTTTCTTTCTTGTTTATATAAGTTATTTCATTGACCCAGCTCCACTGACGCAGCCTATGCGCGAGGTGCTGGGATGGGGGATACGTTGATTAGTCTTCGTCAGAGGCGTCTGCAGCCTCTTCCTTAGCGCCCTTCTTGGGGGCAGGGTAGCGGCCTTCTTAGGGGCGATCATGATAGTCATGCGTTTCCCTTCGAGGACGGGCATACTCTCTACGCGACCGTAGTCCTCGAGGTCATTAGCGAAGCGCAGGAGGAGCACTTCACCCTGATCCTTGAAAGAGGATGGATCGACCACGGAAGAAGACGTAAGCCTTGACCTTCGAGCCTTCGCTGAGGAAGCCCTTAGCGTGCTTGAGCTTGAAGTTGTAGTCGTGGTCATCGGTCTGAGGTCCGAAGCGGATCTCCTTGACGACGACCTTGACGCTCTTAGCCTTCTGTTCCTTTCTGCTTCTTCTTAAGCTGGAAGATGAACTTCTGGTAGTCGACGACGCGACATACTGGAGGATTGACATTGGGAGAGATCTCCACGAGGTCAAGCTCTTGGTCGTTAGCGATACGGAGAGCTTGCTGTATCGTATATACTCCCTGCTCTACATTGTCCCCGACGAGGCGCACTTCCTTTACGCGGATAGCCTCGTTGATGCGGTACTGGAACTTTTGTTTGTTGTCTACTGCCATTCAGTATGTGTTGATTGTATGCTTAGCGAGTGAGGTGGACTACTTAGCTTCGGCCTGCCAGGCGTTGAGCTGACGGTGTACCTCATCGGCAATTTGCTCGGCAAAGGTAGCAATTTTCACTGAACCCTTATCACCCTCACCTTGCACGCGTACAGATACTTCGCCTTCCTGGGCTTCCTTTTCCCCGACGATAAGCATGTAGGGGATACGCTTGAGCTCATTGTCACGGATCTTACGCCCGATCTTCTCGTTGCGGTCGTCGACCTGCGTACGGATATCCTGCGCGTTGAGTGTGGCGGCTACCTCGTGAGCGTAGTCGTTGAACTTCTCACTGATAGGCAGCACGACGACCTGGTCAGGCGTGAGCCAGAGGGGGAAGTGCCCTGCGGTATGCTCGATGAGGACAGCGACGAAGCGCTCCATAGAGCCGAAGGGTGCACGGTGGATCATCACTGGGCGGTGCTTCTTGTTGTCGGCACCCGTGTACTCGAGGTCGAAGCGCTCAGGCAGGTTGTAGTCTACCTGGATCGTACCGAGCTGCCAGCGGCGGCCGAGGGCATCCTTGACCATGAAGTCCAGCTTAGGCCCGTAGAAGGCGGCTTCGCCGTACTCGATCTTAGCGGGAAGGCCCTTCTCAGCACAAGCCTCGATGATAGCCTGCTCGGCGCGCTCCCAGTTCTCCTCGCTACCGATGTACTTCTCGCGGTTCACCTGATCGCGCAGGGAGATCTGCGCCTCGAAGTTCTCGAAGTTCAGCGCCTTGAAGATGATGAAGATGATATCCATCACCTTGCAGAACTCCTCCTTGATCTGGTCGGGGCGGCAGAAGAGGTGCGCGTCGTCCTGCGTGAAGCCACGTACACGTGTCAGCCCGTGGAGCTCACCGCTCTGCTCGTAGCGATAGACCGTACCGAACTCAGCCAGACGCTGGGGCAGGTCACGATAGGAGTGAGGGCCAAGCGCCTTGAAGATCTCACAGTGGTGAGGGCAGTTCATAGGCTTGAGCATAAACTCTTCACCCTCCTGAGGCGTAGTGATGGGGCGGAAGGAGTCCGCACCATACTTAGCCCAGTGACGGAAGTGACGTAGAGCTGCTTCGAGCCAATATGTGGGGAGATGACCTGCTGATAGCCGAACTGCTTCTGGATCTGCTTGAGGAAGTCCTCCAGACGCAGGCGGAGCTGCGTACCGCGAGGCAGCCACAGAGGCAGCCCTGAGCCGACGTTCTGCGAGAAGGAGAAGAGCCCGAGCTCCTTACCGATCTTACGGTGGTCGCGCTTCTTGGCTTCCTCCAGCATCGTCAGGTACTCATCAAGCATCTTCTTCTTGGGGAAGGTGATCCCGTAGAGACGCGTGAGCTGCTTGCGCTTCTCGTCACCGCGCCAGTAGGCACCAGCTACGCTCAGCAGCTTGATAGCCTTGATATAGCCCGTATTAGGCACGTGAGGGCCACGGCACAGGTCCGTGAATCCGCCCTGCGAATAAGTCGTGATCGACCCGTCGGGGAGGTCTGCGATGAGCTCCAGCTTGTACTCGTCACCCTTCTCTTCGAAGAACTTCGTCACCTCAGCCTTCGTGATGTCGCGGCGGATGATAGGCTCCTTGCGAGCAGCGAACTCCGCCATCTTAGCCTCTACGGCCGCGAGGTCGGCGTCGCGAAGCTGCACCCCTTCGCCCAGGTCAATATCGTAGTAGAAGCCATTCTCAATGGCAGGACCGATACCGAACTTCACCCCAGGATAGAGCGCCTGAAGGGCCTCGGCCATGAGGTGCGCACTGGAGTGCCAGTAGGCGTACTTCCCTTTCGGGATCTTCCCACTTATAGAGCTTCAGCTCGGTGTCCTCCTTGAGGGGACGCATGAGGTCCCAGATCTGGCCATTGACACCAGCGGCCAGCACATCCTGCTGCAGGCGGGGGCTGATGCTGCCAGCTATATCCCACGAGGTCGTACCCACAGGGTACTCACGCTGACTGCCGTCAGGGAACGTGACTTTTATCATTGAGCTCATTCTTATACAGATTGATTACTTAGTTTGTCGTGCAAAGGTACGATAAATACGATAAATAAAGGGACTTATCCACGAGGAGCGCAAGGCACATCGCCTGCGCCCTCCACAGCCCACCGACAAAAAGAAAGCGGGTATCACTTCGAGAGAAGCAATACCCGCTTGACTGGTGACCCCGGTGAGGCTCGAACTCACGACCCAGTGATTAAGAGTCACTTGCTCTACCAACTGAGCTACAGAGTCATTCCGATCTCGGCCGTTTTTTCTCGCCTTGGTGAGCGACGGCTTTTGATTTCGGCTACAAAGGTAAAGCAAACTTTTTATTTGTGCAAATACCCCGCTCCACACGCTTGCGACAAACAGCCTCATACGAGGGGGCTCCCCCGCCTTAGACTGAGCTAAGTCGGAGTAGCCCCGTGAGTGAAGCGCCGAAGCGCCGTCGTCGGTGGTTAGACGCCTACATGGCCGCCCGAAGCACCGGGATCGCCTGCGCCAGGAGTCCCTTCGGCAGGATACCCGCCTTCCTTAGGCTGCGCGCCCTTACCCTTCTTCCCCTTGGCCGTCTTCTCCAGAGCGATGCGCTCAAAGGCTACATCATCCAGACGGAAGAATTGGCGATTAGGACGAAGGCGCACACGCGCCCCTCTGATATGCGTCATCGCACTGAACTCCTCTCCCTTGGCTACGGCCTTACTGCGGAGCGTGGGTGAGAGGCTCCCCAGACGCCCGAACTCGACAGACTCTCCGCCTGCGACGAGACTGCGCGCCGTATCGGCAGCGAGGTTGAGGATAGAGGCGACCTCCATATAGTTGAAGGTCGTGTGCCCTGCTACCATATCGCAGAAGCGCATGAAGGATACGCGGCCTCGAGCGCGGGCGGTAGCGATGGTGACGGTCTTGCCGGCAAGTTTGCCGATCTTCAGCTCGGCACTGCGAAGCGTGTAGCCGAGAGCTTGCTTTGTGGTTCCCATAATGGATACGAATAAAAGTGAATAAAACTTACTTGTGCCCTCCTATCTCTTGGAGGACACTGCAAAGGTAGAGCCCCAGCCACGGGGGTAAGACGAACTCTGTCCACTTTGGTTCACTTGCTACTTTCATGGGATTACTTCGCCCACTATTCTGGAGCTTCACGGCTACTCCATACGAGTAAAAAGCAGCGTGCGGGCGCACGAACCACTCGGATTCGTGCGCCCGCACACCCGCAGGCACTATAGAAGATACAGAGGATCCTTTAGATGTAGACAAGTGACCAAGTCGTGTCTCATACAACAATCACAATCTCTCGTTGCATCTAACAAGTTGCTACACCCTGGGATCTCGCCGCTCTCTGAGTTTAGTCTTAAGCCGTTCTTTAACCTCGCCAACTTCATCCACTAAATCTCTCTGAGCTTGATCAGTAAGCACACATGTATGAGCAACTGCATTACGCAGCAGTCGCAATTTAGTAATACTAGTCTTTTCAAATTGAGTATCACCTTTGTATATCTCTTCCAACAAATCACTCAGATGCACGTAGTAAGGCTCGCTCGTTTTCACTCGAATCTCATCGCTACAACCAATGTGCTGCAAATCCTTTTTCTCCTTTTCCCTGAACTTCATTGCTTGCTTCTTAAAATCCTCTGAGAATTCCGCATTAGAAAGCGACTCCTCGAGGTAATTACGGAGGAGATTCTCTGCGATGAAGCAATCTCCATACGCAGTAAGAGAGGAATAAGCAGCCCATCGCACTTCATCCAGCCACTCATTTACCTTGCGATCTTCTCTCGTAGCGTATTCCCTTGAAAGGAGATCAAAGAGTTCCTTCGCTTTTCTCGTTTCAGGTGTAAGGGATTTATTCTCTGGATCTCCATCTTCTTTATGCTTTAGACGAAATTTATCCCATTCATTCCCAACGCTCCTAAGCATTTCCTCAAGTAGACTAAATAATCTCGAATAAGAGGGTCATTTCCAAGGACACCCTCTCGACTACTAGTGAACCGATCTATACTACCTCCATCATCCAAGTTATTGATATGAATCTGTCCATACAAGTAACTTGCAACATGCTTCGAACTACTGATATTTCTGAAGAAGTCTTTTTCCCTAAGGCGGCCATTAACAAAAAGGTCAATGCCAAGCCTCTCGTCTGATAGTCCTCTAACCTTTAAATGACTTGGCTTCTCTACGGATGCAATAAAACCAGAAAAAGGTAAGTTAGGGGCAGCTATTGGGTTATCTATCTTAAGTAAAGACGTCTCTTTAACGGGATGGCATAAGTCAAGGAATGGATCATTAAAACCATCTGTCTTCCAAATGAATTCCGTTGTAGCAGCCAAATCAGAGAGAGCGTCAGCAGTGACTAATTTCCCATTGATATAGATAGAGAATTCTTTATCAATCAGTGAAAAGCGGAAGTGCAGAGCGACCAACGTACAAATGTACTCCATGCGATTGCGAATACCATCATTAAGCTGATCAAATATGATGAGGGTACCCTGCTCTTGCAGTAAGGTCTCGGATTGATTGAAAGCTTCTACACTGGGAGCTCCAAGGCTATACTCATTTGAGTTCAAATCATCTTTAATAGCTTGGTCTAACTCTTCATTATTTATCACGCCTCCGACAAGCTCTCCCCCCTTTACTTTACTAAGGATTGTAATATTCTTAGCACAAGACAATAGGGCTAACTTTCCAATGCCCTTACGGCCGATGAAGGGACGCCCCTTTCGAGTCTTAGACTGGCCTGTACTACGCTTAGTATATCCGATCTTTAGGAACTTATTCTGAAAGTCCTCTTTACTCATTCCGACTCCATCATCACAGATGGACATTGTGTTTTTCTCTCTGTCAATCTCAACCCTCACATTGGGAGCATCTGCATCCCAAGAGTTGGAAATCGCTTCACCGAGGACGGTGATAAAATTACGATACAGATTCCGCCCAAGATGATTCAAGATCTGGAGCGAAATATTAAATCTAAAGTCGTTATTCATAGGTTTATTTCTTTAAGGTGATTAACTATACTCATACCGATTACTTCCCCCAATCGAGGAGGTACAGCATTCCCAATATATCGCGAAGCTGTAGTGATTGAGACCGCATCTTCATTGACAAAGAAGCGATAAGAGGCAGGGAAGGTCTGAATAAGCGCAGCCTCTCTTGGGGTAATAGCTCTATTTTGCTCGGGATGTCCAAAGCGACCATTTCCCCATCCAGTGCACTGGGTTGTCATCGTCGGAGCAGGTTTTTCCCAACGCATGCGACCATATACACTACCGAAAAGTCTGACCAGAAGCCCTCTTATGACATTCAAGCTGCAGCTCCTTCGGCCAATCCTTCCAACTCCCTCCATAAGGGGTTAATCTCATTCTCTCTTGATTAAGAGGACTTAGTGCTTTGGCTCGATGAAGGGGATCGCTGGGGTCAGCTTCTCCAGCCATAAGCGCAGGCAGCTTCCCTATTACATCAGCCGTAGTCACGTACTCTTCGGGCTTATTAGTCGGAGGAAGAAGTGCAATATCCCCAAAGCGAGATGCTAAAAGGACAAGACGCTTACGAGTCTGAGGAATACCATAGTCAGGGCAGTAGACGACGGACACACTCACTCTATATCCTTGGGCCTCAAGCAAATTAACAAAGTCCCCCAAGACATCCTTCTCTCGGAATGCAGCTATCTGAGGCACATTCTCCATCGTCACAATATGGGGCTTTACTTCCTTGATAATCCGCCCAAACTCATATAGCAAATCATACTTAGAGGCATCCTTTTCCTTATTCTTAAAGGCATAAGAAGAGAAAGGCTGACAGGGCGCACACCCAGCAAGAATACGTATCCCCTCTGCGGAGTACTGCCTCAAGACTTCATCTGCCTCCAACTTAGATATATCTTGGAAGAAAAACTTTGCTCCCGTATTGCTTTCGTAAGCATAGGCACATGTCTTATCAAGGTCATATCCAGAGACGACATCTAACCCAGCTAAGCTTAACCCATAACTTAACCCACCTATGCCGCAGAATAGATCAACGACTTCAACGGGAAGAGGAGTAACACTAGGCATAGTACAAGTGACAGAGGAGTTGTGCACGCTAACTTCTTTAATGATATAAGAGAGATACTGATGCGCAAATTTATGAACTTCTCTCCATATACATTCATGATATATAGATGAATACGCGAAAAGTATCACGTAAACTCACAGCAAAGTATCTCTAGGTTTTCCACTTCAAAGTTACGATAAATACCCTACCTCATAGGGCTCCCGCCTGTCTCCTCGAGGGTGGATAGCGGGGGCTACGGGAGGAGTCGAGAGGGAGATGCCGAGAGGAGGAATAGCAACCTATATTGGTCGGCGGGCTGACCTATATAGGTCCACGTGACGATCTATATTGGTCGATGAAGCGACCTATATAGGTTCACCCAGCGACCAATATAGGTTCATAGCACCCCCTTCGGAAGGCGGGGCGCAAAAGAAATTTGGCGGGGAGAATAAACCTTCGGGAGGGACGGCACTCTATTATAGCGAAGCAAAGCCCCTATATATAATAGGTACGCGCGAGGGAGAGCGGGCAAATACCCCGTCCCCACGCCCATCCGAAGCGAGGCTCATAGCCCAGGGAAAAGCCAGACGGCTGACACTGCGAGCTGAGATTTGGAGTACCTTTGCAGAATTCTACCCGCCCCCTTTCCTCCGCCCTTCTGGCGGTGACGAAGTGGCGGGAAGGCCCTTTCTACAGACCCCATCTGCGGGGCACTCTTTATCAAAAGACAAACCAACAATACAACCCCACAAGAATCATGACGCATCGACGCCTTACCGTCTCGTGCCTTAGCCTCCTGCTCCTCACCGCAGGGATCACGCTCCTGCCCGCCTGCTCCAGCCAGTCGACCCAGCAGGGACAAGCTCAAGGCCCCCAGGAACTCCCCGTACGCACCCTCTCCGCAGGCGACTTCTCCGCCGACAACAGCTATCCCGCCGTCATCCGAGGCGAGGACGATGCCGAGATTCGCCCCAAGGTATCGGGCTTCATCACCAAGGTCTACGTCACCGAAGGCCAGAGCGTGAAGGTGGGTCAGCCCCTCTTCCATCTCGACGACGTCACCTATCGCGCTGCCGTCTCGCAGGCCACTGCCAGCCTCTCCGCTGCACAGGCCTCACTGGCCACGGCACAGCTCAACCAGCGCAATAGCCAGGACCTCTTAGCCAAGAACATCATCAGCCAGAGCAACTACGAAGAGGTCTCCAACGCGCTGAAGAGTGCTGAGGCCAATGTCGCCGTCGCCAAGGCTGCCCTCGTCTCGGCACGCGAGAACCTCTCCTACTGCACCGTCACCAGCCCCGTCTCGGGCGTCGTCGGCTCCATCAACTACCGCGTGGGGAATCTCGTCAGTCCCCAGAGTACTTCGCCCCTGACACAGGTATCGAATACGCGCCAGGCCTACGTCTACTTCTCCGTCTCCGAGCGTGAGATGCAGACCCTCGCAGGGGATGGCACAACCGCCAAGAGCCTTCCCAAGGTGCGCCTGCGCCTCTCCGACGGCAGCGAATACCCCGAAGAGGGGACGATCCAGGGCGTCAGTGGCGTCGTCGATAAGACCACGGGCGCTATCACGCTGCGTGTCGACTTCCCCAACGCTGAGGGCAAGCTCCGTAGCGGCTCAGTAGGTACGGTCCTCGTACCCACCCAGACGGCAGGCGCTATCCTCGTACCCCAGAGTGCGACGATCGAGATGCTCCACAAGAAGTTCGTCTACACCGTCGACAAGGACGGCAAGCTGACCTTCACCGAGATCACCGTCAGCCCCGTCGATGATGGGCAAAGCTACACCGTCACCAGCGGCCTCAAGGCTGGCGACCGCATCCTCGTCGCTGGCACCACGGGCGTCAAGGAGGGCGAGGTCATCAAGCCCCTCACCGAAGAAGCCTATGCCAAGCAGCAGGAGACTATACGCCAGCAGATGATGGGCAAGGGCGGCGCTGCTGAGAAGCACTAGGCCCCCACCGCCTTAACCGGAAGCATATAGAGCAATGAATTTCGATAGATTTATTACCCGCCCCGTGCTCTCGACGGTGATCTCCATCATCATCGTCATCCTCGGGGTCATCGGGCTCATACAGCTGCCTATCGAGCAGTACCCCAACCTCGCACCGCCCACCGTGCAGGTCTCCACAGCCTACGCAGGTGCAGACGCCCAGACGGTGCTCAACTCCGTCATCATCCCCCCTCGAAGAGCAGATCAACGGGGTCGAAGGCATGACCTACATGACCTCTACTGCTACGAACTCGGGCGGCGCCTCCATCACCGTCTACTTCAAGGAAGGTACCGACCCCGACATGGCAGCGGTGAACGTGCAGAACCGCGTACAGCAGGCTCAGTCCCTCCTCCCCGCTGACGTCGTGCGCGTCGGGGTGACGACGCAGAAGCGCCAGTCGAGCATGCTCCTCGTCTACTCGCTGACGAGCGAAGACGGGCGCTACGATGCGCAGTTCCTCGCAAACTACGCCGACATCAATATCCTGCCCGCGCTGAAGCGTGTGCCAGGTGTCGGCTCGGCCAATACCTTCAGCCAAGGCACCTACGCCATGCGCCTCTGGCTCGACCCCGACAAGATGCGCGCCTACTCCCTCGTCCCCAGCGACATCTCAGGCGTCCTCTCGGCACAGAACTTCGAGGCTGCCCCAGGGAGCCTCGGCGAATCAGGTGACCGCACCTATGAGTATTCACTCCGCTACAAGGGCCGTCTGAAGAGCATCCCCGAGTACGAGAACATCATCATCAAGTCCGACGATGCGGGCAACATCATCCGCCTCAAGGACGTGGCGAAGATCGAACTGGGCTCCCTCAGCTACAGCAGTAACTCCCTCTCCAACGGCAATCCCGCCGTCACGGGGATGGTCTCGCAGATCGCAGGCTCCAACGCTAACGATATCGTCACCGCCATCAAGGCCGAGATCAAGGAGCTGGAGAAGGACTTCCCTCCTGGCATGAAGATGACCTACGTCCTCGACGTCACGGACTTCCTCTACGCCTCTATCTGGCACGTCATCCAGACGCTCCTCGAGGCCTTCCTCCTCGTCTTCATCGTCGTATATATCTTCCTGCAGGACTTCCGCAGCACGCTCATCCCCGCCATCGCGGTGCCCGTGTCGCTCGTCGGTACATTCTTCTTCCTGCAGATCTTCGGCTTCTCGCTGAACCTCCTCACGCTCTCGGCACTGGTGCTCGCCATCGCTATCGTCGTGGATGACGCCATCGTCGTCGTCGAGGCCGTACATGCCAAACTGGACGAGGGCTACGACTCCGCCCGCACGGCCAGTATGGACGCCATGCATGAGATCTCGGGCGCTATCATCTCCATCACACTCGTCATGGCTGCGGTCTTCGTGCCCGTGTCGTTCATCTCGGGGATCAGCGGTACATTCTATCGTGAGTTCGGCGTCACGATGGCCGTCTCTATCGTCATCTCTGCCGTCAACGCTCTGACGCTTAGCCCCACGCTCTGCGCCCTCCTGCTCAAGCCCCACAAGGGATCACGAGGGGAAGAAGCTCAGCTTCATCGACCGCTTCCATCTGGCCTTCAACGCTGTGTATGAGAATCGCGTCCTGCGCCCCTACCGCAAGGGGGTCGAGTTCTTCGTGCGCCATCGCGTCACCTCGGGCATCATCGTGCTGGTAAGTATCGTCATCATGGTCGTCCTGATGAAGTTCACCAGTAGCGAGCTCGTCCCTCAGGAAGATACGGGTACGGTGATGGTCACCGTCGCCACACCTCCAGGTACCAGCCGCGAGAAAGACGGAGAAGCTCCTCAAGGATGTCGCCGAGGTAGCGAAGGCACAGGATGGCGTGGAGCAGGTGATGAGCATCTCGGGCTTCAGCCTCATGGGGGGCGCGGGCTCGAACTACGGCTCGATGTTCATCCGTATGAAGCCCTTCGGTGAGCGTAAGACGACGACGAGTGAGATCGCAGGCAAGCTCTTCGCCTATGGCGCTACCATCAAGGATGCCTCCGTGCTGGCGATGACCCCACCGATGGTCCCGGGCTATGGTATGGCCTCGGGCGTGTCGCTGACGATGCTCGACAAGACGGGTGGCGAGCTGGATAAGTTCTTCGCCGAGACGCAGAAGTTCCTCGCCGCCCTCAATGCGCGCCCCGAGGTCGCCTATGCGATGACGCAGTACAACCCCAGCTTCCCCCAGTACGTCATCGACGTCGACGTAGCCGCCACGATGCGTGCCGGCACGACACCGCAGACCGTCCTCTCCACCCTACAGGGTTACTTCGGGGGGATGTACGTGGCGAACTTCAATAGCTACGGTAAGCTCTACCGCGTACTTCTACAGTCCGCCCCCGAGCAACGTCTCGACATCAATGCCCTGAGCAATATCTATGTGCGCACCGGTACGGGTGAGATGGCGCCTATCACCTCCTTCATCACCACGGAGAAGGTCTACGGCCCTGCGAGCGTGAACCGCTTCAACCTCTACACCTCTATCGACGTGATGGCCTCCCCCGCCCCAGGCTATGCCACGGGGGACGTACTGAAGGCCGTCTCCGAGGTCGCCAGCTCGACGCTCTCTGCAGGCTACGGCTACGACTATGCGGGTCTGACACGTGAGGAGCAGGGCTCGTCGGATACGACAGCGCTCATCTTCGGCCTCTGCCTGCTCTTCGTCTACCTCATCCTGAGTGCGCAGTACGAGAGCTACCTCCTGCCCTTCTCGGTCATCCTCTCCATCCCCTTCGGGCTGGCGGGTGCCTTCATCTTCTCGAATATCTTCGGGCACACGAACAATATCTACATGCAGATCGCTCTGATCATGCTCATCGGTCTCTTGGCGAAGAACGCCATCCTCATCGTCGAATTCGCTCTGGACCGCCGCCGCACAGGTATGGCGATCACGTGGAGTGCGATCCTCGGGGCGGTGGCTCGTCTGCGCCCGATCTTGATGACCTCGCTTGCGATGATCGTGGGGCTCCTGCCGCTGATGTTCGCCAGTGGTGTCGGGGCTAACGGGAACTCCACGCTCGGTGCCAGCACTGTCGGCGGGATGCTCATCGGGATGATCCTGCAGATCTTCATCGTCCCCGCCCTCTTCGTCGTCTTCCAGAGCCTGCAGGAGCGCTTCAAGCCCCTACGCTTCGACGACATCATCACCTCGAAGCCCTCGGGTGAGATCCTTCAGTTCTCCAACACCTCCAAGACCGAATCACAAGATGACGCTCAAGCATAGCCTTCCCCTCCTCGCCCTCAGCCTCACACTCACAGGCTGTGGCGTCTACAAGAAGTATCAGCGTCCCACGGTAGAGACCTCCGTCTACCGTGGCGACAAGATCGACACGCTGAGCCAAGACACCACGTCCTTCGGGCAGACGCCCTGGCGTGCGCTCTTCACCGATGCACCCCTGCAGGCACTCATCGAGAAGGCCCTCCAGCAGAATGTCGACCTACTGACAGCGAACCTCTCCACCCAGCAAGCAGAGGCCCAGCTCAAGGCTGCCCGCCTCTCCTTCTTCCCCTCGCTGACGCTCGCTCCCTCGCTCTCTGCAAATAAGACCGAGGGCGTACCCGCCAGCTACAGCTACACGCTGCCCGTGCAAGCCAGCTGGCAGGTGGACCTCTTCGGTTCACTGCTGAATGCCTCCCGCTCGACGCAGGCCCAGCTCCTCCGAGCCCAGGCCTACCAGCAGCTCGTCCGTGGCCGTGTCATCGCGAGCGTGGCGAATAGCTACTACACGCTGCTGATGCTCGACCGCCAGCTCCAGCTCACCCGCTCGGCTGCCGAGCTCGCCGCCCACACCCTCGAGGTGATGCAGGCACAGAAGGACTTCGGCCGTGCTATGGAGTCCTCCGTGCAGTCCGCCCGTGCCAACCTCCATCAGGTAGAGGCCTCCATCCCCGAGATCGAGCGCCAGATCACCACGACGGAGAATGCACTGGCCCTCCTCCTCGGTGAGTCGCCTCGTGCCTATAGCCGCTCCACGCTCGAGGCCCAGCAGCTCCCCAGCACCTTCGCCATCGGCGTACCCGCTCAGCTACTCTCGGCACGCCCCGATGTACGCGTCGCAGAGATGGCTCTGGCCAGCTGCTACTATCAGACGAATGGCGCACGTGCCGCCTTCTACCCCTCGCTCACCATCACGGGGAGCGCAGGCTGGACGGGAGCTCTTGGGCAGGCCGTCTCGAACCCGATGAAGTTCATCGCTTCGGCTCTTGGCTCGCTCGCACAGCCTATCTTCGCCCGTGGCAAGCTCGTCGCAGGCCTTCGCGTCGCTGAAGCTGAGGAAGAGAAGGCGCGTCTGGCGTTCCAGCAAAGCCTCTACAATGCCGGCGCTGAGGTAAGCAATGCCCTCGCCCTCTATGAGGCTTCGGAGGCGAAGATCAAGGCCGAGACCCTACAGATCGAGAGCCTCGAGAAGAATGTCGAGATCGTCGAGACCCTCTTCAAGACGGGGAAGACCTCCTCTTATCTCGAGGTCATCACCGCCCAGCAGGCACTCTTGCAGGCCCAGCTCTCCCAGATACGCGACCGCTTCAGCAAGATGCAGGCCGTCGTCAACCTCTATAATGCCTCGGCGGAGGTGCCCAGTAATCCCCTATCGCTATGATCAGTCCACAAGCCTTCATCGCACCTGGCGCCAAGATCGGCGCCCGTGTGACGATCTATCCCTTCGCCTACATCGAGGATGACGTCGTCATCGGTGACGACTGCACCATCTACCCGCACGTCAGCCTGATGAACGGCACGCGCATCGGTAGTGGCAACACCATCTATCAGAATGCCGTGCTCGGTGCCTCACCCCAGGACTTCTCCTACAAGGGAGAGAAGTCCACCCTCATCGTCGGCGACAACAACGTGATCCGTGAGAACGTGGTCATCAGCCGTGCCTCTCGCAGCGACGTCTCCACCGTCATCGGCAGTGGGAACATCCTTATGGAAGGCACCCACATCTCGCACAACTGTCAGGTGGGCAATCAGAATGTCTTCGGCTACGCGGTCAAGATCGCCTGCGACTGCACCATCGGCAGCCGCTCGATCTTCAGCAGCGGTGTCACCGCCAAGCCCCGCTGTCGCATCGGTGATCTGGCGTTCATCCTCACGGGCTGCCGCTTCGGCGAAGACGTACCGCCCTTCATCACCGTCAAGGATAACCCTGCCGTCTACGCTGGGATCCATGCGGGTATGCTCTCCAAGGCAGGTATTGACGAGCGCACACAGCGCCATCTCGCTATGGCTTACCGCTTGGTCTTCAATGGTAAGATCAGCCTCTACGACGCCATCCTGCAGATCGAAGAGCAGGTACCTGACGGCCCCGAAGTCCAGCAGGTCATCGCCTTCCTCCGCTCCTCCGAGAGCCTCATTATGAAGTAAGGCCCCGCTGCTCTCCACCCGTGGGTCAGGCGGAGATACGTCCTCCCCCATACAGTCAAAGGCCCTGCCGTGCGTCGCACGGCAGGGCCTCTGACTTATCTATAAGCCGCTTTGCAAGGTGGAGGTCAGATGAACCTATATAGGTCGGCGGGCTGATCTATATAGCTTCGCACGACCCTCCTCTATGGCTATAGGCCAAGACCTTTCGGGAAACAAATAAGCCTCCCAGCAGAAGAAGCGCAGGGAGGCTCTAATGCGATCGCCCGTCCTCAGGAGCCGTGGGCTCAAGAGGGCGGGCGATACTACACCAATCTAACCTATTCAATCCAGGAGGTGAATCCTGAAGAGAGCGATGGTAGTCGGCTCCATATGACTTCTCCCGCGAAGGGGAGAAGCCACCACAGGAGGCCGAAGAGAGGGATTCGTCTCGGAGCTTAGTCCTTGAACTTAGCAGCAAGGAACTCGCGGTTCAGACGAGCGATATTGGAGATCGAGATATTCTTGGGGCATTCGACTTCGCAAGCACGAGTGTTCGTACAGTTACCGAAGCCCAGCTCATCCATCTTAGCGACCATAGCCTTAGCACGGCGGGCAGCTTCGACACGACCCTGTGGGAGGAGAGCCAGCTGGCTGACCTTAGCAGAGACGAAGAGCATAGCCGAGCCGTTCTTACAAGCTGCAGCGCAGGCACCGCAACCGATACAAGCAGCAGCGTCCATAGCCATGTCGGCGTTAGCCTTAGGGATGGGGATAGCGTTAGCATCGGGTACACCACCGGTATTGACCGACACGAAGCCACCAGCCTGGATGATCTTGTCGTAGGCCGAGCGGTCTACCATGAGGTCACGGATGATGGGGAAGCCAGCCGAGCGCCAAGGCTCGATAGTGATCGTATCACCATCGTTGAAGCGACGCATGTGCAGCTGACAGGTCGTGATGCTATCATCGGGCCCGTGGGGGTGCCCATTGATGTAGAGCGAGCACATACCACAGATACCTTCGCGGCAGTCGTGGTCGAAGACAACGGGCTCCTTGCCTTCGCGTACGAGCTGCTCGTTGAGGATATCGAGCATCTCCAGGAAGGAGCTACCCTGAGAGATATTCTGCAGGTCGTAGGTTTCGAACGCACCCTTTACCTCGGGGCCACGCTGACGCCAGACCTTAACCTTGATATTTATATTCTTGTCCATTGTGGATGTTGGCTTGGGGTTAGTTCTTATAGTTACGCTGCTGACGTACGACGAACTCGTAGTCCAGAGGTTCCTTCAGAAGGACGGGATCCTGATCTTCGCCCTGGTACTCCCAGCAGGAGACGTAAGCGAACTGATCATCGTGGCGCAGGGCTTCACCTTCGGGCGTCTGGTGCTCGAGGCGGAAGTGACCACCGCAGCTCTCTTCACGGTCGTGAGCATCACGAGCCATGAGTTCGCCGATCTCGATGAAGTCAGCCAGACGAAGAGCCTTCTCAAGCTCCACGTTGAGGTCGTCAGCCTTACCTGGGATACGGACGTCGCTCCAGAATTCCTTCTTCAGAGCCTTGAGCTCGACGATAGCCTTCTCGAGGCCTTCGCGCTCGCGACCCATACCTACGAAGTCCCACATGATGTGACCGAGCTTCTTGTGAAGGCTGTCGACGGACTGCTTACCCTTGATGCTCATCAGGCGAGCGATACGATCCTGGATACCCTTTTCAGCTTCGTCGAACTCAGGACGATCCGTGCTGAAGCGGGGCACCTGAATCTGGTCAGCCAGATAGTTCTGGATCGTGTAGGGTAGTACGAAGTACCCGTCAGCGAGACCCTGCATCAGAGCCGATGCACCGAGGCGGTTAGCACCGTGGTCGGAAAAGTTAGCTTCACCGATAGCGAAGAGGCCAGGGACAGAGGTCATGAGCTCGTAGTCCACCCAGATACCACCCATCGTGTAGTGGATAGCGGGATAGATCATCATCGGCGTCTCGTAGGGATTGTCGTTGGTGATCTTTTCGTACATCTGGAAGAGGTTACCATAGCGAGCTTCTACGACATCCTTACCAAGACGCTTGATAGCGCTGGAGAAGTCAAGGAAGACAGCCAGCCCCGTGTTGTTGACACCGTAGCCAGCGTCGCAGCGTTCCTTAGCAGCACGGCTAGCGACGTCACGAGGCACGAGGTTACCGAAGGCGGGATAGCGGCGCTCGAGGTAGTAGTCACGATCCTCTTCCTTGATCTCGGTAGGACGGAGCGTACCAGCCTGGAGCTTCTTAGCGTCTTCGATATTCTTGGGCACCCAGATACGGCCGTCATTACGGAGCGACTCAGACATCAGCGTGAGCTTAGACTGGAATTCGCCGTGGACGGGGATACACGTGGGGTGGATCTGTGCCATACAGGGGTTAGCGAAGTAAGCACCCTTCTTGTAGCACTGCCAAGCTGCTGAGCCGTTAGAGGCCATAGCGTTCGTGGAGAGGAAGAAGGCGTTACCATAGCCACCGGTACCGATGACGACAGCGTGAGCAGCGAAGCGCTCGATTTTACCCGTGACGAGGTTACGGGCGATGATACCACGAGCACGGCCGTCGATGATGACGACGTCGAGCATCTCGTGGCGGGTGTACATCTTCACCGTGCCCTTACCGACCTGGCGGCTCAGTGCAGAGTAGGCACCGAGGAGGAGCTGCTGCCCCGTCTGACCACGAGCATAGAACGTACGAGAGACCTGTGCACCCCCGAAGGAGCGGTTGTCGAGAAGGCCGCCGTATTCGCGAGCGAAAGGCACACCCTGAGCGACGCACTGGTCGATGATGCTATTAGCCACTTCGGCCAGACGATAGACGTTTGCTTCGCGAGCACGGTAGTCACCACCCTTGATCGTATCGTAGAAGAGGCGGTAGACGGAGTCACCATCGTTCTGGTAGTTCTTAGCGGCATTGATACCCCCCTGAGCAGCGATCGAGTGTGCACGACGGGGAGAGTCCTGGATACAGAAGTTCAAGACGTTGAAGCCCATCTCAGCGAGCGAGGCGGCAGCGGAGGCACCAGCCAAGCCCGTACCGACGACGATGATGTCGAGGCGGCGCTTGTTAGCTGGGTTGACGAGCTTCTGATGGTCCTTATAGGAGGTCCACTTCTCGGCCAATGGGCCGGCGGGGATCTTCGAATCTATCTTAGACATAATCTTAGAGGTATGGATAGCTTACTTGTGGGATGAACTGTGGTTAGCAATACCACAAGGAGCCCCCGCAGAGGGCTTGGATGAAGTAATAGATCACGACGACGGCGAAGCCGAGGACGATGATCGTCGTATAAATGTTGGAGAGGCAACGCAGACGCTCGAACCAGATGCGGTTGTTGAAGCCGATGGTGTGCAGTGAGCTCCAGAAGCCGTGCGACAGGTGGAACCACAGTGAGCCCAGCCAGATAAGGTAGAGGACTACGAAGATGGGATTAGAGAAGGTGTAGCGGATCAGGCCAGCGCCGTCCGTAGGACCAGTGACGCCATCGATACCGAGGTCATGCTGACCGATGATCTCTGCGAGCTGCATCTTAGCCCAGAAGTTGAAGAGGTGCAGGAAGATCCCGAGGACGATGATGACACCGAGAGCCATCATGTTCTGCGACGCCCACTCGACACCCTTAGGCTTATCGACGACAGCATAGCGGTCGTTACCGCGAGCCTTACGATTCTGAAGCGTCAGGATGAAGGCATAGACGATGTGGACGATGAAGAGGACAGCCAGCCCCATCGAGGCGACCAGGGCATACCAGTTAGCTCCGAGGAACTCACACACGGCGTTGTAGGCTTCTTCAGAGAAGAGCGCCACAAGGTTCATCGACATGTGGAAGGTCAGGAACAGGATAAGCGCGAGGCCTGAGATGCTCATGACCAGCTTACGCCCGATCGAAGATTTAATTAACCACGACATAAAGTTGCTATTTAATTGATTCTATGTTATTGCCTTCTTGTGGAGATATATTGCCATCGTGCATAGCATTGGAGCACCCCATAGCTGTGTCGGGACGCACCTCTTCACGCGCTGCACGGTACAAAGATAGCTTAATTAGGTATATGCCGTACTAACATTAGCGAAAAAAAGGCATAATCCTACCACTACATATACCTCATAGTAGGTATAAACCACGCAAAATAGGCACGGAGCTATGCAGTCAACTACCTATATATAGCTAACCACATCGCTGTAGCAACGACAAAAAAGAGAGGAAAGGAGCAGAAATAAGGTATGCTTCAAGCGCGCACCAAAACGCGGAGATAGCGAGCTATAAGATAGGCGCCGAATATAGTGGCGGTATAAACCACGACAAGGTAGAGTAGTGGCGACTGAATATAGATGACTGGGCTCCTAAAGAAGTTCACGAAGGACATGTGCAGCAGGTAGGTCTCAAGCGATATCCCACCGAGCCACATCAGAGCACTCCCAACGGGGCCGTGCGCACGTCGCATAAATAAATCTGTCGTCCCCCAAGCCTTGCTAAGAGCTGTGAGTATCACGGGCAGGGCGAAGTAAGCGAGGTGACTAGTGAGTATCAGCACCACGGGTTGGTTGGGGAAGGTCTGCACACTCCATATATATACCCCATCAAGAATAGCACCACAGGAATGCAGAGGATGCGATGCTTCTTTATTTGCTTATATATATTCCTCTCATAAATAGAATAGGCTACCCCCACCGAGAAGCAGAGTGGATAGCGTAGCCAGTAGTACCCGAAGGGCACCTGCCAGGCCACCAGCATCATCACCAATGTAAGGGCGGTAAGGAGAAGCACAGCTCGACCCCAGCGGCGCACATACCGGAAGGAGAAATAGAAGAAAACATAGAGCACCATCAGCTCCAAGAGATACCAGGCAGCGGTCAAGGGACCGGGGATACCAAGCTTCCAAATCAGGAGATTAATCTTGAAGCGATATAAGCCTTCGGATAGATTGTCAAAGCCATGCCCAGCAAAGAGGAAGAACGTCGCAACAAGAAAGAAGAAGAGGAATGGCTTAATGAGCCCCCAGAGTCGTCGGGGGAGCCAGCCCACCCAGAGGGCCGCTGGCGACGTAGTAGGTGTACGGAGGGTACGCAGACGCAACTGAGTCATCAGCCCATAGCCCGAGAGGAAGAAGAAGAAGACCAGCGCAAGTGGCGTGAGGAGATTACACACACGTAGCCACAGGAGCGCCTCGTCAGGCTGACACAGCGAGCTGATATGCGTCCCTACGATGAACAAGGAGAGTGCGCCCTTTAGAGCTACCGAAAATTCCTTGGGTAAAGTCGAATCTACCACGGCGATGATTAGTTATTAGACTTCTGCTATAGCACAAAGATATAGCATCTTGCGGCATTTAACGAATAAGCCTCAGGCTAGAATCCTGACCTTGTGAGTTTCCCCACCGTCCTGGACGCTACCTGAGGCATATCCACTAAATCATTACGGCAAAAGTACCACTGCCCACTTTATTCAAAAGAGCGGACATCCTCTTTGGGGAATAAATTCCAAGTATGGAGACCCACACTTGTAGCTTTCCTCGAAGCATTTTGAATGAGCGTTGCAGGTCTTCTGACTCGTGCACCTTGTCTCCCAGCCACCCTTCCCAGAGACACAGAACCTCCAGTGGTCAGGGCTTCGACATAGCCCTCGGCAGGGAGCAGTATGATACACATACAGCAGCGGGACTGTTCGAGATTCTCACTCGATTCCCTTTTAAGCCCGACACACAGCACACAGATCTTCGTGTGTCAGGCACAACGCCTTTACAAAGATACGATATTATCTCTGATCACCATCCACCTGCGCACTAAGCTTGCGCCGTGGCTGTTTTTCGCTGGTCAGCAGCTCGCGCTTGCCCTCTGGACGATAGCAGCGGGAGAGCAGTGTGAAGCGGTCTGGTATATATACCGTGACCGATTCGCCGGCATTACGCAGGACCACGAGGCCCATATGCCGGATGAGTTTCTTCCAGTCGAGCATCAGGGCATCCCATGCGCGTGGACATGGTCTTACCATCACTCTTGAAGATGTAGGGGAGGTTAAGCCCTTCGGCTTCCATGTCGAGCTCGAACTTCCCGCTCAGCACATGGATATTGCAGTCGACCTTCTTCCGTATGCACGGGATCAGCTCGATATAGTAGTCAGGGCTATTGCCTTTATGACGCTCGGGAGCAGTGATGACGTAGGCAGTATAGCCACGCTTACGGGGCAGACGACGTGCGATAGAGTCCTGCGTGACCTTCGTAGCCTTGCCCATAGCATGCCAGATACGGTAGACGACGCGCACGCTATCGTTGGTCGTGATAGCCAGCTCCTTATTCCCACGGAAGGGAAGAAGCAGCGGTTCACCATAAAGGAAGGGCTTAGGGTCCAGACCTTCGATGGGCTTATCAAAAGCGGAGATAATCCCCTCACCATGCTGATAGCGATAGGAGGAGAAGAGATCCAGCTGGGTGCTTGGCACGAAGCGCCCATCGATACTGGTGTGTGTCGGATCGGTGTTGGGCAGAGCCGGCACGATCTCCACGCGGAAGTCCTCGAGGGGACTGGCGTGTGGGAGCGTCAGGCGATAGGTATGTGGGGGGGAGTGGGACCTTAGAGTAGTCCCCGGTATAGCTAATGACCTCCTCGTGGGACTGATCGCCCTCTTCACCATTTTGCCCATCGTGGGCTGCTCGGCAGCTAGCGCTGAGCAGGACAAGAGAAATAAAGGCCAGGAGGGGGGTAAGGTGGGCGCTTGAAGTAGTCATACATCGTCGATAGATGAGCTATCTACTAAGATTAACGGGCATCCTCCCGAATTTATTTCGATAGGACACCCGTAATAATCTTTTCTTCTGAGCGGCGCTTGTCTCTAAGCCTGAGGATGGAGCGGAATGTCCAGGCCTTGAAGACCTTGACGAGCGCCTCGATAGCGCGGTCAAGCTGCTCATAGGTATGTGTAGCCATGAGCGAGAAGCGGATCAGCGTATCGCCAGGAGCGACCGCTGGAGCTACGACGGGATTGACGAAGACACCTTCCTCGAAGAGCATAGCTGTCACGCGGAAGGTCTTCTCATTATCACGGATAAAGAGTGGGATGATAGGCGTCGAGGTATTACCGATCTCGAAGCCCAGCTTGCGGAAGCGATCCAGGCAGTAAGCCGTCTTCTCACGAAGCGACTCCACACGCTCGGGCTCACGAAGCATGATCTCCAGAGCCTTAGAGGCAGCAGCCGTCGAGGCTGGCGTACAGCTGGCACTGAAGATGTAGGAGCGAGCGTGATGGCGGAGGTAGTTGATGAGCACCTTGCTACCAGCGATGAAGCCACCGAGAGAGGCGAAGCTCTTACTGAAGGTACCCATGAGGAGGTCGACCTGATCGGTCAGACCGAAGTGGTTACACGTACCGCGACCGTGGTCACCGAGTACGCCGAAGCCGTGAGCTTCGTCGACCATCACCGAGGCGTTGTACTTCTTCGCCAGACGTACGATCTCGGGGAGGTTACACAGGTCACCCTCCATGCTGAAGACACCGTCGACGACGATGAGCTTGATGCGATCGGGGTCGCACTGCTTGAGGCGACGCTCGAGCGCTTCCATATCGTTGTGCTTGTAGCGGAGGCTCTTAGCGGGAGAGAGGCGGATACCCTCGATGATCGAAGCGTGATCGAGTGCATCCCAGATGATATAGTCTTCACGGCCGAGGAGGCAGGAGATGACCCCGAGGTTGACCTGGAAGCCCGTGGAGAAGATGATGGCATCTTCCTTGCCTACGAAGGCAGCCAGCTGCTTTTCCAGCTCGAGGTGCGTATCGAGGGTACCGTTGAGGAAGCGGCTCCCTGCACATCCTGTACCATACTTCTCCGTAGCGGCGATAGCAGCAGCCTTGATCTCGGGATGGTTCGTCAGTCCGAGGTACGAGTTCGACCCAAACATGAGGACCTTACGGCCATCGATGACGACCTCGGTATCCTGGTCGCTTTCTATCTTTCGGAAGTAGGGATAAATCCCTGCAGCCTGAGCCTTCTGGGGCTCGGTAAAGGATGCTAATTTCTGCTCAAGTAAGTTCATCTTATATCTGTCAAGCATCCGCCCATAGTGCAAAACGGGCACCTCACGGGCACTCTCATCGTGGAGCGCGCGATGGGCGGACTGGGTCGGGGAGCTGCGGTCGCAAGGAGCGCCACAGCCCGGACACCATAGTAATAGAGCTCTTATTAGTGGTGGAGGAAAGGCCCCCACACGAGCGTTATAAATACGGGCAAAAGTACACATTTTCCCCTAATTCGTGCAACGCACATTCATCTCAGCCGCTTTCTCAGTGCAAATGCGGGGCAAACAGCACCCTCCAAACGGCACGAAAAGCCATGACCTCTCCCCTATTTCCGTAGCCGAAATCACGATGCCTCGGCAGCACTGCTTAGTCCACTATCACACAAGCAAATCGCCACGCTCGCTGCCCGCTGCCCACCGAGGAGGAAAATGAAGTAGTACTGGTCACTGCATCGACCAGTACTGGTAGACATTACTGACCAGTACTGCTCCGCGGTGTGACCAGTACTGCTCCGATCGCCGACCAGTACTGGTCACTTTTACCCCCGCCACGAGCCCACTCTATACGCGCTTCGGCAAGGTGCTCTTTACGCACCACTTGGGATGTGCGCCATGGACACATTCGCCGCCTTTACGCCTTCCCTCTATTTATCGTATCTTTGAGCATACACATGCTCTCGAAGCGCATACACAATCATCACTATAAGCAATGGATATAAAGAAACCCCTTCTCTGTGGGCTTCTCCTCGGTGCGGCGGCACTCTCCGCCTCTGCACAGGAACGCCCGCTCTGGCTGCGCTATCCAGCTATCTCCCCCCCGATGGCAAGACGATCGCCTTCGCGTACCAAGGCGATATCTACACCGTACCCACCGTGGGCGGTGAAGCCCGTCGCCTGACCTCGACCGAAGCCTATGAGTGCTATCCCGTCTGGTCACCCGATGGCAAGCAGATCGCCTACACCTCCGACCGCAATTCCTCTGGCGTCAACATCTACATCATGCCAACAGTGGCGGTAAGGCTCGTCAGCTGACGACCCACTCGGGGCGTGAGATCCCCCAAGCCTTCACTCCCGACGGCCGCTACCTGATCTTCAAGGCACACATCCAGGATCCTGCCAGCTCCGCCCTCTTCCCCAACTCCCTGCTCACTGAGCTCTACCGCGTGCCCGTCACCGGTGGTCGACCCGAGCAGATCCTCGCTACTCCCGCCGAAGCCGTGAATGTCAGCCGTGATGGCCGTCGCATCCTCTATCAGGAGATCAAGAGCTTCGAGAACGAGTGGCGTAAGCACCACACCTCCTCTGCCTCACGCGACCTCCTCGAGTACGACTTCGACAAGAAGGCCTACCGCTTCGTCGCCCGCCACGATGGCGAAGACCGCGATCCCGTCTACTCCCCCACGGGTAAGTCCTTCTACTTCCTCAGCGAGCGCAATGGTGGCTCGATGAATGTCTATGAAGGCAACCTCGCAGGCCCCGCTACCGAAGCCAAGGCACTCACCCAGCTCAAGGGCGACCCCGTGCGCTTCCTCTCCAGCTCAGCCGACGGTCTGCTCTGCTTCGGCTATGCCGGCGAGATCTACACCCTCGTCCCTGGTCGCAGCGAGCAGCGTGTACCCATCCGCATCTCCAAGGACCAGGCTCCCGACGAAGAGCTACACCTCGCAATGAGCCGTAGCCTCGGCTCTGCTGCTGTCTCTCCCGATGGCAAGCAGATCGCCTTCCTCTCGCGTGGTGATGTCTTTGTCACCGCTACCGACTACACCACGACCCGTCAGATCACGAAGGGCTCACAGGCCGAGCGTGGTGTCAGCTTCGGCGCAGATAACAAGTCCATCGTCTACGCCAGCACGAAGGACGGCTCATGGGATCTCTACATCGCTAAGGTCGAGCGTGGCGAAGATCAGAACTTCCCCAACGCCATGGCTATCAGCGATGAGAAGCTCATCCCCTCGCTCAAGGGCGAGAAGATGTACCCTTCCTTCTCCCCCGATGGCAATGAAGTAGCCTTCCTTTACCAGCGTGAGAAGCTCATGGTCTACAACCTCAAGACCCGCCAGGCTCGTCAGCTCACCGACGGCTCGCAGAAGCTCGACCCTGACTTCGTATGGTCACCCAACGGGAAGTGGATCGCCTTCTCATACGTCTCCCGTGGCCGTGGTCCCTACACCGACATCGGTATCGTCAGCGCTCAGGGCGGTCAGCCCATCCAGAACCTTACGAACAGCGGTTACTTCAGCACCAATCCTCGCTGGTCTACCGATGGGAACATCCTCCTCTACGCTACCGATAAATATGGTATGCGCAACCACGCTTCGTGGGGCTCCATGAACGATATCATGGCGGTCTTCCTCAATCGTGCGGCTTACGAGAAGTTCCGCATGAACGACGAAGACCTCGCTCTCCTCGAGGAAGCCGAGAAGCAGGCCAAGGCCGACACCACGAAGACGAAGAAGGCTCAGCCCGCTAAGAGCACCGACGGCGTCATCGAGTGGGACAACCTCGACCTGCGCACCGTACGCATCACCCCCGCCTCTTCGCGCCTCGGCGACTACATCCTCTCGTCCGATAACAAGAAGCTCTTCTACTTCTCCGCTACCGAAGCAGGTGAAGACCTCTGGGTCTACGACATGCGCAAGCACACGACGCAGCTGCAGAAGAAGATGAACCTCTCCTCTCCCTTCTTCGCTTCGGACAAGAAGGGTACGAAGCTCTTCATCCTCGGCGCTTCACCCATGACGCTCGACCCCAAGACGGATGCCACTAAGCCCATCACGATGGCTGGCTACCGTCACATCGACCGCATCCGCGAGCGTGAGGTCATGTACGAAGAAGTCGTCCGCGAAGAAGAAGCACGCTTCTACCGCAAGGACATGCACGGCGTGAACTGGAAGAAGCTCACCGACCACTACCGCACCTTCCTCCCCTACATCGACAACAACCAGGACTTCGCCGAGATGCTGAGCGAACTCCTCGGCGAGCTGAACGTATCCCACACGGGCTCTGGTGCTCGTAGCTCATCATCGGCCTTCCCCACGGCTGAGCTCGGCGTCTTCGTCTCACCTGTAGCTGGCTCTGGCGCCCTGCACGTCGACGAAGTCGTGGCAGGTGGTCCCTTCGACAACTCCCGCACGAAGCTGCAGAAGGGTAGCCTCATCACCGCTATCGACGGCGAGAAGCTCGAGGCAGGCAAGGACTACTTCCCTCTGCTGAATGATAAGGTAGGCAAGCGCCTCCTCGTCTCCTTCCGCACCGCCTCGGGTGAGCAGGTCGACGAAGTCATCCGCCCCATCTCCTCCTCTGCCCTCAATGACCTCCTCTACAAGCGCTGGGTCAAGCAGCGTGCCGAAGAGGTAGAGCGTGTATCGAAGGGTACACTCGGCTACGTCCACATCCCCTCGATGGGTGACCCCAGCTTCCGCACGGTCTACTCCGACGTCATGGGCAAGTACTATCAGAAGAAGGGTATCGTCATCGACATCCGCTACAACGGTGGTGGTCGTCTCCACGAGGATATCGAAGCCTTCTTCACGGGTAAGCACTACGCTGACCAGGTCGTCCGTGACCGCCAGTACTCGGAGATGTCCTCCCGCCGCTGGAATCGCCCCTCCGTCCTCGTCACCTGCGAAGCTGACTACAGCAATGCCCACGGTACGCCTTGGGTCTATCAGCACCTCAAGGTCGGTAAGGTCGTCGGTATGCCCGTAGCTGGTACGATGACCAGCGTGAACTGGGTGACGCTCCTCGATCCCAGCGTCTACTTCGGTATCCCCGCCGTAGGCTTCCGCCTCTTCGATGGTCGCTATCTGGAGAACACCCAGATGGAGCCCGACGTCGTCGTGCCTCTTGACCCCACGAAGGTCCTGCAGGGCGTCGACACGCAGATCGAGAAGGCCGTCGAGGTCCTCCGCGCTGAGACGAAGTAATCCGCGCACTTCACTAATCGTATTTATATAAGCGTAGCCCCTGCATCCCGTGTGATGCAGGGGCTACGTGCGTAATGGCGTATCTTTGCGCCCGATGAAGAAGACCCATCCCACCCCATCCACCGAAGGCATCGACCTTCGTGATGTGCAGCGCCGCCTCGGTAGCTGGTACGACGAGCATGCCCGCGCCCTCCCCCTGGCGCGAAGATGTATCGGCCTACCACGTCATGCTCTCCGAGATCATCCTCCAGCAGACGCGCGTGGACCAAGGGATGGCTTATTATCATCGCTTCACCGAGCACTTCCCCACTGTACAAGACTTAGCCGCAGCGAGCGAAGACGAGGTACTCCTCCTCTGGCAGGGCCTCGGCTACTACTCTCGTGGGCGCAATCTCCTGCGTGCCGCACAGATCATCGTCTCGGACTTCGGTGGAGAGATCCCCCACACCCCCCGAGGGGCTAAGCCGCTTGCCTGGTGTCGGGCCTTATACGCGCGGCGCGATCCTCTCCTTCGCCTACAACCTCCCTTATCCCACTGTGGACGGCAATGTCTACCGCGTGCTGAGTCGCCTCTTCGGCTCTACCGAGCCCATCGACACGACACGTGGCGTACACTCCTACTGGGATCTGGCGGAGGCCCTCCTCGACAAGGAGCATCCCAGCCGCCACAACCAAGCTGTCATCGAGCTGGGGGCCCTCTGCTGTACGCCCCGCCGCCCGCACTGCCACGAGTGCCCCATCGCTATGCACTGCCTCGCCCATCGTGCCGGCATCGAGGAGCAGCTCCCGATCAAGCAGGGCAAGACGAAGGTCCTCCCCCGCCACATGGACTACTTCCTCATCCGCCTCCCCCACACATCAGGGGGCGAAGGCCTACTCATTCGCCGTCGTGGTGCTGGCGACATCTGGCAGGGGCTGTATGAATTCCCCCTCATCGAGGCGGGAGAGACGGGTGTCACCGTCGAAGAGCTGACGAAGCTCCCCGCCTTCGGTGACCTCATCGCAGCACTCGATCGCCCGACCTTCCACCCCAGCCCCATCGCACAGTGCTCGCACAAGCTCTCCCATCGTGCTATCTATGCCCGCCTCTTCCTCATCGAAGCCGAGGGCCTCAGTGCGGAGCTTCCCTACCAGCATATCCCGAGCACGGAGCGCAGTAGCTACGCCTTCCCCGTACTCATCGAGCGCCTCTTAGAGCAAGTGCCATAGCAGGGAGTACGACGCAACTATAGTCCTACCTGAGTCAACCTATATTGGTCAGCGGGCGAAGCTATGTTGGTCGCTGCGACGACCAATATGAGTACATAGGCAGAGCTATATAGGATGGTGAAGAAAGCTATATAGCTTTGTGAAGTGACCTCTATTAGGTTGTTGCTCCGCGTAGGGATAAAAGTTGCGGACGAGTGGTAGATAAGTTTGAGCTACGTACGTGGATCTAATATCTACGTACGTGGATATTTGGACTGACGTGCCTGGTCTTTAAGACTACGTACATAGATAGAAGAAAACCACTACGTGAAGGCGCTTTTTCCTTCGCGAGAAGGATACTTTTCCCTCTGCTGAATAAGAGGAATACTCGCGATAAGGCGAAGGGCTTGCGTATCACTTCGGAGAGGCACATCGGGGAGCTGGGCGCGCGATACCTTAGCAGAACAAATAGAGAACAGGACTCTGCCGCAACAGTCCCCGATATAGGTTGACTCGATGACCAATATAGGTCACTACCACCCCCTAATATTGTGGGTCAGACGTCCCCCGCGAATTATGGTTGGATAAAATTCCCTATCTTTGTGGCTCAAATTGCAGAACATAGCAAAGTATAAGCAACTAATATATTAGACAAACGAGATGAAAAGAACGTTCCAACCATCGAACCGCAAGAGAAAGAACAAGCACGGTTTCCGTGCACGCATGGCTACGGCTAACGGTCGTCGCGTACTGGCTGCTCGCCGTGCCAAGGGCCGTGCGAAGCTGAGTGTCTCTGACGAGTACTAGGCCAAGCCTCTTGCATTTAGGTCACTGACCTACCCTTTAGAGGGCTCCCGTAGTGCGCACTACGGGAGCCCTTTTTCTTTGCCTTGATACGATGAACACACCGAGAGATACGCACACATTCGGAGGAAGTGTGCATATTTCTCTATCTTTGTCCTGTCTCCCGTGAGGCAAGCGTCCCACTACGGGGCGACAAATCATCCTATATAGCAATGAAGAAAACGCTACTCCTGGGCCTCATCGCCCTCACCGCCGCCCCCGCAGCACACGCTGGGGGTCTGCTGAACAATACCAGCCTCCACGCCCTCTACCTGCGTAGCCTCGCGCGTAATGCCTCGCTCACGATCGACGCGACCTACTACAATCCCGCAGGTCTTGTCTTCACGCCCGACGGCTGGCGCTTCTCGGTCAACAGCCAGACCGTACTCCAGCGCCGTGACATCGACGCTACCTTCGCCCCATTCGCTTACTCTACGGCAGGCACTACTACCAAGCGCTTCGAGGGGAAGGCCACCGCGCCCATCGTCCCCACGCTCATGGCTTCGTATAAGAAGGGTGACTGGGCATTCTCGGCTGTCGCAGGCATCTTCGGCGGTGGTGGTAAGGCCAGCTTCACGAGCGGGCTCCCTCAGTTCGAGGCGAACGTAGCACTCGTCCCCACGATCACGCAGGCCATCGCTCAGAAGGCTACCGCCATGATCGCTACCCTCCCCGCAGGGGCGCTCCCCCCCAGCAGCTCAGGCTGGCTTTGCCAAGCTCATCGACCCAATCAAGGCAGCTAACAAGTACTCCGTAGACAGCAAGCTCGAGGGGCTCCAGTACGTCTTCGGCCTGCAGGCTGGTGCGAGCTACAAGATCAACCAGCACCTGAGTGCTTACCTCGGTGCGCGTCTGAGCTATGCCTACAACACCTACACGGGCTACATCCGCAACATCCAGGTCAGCGGTGCTGACGGCGCTATGCACCACGCTCCTACCTACTTCGGTGCTATCGCCGTAGGAGCTAAGGCTGCCGAGCCTATCGTCAACAACTGCCCGACGCTCTCAAGCAGCAGGTACAGCCTGTCCTCGCCGTCCCTGGCCTTCTGGCAAAGAACACCCTCGACAAGCGCATTGAGGTCAAGCAGACGGGTATCGGTCTGGCGCCTATCGTCGGGCTGAACTTCAACTACGAAGGGCTGAACGTAGGGGCACGCTATGAGTTCCGCACCGCTATCCGCGTGAAGAACACGACCCAGGCCAATGACTCCGGCATGGAGCAATTCGCCGATGGCGCTAAGGTCGCCAACGACCTGCCCGCTGTACTCGGTGTAGGGGCTTCGTACCGTATCCTCCCCACGGTCACGGCTGCAGTCAGCTACAATCACTTCTTCGAGAAGTCTGCGAACATGGCTGGTGACAAGCAGAAGACCCTCAAGGGCAACACGAACGAATACCTCTTCGGTGTCGAGTGGAACGCCCTCGACTGGCTCGACGTCAGCGGTGGTGTGCAGATCACGCGCAAGGGGGTGAGCGATGCTTATCAGAGCAACATCCACTTCGACATGAGCTCCACTTCCTACGGCCTCGGCGTCGGCCTGCACCTCACGAAGGAAGCCCAGCTGAACCTCGCCTACATGATCTCCAGCTACGGCGATCACAAGAAGGCCGTCAGCACCTACGCTGCTCAGCCCGCCCTTGGTATCGCGCTCCCTGGTAGTGAGGTCTATTCGCGCAAGAATCAGATCTTCTCCATCGGCCTCGACTACACGCTCTAAGGCCGAGCAAGTCCCGCTAAACGACCGAGCCCCGACCTCCCACATGGGAGATCGGGGCTCGGTCATTTGGTAGCTACCGTAGCCTAACGGCTGTGCTCACAGCACCAGTCGTAGGCATTGCGGAAGGCCTTCATCCATGGAGTCACCTCGTGCTCACGGCGCTCAGCCTCGGGGTAGTAAGCGCACTGCCAGGGGAAGATCGCACGCTCGGGGTGAGGCATGAGAGCCAGGTGACGACCATCAGCGCTGCAGAGCCCTGCGATAGCGTCGGGCGAGCCGTTGGGGTTCGCGGGGTACGCATCATAGGCGTAGCGTGCGATGACGTGGTAGCGGTCGCTGCCGTAGGGGAGGTCGAACTTCCCTTCGCCGTGAGCTACCCACACACCGAGTGACGCACCAGCCAGATCACGGAGCATCACCGAGTGGTTCTCGGGGATCGTGAGGCTGACGAACGAGCTCTCGAACTTGTGCGAGTCGTTGTGCGCCATCTTATGCTTCAGCTCGTGCTCAGGATAGAGGAGCTCCAGCTCGGCCATCAGCTGACAGCCATTACAGATACCGAGGCTCAACGTATCAGGGCGTGCGTAGAAGCGGTCGAGCGTAGCCTTCGCCTGCTCGTTGAAGAGGATACCTGCTGCCCAGCCCTTAGCCGAGCCGAGGACGTCAGAGTTCGAGAAGCCACCGCAGAAGACGATGAGCTGTACATCATCGAGCGTCTCACGACCCGAGATGAGGTCGGTCAGATGCACATCCTTGACGTCGAAGCCAGCGAGATAGAGGGCATAAGCCATCTCACGCTCACCATTCGTCCCCTTGTCACGGAGGATGGCGGCACGGACAGGTGCCTTCGCCGTGCGGTCGGGATCGAGACCGAGGTCAGCGAGCTTACCCGTGAAGCCCTTAGGAGCCGTGAGGCGGAGGGGCTGATTCTTATAGCCTTCGTAGCGAGCCTTAGCCAGCTCTTCGCCGCTCTGATACTTGTCCATCAGATAAGAGGAGCGGTACCAGAGGTCGCGCTTAGCATCGATGTCGAGCGTGAGCGTGGACTTCTTGCCGTAGCTGACAGAGAGCGTGCGACCGTCGGCCGTCGGCGTGGCGATGCGAGCGAAGCCGATGCTGGCATCACGCAGTACCTCTTCAAGGACTTCGGGATGCGAGGTCTGCACGAGCACACCGGGGTTCTCGGCAAAGAGGAGCTTGACGATGTCGTCCTCGGGGAAGGCCGTGAGGTCAACCGACAGCCCACCCTTCGTAGAGGGGGAAGCACATCTCCAGCAGTGCCGTGATGAGACCACCGCCCGAGATATCGTGACCAGCCGTCAGCACACCGCGCTGGATGAGCTCCTGCACAGCGGTGAAGGCTTCGCGGAAGTACTCAGGCTCCTCGATGCGGGGCGTCTCGTCACCAAGCTGACCGAGGGCCTGTGCGAAGGCTGAGCCACCGAGAGCCAGCGGAGAGAAGCTGAAGTCGATATGATAGACAGGTATGCGGGATTCGCGACGAGCACAGGGGAGAGGATCTTCTTCACGTCGGAGACCTCACCGATAGCGCTGATGATGACGGTGCCTGGGCTCAGGACCTTCTCCCCGTTAGGGTACTTCTGCGTCATGGAGAGCGAGTCCTTACCTGTGGGGATATTGATGCCAAGCGAGATCGCGAGGTCCGAAGCAGCCTCTACGGCGTCGTAGAGACGAGCATCTTCGCCCTCATTGCGGCAGGGCCACATCCAGTTGGCGCTGAGGGAAACGCCCTCAAGGCCGTAGGTAAGGGGTGCAAAGACAATGTTCGTCAGCGCCTCAGCGATGGCGAGCTGGCTACCAGCGACGGGATCTACCAGCGCTGCTACGGGTGCGTGACCGATAGAGGTAGCGATACCTGCGCGGCCGCGGAAGTCGACTGCCATAGCACCGCAGTCGCTCAAGGGCAGCTGGATCTCACCCTGGCACTGCTGGCGAGCTACACGACCCGTGACGGAGCGGTCGACCTTGTTCGTCAGCCAGTCCTTACAAGCGACTCCCTCCTGCTGCAGCACCTCATCGAGGTAGTGCTCGACACGAGTAGCGTCATAGCTGAGGGCGGGATAAGTCTTGTCGATATGCTTGTCGACCATGTAGGTCTTGGGCGCCGAACCGAACATATCCGACAGCGCCAGGTCAATGGGCTTATCACCACCTGCCTCTTCGAAGGTCAGGTGCATATCGTCCGTGGTGCGACCGACGACGTACATCGGAGCGCGCTCACGCTCGGCGATACGGGCGATGCGCTCTACGGCGTCGCCCTTGACCAGAAGGCCCATACGCTCCTGGCTCTCGTTGCCGATGATTTCCTTGGATGAAAGGGTCTCATCACCGATGGGGAAGGCGCTGAGGTCGAAGTGTCCACCCGTCGTCTCGACGAGCTCGGAGAGGCAGTTCAGGTGCCCCCCTGCCCCGTGGTCGTGGATGGAGATGATGGGATTGTCTTCACTCTCCGAGAGCGTGCGGATGACGTTCTCGACGCGCTTCTGCATCTCGGGGTTGGAGCGCTGTACGGCATTGAGCTCGATAGCGCCGGCATACTGCCCCGTATTCACAGAGCTGACGGCACCACCACCCATACCGATGCGGTAGTTGTCACCACCGAGCAGGACGACCTCTTCGCCAGGCTCGGGAGTGCCCTTCTGTGCATCCCTGCGACGGGCGTAGCCGACACCACCAGCGAGCATAATGACTTTGTCGAAGCCGTAGGTAGGTTCGTCGGCCTTGCCTTCGTGCTCGAAGGTCAGCACCGAACCACAGATGAGTGGCTGACCGAACTTATTCCCGAAGTCGCTCGCTCCATTGGATGCCTTCGTAAGGATCTGACGGGGCGTCTGATAGAGCCAAGGGCGGGCAGCGCTGTGCTGCTCCCAGGGGCGATCCGCTGCCGTGCGGGGGTAGCTCGTCATGTAGACGGCCGTCCCAGCCAGAGGCACGCTGGCACGACCACCAGCCATACGGTCACGGATCTCACCACCGGTACCGGTAGCAGCACCGTTGAAGGGCTCGACGGTCGTGGGGAAGTTGTGCGTCTCAGCCTTGAGGCTCAGCACGCTGTCGATGGACTTACGGACAAAGAAGTCGGGCTTATCTCCCGTGGCGGAGCAAACTGCTCGAGGTCGCTGGGGCCGTCGATGAAGGCCACATTATCCTTGTAAGCCGAGACCAAGTGATTGGGGTTAGCGGCGCTCGTGTCCTTGATCATCGAGAAGAGGCTACGCTCTTCTTCCTCCCCGTCGAGGACGAAGGTACCACCGAAGATCTTGTGACGGCAGTGCTCGCTATTGACCTGCGAGAAGCCGAAGAGCTCACTGTCTGTGAGCGGACGCCCGAGACGCTCGCTGAGCCCCTCGAGATAGGAGATCTCCTCATCGCTGAGAGCCAGACCGTGGGCGTCATTGTAGGCCCGCACGTCCGTGATATGCTCGATAGGCGCTGCCGTGATGTGCGTGTCGAAGACCGTAGCATCGATCCCCTCATAGAGGGCCTGCAGCATGGGGTCAAAGGACGCATCGGGCCCCGAGACCTCGCAGAACTCCTCGATACGCATGACCGTGGGGATGTTCATATTGCGCACGATCTCCACCGCATTGGTGCTCCAAGGCGTGACGAGCTCGCGGCGCGTCCCGACGAAGAAGCCCTTGAGGGCGGGGGTATCAAGCAAAGTAGCCCCACCAAAGAGCCAGGTGAGGCGATCGAGGGCTTCGGCAGCCAAGGGCGCCGTGCTCTCCACGACATAAAGCACGGGGGAGCTGTGCTTCCTAAAGAGAGTAATCATTCGGAGACTATAAATATTGTCGTAAGAGGGATGCGATCATGAGGAGATCGAAGCAGAGGGGCGGGGCGCTGAAGCCTCTTCCCTATGAGCAAAGATACGGAAAAAGGCAAGGCCTCACTGCCCAGAGCCAGGGGCTCTAAGCGGTGAGGCCTTGTAGTGTGTCGGCGAGCATAGCTTACGACGGTGCGGTAGGCTTTAGCTCGGGATACGGAGGGTACGCCCTGAGGAGAGCTTGGCGCGGGCGGAGATGCCGTTGGTGCGGCAGAGCTTGCTTACCGAGACGCCATACTGAGCTGCAATAGCGCGGACGGTCTCGCCCTTCTTGATGCGGTGCGTCTTGAACTGCTCTTCGTTCGACTCGCCACTCTTCTTAGGCTTGGCAGCTGCCTTAGCTACTGCGAAAGAGCGGGGCGTGCGATAGGCACCCTTGACGAAGGCGAAGACGTCATAGCGTGGGACACCTGCCTGGAAGTCGAAGAGGTCCGATGGGTCGATGGGGATACCCATGAAGCGTGCTTCGAAGTGGAGGTGGGCCCAGTAGAGCGGCCCGTGCTACCGCCGAGACCGATGGGGTCACCAGCGCGGACGACCGTCCCTTCGCGGACGATGGAGCGGCTCATGTGCCCGTAGACCGTCTCCAGACCATTGGGGTGGCGGATGACGACGTAGTTGCCGTAGCCTCCACCTTCGTAGGACTTGATACGGACCTTCCCAGAGAAGGCTGCACGTACCGTGTCCCCGTGGCTCAGCTTGAGGTCCGTCCCGTAGTGCATACGCCCGAAGCTATGGCGATAGCCGTAGTTCGAGGTGACTTGGCGGGTGGCGATGGGCATCACGAATTCCTGCAGGTCGATGTCTTGGCGGTCGGGGATATTGACCGACATACCTGCGAAGGGGTTTACGTGACTTCCCCAGGACTCTTCGCCGTAGAGCTCGGAGGCCGGTGCCTCGAGATCTTCGTTTTGCTTCTTAGCTTTCAGATCAGCCTCGCGACGCTGCTTCTCCTTGGAGAGACGATTCTTGATCTCGAGTCGGTCGGCCAGGAGCAGGTGTTCACCACCAGTGGTGCTTGCCTGCTGACCGGCTGTCGTGCGTGTCTCTTTCTTTGGTGTCTGAGCCTTCCCTGAGGGGGGCGTTGCCGCCCAAGCAGGGAGTGTCGTGGCGACCAGACACAGAGATGCGCATAACAGTCGCATTCTTTTTCTTGTCATACCAGCTTTTGATACTACATTAATGATAATACCTGGCGGGAGCGCGCCTCCCGTCGGTGTGCATGGTTGCAAAGCATACACCATGCGACAAATGCAAAGATAACCAAATAGTTACAAACGCCAACACTGCACAAGCGCGCAGTATATGTGCAGTCCCCGACCTACTTTATGCTCTTTCGAGCCTCAGGTGTTGGGTGCATTCACCTTAATAACGTGGGGCTTTTTACTCAAGGTATATCCCTTGTCACTCGCACCATCTCCGACAGCTCACAGGACCGCTCCCCGAGGGAGTTTGCAAACTTATCCACCATTGCCGTCAAGCTGCGGAATTCAGAAAAAGAAGGGAATAAGTACACCTCCTCAGCATCAGCAACTTTGCAAGGAGCGGATACTAACCAATAGTGGTGGGTGGTGTGAACCTATATAGGTCAGTGAGTGAACCTATATTAGATTGTTGCTCCGCATAGGGATAAAAGTTGTGGACGAGTGGCAGATAAGTTTGGACTACGTACGTGGACGATAAATCTACGTGCCTGGATATTTAGATTTGCGTGCCTGGTCTTTAAGACTACGTACATAGATGCGGAAAAGCCACTACGGGAAGGCGCTTTTTCTTCACGAGAACGATGCTTTTCCCTCCGCAGGATAAGAGGAATACTTGCGATAAGGGAAGGGAAAAGCGTATCACTTCGAAGAGGCATATCGGGGAGCTGGGCGTGCGATGCCTTAGCACTCTAAATAGAGGGCAGGACTCTGCCGCAACAGCCTCGTATAGGTTCGCACCACCCCATGAGGGAGGTGCACAGCTTGCACACGGGCACAAAAAAAAGTTGGCACCCGCAGATGGGTGCCAACTTCTCATTATAATAATAAGGAGGGGAGCGAGGCGCTATCGCTTGCGACGCTCGAAGAAGCGGCGGGCAAAGTCCTTGCAGACCATCGGCAGGCGCACGAGCTTGTCAGCGGGGAGTGAGGAGCGACAGCGCAGATAATAGGTGCGCTCCAGCTCGGCTTCGCGGACGTGGAAGTCCAACATCTGCTCAAGGTGGGTATTCAGCTCGGCTTCGGTCAGCGTCTTATCGCCCTGACGTACGCGGCGGCCGAGGGTTTCGACCGAGCGCCATAGGGCGAAGCGCTTATCATCAAGTTCGTTTAGCACGGGCATCAGTGCATCGACTTCGCCAGCGGTGAGGGAGAGCTCACGCATCAGGAAGGCACGCTTCTCAGCACGCACCTTCTCGCGCATGTCCTTGTGATGGTCGGCACCCTTCTTCTGTGCTTGTGCAGACAGTCCACCCGTCAGGAGGAGGATGGAGCAAAGGATATAAAGGATTCGCTTCATTGTCTTCGTAGGGGTTAGCGGGTGGGAGTAAAGGAGGTATTCGTCATCGTCCCGAGGTCGGAGAGGAGCGAATTGTAATAGGAGTCGTAGCCTGCTACGGCCGTCATGCGCTCACCGTAGTCGGCGTAGTAGTCGGCATACTCGTCTTCGCTACTGACCTCAGTCTGGGCCGTAGCGACGGACTTATCCTCGGCAGTCTTCGGTGCGAAGGCACGGAAGATGAGGTTCATCGCGACGAACATCGCCGCCAGATAAGCGATGGGGCGCAGCCGCGTCCATAGGCTGATGCGGGGGGCTTCGGCGACTTCCTCGGGGGTCTCCTCGGGGATCTTCGCCATGATACGCTCCTCGAGGCTATCGAAGTAGCCCTCGGGGACGCTATAGTGCCCACGACTCTCGGCGGGAGTAGGTAGGTTAGTTTGCTTATTCATCTCTAAATACATGAGCCCTTATCGGGGCTTCACTCTGTGTGACAACTGGTAGGGGAAAAGGTTTATTCGCTGCGCTGAAGTTCTTCAGTTACCTTCTTCATCGCGTGGTGGTAGGAGGCCTTGAGTGCGCCCTCCGACGTGCCGGTAAGTGCGGCCATCTGGTCGTAGGCATCTCGTCGTAGTAGCGGAGGCGGAAGACTAACTGCTGCTTGGCAGGTAGGCTCAATATAGCCTTCTGCAGGCGCACCTCTGCCTCATCGGCATCGAAGTACTCGTCGGCTGTGAGGCGATCCAGCAGGTAGAGCGAGTCGCCTTCGTCTGAGGGGGCGATGATATGCTCCTCTTCGTGGCGGCGCTTCTTGAGGAAGTTCAGGGCTTCGTAGAGGGCGATTCGGTAGAGCCACGTGGAGACCTTCGCCTCGCCACGGAAGCCTTCGATAGCCTCCCAGGCCTTGATGAAGACGTTCTGCACGAGGTCATCGGTGTCGTCGTGGTTGTAGACCATACGGCGTATCTGCCAGTAGATCTGCTGCGAGTAGAGGCGCACGACCGTGGTGAAGGCGCTTCGCCGGCGCTCCGGGTCAGCCAGCGCACGCTGGAGCTCCTCTTCAGTGACAAGTGGTTGGGGCATCGTCAAGATTTCTTGACTTCAGGGTAGCAGCAGGGGCTTTCTTTGCTTGCGTCGGGCTATCGGCAGTACGGCTGGGCTGGATCGTGTAGACGAGCTCGCCGTCCTTCCCGAGGCTGACAGCGAAGGTCTCACCCGCATGGAGCTTCTCCTCGAGGATGTGCTCGACACAGGGATCCTCCACGAGCTGCTGCAGACGACGGCGCACGAGGCGTGCTCCGAGGCTGCGGTGTGCCTCATCGATACCGACGAAGCGCTTAGCCTCCTCAGTGAGCGTCAGGCCATAGCCCGAGGTGGCGAGACGCTCTACGATAGGCTTCAGCTCCAGCGAGACGATCTGCAGAAGCGACTCGTCTGAGAGGCTCTCAAAGGCGACCGTACCGTCCAGACGCCCCAAGAACTCGGGGCTGAAGGTGCGCTCCAGTGCCTTGCGGACAATGCCTTCGCTACGCTCCTGCCCATTGCTGAGGCCAGAGAAGCCGACGGAGCGGGCAAAATCCTTCGCTTCGCGCGAACCGACATTGCTCGTCATGATGATGATCGTATTGCGGAAGTCCGCCGTACGCCCCTCCGAGTCCGTCAGACGGCCATCGTCGAGGACCTGCAGGAGGAGATTATAGATATCAGGATGGGCCTTCTCGATCTCGTCGAGGAGGACCAAGCGATGGGGGCGGGTACGCACGGGCTCCGTGAGTTCGCCTCCATTGCCGTAGCCGATGTAGCCAGGAGGAGGGCCGATGAGTCGGGAGACGCTATGACGCTCAGCGAACTCACTCATATCGATACGAACCAGCGCCTCTTCACTGCCGAAGACTTCCCTCGCCAGCGCCTTTGCCAGATACGTCTTCCCTACGCCCGTCGGGCCAAGGAAGAGGAAGGAAGCGATGGGATGCTGTCCGTCACGCAGCCCGAGACGGGCACGCTGTACGGCACGGCTGACGACTACCACGGCATTATCCTGCCCGATGATGCGGCTGCGGAGCTTCGCGGGGAGCTCACGCAGGCGCTGGAGCTCGGTCTTATCCTCGATCTGCTCCACGGGGATATTGAGGCGACGAGCAAGACCCTGCAAGAGGTCGTCACGGCTGACAGTCCCCTTGCTTCGTGTACCGCTTGTCGTGCCATAGAAGTGGCGATGCAGGCGACGGCGGGTCTCGCTGGCAGCAGCATCGAGGATCTCACCGAGGGCGTAGAGCGCTGGCTCCTGCGGGAAGTAGCGCTGAGCGAGTGCCAGCAGCTCCTCGTAGGGCGTCTGATAGCTCACCGCATGATACTCGGCGAGGAAGGCACGGCGACGCTCGAAGGCCTTACGGAGCGCCTCGCCCTCGAGGGGCTTGATGATGTACTTCGCCGTGCTGATCGAAGCGGCTTCACTGCGCTCGACGGACTGGCTGTAGGTGGCGGGAGTAGCGTGGGCAATGCACTGCATACGACGCTTCGCAAGGCCCACAAAGAGGGCCTCCAAGACTTCGCCACCCGTACGACCGAGGGGCTTCAGGAGGCTGAGGTCACCGATATAGAGGAGTACAGAGGGATCAGCCTTGAGTCGCTCAAAGAGTGACTGCAGGTACTGCTCTGCCCCACCCATCATCTGGCTCGCAGAGGCCAAGCGTAGCGGGTCAAGCTCCAGCACCGACTGGTAGCGGAAGCCCTGTGGCGTGGCACTCAGCTTATCGGCTACACTCGCACTGCCGCCCTTAGCATCCAGCTCAGCACGGCGATCCATGTGGCGAACAAGCGCCTTGATGATAGGCTCAGGGCTGTCATGGAGCTCATGCACCAAGATGACCGAGGGGTAGCTCTCACGCGAGAGTATCTGTATGAGGTCACGCGCTTCATCGTCATAGGGCATCGGCTCCACCTTCCCCTCATGCGTCGTGGGGGCGGTGCTCGTCACACGGCGACCGAAATCAGCGTAGGGGAAGCTCCCATCCTTCGGGGCTTCTTCGCCCTCGGGGAGCTTACCGAGCATGCGGTCGACCTGCGTGCTGATGCTCTCAGCAAGTGCCTGCAGGAGTTCGTCGCTGGGTGGCAGTTCGCCATCGCCACCGAGCCCAGGGCCCTTCATCTGCGCCAGATCTATGCGGATGGGGATACGGCGGACGCGGTCTTGGGACAAGACGATCGCCTGAGCCTGCGCTGAAGGTTTATCCGAGGCGGGCTGGCTTGGCTTGGGCTCTACGAGCTTTGGCGTGTTCTCCTCAGTGGGAGTCTTACTGCCCTCGAGGAGCATCGCGACACGATGGAGCTGGGGGTCGGTATGCTCGTTGATGCGGTGGGCGACGAGGTAATGCGTGAGGAGCGTCGGGGGCGAACAGAAGTACAAGCTATAAAGGAGGTGCAGCGCACTGATGGCCTGCGCTCCGAGGAGCGTGGAGATCTGCGCCGCACGTGCCAGCGTATTGTGCGCTTCGATGCTGTAGAAGACGTGTGCAGGGTCTTCCTTATCGTCCGGCTGGATATGCTCGTCCACCTCACGCAGTACCTCCTTCACGGAGATATTACGATCCATCAGGAAGCGGATAGCGGCGCTGGTGCCTTCGCTGAGCACGCCCCAGAGGAGGAGGTCATTCGTGATCTCGCCACAGCGCAGCTCCTTGGCGTGCTCGGCAGCGAGCTCGAGGGCCGCGCGGAAGGTATCGGTATAGTTGTACTTGACAGGATTACGCTTCATCTCTGGGTCCGCTTAGGATTTGACTTGGATAGCATGCAGCTTGGCGTAGTGTCCGCCGAGTGCGAGGAGCTCGTCGTGCGTACCCTGCTCGACGATACGCCCGTCATCGACGACGCAGATGACGTCGGCATGGATGATCGTCGAGAGGCGGTGGGCGATGACGATGGTCGTACGACCCTCCATGAGGCGGTCCAAGGCACTCTGCACAAGGCGCTCGCTCTTGGTATCCAGCGCTGAAGTGGCTTCGTCAAGGATGAGGATCGGGGGATTCTTGTAGACGGCACGGGCGATAGAGAGGCGCTGGCGCTGACCACCGGAGAGCTTACCCCCGCGGTCCCCGATATTCGTATCGTAGCCTGCGGGCATCTCATTGATGAACTCATCGGCGTGCGCGACTTCGGCAGCCTGACGCACCTTCTCGAGGGTAGCGCCCTCGACACCGAAGGCGATATTCTCAAAGACCGAAGCATTGAAGAGGATGGGTTCCTGATTGACGTTCCCCATGAGGCGGCGCAGATCAGCGACCGCGACCTCACGGATATCCGTGCCATCGATGGTGATACGCCCCTCGACGACGTCGTAGAAGCGTGGGATGAGGTCTACCAGCGTGCTCTTCCCTGAGCCCGAATGCCCGACGAGTGCGACGGTCTGGCCCTTGCGGATCATGAGGTCTACGTCACGTAGCACCCACTCCTCAGCGTAGCGGAAGGAGACCTTCTCCAGACGGATCGCCTCGTTGAAAACGACGGGCTTAGGCTCGGCAGGGGTCTGTGATCGTGCTCTCGGCACGGAGGATGCGGTCGACACGCTCCATCGAGCCCATACCACGGCGTATAGCATAGGCACCCTTGCTGAGGTCCTTTAGCGGGTTGATGAGGCTGTAGAAGATGACGAGATAGTAGATGAAGGTCGAGGCATCGATGCTGCTATCACGATTGAGGATGAGCGAGCCACCATACCACAGCACGATAGCGATGGTCGCTGTGCCGAGGAGCTCACTCACGGGGTGCGCCAGGAGCTGACGGCGGTTCACACCGATGACCGTCTGGCGGTACTCCTCGTTGGAGTCACGGAAGCGCTTGTCGACGAACTCCTCCGCAGTGAAGGCCTTGACGATACGCAGCCCACCGAGCGTCTCTTCGACCTGACTGATCAGCTGCCCCCACTGGTTCTGAGCCTCGAGGCTGGTGCGCTTGAGCGACTTCCCTAACGCGCCCCATGACGAAGCCCGCGATGGGCAGGACGAGGAAGACGAAGAGGGTGAGCTGCCAGCTGATGACGAGCATCGAGCCGAGGTAGACGAAGATGAGGATAGGGTTCTTCAGAAGGAGGTCGAGCGAACTCATCACGGAGTTCTCCACCTCCCCGACATCCCCCGTGATACGGGCCAGTACGTCACCCTTGCGCTCTTCGCTGAAGAAGCCCAGCGGCAGGGCAAGGATCTTAGCATTGAGCTGATTGCGCAGGTCACGGACGACCCCCGTACGGATAGGCACGAGGAAGAAGCCCCCGAGGTAGGTAGCACCGACCTTCAGGAGCGTCATCAGCACCAGATAGATACCGAGGATGATGAGCGTGTAAGAGGCTCCCTCAGTCTCGATAAGCTGGGAGACGAAGTAGCCGAAGTTATTCGTCACCACCTCCTTCATCTGCGACCAACCCGCTTGGGTGGTGAGGTCAAGCGAGCTGAAGGGAATATAAGTCGTCACCCGCTCCTCGATCTGGAAGAGGATATTGAGGATGGGCATCACGAGGGCGAAGGCCACGAGATTGAGCAAAGCGCTCAGGATGTTGAAGAGCACCGCAAGGCTCAAGTACCCCTTATAATAAGGAGCGATGAAGCGGCGGATCAACATGAATATATCTTTCATCTATGCATCTTAGGGCTCACGCACCGAGGGCTTTACTGGGCTTAGCTTCGGCACGAAGGCTACTTATCCAAATGTAATAATCTTATCAAAGATACGACAATGCCACGGCTTCCTCCCGAGCCGTACTACCTCACTCCTCTCCGACTCCTTCGCAGAAGGGATACCGACACCACCTGCACACCGCTCCTTCACACTAATAACGAAGGGATTATACACCCTCATAAAGCGACGGGGCCACTACCGAAGGATATCGGTAGTGGCCCCGTAAAGAGGTATTCAGCGAAGCGCCGAATTACTTTGCCGCTCTTAGCGAGGATCTCCTTGACCGTGTCGATCTCGAGCGAGTGAGCAGCACCCGTCTGACCGATCGTACCGCTCATGTAAGCAACCTGCGTGTCTTCGCTGATGAGGCCTGACTCGATGAAGCTCTTGATACCTGCAGCCAGACGTGAGCCTGGGCAAGCAGCGTCTTCAGCGTAGTGAGCCGTCACACCGTAGCTGAGAGCCAGCCGACGAGCCAGAGTAGGATCGTAGCAGACAGCGCAGACGGGGACCGTAGCACGGAAGGAAGAGAGGTAGCGAGCCGTACGACCGGTGAAGCTATCGGTGATGATAGCCTGCGTGTCGATCTGCTCGACGCTACGTACAGCCTGCTTAGAGAGGAAGGCCGTCGTGGTGCTCACTTCCTTAGAGTAAGGCACTTCGTCGTTGTACTCGCGCTCGAGGGTCTTCTCAGCCTCACGGATGATGCTTGCCATCGTCTGGACGGCCTCGAGGGGGTACTTACCGTTAGCCGTCTCGCCAGAGAGCATGACAGCGTCGGTGCGGTAGTAGACAGCGTTAGCGATGTCGCTGACCTCTGCACGCGTAGGCAGGGGGTTGTCGATCATCGTGTGGAGCATCTGCGTAGCGACGATGACGGGCTTCTTAGCAGCGATACACTTCTTGATGATCATACGCTGGATGGAGGGGACCTTCTCAGCGGGGACTTCGATAGCGAGGTCACCACGAGCGATCATGATACCATAGCAAGAGTCGATGATCTCGTCGATGTTGTCGACACCTTCCTGGTTCTCGATCTTAGCGATGATCTTGATGTCGCTGTTGTGCTCGTCGAGGATCGTCTGGATCTCCTCGATGTCCTTCTTGTTACGGACGAAAGAGTGAGCGATGAACTCGATCTTCTGGGGGATAGAGTGCAGGATGTTGCCACGGTCCTTCTCGGTGAGAGAGGGCAGGTCGATGCGTACGCCAGGGACGTTGACGCTCTTGCGGCTACCGAGCTTACCGTTGTTCTGACAGACCGTGAAAAGCTTGTCGCCTTCCTTCTTCTCTACGTCGAAGGCAAGAGCACCGTCGTCGAGGAGGATACGAGCACCTACGGGTACGTCGTGGACGAAGTTCACGTAGTTCACGTTGATGACTTCGTTGTTGGTCTTTGCTTCGGGGTTAGCCTGGAAGATGACCTTGTCACCAGCGTGGAATTCGCGCTTGACTTCTGAGTCACCTTCGAGGACCGTCGTACGGACTTCGGGACCCTTCGTGTCCAGGAGGACAGCGACGCTGGGCGATACAGCACGCGTATTGTTGATGACCTGGGTGATACCCTCCTTCGTCATGTGGGCGGTGTTCATACGTACGACGTTCACGCCAGCTTCGACGAGCGGACGGATGAATTCTACGTCGCAGCGCAGATCCGAGATAGTAGCTACAATCTTAGTTTTCTTCATAATGCTTAATTGGGGTAATTTATTCGTTGGTCGGTAGAGGTAAGCCCCCACACACGGCTTCGATGGCTAAGCGGTATCCATCGAGACCAAAGCCCGAGATCGTCCCTCGGCAGGCTTCTGCGATGAGGGAGCGCTGGCGGATAGGCTCACGCTTATAGATATTGGATATATGGACTTCGATAGTGGGGGGAGTGATAGCCCTGAGGGCATCGGCCAAGGCCAAGGAGGTATGGGTATAGGCACCGGCATTGAGGATGATGGCGTCAGCGCCGGCATCGTGCAGCTCATAGAGCCTGTCAAGGAGCGCTCCCTCATGGTTCGACTGGAAATAGGTCAGACGAAGCTGGTGATCATAGCGCTGGTGCAGCTGCTCCAGGCAAGTGTCCATCGACATCGTGCCGTAGATGCTGGGCTCACGCTGGCCGATCCGAGCAAGGTTCGGCCCGTTAATGATCTCTATCCACATTCGTTATTTCGGGGGTATTCCTATTGTCTTCTTACCTTTGCAAAGATAATTTAAAATTCTCACTTTTTGAATGCTCCCTGACGATATACGCACGCAGTTCCTCTCGCACCTACGCTTCGAGCTCGGCCTCTCAGAGAATACGTGTGAGGCTTACCTCAGCGACGTCGATAAGCTCCTCAGCTACATGGACGTCGAAGGCCTCAGCATTGAAGCCATTGACTATCCACGGCTGCAGCACTTCATCGCCACGCTCCATGATCTGGGCATCGGCCCTACGTCGATCTCGCGCATCATCTCGGGTATCCGCTCCTTCGGGCGCTATCTCCTCCTCGAGGGCTATGTAGATAGCGACCCCACGGCGCTCCTCGAGGTGCCACGCAAGGGGCGCTATCTGCCGACCGTGCTGACGACTGCCGAGGTCGACCGCATCATCGAGGCCGCAGGAAGCAAGGGCGGTGTCGAGGGCCAGCGCAATCGTGCTATCATCGAGGTGCTCTTCAGCTGCGGCCTGCGTGTGAGCGAGCTGTGTCACCTGACCTTCCCCGACCTCTTCCTCGACGAGGGCTATCTGCGCGTACAGGGCAAGGGGAGCAAGCAGCGCCTCGTCCCGCTGAGCGACTCCGCCATCGCCGAGGTCACCCGCTACCTCCGTGATCCCGACCGTGCCACTCCGAAGCGCGGACAAGAAGACTACGTCTTCCTCAGCCGCCGTGGGCAAGCCATCTCCCGCATCACGGTCTTCGTCATGGTGCGCGAAGCCGCCGAGATGGCAGGCGTGGAGAAGAAGATCAGCCCCCACACCTTCCGTCACAGCTTCGCCACAGCGCTGCTCGAGGGCGGTGCGAACCTCCAAGCCATTCAGCTCCTCCTCGGTCACGAGGATGTAGCGACGACGGAGATCTACACCCACATCGACCGCACCAAGCTCCGCGAGCAGGTCGAGCGCTATCACCCCCGCAATCGCAGAGCGAGGTCGTAGCCGCCCCTATCACCCCGACATACGAATAGCCAAGAGGCTGGAGAGCATCAACTCTCCAGCCTCTTGTCGCATATATCATTGGGTGAAGGCTACTCCCTCACGATCGTGACGTATAGATACTTGATGAGGTCCTTCACGCGGAAGCGCCCTACCCGCTCGGCTCCCCAAGTAAAGTAGGTGAACGATACACGCTCCCCATCGTCTGACCATACCGCTGTACCGGGCTTGATGACGATCCAATGAAGGCGAGCGAAACGGTTGCCTTTGGAGTCCGCCTTGATCAGCTTCGAGTCAATGAGCAGAAATGATCGGGTCGGCTTCCTCAGCGCTTCGATGATCGCTCTGCGATGCGCTCTCTCAGAGCCCCAGCCCACGAAGCTCAACCTCTGTACAAAGCGCTCGTGCGGGTAGATGCTCCTCAGCCAATACAGCATATCTTTCGGCGGACTAAATAGCGCTAACGGCCCAGCCTTGCTATCCACCCCGAAGAGCACATTTCGCCCCTCTCGCATGGCACCTAAGAACATCCAATCAATACCCGAGATACCTTCACGGGAACTCCCCTTCAGCTCCTCCCTTGGGCGCAGACGGAGATCACCGATAGAGCACTCCCCCTCCTCGTAGAGGGCTACAAGGGCGGAGAGATAAGTCGCAGGATCCGTGAGCATCAGATCGTAGGCAATAGCCGCAGGGCCACAAAGCTCGGTAATCCCTTGATTGGGGAAGGGATAGGACAAGGTAGTCCCAGCGTATGGGTAAGAGCGCAAGCGATCCGCCTCCTCTCGGGATAGACCTTGACGATAGAAGCGTGCCTGCATCTCCAGTGCGACCTGCTCTCTACCATAGCACTCCCACACACGAGGGGACGGCTCGGGCTTCTCAGCAAAGCGCTGAAGGATGGTCAGCTCATTTGTATTCATAGGACGCTCATCATGCGGTCTTGCTCTTAGGGTTAGCCATCCCGCGTAGCTTCGTTATTCTTGGAGAAAGCATCCTCTACTAATCACACAAAAAGGAGTTCTATCCTCCCGCAATCGGCGTAGGTGACTGATCTATCAGAACTCCATTCTCAATAAGCAGAACATCTCCTATGTGGAAGAATAACATTTCACCGCTCCCTTTAACATATCATCATATTACTTTGGCTTGAAGAATGCTAAGGCTTTGCTGAGAGTCTCATGTTCCATTCGCTGCATAAAGGCTGACATAAACTCCCAGTCGGGCATACCGTCAGCTCCTATAGGAAGCATCAACTTAGAGCGTCTCATTCGAATTGGCCTCCATTTCTTGGCATACGTAAACGACTCCCCAGCCTTTTGAATAGATGGGATGAGGAACATAGCTAAATGCTTAGTCATCTCTCCCCCCTTAAGATAGACGAGTGTCACATCGTGACTGCAAGTAAACTCTGTTGCTTGATAATAGGCATGTCCAACGGAACCATTATTAGTAATCGCAATACAATTACCTCGATAAAGCCTCTTCTGCTTATCTGGCATAGATGTTCCTCCAACCTTATCATACCTCATCACAAGCTCTGCGGAGGTAAAGCCCGTCAAGCCATTTCGAGACTGAGTTGCGCCCAGAAATGGGAGTGTACCATCCTCACTCACTGGGGGCTTCTTATTATAATAGCCATCTACTATCTCAAATATATCAGAGAAGAAGAAGTCCTTCCACTCCCGATCGTTGAGAGCTCCAAGGCTAACAACATTACCACGCAACGGCTTCTCTAATTTCTTGCGAGCAGATGCAATGAGCCGCTCTCCTTCCAGCTGTATATATGCGGACATAAACTCCCAGTCAGGCGTGCCATCTGATTGAACGGGAAGGAGCAAGCGCTGCATGGATAATCTCGTATCGTTTATTTCTCTATTAAAACTGTACTTCTCTGAGAGGCGCGAGATAATAGGCAAGAGGAATAAATAAGCATACCGCCCCAACCCCGTCCTCTCTAGTTTGGTTACATGATCACTTGCGACAAAGGCATAGGCTTGGAAGAATGCACTTCCCACACTTCCACTATTTGCCAAGCTGATACAATCCTCGAAGATGCGAACTCCATCTGTATTCCCGACGAAGCCATCAATACCATTATTATTAGCAGAGGAAGAAACGTAGGGCATCCCGCCTGGGCGATGATCATCTTTCTTCAAACGCTTCCCTCGCTGTATGCTGGTAAAAATATCTGAGAAAAAGAATTCCTTCCATTCCCTATCTGTCAGCTTCAACACCTTACTCATCCCCGTTCTCGTTATCGAAGAGATAGCCTCTTCCGTGGGTAATCATATTGAACTGGAAGGTGAGATAGTCCGCCATCGTCTTACGGAAGTCTTCCTCACTAGGGATTTCATCATTGAAATAATAGAATGAATGAAGCCATTCATCCTCCGCTTCAATGGTGGTCTCTACACAGAACTTGCTCTCACTCTCCATACGTCCGTGCCACACATTTAGGAGATGCTGCTTGCGGTCAGTAGCTGTCCCGTTATCTACCAACCCCACGTGCTTAGCCACGACAAATCCATCATCCTCAAAGTTGATAAACTTACACTTCTTCTGCGGTGGATGGGGAACATGGGCGGTAAAAATGGCTATACAGGGGTTCGTCCCAACACCATAGAAGGTATTCGTATTGAGGGTAATCACTCCCTCAAGTGTATGCTTCTTGAGGATATTCTTCTTAATCTCCTTCTCCTTAGTAGTCTTCCCCGTAACGGCAGATTGAGGTATGATAACAATGCCCCTTGCATCTTCACAAAGTGAGTCCAGCAAGTGCTCCGTAAAGGCAATCTCATATTTGTCGGGATCCTCCTTGCCTCCTTGCGAATAAGGAGGGTTCATCATCCCAACTGTACAGGGCAGTTTCTTCTGTATCTTTGAGGCTGGCTGAGCAAGGAAGTCAAAGTTATGTAGGTTGCTCTTACCATCGCCCCGCAAAATCATATTGGTCGTGGCAATAGTAAACATGTAGTCCTGCAACTCAATGCCCATGAGGCGCTCTTTGCGTATAGCCCGACACTCCATCTCATCATCAGTCTGATTAAGCATTGAGTGCATCGCTGCAATGAGGAAGCCAGCAGTCCCACAGCATGGGTCAAGCACTCGGTCTGTTGGCTTTAGGCTAATGAGATCACAGAATAGCTCGGTGATATGCTTTGGCGTAAGGATGATACCTAAGCTTTGCCCATCTTGCCCCGAGTAGGACATAAACTCTCCGTAGAACATCCCCAGATAATCGTCCGCAGACTGTGTATAGCGAATCGAGCTATGGATACTCCTATGTAGAAACTCTGCATACTCCCGGAGAAGCGTGCGCTTACTCCTTGGGTCTACATCATTGATCTTGCGGTTATCACGAATGACAGCAAACTGAGCGAGAATCTTATCACGCTTCGTATCTGGAGATACGGCTGCCCGTTTAAGATTCGACTTGATCGCATCATAGATCTTCTGCCCATCTGGGTTAATAGGATCTCCCGTAAGGTCATCAACAGAGAAATTCTTATGCTCCTCCTCCCGCAAAGCCAATAGAATACCCGAAACCACGAGAGGCTTCTCTTGATTAGTCAATCCGCCCTTCCACAGCATATCATGTAAGGTCTGCGCATCTCGGAGAATCTCCGCTGTGGTCTTTTCCTCCGCACTCGTTTCCTTAAGCACCTCATGGTGGTAGTAGTAATCAATATTAGCTTCATTGAAGGAGACAAAGGTCTCTACATCTGAAAGCTCCTTTGGATAGAGGGCATCATCTATAAAAATAGGCGTAATCAAATGCCGCTTCTCATCCCCCGAAACACCAATAGCAAAGACCTTCCGATAGCTGGTATGCTGTATAATGTGCTGTGCATAATGCAGTGCTCCATTGAGGGCATAGGCTTGTTTGCTTGCAGTATCCTCCAGCAAGTTACCATCCTTATCTCGAGATGCATGCTGAGAAGTCTCCGCTTTATTCTCGATGACGAGGACAAAGTCCTTCACGACTCCTATAAACTCAGGCTTACCTACCTTGCCTGTACCCGCCTTGGAGGCCGTCTTCAGCGCCTTTTCCAGCTCTGAAATATCTGAGCCTTGATAGGAAAGTGTTATCTGAGCTGACTTGAGCAGCTCATGTACCCATATATCTGTTTGTGCTTCTTTCTTCGCCATAACTAACATGTACCAATAGGCTACTTTAACGGAGTCGCCTATTCCCCTACAAAGATATAATCAGCTTCAAGATTAACCACATTAAAGAGACACTCTACGTTAGTGCTGTACATTCCTATGGTCACTCGACGACAAACAAGCACAGGACTTCTTGCCACCCAGCCGAAGAAAAGCTGTCCACGACTACACCTAATCCTCCGTCCTCGCACGTGGTCATAAAGTCTACGCACGCAAATCCTATGATCCACGTGCGTAGATTTAACGACCACGTACGTGGACAAAGCTTTCTCCGCAGTGGAGCGCCGTTTTCCACGAGGTGCGTGGGAAGTTTTCCTTCGCTCGCTGGGAGTAGTCCGAATAGTCAAGCGTAGCGCCTTGCACTACGGGAGAAAAGCGACATCGCCCCCACAGATTCGGCCGAATCTGTGGGGGCGATGCTTGTGTCTATGCTTCGGAGAGGGAGCGGAGCGGCGCTTACTCGGCTTCGGGCGTATAGCCTTCGGCTGGGCGCACGGGCTTCCCGATGAGGGTCGCTGCCGTGGCGGACTCGATGCGTACGTCCACGTACTGACCGACGCGGTAGCCTTGCTTGTCGAAGACGACGACCTTATTCTGCTGACTACGGCCGAAGAGCTGTTCGCGGGAGCGCTTGCTGAAGCCCTCGATGAGGACCTCGAAGGTCTTCCCCACGTCACGCAGGTTGCTCTCGAGCGAGAGCTGGGTCTGCAGCTCGATCATCTCGTTGAGGCGGCGGATCTTCTCTTCCTCGGGGATATTGTCGATGAGGTACTTGGCGGCATACGTCCCGGGGCGCTCGGAGTACTTGAAGAGGAAGGCATTGTCATAGCCGACCTCACGCATGAGGCTCAGCGTATCCTGGAAGTCCTCCTCGCTCTCATCGTGGAAGCCGCAGAAGATATCCGACGTGATGGCGCAGTCAGGCATAGCACGGCGGATAGCCGCGACACGCTCGAGGTACCACTCACGGGTGTAGTTGCGCTTCATGAGCTTGAGGATGCGGTCGTTGCCCGACTGCGCTGGCAGGTGGATATGCTTGCAGATATTCGGGTACTTCGCCATCACAGCGATGGCCTTGTCGTCCATATCCTTGGGGTGAGGCGAGGTGAAGCGGATACGGATCGTAGGTACGGCGAGGGCAACCTGCTCGAGGAGGTCACCGAAGTCATACGTGCGATCCCCGTCCACAAAGCGATAGGAATTCACATTCTGCCCGAGCAGCGTGATCTCACGATAGCCCTTGGCCTCGAGGTCCTTCACCTCACGGATGATGCTCTCCAGCTCACGGCTACGCTCACGGCCACGGGTGTAGGGCACGATGCAGTAAGAGCAGAAGTTATTGCACCCACGCATGATAGAGACGAAGCCCGAGAGGTTGAGCCCGCCGATCTTCAGCGGGAGGACATCCTTGTAGGTCTCGGTGGTGGAGAGCTGTACGTTGATCGCCTTCTCCCCGCGCTCGACAGCGCCGACGAGATTCGGCAGGTCGAGGTAGCTATCGGGGCCGACGACGAGATCGACGTGGTGCTTCTCGATCAGCTCCCCCTTAGCACGCTCCGCCATACAGCCGAGGACGCCGATGATGATACGGCGGCGCTTCTTACGGCGGATGGAGTGATAGTAAGCGATGCGGTTGAGGACTTTCTGCTCGGCATTGTCGCGCACGGAGCAGGTATTGAGGAAGATAGCATCGGCCAACTCAGGGTCTTCGGTCAGGTGAAAGCCGTCCATCTGCATGATGGATGCGACGACTTCGCTGTCGGCGACATTCATCTGGCAGCCATAGGTCTCTATATAGACGCGACGGGCGGTGGCGGTCGAAGGCTGAGCGCTCTGGGCGGGCTCGATCTTGGTCATGAACTATATGAATTGCTTAAGTGACGGTGGGAGGTGCATAGACCTTCTTAAGAAGGGGCTTCTCCCGCAGTTGGAGATAATATATTTATCTGTATATTTGCAATGAAAATGTAAGATTTTTCATAGTTAAGGTTTTGGTTAATAGGTTGGAGCTGGCTGGGAAGTCAGCTCCGCTTTTTTTATACCCATACCAAGACCTTCTACGATCTTCATCCCATGCTATATATCAAGGGGCATCGCCGATACGCAGGAAGTGATAGCCCTCACTCTGGAGCCAGCGCACGGCTTCGGGCATCGCTACGCGCATATTCTTCTCCGCCTTGAGCGAGTCGTGGAAGACGATGATCGAGCCGTTGCGCGCATAGCGCTTCACGTAGCCGACGATGGTCTCCGGGCTGAGCTCGGCATTGTAGTCGCGCGTCACGACATCCCACATCACGATCTCGAAGCTATGACTAAGCTCCCTATTCTGCGAGAAGCGCAGGTGTCCGTGCGGTGGACGGAAGTAACGTGAGCGGATGAGCTCATGCGCGTCATACACGTCGCGCATGTACTCCTTCGTCGAGTGGAAGATACCCTGGATATGATGGTAGGTGTGATTGCCTACCGTGTGACCACGGCGACGTATCTCCTCGAAGAGCTCGGGGTAGCGTCGCACATTGTCCGCCACGCAGAAGAACGTGGCCTTGATCCCTAACTCATCGAGCTGATCCAATACCCAAGGTGTGACCTCGGGTATCGGACCATCATCGAAGGTAAGGTAGATACTCTTGCCCTTGAGCGCGGGGATACGCCAGCGCGCTCCAGGCACGAGCATGCGGTACCACATAGGTACCCGACAGAGGATGCGCTCGATCATCTTCGGGAGAGCGGACTACTGGGCTACCCCAAGGCGGCGGAGCAGCGCTGCGATCTCCAGCTCATAGCGGGAGAGCGCCTGCGAGTTGTAGTCCTTAGCGAAGTCGAGAGCGTAAGAGATAGCCGTATAAGCCTCCTGCAGCTCACCGTGGCGTGAGACCTCCTCGAGCTTCTCAGCAGGGAGCTGTACTGCCCAGGTCAGCGTGCTCAGCGCACGGCGGGCGATAGCCTGCAGCACGTGGTCAGCCTCAGCACGCATATCGGCACGATAGAGGGCATCAGCGAAGTAGAGTGCGCTCGTCTCATAGGGGACGTTCTCCTCGAGGATGACGGAGAGAGACACTTCTTCAGTATGGCTTGTGCCTTCTGCTTATCGCCACGCTCGAGATAGCCATTAGCCAGAGGCGTGAAGATCTGATTGCGCAGGGTCGATACGATGCCACGGGCGTTCTCATCGAAGTACGTACCAGGGCGATCAGCACCGCACCAGCGGAACTTCGTCATCACCGTCTCGTACATACGATCCAGATTGCCGATGCCGTAGTCGATAGCACGGCCCGTGCTGTCGACACGTGGAGCGAGCGGGAGGAGCTGCGAAGCCATACCCGTCTGCACCATGCTGGCGGTCATACCGTTGAAGGCATTGCGGGGCGAGGTGATCGCCCAGTAGATAGGACGCTCCCACTTGTTGCCCGCGATGAGGTCGAGGACACTGAGGCCACCGATATCGAGGAACTGACGACCGTGCAGGCTAAGAGAGAAGTCGGGAGTGATATGCCCCGTGAGTGCGGGGAAGCTCTTCGCGATGCGCTGAGCTACAGCAGCCGAGTCGACGGCGACGTAGAGGTCGGGGGAGGGCAGCATAGCAGGCGAACCAGGGCCATGACCCTGCAGTGCCTTATAAGCCTCCTCGACGCTCAGGCGCTCACCGCCATTGGGGCTGACGAGAGCGTAGTTGTTGTAGTAATAGTAGGACTTGGGCAGGAGACCGATGGGCAGAGGCTTGCCTTCGTAGGCCTGCTTCTTCATCTGGTCGATGTACCAGTCACCCGAGAGATAGGAAAGGTTGACGGTGCGGACGTCCGTGCGGATGCCCTCGACTTCCTGTGCGTACCAGAGGGGGAAGGTATCGTTGTCGCCGTAGCAGAAGAGGATGGCATTCGGCTCACAGCTCTCGAGGTAGTTGCGGCCCATGTCGCTGGCGACGGTACGCCCCGAGCGGTCGTGGTCGTCCCAGTTCTGCCCTGCCATCTGTATGGGGATGAGCAGGAGCACCAGCGAAGCGACACCCGCAGCAGCCGTAGAGACAGTGACAGGAGCGTCCTCATCCTTCGTCTTCTTCGCAGGCTGCTTGGAGAGATAGCGGCTGGCGGTCGTAGCGATAGCAGCCACACCGAAGCCCACCCAGATAGCGAAGGCGTAGAACGATCCCACATAAGCATAGTCTCGCTCACGAGGCTGACCAGGATACTGGTTGAGATAAAGCACGATGGCGATACCCGTCATGAAGAAGAGCATAAAGGTCACCCAGAAGCTCTCCACACCACGACGCCCGCGACCGATCTGGAAGAAGAGGCCGATGAGCCCGAGGATCAGCGGGAGTGCGTAGTAGACATTGTGCCCCTTATTGGCCGTCATGTCCTCGGGGTGCGTATCGCTATCCCCGTAGAAGAAGCTATCAACGAAGGGAATACCCGTAGCAGCGCCACCACGCAGGAGGCCGCCGTCACCCTGAAGGTCATTCTGGCGTCCGGCGAAGTTCCACATGAAGTAGCGCCAGTACATATAGGTCAGCTGATAGTTGAAGAAGTAGGTGAGGTTGTCCCCGAAGGTAGGCTGCGACATATCATCGGCAGCACGCCCCATCCACGTATTGTACATCTGCGCATGACCGCGGTCATAGACACGGGGAAGAGCATCATGCTTGAGCTCTCATAGACGGGTTCATCCTTGGGCGCACGCGCTACATAGCGGTCGGGGGTCAGAAGGCTGAGCCTTATCGACACGGCCGTAGGTAGGCTCACCTTCGTCGAACTCAGGACGGCCGTCGGGACCGTACTTATAGGGGCGACGCGAAGGTAGGGCCGTAGAAGAGCGGTGCCGATCCATACTGCTCACGCGCCAGATAGTAGCGGAGCGAGAAGGCATCAGCAGGCGCATTCTCATTCATCGGAGGGTCAGCCACCGCACGCACGAGGATCACCCCGTAGGAGGAGAAGCCCATAGCGATAGCCACGAGCGACATCTGTACCGTCTGGACGGCACGTGCGCAAAGCCCCTTATATAGGTAGAAGAAGGCAATGATACCAGCTGCCAGGGCGAGGGCGACGATACCATTCCCGATGAGGGGGATCCCCATCAAGATCAGCGACAGCGCGATAGAGATACGGAAGCGATGTGAGCCGAGGAGCTCGGGATCCTGCACCGCACGGTCGGCTTCGTAGACGCCCCAGATAAGGACGGCGACGAGTACCGCGAGGTAGATATACAGCCCTTGGTTGTAGCTGAGTCCGCAGGTATTGACGAAGAACATATCCCACTTCCCTGCGAGCTTAGGCACCCCCTGCACGACCCCGTACATCATCAGCCCGACGAGGGCGAAGGAGCCGAGGAGCGCCAGAGCGCTACCCTTGAGCGTGGGTGTCGTGGCACGGCGGTAGTAGTAGACCAGCGCCATGGCGGGCAGACAGAGCAGGTTCAGCAGGTGCACCCCGATGCTGAGGCCCATCAGATAGGCGATCAGCACCAGCCAGCGGTCCGAGCGCTCATACTCGCTGCGCTCCTCCCACTTGAAGATCAGCCAGAAGACCACCGCTGTAAAGAGTGAGCTGAAGGCATACACCTCCGCCTCGACAGCACTGAACCAGAAGGAGTCGGAGAACGTGTACACCAAGCTACCCACCAGACCAGAGCCGAGGATAGCGATAGCCTGCCCCATCGTCATCACCTCACCAGCGGGCTCAAAGCCCTGCTTGCCGAGATGCGCGCGAGGCGTCAGCACACGGCGTACCATATGGGTGATGGTCCAGAAGAGGAAGAGGATCGTGAGGCCACTCAGCACGGCACTCGTGGCATTGGTCATCAGTGCCGCACGCTCAGGGCTACCGCCCAGATGCGAGATCACATTATAGACCAGCATATAGAAGGGCGCGCCAGGAGGGTGCCCGATCTCGAGCTTGTAGTCACAAGCGATGAACTCCGCACAGTCCCACAGGCTCGCTGAGGGGCCGATCGTGAGCAGATAGGTGAGCGTAGCGACTGCGAAGATCGCCCAGCCCACGAGGTTATTTGCTCGGTTAAATTGCTTCCAATTCATGTATATCTCTATTAGATGTGCGACCCGCCACGAAGGGTCAGGACACACTACAATGCCTACAAAGATAGCTATATAGGCTGATACCTGCCGTGCCGAGGCACCGCCTATACAGCGAGAGCGGGTACTACTATGACGTAACACTCCCTTCGAGATTCGCCCCATGGGAGCATTGGCATCAAAGATTTATAAGTGCTCCCATCGCTCAAGGCTCCAAGTCCGATCGATGAGTTTGTACCGAGCGGATAATGTAGTCTCAGCATCAATAGCCCAGCGTAAGTCCTGTACCTTGACACCGTCATCCTCTGTGAACATCTTGAGACTGGGTGGGCCAAACTGCCGGATCGTCTGCTCATACGTATAGCCCTCGATGACAGATAGCCTCAGACGACCATCCTCATCAGGCAGCCATAAATGCTCGATCAAGAACGCCTCCATATCTGCGATCACCTCCTCTAAGACGGGAGACAAGGCGGGTAACTTACCCTTATATCCCCTGACCTTATCACAGAAGAAGGGGAAGAAGTATCGTCCCATAATCAACCGCTGCATCGTCTTATTCTGCTTGTAGGGAAGAAAGTCCTCCTCTGGCATCATCAAGTCAAGCTCCAGAATACGATCTTCCTTATCAAAGCGCACCCTGGAGCGAATGCCACTCAAGGTATCCAATACTCTAAAGCAGAAGCCAAAATCAAAATCCAGCTGAGGATACTTGGCATTCAACACCGAGGTGAAAGCCTCCTGCTCATCAGCAATATCACTAACCATCAAGAATCCAGGGGAGTCTGATGTAATTCTCACTTCGCTCATCAGTCCAATCTTTAACGACTTTATTTTTGCTGCAGACATTCCACAGTATCTACGCTTATACAGCGAGAGCGGGTACTACTGAGATGTAGTACCCGCTCTCTTGGTGACCCCGGTGAGGCTCGAACTCACGACCCAGTGATTAAGAGTCACTTGCTCTACCAACTGAGCTACAGAGTCATTTTCCCTTGTTCGGCTCACCACCTTGGTGCGTGGGAGCGTTTTCAGAACGGGTGCAAAGGTAGTGCAAACATTTGAATTACACAAAACGACCCACGTAAATCTGCTAATTTTTTCACGCGCCCCACCCAACTTCCACCCCAAGGCAGTACAGACCTCCATAGAGGGGGTGAAATGAACCAGTAGTGGTCAGCGCTCCGAGCAGTACTGGTCCGATGCGTGACCACTACTGGTTCGTATCACGTACCACTACTGGTCGCACGAGTGACCAGTAGTGGTTCATTTTCCCTCCCCTACGGCATCGTCCATACACCCCACTACAGGCTGGGAATAAAAAGCCCCACAGCCAGTCACTTAGATGACGCGCTGTGGGGCTTCAAGTATATATAGGGTAGCTGAGACTTACTCGCGCCAGTAGCGACGCTGGATACGCGTCGAGAGGGTCGTGAGGATCTCGTAGGGGATCGTGTCGCAGGCTTCGGCAAGCACCGTGATAGGGCGCTCTTCACCACCGAAGATGAGGACCTCGTCCCCCACCCGTGCCTCAGGCACGTCGGTGATATCGATCATACAGGCATCCATACAGACATTGCCGATGGTAGGGCACAGACGGCCGTGCAGGAGCACCGAATAGGCACCACGACTCAGACGGCGTGAGAATCCGTCGGCATAACCAATAGGGATGACCGCAATGCGGGAGGGGCGGGAGGTGATGCCACGGCAGCCATAGCCGATAGCTTCGCCTGCGGGGAGCTCACGGATCTGCAGAAGGACGGTCGTCAGGCGAGCGATAGGCTCTACCCCAGGGCGCCCCGTAGCACTCACCCCATAGAGGCCGATGCCGAGGCGTGCCATATCGAGAGCGTATTCGGGGAAGCGCTCAATACTGCCGTATTCAGCAGGTGACGCTTCGGCTGATAGCCGAGGGCAGCCGTCAAGGCTTCGGTAGCGGCGATGAAGGTCTTCGCCTGACGCTCGGTGAAGTCTCGCTTGTCGGGCTCATCGGCTGCAGCCAGATGCGAGAAGACTGAGCTTACTCGCAGCTCGGGATGCTCACGGAGATAAGCTCCTACCGCAGGGAGGTCAGCAGGCGCAAAGCCCAAGCGGTGCATGCCGCTATCGACCTTGAGATGGATAGGGAAGGCGGTGATACCTGCGATGCGCGCACGTTCGCACAGCCCCTCGAGGAGCTCCATGCTATAGACCTCGGGCTCGAGGCGGTGCGAGAAGAGGGTATCTGCCACCGACAGCTCGGGGTTCATGATCATGATGTGCGTGCGGATGCCCTTGTCACGCAGCTCACGCCCTTCGTCCGCCACGGCTACGGCGAGGTAGTCGACGCGGTGCTCCTGGAGCGTACGCGCCAGCTCGAAGGCACCCGTCCCGTAGCCATCGGCCTTGATCATACAGATGAGCGGATGCTCGGGCGGCAGGAGTGAGCGGTAGTGATTGAGGTTGTGCACGACAGCGCTGAGGTCGATATCCAGCACCGTCTGGTGCTCACGGGAGGAGAGACGACGGTAGACTTGGTCGAGGGCAAAGCGGCGTGCGCCCTTGATGAGGATGCAGGAGTCGTGCAGACGCGACAGGAGGGGCGAAGCTAAAAGCTCGCTCGTCGTCGCGAAGAAGTGCGTATGCCCAGCATCAAAGAGCCCCGCCGAAGCCGTGAGATGCTCCCCGACAGCGAAGACTTCGTCCACGCCATAGCTCTGGATGAGGCCTGCGACCTCGGCATAGAGGTCGGCATCACTCCGTCCGCTCCCCTCGATATCGGAGAGCAGGAGCACGGGGCGAGCGCCCGTAGCTGAAGCCCGACGACGCAGGAAGTCCAGCGCGATGGAGAGTGACTGCAGGTCACAGCTGTAGGCATCATCGATGAGGGTATTGCCCTGCAGGCCGTCCTTAACCTCCAGACGCATCGAGATGCTGGTGAGGGCGCGCCACGCTTCGGGCACTGCGAGGAGCTGAGGGGCGAGGGCTGCCACGAGGGTCAGACAGCAGGCGATATCCTCGAGATAAGCCGCATCGGTGAAGGGGACGGTCAGCGGATATTCTTCGCCAGCCACCACACAGATGAGCGCTGTTGTGGTGCTCGTCGTCTCGGTCGTACGGACGTAGACCGTGGCGGCAGGGTCCTTATGACTCCAGGTGTAGTGGGACTTCGTGGGGAAGCGCTCACGCATCGCCTCAGCGACCAAGGGCGTGTCGAGGCTGTAGAAGAGCGAGGTGGAGCGCTCGAAGAGGCGGAGCTTCTCCTCCAGCTTCTCCTCCAGCGAGCCGAAGCCCTCCTGATGAGCGCTACCGAGCGAGGTGAAGACCCCGAGCTGAGGCGCGATGACTTCCTCCAGCGCAGCCATCTCACCGGGGCGGGAGATCCCCGCTTCGATGAGGGCTACTTCGTCCGTAGCCGTGATACTCAGCACGGAGAGCGGTACACCGATCTGCGAATTGTAGCTACGGGGGGAGCGCATCGTATGGAAGCAGGGTGAGAGGAGCTGATAGAGCAGTTCCTTGACGACGGTCTTCCCGTTGCTCCCCGTGATACCTATGGTATGGAGCTGAGGGAAGCGCTCGCGGTGTGTGCGTGCCAGCGCCTGCAGTGCCGTGATCGAGGAGGTGACGACATACCAGTTGCACCCGCTGTACTTCGCCTCCGTATCGCTCGAGAGCTGCTCGACGACGAAGCTCCTTACTCCACGCTCATAGAGCGACTCGATATAGCGATGCCCGTCACCCGACTCCGTGCGGATGGCGAAGAAAAGCGTCTCCTCGGGCGTGAGGAGCGAGCGGCTATCGGTGAGTATATGGCTCACAGCCCTGTCGTGCGACAGATGCGGCGTGACCGCAAAGGCCGTAGCGAGGGTGGCGGGAGAGAAGGATGGTGAAACTAATCTATCCATGAGGGTAAGTCGTGAAGCTGAGCGGAGGGGTACTGCGAGCGGAAGGCTTCGATGCGCTCACGGAGAGCGGCGAGGCGCGCCGTATGCTCGGCTCCCTCAGCATGTAAGGGGCGGTGACGAAGCTCTTGATGTAGGCGGTGCGCTAAGGGCAAAGCCTTCTGCACCGCTTCGTCGAGTGCCCACGTGGTGAAGCGCTCGGCGACGATACGCTGTGCCAAGGGGGAGGGATGCACCATATCCTCGGCATAGAAGCGGTAGTCGCGGAGCTCGTCGAGTACCAATTCGTAAGAGGGGAAATAAAAGCAAGTAGCGGGGAACTGCTCCGTGAGTGCCTCGGCCAGGAGCAAGAGCGTCGCCTTGCTGAGGGCATTGCCGTGGGCGCCGTCACGCAGATGACGCACGGGGCTCACCGTCTGAATGATCGTCAGCTCGGGGAAGCGCTCACGAAGACGCTCGATGAGTGGGCGCCACGTCGCAAGGAGCGTCTCCGTGTTCACACGCTCACGGACGAACGTCCGCTCGGGGAGCTTGTGGCAGTTACTCACTACCCTACCCGCTACTCCGCCATATTCATCACCCGCAAGGCGGTAGACATACGCCGTGCCGTAGGTGAGGAGCAGGTAGCGCAGCTGAGGTAGCGCCGTCTGCACCGCTTCGTACGAAGCATTCATCAGGCGAAGGGCTTCCTCAGCCGTCGGGGCGGAGAAGCGCCCATGATGAAGGAAGGAGTGGTAGAGTCCGCCATACTCGAAGAGGTCGGTTTCGGTGAAGGGCTCACCGAAGAAAAGGCGCTCGATGCCGGATGCTATCGAGAGGGGATTGTACTGGATGCCTAAGGGATTGACTTGGAGCTGCAGGCCTCCATCACGGAGGTAAGCGCCGATATGCTCACTGAAGCACGAGCCGAAGCTGAGGGCTTGCTGCCCGTAGCCCAAGCGTGGAGGCGAGGGCGGTAGCGTGACAGGAGTATGGAGCTGAGGCATAGAGAGAGCGAATATCTTGGGGGCGAAGGACTACCGATGAGGGTGCCCCGACTTGCGCCCTGTGCGATGCCCCGCGAGCTGCGGGTAGAAGGCCGAGGGGATATGCTCTATCGTGTAGCTCCCATCAGCCTCTATATCGAGGGCGAGGATATCGTAGCGCACCTCCAGATCGAGGGCACGCTGACGGATGTAGGCATTGGCTGCGGAGATGAGGAAGGCTTGCTTCTCTCGGGTGACGGTCGTGCGAGCTTCGGCAAAACTCCCGACTCCACGCGTCTTGACCTCGGCGATGACGAGCGTCTCACCCCACTGGGCGATGATGTCGATCTCACGATGCTGGTGGCGCCAGTTCCGCTCGAGGATGGAGTAGCCGTGGCGCTCCAGATAGCGGCAGGCTAACTCTTCACCAGTCGCACCCGTCTTGAGATGTTGGTCCATAGCAGATCGCTCTGTGCCTTGTCGGGGTCGAAGGTCTCGATATGGCGCACACGCTTGTCGGGGATGATCTCGTCGATAGCGATGAGGATACCCGTCTCCTCGACGTGGCCGAAGTCCTCGTTGATCGCCGTGCCGAAGACACGCATCTCGGGCGAGAGCGCCATGTAGGCATTGACCAGCGGAGGGATGTTCAGCCCGATCTCACGTACCGCCTTGTTCAGCGCGCGGTAGTTCTCCAGGCGGTCATCCGAGGAGAAGAGCTCGCGGATCTCAGCCTCGTCGACGACGATGGGCAGCGGATCGGTGGGGCGAACTAAGTGATCGGGATCGGGGAAGTGCTTGTCGAGGAAGTAGAGGATGAGGTTGCGTGCATGCGGATCGTAGTCCTCATACATCGTGACCTTGCCGTAGAAATACTTCATCGCAGGGTTGAGTACCGTCAGCGCACCGAGGCCATCCCAGAGGTTGTCCAGCGCGAAGAGGCTCTTAGCACCCATACGCGTAGACTGATAGGGCAGGGAGACGAAGGAGCGTCCCAGCTCGATCGTCACGGGGAGGTAATCTGCGAGGAAGCGGGGGCTAAACTCAAAGAGCTCTGCCGTCGCCAGGCGTGGACGCCCCGTGACGTCGTCGATCTGTACCTCATCGCCGAACATGAAGCGGTAGCCACCGAGGATAGCTCCTTCAGCGGGGTCCCACACGATGAGCTGACGATAGCCGTCGTCGGCGAGGTCGAACTCATCGACGTCGCAGTCACGCCCCGTACCGCCGCCGTAGAAGCGGAAAGCCTCTTCGCGCAAGCGCCCGATCTCACGCATGGTCTCGGGAGCCGTGCTGGCGTGGAAGACGTAGATCTCGTTCCCACCCTTATTCGTCGCGCGAAGGAGCTTGTCGAGGGTGAGTTCTTGGCGGATAAGATCCGCAGAGATAGGGGCGATGATCGGTGTGGTAAACATCAGCGCTTGGTCAGTGTAGCATCATACTCATCGCGGAGCTGGTAGCTCAGCGCACGGATACGCTGGGCCTCCTGCTGAGCGTAAGGCCGCTGTCACGCAGGCTCTGCCAAGAGATCGGTTCCCCGACGATGACCTTGAAGTGACTGCCGTGAGCACGGAAGAGCTCATCGGGAAGGAGAGCCTGCCCTGGGTCGAACTTCATCTTCAGCGCCTCCTTGATGTGCCAGATCCAGTAGAAGTGGCGGCTATTCTGCCCGACGTAGTGCAGTGGCACGATGTCACGCTCGTTAGCGATGGCCTGCGAGACGAAGGTCTTATGCCAAGGGCGGTCCTGCAGCTTGCCGTCGAAGATACGCGAGCATGAGCCTGCGGGGAAGGTGCCGATAGGCACGTCGGAGCGCATCGCCTCCTGCAGCATCGTGATCGACTCACGCCCCTGCGAGCCCTGACGGTTATTCACCGGCAGGAAGACCGACTGGAGCGGGCGGAGGTAATACAAGAAGTCGGTGACCATGTAGCGCACGTCGCCGTAGCGCTTCCCCAGCATGTAGGAGAGGGAAATGCCGTCCATACCACCCAGCGGATGGTTGCAGACGAAGATGCAGCGCCCCGACTCGGGCAGACGCTCGGGGTGTACCCATTCGGTCGTGACAGCGAACTCCCCCATCAGGGCTTCGAGGAAGTCCATGCCATCGAGGTGCCCATAGCGGTAGAGGATATCATTGATCTCCCGCTGATGGATGATGCGCTCGAGGAGGCGCAGGACGAATGGAGGGAGGCGCTTACCCGTCTTCTCCTCCAGCACCTTCCCGATATGGATAGCCAGGGGATGGTCCTGCGAGGAGTATTGGGGTTGCTCGGTCAGTGATTGCATCGTGATAGGATTAGTTGCCAGAGAGCTGGCGGATGCTCTGCTCGATCGTGGCGATACGGCTCTCAGCGTCGGCCTTCTTCTTGCGCTCGAGGCTGATGACCGCCTCGGGAGCCTTGCTCACGAAGCTCTCGTTGCTCAGCTTCTTCTCTACGCCAGCGAGGAACTTCTGCTGGTACTCGAGGTCGGCACGGAGCTTCTTCAGCTCTTCCTCCACATCGATGTAGGCAGCCATAGGCACAGCGAATTCGTCCGTCCCGATGACGAAGGTCACAGCACCCTCGCTACGCACGCCGCTACGGTCAATAGCAGAGAGGCCTGCCATCTTGATGAGGACTTCATCAAGCTCGGTGGGATAGCTGGGGCTTGCCTCGAGGCCAAGGGCTTCGCGGGGCGAGAGGTTCTTGCTGGTACGCAAGCTACGTACGGTGGTGATGATCTCCTGAGCGGCAGCGAAGCGTGCGAGGAAGGCTTCATCGTAGGCCTCGGCAGGGCGCTGCTGAGCGTTCATGATGCTCTCGCCATCGGCGCGCTCGGCGAGGTTCTGCCACAGCTCTTCGGTGATGAAGGGCATGAAGGGGTGGAGGATACGCAGGATCTCGTCGAAGAAGTCCAGCGCCTCACGGCAGGTCGTCTCGTCGATGGGCGAGCCGTAGGCAGGCTTGATGAGCTCGAGGTAAGAGGAGGAGAAGTCGTCACGGATGAGCTTGTAGACGAGGGTCAGGGCTTCGCTGATACGATACTTAGCGAAGAGGTCGTCAAGCTCGGTAGCCGCCTTATTCAGCACCTGACGCATCCAGTAGGAGGCCAGACGCGAGGCCTCGGGCTGAGGCGCAGCTGCAGCTTCGGCCGTCCAGCCCTTGACGAGGCGGAAGGCGTTCCAGATCTTATTACAGAAGTTACGACCCTGCTCACAGAGTGATTCGTCGAAGAGGATATCGTTCCCAGCGGGAGCGCTCATGATGAGCCCCATACGCACGCCGTCAGCACCATACTTGTCGATGAGCAGCAGGGGATCGGGCGAGTTACCGAGGGTCTTGGACATCTTACGGCCCTGGTTGTCGCGGACGATACCGGTGAGGTAGACGTTCTCGAAGGGCTTCTTCCCCCTGGAATTCGTAGCCCGCCATGATCATACGCGCTACCCAGAAGAAGAGGATATCTGGCCCCGTGACGAGGTCAGAGGTGGGGTAATAGTATTCGAGCTCCTTGTTGCCTTCGCTCAGTGCGGGGGCGAAGACGGTGATAGGCCAGAGCCAAGAGGAGAACCAGGTGTCGAGGCAGTCGCTCTCACGACGCAGGTCTGCGGCGGTGAGATCAGCGTTCTTCTCCTGTGCCAGACGAAGCGCCTCTTCATCACTTGCGGCGACGACGAAGCTACCATCAGGCAGGTAGTAGGCTGGGATGCGATGGCCCCACCAGAGCTGACGGCTGATGCACCAGTCCTTGATGTTCTCCATCCAGTGGCGGTAGGTATTCTTGAACTTCGCAGGGTGCAGACGGATCTCGTCGTTCATCACCGCATCGAGGGCGGGCTTAGCGAGGCCATCCATCTTGAGGAACCACTGCATCGAGAGCTTGGGCTCGATGGGTACGAAGGTACGCTCAGAGTGACCTACCTTATTCGTGTAGTCCTCGACCTTCTCCATCAGACCAGCGGCGATGAGGTCTGCCTCGATCTTCTTACGCACGTCGAAGCGGTCCATACCAGCGTAGGCACCGCCATGCTCATTGAGCGTGCCGTCGTCGTGGAAGATATCGATCGTCTGGAGCTGGTGCTTCTCACCGAGCATATAGTCATTGACGTCGTGCGCAGGCGTGACCTTCAGACAGCCCGTACCGAACTCGATGTCGACGTACTCGTCCTCGATGACGGGGACTGCACGGCCGACGATAGGCACGATGAGCTTCTTGCCACGGAGGAAGCGGTAGCGCTCGTCATTGGGATTGATACATACGGCGGTGTCCCCCATGATAGTCTCGGGGCGGGTCGTAGCGACGACGACATACTTATCTGCCTCGCCCTCGACGAAGTAGCGCAGGTAATAGAGCTTACCCTGCTGCTCCTGATAGATGACCTCCTCGTCGCTGAGGGCGGTCTGTGCCTTGGGGTCCCAGTTCACGACACGCACGCCGCGGTAGATGAGCCCCTTGCGGTAGAGGTCGACGAAGACGTCGATGACGCTCTGGCTACGCTCATCATCCATGGTGAAGGCGGTACGCTCCCAGTCGCAGGAAGCACCGAGGCGCTTGAGCTGCTCGAGGATGATGCCCCCGTGCTCGCGCGTCCAGTCCCAAGCGTGCTCGAGGAAGGCTTCGCGCGTGAGGTCGTGCTTCTGGATGCCCTGAGCCGCCAGACGGCCGACTACCTTCGCTTCGGTAGCGATAGAGGCGTGGTCGGTACCAGGTACCCAGCAGGCGTTGAAGCCACGCTGACGTGCACGGCGCACGAGGATATCCTGGATACTATTATTGAGCATGTGCCCCATGTGCAGCACACCCGTGACGTTGGGGGGAGGGATGACGACGGTATAGGCAGGCGATGATCAGGGGTCGAGTGGAAGAGCTTGTGCTGCATCCAGTACTCATACCATCTATTCTCCACAGCCTCGGGGCTGTACTTGGTTGCTAACTCCATAATAGTGGACTTCGTAATGTATCTATATAGTTTATTCTGTTGACTGCTTTGCACCCTGAGATGGACACCCTCTCGTGAAGGGAGCCACCTATGGGAGCTACAAATTTACATCAATCAGACGGATTGCGGGCGCACGAAGCCTCTGCCATGCCCCTTCGGGGCGCAGCACAGTGCGTAGAGAGCGTGACTTCGCTCGGAGGATGTGTAGGGGGAAGGGGGGGTATTAGATGCTAAAGTAAAGGCAGGCGATTCCAAAAAGGCCCATGAATAAAAAGCTAACTCCTGCGACACCGAGGAGGATGATACCACGCTCCAAGCCACGACGATCCGCAAGGCGTACGCCCCACGTCAAAGCGATGAGATTCGGGACGAAGAAGGAGAGAATAAACAGCCAACGAGGATGTGAAGCAATGACATAGCATGCCGCCTGGACCCCAATGAATAGGAGCAGCGAAACGACAGATAGCCAAATGACCAGATCTCGGTGACGGTATCTCCGTGCGAGTGGGTGATTCATTGGTAGGGTGCAGTTGATGATATGTTTTGGTTCGCGCGTAATTTGGCAGTACAAATATATGAAGATTTCAATATACACAGGCAAGGCACTCTACCCGACTTCTCGCCACGCCCTTTTTCCTGATATCAAATATCTTAGCGCCCCACCCTATCTACAGCAAGAGCACGGTGAGAACCGGCACCAAGCTAAGGCTCGCAGTACCCTCATCCTCTCATAGTAGCACCTCATCCCACCACTGCTATTTGTCTCATCCTGTAGAAGAGAAAGCCGCATTTCCGTGGAGAAAAATGGAGCTCCCCATAGTGCGTTTCTCTATCCTCGCACGTAGTCTTAATGACCAGGTATGTAAATCCAAATATCCACGCACATAGATTTTAGAGCCACGCACGTAGACGGAACTTATCTGCCACTGGTTCGCAACTATTATTCGCGCACTTTGGCAGTCATTCCACTACTGCCTCCAGCTTTTCTCTCTGAGAGATGCGAGGTCTATCCCCCCTTCACTGCAAGGCGGACGAAGGGACAGCTACGCGCGCGCTGACACCGATACAAGACAAAGGGAATGAGGCTGAGGAACAAATAAGTATCTTTGTGATGCGAAGTGCGAGACGCTCACCGCTGATGGTGCGCCTCCGCCTTCTATCTCAGGAAGCTATAGCTACGGCAATGAAACAACTCTACACACTCACCTCTCTTTGTCTCCTCTTTGCATGCCTCATGGGCTCTACCCTCTCCAGCTGTACCGGCCGTAGTGGTAGCGCACAGAGCACCGATTCGACCCTCGCAGCAGGCGCACAGAGCCCCGAAGGCCCCTTGGGCTGGGACTCCATCGTGATCTCCACGACCTACTTCGACAATCAGGTAGCACGCAAGGGATCGTCCGTAGAGGTAGAGCTCTGGTTCCGCTACCCGACGAATGACTCCGCACTCCTCAAGGCTGTCAGCAGTGCGTTCTTCGGCGAAGCCTATGCCAACTGGAGCCCCAAGGAAGCTACAGAGCGCTATCTGCGCGAGGTGCGTAGCGAATACCTCTTCGGCGCTGACTCCCTTGGCTTCTCCGCTAAGGAGCTGGAGGACATGAAGAGCGAGATGACCCTCTCCAACTACATCACCTATCACGACGACCACATCATCACGATGCAGAAGGACGTGTACACCTACTCTGCTGGGGCTGCCCATGGTCTGCCTGCTACGGGGAACTATACCTTCGACCGCAAGAGCAAGGACGTCATCAGCGAAGGAGACCTCTTCATCGACGGCTATGGCCCCGAGCTGAATAAGATCCTTCAGCGTGCGCTCATCAAGGAGTTCGGTCGCAAGAGTGCTCAGGAGATGGAGACCAAAGACGGCATCTACGTTGCCGACCTGACGAGCAACGATAACTTCCGCCTCGATGACAAGGGCATGACCTATACGTACAACCCCTACGAGATCGCCCCCTTCGCCATCGGGATCATCGAGGTCTTCATCCCCTACGAGGAGGTACGTCAGCTCCTCCGCCCACAGAGCATCATCTTCAACTATATCCAGCCCTAAGACCGCATGGCCGCTATCGACATCATCACCCGCTACTTCCCCCAGCTCACCACCGAGCAGATCGAGCACTTCACGCAGCTCGATGCCCTCTACCGTGACTGGAATGCGAAGATCAACGTCATCTCTCGCAAGGATATCGATGCGCTCTATGAGCACCATGTACTCCACTCACTCGGCATCGCCCAGATGATCCGCTTCAAGCCCGGCACGCACATCCTCGACTTCGGTACGGGCGGTGGCTTCCCAGGCATCCCCTTGGCGATCCTCTTCCCCGAGTGCGAGTTCCTGCTGGTCGACAGCATCGGTAAGAAGGTCAAGGTCGCAGCAGCCGTCGCCGAAGCCCTCGCTCTGAAGAACGTGCGCACGCTACACGGGCGTGGCGAGGACGTCAAGGAGCAGTTTGACTTCGTCGTCAGCCGCGCCGTCATGCGCCTCGACGAGCTGGTCGGCTTCACCCGCAAGCTCGTCCACCACGAGCAGCGCAACGGCATGCCCAACGGACTCATCTGCCTCAAGGGCGGTGAGCTACAGGCAGAGATCCGCCCCTACAAGCGCATCGTCGAGGTGCAGGACCTCTACCCCACCTTCTCGGAAGAGTACTTCAAGACGAAAAAGGTCGTCTACCTCCCCCTCTAAGCGACCTCACCAGACCATATACAGCGCGCCCCTGCTACCAGTCGGTAGCAGGGGCGCGCTGTATATATAGGTAGCTCTTGATTAACCCTCAGTCACAGGCACAGAGGGCTCTTCGTCCGTCGTCTCCTCGGGGATCTCGGGGAGAGGCTCCCCCTTGATAGCCACGTAGATTGTGCAGGTACCCGGGAAGATACTATGGTAGAAGGCCTCGCTGAAGCCAGCCTCCTGCAGGATAGCTACCATCTTCTCACGCTGGGGCATCGCAGCGATGGACTTCGGTAGGTACGTGTAGGCATCCTTGTCATCAGAGAAGAAGCGCCCGATGAGTGGGATGATATTCCCTGCATAGAGCTTGTAGGCCATGCGAAGGACGGGATTCGTCGGCTCGGAGAGCTCGGCGATGACCAGCACACCCGAGGGGCGGATGATGCGATGCAGCTCACGTGCCGCTGCGGGGATGTCAGGGAAGTTGCGGATACCGAAGGAGATCGTCGCCGCATCAAAGGTATTCTCCTCGAAGCTCGTGGCGGTGCAGTCCTGACGGTCGAAGACGATGCGGTCGCTCAGGCCCAGCTGATGGACCTTCTCCGCACCGATGCGCATCATCTCCTCCGAGATATCGACGCCCGTGACCTTCTTGACGGAGGGCATCGTCTGCACGAGTGAGATAGCGACATCACCCGTACCCGTAGCGACATCCAGCACGTGCTGCGGGGCATAGGGCGCGAGGAAGCTCAGGGCCTTGCGGCGCCAAGAGCGGTCCAGCCCCAGCGAGATGACGAGGTTCAGGCGGTCGTACTGCGGAGCAATGCGGTTGAACATCCGGCGGACCTGATCCACCTTCGACTCAGCACTGTCCTTATAGGGGGTAATCATTGTGGTAGAGATATGGGAAGGATGTGATAATGATGGTGACTACTTATGAGAGAAGTAGATCGAGTGGGCATCGGAGATACGCCCTGACGTGGGGCGCACGGCAGCGATATAAAGCCCAGGGACAAGCCCCGTGACGGACACCGTGGCACGGCCACCCGTCTGCGTGAGCTTCTGATGCATATGGAGCTGACCGGTAAGGTCATAGATACGCACTTCGCAGGGCGTGCGGCGTAGCTCTTCGCCCTCGAGGTGTAGAGCCCCGCCGTGGTAGTAACCCGTGAGGCCTTGGGGTAGGTCGCTCTTCGCCTCGGGATTGACCAGCGTCGTCGTCTCGATGAGCAGGTCGATCCAGTACGCCCCACCAGGGAGCTCGGTGCTGCGACGCCAGCCATCTGTCCAGTGGTGCGTCCACGCAGCCCACCCTCGTAGGCGGTCGGCAGGGCCGTCATAGGCCAGGAGTGGTAGGCGCAGCTCACGGCTGTCACTCGTCGTGCAGGAGAGGAGGTAGCGCCCTTCGCTAAGGCTGAGCTTCAAGCCATCGGGCGCAGGGAAGAAGAGCTCGATACTATCGGAGCGGAGCGTACGCGAGCCACGCTGCGCTGCCCCGAAGGCATCATAGCGTGCATACGTACCGAGGGTCGAAGAGGCGAAGTCCACGACCTTACCACCGAGGGCATAGTCATCGGTGAAGGGCTGGAGCGCCACACGAAGCTGTGGAAGGTCTGCGGAGGTGAGCTGATCATTGCTCTTGAAGACGACGTACGCCCCGAGGATCGTAGCCCCCGATATCTGGGGAAGGCGTAGCTCATTGCCGATGGCATCGACACCCGTACGGGGCGTGTGCGTCACGTTGGGCTTGACGACTTCGGCTGAGGTCGCTACGGGATCGGGATAGATAGCGCTCAGGCGCTGCACGACCTTCGGCGCAATGGGATCATAGCCATCGCAGGTCTTACGCCCAGAGTTCGTGGGGTCGAGCCACGGACGGAGCGAACGGATCGTGCCCGCCCCTGGGGTATTGGACACCCACGAGCGCTTGAGCGCCCAGTAGCGGTCGTCATTGGGGCTATCGCAGGTCGAGGCTCCCCCCCGTCAAGGCACCGACGATGAGGCCGTCCTTGTCGAAGAGTGCTGAGCCCGAAGAGCCCGCAGCCGTCGCACCGACAGCCCAAGCATTCACCTCCCAGTGCACGTCGCTCCACGAGATGAAGCGCACGGAGCCGCGCTTATCCTCATAGGAGAGGTCGTAGTCATTGGTACGCAGCTCGGTGTCACGCGTGAGGTTGTAGCGCTTGGTCGAGCCCCCAGGATGGTGGATACCGACGAAGGGACCTTGGGGCGACTCATTGATATTCCACCCAGCGAAGTAGGCTGATAGGCCGCTGGGATCGGGCCGAGTGTGCCGTTAGCTCTGCGGGGAAGCCCCTTGATACGCAGCAGGCACATATCGGTATCCTCATTGTAGCCGATGAGGCTGGCTCCGCTCAAGCTCTGCTCCTCCGTGGGGCGCACGTTGCCCTCACGCAGGGGGCTTTGGAAGCCGAAGAAGAAGACCGTCGTCGAGGCATTGCGGTTCACAGCACCGAGATCACCAAGGAGCTTGAAGAGGTTATTGAGGCAGTGTGCCGAGGTCAAGACGTAAGGTGTGCCGTCGGAGCGGGTATTATTGATGAGCGAACCCGTGCTGGCGCTGGTCCCACCGACGATGAGAAGGAGCGTGCTACGGCTCTGCTTCCACGCCTCGGGATAGGCGATAGCGTTGGGCGCACAGCTCAGCGAAGCGAGTGAAGCACGGGGGTGGTCATAGAAAGGCTCCCCTGGTTGGGCGAAATTCTCCGTGCGACCGGCACTGCGGAAGTCGCGGAAGCCGTAGAAGAGCGCATCAAGTCGGAAGGGGAGCTTCAGCTGGTCAGCACGCGTCCCCTCGGGGTATTCGTATTCGAGCACCAGCGTCTCGGCATCGATGGGAGCGATCTGTAGGAGGCTATCCGTCTCGTTGTTCTGCTCGGTGAATGCCCCCTTAGCAGGACGCCCCTTAGCCGTCACGAAGAGCGCACCGCCACGGGGCAGGGCGTAGCGTGAGAGGCGCAGGCCGATATTCTTCGCCTGAGGCGCTTGGACCTCAGCTCGCCACACATAGTTCCCCGCTCCATCTTGGTACATACGTCCCAGCGCCTCAGTAGCCTCAGCCACGGGGCGCTCGACAGCGAAGGTATAGGTGCGGAAGCCCTTATCCCCAGACGTAGCCGAGCGGAGCTCCTCAGCGGTGGGTGCTGCCACACGTAGTGCGTTTGTCGCCGAGCGCATCATCTGTCCAGAGCCCAGCGTGCCCACGACGGGCGAGAGGGGCATCTGCTCAGAGCGCGGAGTGCGTGCCGTACGATACTGCCCCCACAGCGCCTCGGGAAGGAGGGCAAGGAGCATCAAGAGGGGAAGGCGTAGAGAGCGGAGAAGAGACATAGCTACAGAGAGATGTAGAGTGTGTGATCTGTGGCGGACTACTCGATATGGGTGAAGCCCAGCTGCTCTAAGAGGGGCTTCTCCTCGGGGTAAGCACCTACGACAGTGTAGGCGGAGGCTTCGCGGGGGAAGCGGTAGGCACGACGTACCTGCTCGAAGTCCTCGGGAGCGGACTTCAGCGTCTGGGTCGTAGCCTTGAGGTCACAAGTATGAAGCTGGGCACGTAGGATACGCTCTTCCTCGGGGAAGGCACTGAGGTCGATGCGGGGAGCATCGGGCGTGTAGAGGACGCCTTCGTCCCACAGTCCTTCGGGGAGAGGCAGGCCGAGGGCACGACATACGGCTTCGAGCGCCATCTGCGAGCCACGCCACTTGCCGTCGGCCGTCCAGCCAGCGATGTGTGGTGTGGCGATGAAGCTGCGCTCGAGGAGGGCCTTATTGATGACAGGCTCACCCTCCCAGCAGTCGATGATGAGGTCAGAGATCTGGCGAAGCTCCAGCCCCTTCAGCAGGGCGGCACTCGGGGAGACGGGGCCACGACAGGCATTGATGAGGAGCGGACGACGCACACAGCCATGGAGGAAGGCCTCATCGACCATACCCTCGGTAGCGTACTGTCCCGCGCGCGTCAGTGGTACGTGAAGTGTGATGATATCGCTCTCGCGCTGGATCGTCTCAAGCGAGACGAAGCCCTCTGCACCCTCACGCTCAGCACGAGGTGGGTCACAGAGCAGCGGACGAAGGCCGAGAGCGCCGACGCGCTTGGCAAGACGCCCCCCCGACATTCCCTACCCCGACGATACCGATAGTCTTCCCCTCCAGCAAGACGCCGCGCTCCAGCGACCAGCGCACGAGCGAGGAGAGGACATACTGCACGACGCCCCCGGCATTGCACCCAGGCGCACTCTCCCAGCGGATACCCGCGGCAGCGCAGTAGTCGGCATCGATATGATCAAAGCCCGCGGTAGCCGTGGCGACGATCTCGACACTGCTTCCCTCGAGGAGCTCGCGGCCGGCGTGCACCACGCTGCGAATGAGCAGGGCACGGGCGCCACGGATCGTCTCGGGCGTGAAGTCACGGTTGGGCAGGCGGCGCACGTCAGCGACTTGCTCCACCAGCCCCTCCAGATATGGTAGGGAGGAGTCCAGCACAAATAGTGGCTTATCCATCACGATCTTCTTATCAAAAAGCTATCCCGACCGCCGCCCATACGAGGCAGTGGGGTCAGGATAGCAAGGTGTGTTCTTAGCTTGGGACTCGCGGCGAGCCTCAAGCTGAGGCCACAGATTTAGTTTGCATTCACCTCGACGGCGCCGTCTTCGGGCAGCTCGATCTTGCCGTACTCCTGCTCGAAGCCAGCCAGGTGCTGCTCCAGAAGGCGGACCAGACGCTTAGCGTTGTCGGGAGTGAGGATCTGACGGCTGTGGACGCGAGCCGACTGCTGACCAGGGAGCAGACGGACGAAGTCCAGGATGAATTCGCTCTGCGAGTGCAGGACTACTGCGAGGTTAGCGTACTGACCCTGACCGACTTCTTCGGGGAGCTCGATGTTGAACTGAGGAGTTTCCTGTTCTGCCATTGTTTCTACTTGTCTATATATAATGTACGAAGGGGAGTAGATCCGCTTCGTAGGCGGGCTACACCATGGTCAAAGATAGTGAAAACGCCCCGAATGCGTGCATAGCCACCGAGGCTCCACGCCTCGCGCGTCAGCCGAGAGAAGTCTACCCTCCCACCCTCCGATCCAGAGCGGGCTCTCGAGGAGGGCAAAATGAAGTAGTACTGGTCGTGAGAAGTGAGCAGTACTGGTCACATGCGTGAGCAGTACTGGTTAGTATCATCGACCAGTACTGGTTCGATCAGTGACCAGTACTGGTTCGCAAACCACCCTGCGGAGCTTCCTCCCTTCCCCCTATAATAGAAGGTGCTACGAGACGCATCAGCAGAAGGGCCGAACCCACTGAAAACAGAAAGCGTGTGACCTGAGAGCCGAAGCTTTCAAAGTCACACGCCTAAAGTAGGCCCTCGGTGATCACACCTTACCACACTACGAACACCAAACGCAATCTTCCCGTAACCCAGAAGGTATGATTCCTAAGAGACCTGATGGCCGTCTCACGACGCCCATGACAATATTTCTATGTGCAGGGAGAGTCCCCCTAAGGGTGTCCTCCCGTTTTTAGCGGGACAAAATTAAAAATTTTATTTGATTACCAACTATATCGTTCCATAGATATGCTGAATGGCAGTGCTCAGCTCGTCATAGAGGGCGGCGAGTTCTGTCTCACCACTCCTTATAAGGAACGCTTGATGTCGGCGAATCGTCTCCCTGTCACCGCGCTGTGCGGGCCCCGTCTGCGCCTCTACGGCAGGCAGATGATGCAGCTTCTCATTCATCTCATCCAGCAGAGGAAGGATGGCTTTTGGCGGGAGCCCCTGCGATGTGAGCAGGCTCTCGGCCTGCCGATGAGGTAGTTGGAGAAGTTGCACGCGACGACAGCGGCGATGTGTAGCACCTGACGCTGCTCGCTCGTAGCCCAGGCGACGACGTCGCTCAGCTCACAGCCAAGCGCCTCCACAGCCGTCTTCGCTTCGGGGGTCGTCCCCTCGAGGTAAAGGGGCACCTTGCGGAAGTCCAGCTCGCGCCCTTCGGAGAAGGTCTGCAGAGGATAGAGCACCGCAGCGTCCCGATGCCAGTGCGAGAGTGCCTCCAGCGGCGTAGCTCCCGAGACGTGCACCCATAGGGCATCACGACCCACCTCGTGCGTGGAGAGGCTCTCAGCAACCTCGGCGATAGCCGTGTCGGGGACGGCGAAGAGGTAGCAGTCTGCCGTGCGATCGAGTTCGTCCACACGGCTCGCCACCTGCACATCGCCCCCGAGACTCTCAGCAAGCCGTCGAGCCGAATGCCCTCCAGGGCTATAGATCTGTACGATCCTACGCTCAGGGGCATAGGCCTTCAGCGCACGTGATAGTGCGTCGCCAGGCGCCCTGCCCCCAGGAGGACAATACGCTCTGCCGTCATTAGGCTTCTTCCGCCGGCTCTTCGGCCATCTGATAGCGGCCGATATGGATCTTCTCCCACTTCAGCGTCTCCGTGGGGCGGGGCGCAGCTTCGCCCGCCTTATGTCCGATGGCGAGGATACAAAGCACCTCGAGCTGATAGGGGATATCAAGGACATTGCGCACGTATTCGGCAGACTCCTGCCCAGCGCCCGTATAGCATCCGTAGGCATCTGCCCAGCACGACCCGAGGCCAAGCGCCTCTGCCTGCAGCTGGATGTAGCCTGCCGCCAGCGAAGCGTCAGCGATCCAGCGCTCGCACTCCATCGGAGAGCCCAGCACGACGATGCTAAGGGCACCTGCTGGAGGAAGAGCGCCCCGCTCTCGCGCATACGGCTGAGGCGATCGAGCGTCTCACGATCCTCGACGAGGATGAACTGCGTCGTATGCTTGTTCTTCGACGAAGGTGCACGTAGCCCAGCCTCGAGGAGGACCTGCACTTCGTCACCCGTCAGCGGAGTGTCGACGAACTTACGGATGGAGCGGCGCGTATATATAGCGGGGAGGAGGGCGGGCTCATTGCTCTCGGCGAGGAGTTCCTTACCGAGGCTCTTGATTTCGCTCAAGAGGTGCTCGCCTTCACGGCGCAAGGATTGGTCTTTGGTCATATCTATAATGTATTTACAGCGTAAAGGTACGAAGACTTAGCTCACCGAGCCGCTGGTCACCGTGCCGAAGCTTCGTCGAGGAGCTCATCGAAGCGCGAACTCCTAAGATACCCTCGCTTCACCTTATTGTAAGCGATCTCATCTAAGAAGCCTTGTCGAACAAGGCCCTTCAAGTCAGACTTAGCTGTGGGCTGTGAGACTCCAAAGCGCTGCTCGACCTCACGCCCTGTGAGTACCAGAGACTCGCTCTCTTGGTAGAGCCTAAGGATCTGCATCTGACGCTCATTGAGTCCCCCGATGCGAAGAATTGGCGTAAGGCACTCCTGCTCCTTGAGCTTCTGCTCAGCATAGCTCTTGAAGCTTTCGATGGAGAGACGTAGTACTCTGAGATGATATTGTACAAAGTACCCCAGATCAAGGTCATCCGTCTCCACCTTGAGGTAAGCCTCTTCATACTGACTCTTCCCCTTATAGATGACCTGCGAGATGGACAGGTACTCCAAGAGCGAATAGCCAGAGCGGAGCATATACCAGTAGAACAGCGCACGCGCCGTGCGGCCATTCCCATCGACAAAGGGATGCATATAGCCGATGAGGAAGTGAATAATAATCCCTCTCAGAATGGGGTGAATGAAAGTCGGCTGCTCCCGATCATTGCAGAGTGAGAGGAAGAGCTGCATAAAGTCTGAGAGTTCGGAGGCAGGGGGAGGCGTGTGCACGACTTCGTGTGTCAGCTGATGCTCGACATACACTTCATCCTCTGCTGTACGGAATCTCCCTTCATCTGCAGCACGCTCCAGCGTACCCCGCACCATCGAGCGGTGGATCTGCAGGAGGAGCTCCTCCGTCATCTCAGCATCACGCTGCTCCTGCAGGAGTGCCATCGTCCGGTAATTATTGAGGATCATCCGCTGAGAGCGGTCCCGCGGTGTGATGTTCTTACGTAGCATCTCCTTGGCTACCCTACGCGTCGTAGCTGCCCCCTCGATCTGACTGGAGCGGATAGCCTCCTCCATCAGAGCGCTCATCAGATAGCGACGTTTGTGCGCTGGAGGAATTAGCTCCGCCACGAAGCGATCTGCCTGAAGCAATTGATCCAACTCATACAGCTGGCCCTGCATCTGCGCTGTCACAAAGAGACGAAGCCCGTAGCGTGGTGAAATAGCTATGCCCGCAGCCCTGCGCTGAGACTTGAGATACCCCCAAAGTAGACGCGGAGTCAAGGGCTCCTCAAGTGCCTTATACCGATACTTGATATCTGTCCAATAGGCATAGCGAGCATTGCACTCTCGAAGGAGAGCTTCCAGCTGGGCATCAGCAGGATGCCGAAGGATATACAGCTTCTCCTTAGCCGTCAGAGCAGGAGGAGCCTCTATTTGTGCACTCATCTCGGGGTTATTTGCTTTATCACAAAGGTAGAAAAACTCCAAAACCTATATAAATTTTGAAGTTTATCTACAGGTAGTAGCCCCACAGCAAAGCAAGAGAGTGGGAGCAAACGAAGCGAGGCGGTGACCAGCTATCCGCCGGTCACCGCCTCGTAATCTATAAAGTGAAGAGCTACTTACTCCTAAAGCTCGTACTTCTTCTTTAGCTCCTTCGCATACTTATCCATTTCAGGGAAGAGATATGACTCTGTAATTCCCATACGAGCCAGCTCATCAAGGATATCCTGTTTCTTTCCTGCTGGAACACGAAACTGATGGGCAATCCATGACGAGGGGATCTCTGCAGGCTTATCCTTCTTACAGCGAAGCGACTCTCGATCTTCATCTGCCCCCTTGCCTAGATAAAGACCTAAACCAAACAGAAAGAATGCCCCAGCCTGATTGGTAATACGAGGATTATCATTCTTCGCTTTTACCAAGAATATATTGACCAAATCACTGGGCCAAAAATAGCGGCTTAAAAATAAGGCTTTTTCCTCTCGAACTTGGTGAAGCAAAATCCGAATAGAGTCTTGCTCATTAAACCAGCTCAAGTAATCAGCTCCAACCCTATGAAGGGAGGACTCAGAGATTATATCTTCCCAAATTTTGCCAAGCCAATTCTCTGATGCTATTTTTCGGGAACGCAGGCATCCAAATAATCGCCCATCTGCATACGCTCTCTCGTGGCTCTGAGCATCCTTCCACTCTTGCTTTTTCTTTGCTTCTGGACATAGCCTTCCATAGAAAGAAACAGCCCTTTTCTTCGGAGCATAGAAGCTTAAATCGATCTCCTTAGACTTACACTTAGCCAGATTAGCTAGACTAGAGACCGCATCACTGTCATAATGTTTCACCTTATGCCTAGGAATTGAAAACAGATAAATATCTCCATTCTGCTTCCTTGCGCTAGCACCTGCTTTAGCACCTGTCTTGGCGGCAACTTTAGCTATAAATTTGATCGCCTCCTCTGCATCAGCGATAATAGGCTTAATATCTACTATTGCCACCGCTACTTCTTCAGCAATTGCAGTACCCACTTCTGTGGCAGCTAGAGCCCCTGCCACTGCCGCCACTTTATGAACACCTTGTGCATCTTTTCCCAGCTCCACTCTAGTTTGAGCACTATTTTTCAAAGCTACCATAACTGCCGAGGTCATATCAATCCCTTCTACATCCAAATGAAGATCCAACACTGCATCAATCTTCACAAGCGCTTGTTTAATAGCATTCCTCTCATACTTATTCAGCTCAACTAGAATATCCATAACCTCAGATAGCCCTAGAGACTCTCTTAAAGACTGGGCCAAAGACCGGGCTATATCGGCAATACCCTCAGACTCAATATCCGAGAGTAAACTCTGATGACAGACTTGAACATTATCTGGAAGATCAAATTCACTCAAAACAAAGGCCACTACAGAAGTAATGAGTTTAATAAGATCGCTGGTCTCACTAATAACACCAAGAGCAGCCCGTACCCCAGCTATCGCCCCCTCAGAAACATCATCTGCCGGTTGGCAGGCAAAATACAACGCAACTAACGGATTCGTTGTAACATCTAGAAGTCGCGTGGGCAGCTCATAGTGCTGCATCTGCACAAGATAATCTATAGCAGACTTACACCCAGAGAAGCTCCGTGGTGTATGCGCCACCATGTCCCGAAATAATTGATGCTCCTTCTCTACCCCATTAAGCGCCCTAAAAATCGATGGCTGGAGCTTCCAGTTTTCATCAGCATGACCTCGATAGAAGATTTCAGTGCCATCACATTCTTCAAGAATTGGAGCAATCTTCGCAATAAAGTCGGATACAGAGGTCACAACATTGGGATCCTTCTCTTCTCTCCCTACTAAAGACTCAGTGGGGATAGTAGAAGAAGCTTCATAGGAAGAGGTATGTTGACTCATATGGATAAGGATCAAGTTATGATAGTATTCCTTGGCTCTCAAGGTATATCTACGCAAAGATAAAGGTTTTCATGGCGTCTAGTACGGCATATAACGAAGCGAGGCGGTGACCAGCTGGATAGCCAGTCACCGCCTCGCGATGGGTGAGAAGAAAAGATATCGACAGCAGAAGCGAGTACGCACATTCAGGAAAGACACCTAACTCATCTCTTACGTACATACTACACTAACTATACTAAAGCCCATTTTCAGAACTCCAGAAAGGAGGTGTTCCAGCCGCACCTTCCGGTACGGCTACCTTGTTACGACTTAGCCCCAGTCACCTGTATTACCCTAGGCCGACCCTTGCGGTTACGGACTTTAGGTACTCAGACTCCCATGGCTTGACGGGCGGTGTGTACAAGGCCCGGGAACGTATTCACCGCGCCATGGCTGATGCGCGATTACTAGCGAATCCAGCTTCACGGAGTCGAGTTGCAGACTCCGATCCGAACTGTGATAAGGTTTAGAGATTCGCATCCTGTCGCCAGGTAGCTGCCCTTTGTCCTTACCATTGTAACACGTGTGTCGCCCCGGATGTAAGGGCCGTGCTGATTTGACGTCATCCCCACCTTCCTCACGCCTTACGACGGCAGTCTCTACGGAGTTCCCAGCATTACCTGATGGCAACCGTAGACAGGGGTTGCGCTCGTTATGGCACTTAAGCCGACACCTCACGGCACGAGCTGACGACAACCATGCAGCACCTACATAGATGTCCCTGAAGGAAAAACTCCCTTTCAGGAGCGGTCATCTACATTTCAATCCCGGGTAAGGTTCCTCGCGTATCATCGAATTAAACCACATGTTCCTCCGCTTGTGCGGGCCCCCGTCAATTCCTTTGAGTTTCACCGTTGCCGGCGTACTCCCCAGGTGGATAACTTAACGCTTTCGCTTAGGAGCATACTGTATATTGCATACGCCCAGTTATCATCGTTTACAGCGTGGACTACCAGGGTATCTAATCCTGTTTGATACCCACGCTTTCGTGCTTCAGCGTCAGTTGTACCTTAGTAAGCTGCCTTCGCAATCGGAGTTCTGCGTGATATCTATGCATTCCACCGCTACACCACGCATTCCGCCTACCTCATCTACACTCAAGCCCGCCAGTATCAATGGCAATTTAGGAGTTAAGCTCCTAGATTTCACCGCTGACTTAACAGGCCGCCTACGCACCCTTTAAACCCAATAAATCCGGATAACGCTCGCATCCTCCGTATTACCGCGGCTGCTGGCACGGAGTTAGCCGATGCTTATTCATACGGTACATGCAGGGAGTCACACGTGACTCTTGTTATTCCCGTATAAAAGAAGTTTACAATCCATAAGACAGTCATCCTTCACGCGACTTGGCTGGTTCAGGCTCTCGCCCATTGACCAATATTCCTCACTGCTGCCTCCCGTAGGAGTCTGGTCCGTGTCTCAGTACCAGTGTGGGGGTTCAACCTCTCAGTTCCCCTACCCATCGTCGCCTTGGTGAGCCGTTACCTCACCAACTAGCTAATGGGACGCATGCCTATCTCACAGCGAATTTCATTTCCTCTACCTTGGATGCCCAAGATGGAGTGTACGCGGTATTAGTCCGTCTTTCGACGGGTTATCCCCCTCTGTGAGGCAAGTTGCATACGCGTTACGCACCCGTGCGCCGGTCGCCATCAGTCTTAGCAAGCTAAGACCATGCTGCCCCTCGACTTGCATGTGTTAAGCCTATCGCTAGCGTTCATCCTGAGCCAGGATCAAACTCTTCATTGTCAATATTTTTATTGTACTTTGTTCTGTTTGTCTTGCTCCGAAATGATTCTTGCTTCAGATTTATTAGTGTATCTCTACCTAAGTAAAGGTCGTAATTGACGGTTAGGTCTTCTTTTCCCTAAACGTTTGTTACTACACTTCTGTTTGTCAATATCAATTATCTCAAAGATCTCTTAAAGTCAAACTACCTGCGTCGCCGCAAGGCCGTTCGTTTCTTTTGCGAGTGCAAAGGTAGGGAAAAATCACACAAACTTCCAAATACACACGCAAATTTATAGCGTAACAGGGTGCGTCATCGCTCTTTTTGCGCGCGTACATTAATATATAGTGACACCGAGAAGATCCCGCAAAGGAGGAGAGACACCCCCACACTCTCCACAAGCAAGCGACATAGGTAGCTACAGCAACCTATATTGGTCCGTGAGTAAACCTATATTGGTCCGTGTGACGACCTATACTGGTCCGAGAAGCAACCTATATAGGTCAACCCGATGACCAATATAGGTTCACACCACCCCCTCGTATAGATGCACCCGCCTTTCGGGGGAGCTCCGCATACCCTCCTCCCCACGAAAAGTCCCCATAGAGAAGCCAATACCTATCGATAGGTATTGCACTGTCAATCAAAAAGTCGTAACATTGCAGTACCATTTGACAACGCAAGTTGCCCGCTGTTCCTAACCGAAAAACAAAGAGTCATGAGACAGAAGACCCAACCACAGCAGCCACACACGGACTACCCATCCGAATGTACCACCATCATCGTCGGACGCCAGCAGACCTCCGACGGCTCTATGATCGTCGCACGTAGCGAGGACTGGAACGCCGTCCTGGCGAAGAACCTTGAGATCTACGAAGACACCGACCATGGTCCCGAGCGCTTCGTTGCTCTCGACAGCCCCTTCCGCTGCGACCTCCCCAAGCGCGCTCTTGGCTATTCCGCCCTTGCCCCCTACCACCTCCACGGCCACTGGGGAAGCGCTGGCTTCAACAGCGTCGGCGTCGGCATGAGTGCTACCGAAAGTATCTTCAGTAGCGACCGCGCCCTCGAAGCTGATCCCCTCGTACCAGATGGCGTCGCTGAGAACTCCGTCTTCAACATCGTCCTGCCCTACATCCACTCGGCTCGCGAAGGTGTCGAACGCCTCGGCTCGCTCATCGAGATGCACGGGGTGGCCGAAGGCTTCGGCGTCGGCTTCGTCGACAGCCACGAGATCTGGTACCTTGAGACCGCCTCGGGGCACCGCTGGCTCGCTACTCGCATCCCCGAAGATCAGTACTTCGTCACGGGGAACCAGAGCCGCTTCCGCAAGTACGACCCCAAGGATCACGCAAACTATCTGGCCTCAGACGACCTCATTGAGTTCGCCATCCAGCACGGCTTGTACGACCCCGCGCGTGGTGAGTTCGACTTCCACGAGGCTTACATCCGTGATGTCAAGCTCGACACGACCTACAACTACCCCCGCGTATGGGGGCTGCAGGCACAGCTGAGCCCATCGATCAAGAACGACGTGACGAAGAACACCTTCCCCGTCTTCGCCCAAGCTGCCGAGCCCATCTCCATCAGCCGCCTCAGACAGCTCTTCCGCTTCCACTATGACGGCACGGACCACGACCCCTACCTCCATCAGAACCCCAAGGAAGTCTACCGCCCCGTCTCCATCTTCCGCACTACGCAGACGCACCTCTTGCAGGTACGCCCCGAGCTTCCTCAGGCTATCGGATGCGTCAACTATGTGGCGCTTGGGATGGCTGACCTCAGCGTCTTCCTCCCCCTCTACGAAGGCATCCGCTCCTACCCCAAGGCTTATACGAAGGGGACGAACGAGTCTTCACACGAGTCCGCCTACTGGAAGTTCCGCAAGGTCCAGGCGCTCGGCATGGTCGACTACAACCGCTATGCCCCCATCATCAAGAAGGTCTACGCCGACTTCGAAGCTGAGACCGACCAGCGCCAGTGCGAGATGGAAGAGCAGTATCTGGCTATCTACCAGACGCAGCCCTTGCACGCACGCGACCTCCTGCAAGCCTTCTCCGACCACGTCCTTCGCTCAGCCCTCGAGGTCACTGACCAGCTCATCGAGACGCTCTTCACGCACCTGACGATCGACATCCAGGCCGAATACGAGTTCCACGGCGCTTAGTAGCTGAGGCACGATAAGCAATGAGCCGCCCTCTGCCAGCAGTGCAGAGGGCGGCTCATGCCGTTTGTGGGGAAAAGAAGTTGCGCTACCAAAGCTCCTCCCAGCGGCGGAAGTGGCCGAGGAGGTAGTGCGGCGTCTTCGGGAGATACGTGAAAGGCACGCCCTGGATGCGCCAGTAGTTCTCTTGGTTCGTCGGGGGGACGACACGGTCATCTTCGCCGATGAAGGCCTTGCTCCACAGGTCAAAGGCTGCGGGCTTAGGCAGCGGGCGGGGCTGATCGCGATCGACGGTGAAGGGGCGGATGAACTCATCATAGAGCGCCTCCGTAGAGCGCTCGCGCACCTCCTCATAAAGGTGGCGGTAGGTCTTGCCTCCGAGCATGTGCCGGTCGAAGCGCTCACGATTCTCCTCCGTCAGCCCCTCAAGGGTCTTGTGGAAGAAGGCTTCGGGGATACCCACAGCATCATCGACTTGGTAGCCCGTACCAGCAAGCGCCGTACCCGAGACGACACGACTACGGAGCTCCTCATGCTTAGCGAAGAAGCGATCGGCTGCCCAGATACCCATCGACCAAGCGACGAGACGGATCTCACGATAGGGCGAGAAGTCGAAGTCAAGCGCATCGGTGCGGTAGTCCCAGAGAAGCAGGAGATCCTGCCCCTCGGGGAGGCCAAGGTGCTCTACGGCAATGGGGCTGAGTGCCCAGCCATTGAAGTAGAGGACGAGCGATCGGTAGGCGCCGAAGCGGGGCGGAAGAGCTGCTCCATCGCTTAGTCTTCGTCTGAGTCGTCAGTCTCGAGCGCCAGCATCTCGTGGTAGTCGCTCCAGTCGGGGTCCTCTTCGCAGTGGATCTCAAGCGGAAGCGTGGGATAAGGCGCGAGGCATTCATTCAGACGTTCGCCGAAGGAAGGAAGGTGGCGTGTGTAGAAGGTCCAGTCCTTCTGTCCCCCGCCGGTATAGTTCCCTGTGAGGATGGCGAGCTTGTCCTTCTCCATGATGCGGCGGAGCTTGGGCTCGATGTCCTCGATGAGGCGCGCGGTCTCTTCGTCGGGCATCCCGTCGGGCTCAGCGGTGTAAGGCCATGCGATATCCACACGCACACGGAGCTTGCCGCTCTCGAAGAACTGAGTGAGGCCCTTGCGGACGGTCAGGAGGACTATCGCCCCACCCTCGGTATGGCTCACGCTGGTGAACCAGTCATCGGTAAGTATCATATATATATGTAAGTCGTTTCTTTCCCCAAAGGTACGCAATCTCCGTCCCTTAGCCTCCCCAGCCGCCATCACTCCTCGACGCCCCCTCTCTTCATCACCAAAGCCCCTCCCCGATATGCCTCTCCAAAATGATACGCAAGCCCTTCGCCTTATCGCGAGTATTCCTCTTATCCAGCCGAGGAAAAAGCATCGTTCGCGTGAAGGGAAAAGCACCTTCCCGTAGTGGTATTCTTCTATCTATGCACGTAGTCTTAAAGACCAGGCACGTAAATCCAAATATCCACGCACGTAGATTTATCGTCCACGCACATAGCCCAAACTTATCTGCCACTCGTCCACAACTTTTATCCCTACGCGGAGCAACAACCTATATATAGGTCACTTCACAACGCTATATAGGAATCAGTCCAAAGCGATATAGCTTTCTTCGCCATCTATATAGCTCTACACGACGCAGCTATTCCACTGCCATTATTTTGTACATTCGTAGCGGAATACCACTCCAGTATATGTTGCTGGGAGTGGTATAATCTTCATCCAACGGGTTTGATACTATGGAGAGCGAGCACGAACTTCATCACCTTCTTAGATAGCCCAGCAGACATTAAATCTTCCAACTCTCATGCATCGGACAGTGAAGCGAATACTCTGTGGCATTGGGGTAGCACTTGCCATCCTCGTCATCGCAGCAGGCGGCCTCTATCTCACGGGGTACCTCCGAGTCTACGGGCTCACATCAGGCTACCAGTACTTAGACCGCGAGGAGCGGGCAAGGATCGTCTTCTCACGGAATAGGCTCCGTGACCTCGACAGAACCCTCGATAGGGTACATCGGGAGAAGAAGATCCTCTGCGTCAATGGTGCCGAGCTCCGAGCTGCACTCGCCTCTAAGCCCAAGGCCTTGGTCTACATCTTTACCGACGGCTGCACCTCAAGCGCGTGTCTTCCCCTGAGTACCATAGGGGCGTATGCGCATAAGATCGGTGCAGAGCCCTACTATGTAGCTATTGACCTCACGCCTGGACTTCTGAAGCGCACCGAGCCTATTCTAAGTATTGACTACACGCACTATGGGACGAAGTGGCACGATAGCTTCTACAAAGCCTTCGTCAAGGATCTCACGGGGCGCTCGACCGACGAGGAGCACTTCAACTTAGTTCTCTTCGAGAAGGGGCGCGTAGTGAGCATCTTCACTACGGAGAAGCTACTCCAATAGCCATAGCTCATCGCTATCCTAAGAGTGTAAAAGAGGGCTTCAACAAAGGAGCTATCGCGGGGTACCTCAATGGGGGTGCCCCGCGATGCTTCTATGGGTATGAGGGACGATCCTTACCCCACATAGAGCGCCCCAATGGCGCTGGCAGAGGGAAGGCACAGCGAAGGACTTTTAGAAATACGGGGCTTTTTCGGGATAATATTTTAGGATGGGGCGTAGACTTATTAAGATATTGGGGGAAAAAGCTATATATTTGCCTCTAACTCAACATAGCAGCATCAATGTATTTCGACGAACTAGATCTTGAGGACGAAGTGCTGGATGGGCTCGAAGCGATGAACTTCTTCGAGACCACACCCGTACAAGAGGCCACCATCCCCCTTCTCCTCGAACGCCGCGACATGATCGCTTGTGCCCAGACGGGTACAGGTAAGACCGCGGCCTATCTCCCTACCCATCATCAACCGACTGAGCCGTGGCGAGGGCGACCCTAAGAAGGTCAATGCCGTCATCATGGCTCCGACCCGTGAGCTCGCCATCCAGATCGAGCAGCAGGTCGAGGGCTTTGCCTACTTCCTCCCCGTCTCCTCAGTAGCTATCTACGGCGGTACGGACGGGATCGCCTGGGAGCAGCAGCGCCGCGGTATGGCTCTCGGGGCGGAGATCGTCATCGCCACGCCAGGGCGCCTCCTGGCACTGATGAACCTCCAGCAGGCAGACCTCTCGGGCGTGACGTACTTCGTGCTCGACGAGGCTGACCGTATGCTCGACATGGGCTTCCAGGAGGATATCATGCAGATCAATAATGCGCTGCCGAAGGACTGCCAGCGCGTGATGTTCTCGGCGACGATGCCACCGAAGATCAAGAAGTTCGCCCGCACGATCCTGCACAATCCCGCCGAGGTCGAGCTGGCTATCTCCCGCCCTCCCGAGAGCATCGTGCAGTCCGCCTATGTCTGCTATGAGCGCCAGAAGCTGCCCATCCTGACGCAGCTCTTCCGCGAAACACCCCCTACACGCACGATCATCTTCTCCAGCTCCAAGCTCAAGGTCAAGGAGCTCACCGCAGCCCTCTCTCGTCTCAATATCCGCGTCGAACAGATGCACTCTGATCTGACGCAGGAGAAGCGCGAAGAGGTCATGAAGAACTTTAAGTCGGGCAATATCGATCTGCTCGTCGCCACCGACGTCGTGGCGCGCGGTATCGATATCGACAACATCCGCATGGTCATCAACTATGACATTCCCCACGACCCCGAGGACTATGTACACCGCATCGGTCGTACTGCCCGTGGTGGCAACGATGAGGGGCTGGCGATCACCTTCGTCAGCGAAAAGGAACAGCCTGGCTTCGGACGCATTGAAGAGTTCCTCGAAAAGGAAATCTATAAGATCCCAGTAGATGAGGGCCTTCGGCCCCACACCCGCCTACGAGCCCAGCCGTCGCCCCGAGCGCGGTGGCCGTGGTGGCTCTTCTCCCGCGGGGGCAAGGCAACAAGGGCGGTGGTCGCGGACGTGGCCGCAGCTCACAGCAGGGCCAGCGCCCCGAAGGCAAGACCGACGCCCCCAAGGGCGAAGGCGCAGCCCAGGGTGCACACAAGAAGAAGCGCCCTAACAACCGCCGCAAGTCTCAGGGATCTACGCCACCCTAAAGGCGAAGCCTAAATAGCTCACCTCAGTACCAGACTCCACATGACACCCAAACTACTTGACGACCTCAGCCAGGAGACAAAGAAGGGGCTGCACAAGCTCCGTGTGATCAATTACCTGCTGCGCAACAAGACGGCCACGATGACGGACATAGCCAAGGAGCTATACGTCAGCGTCCCCACAGCTTCTAAGATCCTCCAAGACCTCCAAGACGGAGGCTGCATCCAGAGCCAAGGTAAGCTGGAGATCGGCGTCGGGCGCTTCCCCCTACTCTTCGGGCTCAACCCCGACGGGGGCTACTTCATCGGCGTAGACATCAAGCGCTCGGGCATGCACATCGGCCTGATCAACCTGCAGAGCGAGCTGATATGCGCTGACTACGACCTGCCCTACACGCTCGAGAACACCCCCGAGGCTCTCGAGACGATCTGCCGTGAGATCCGTGGCTTCATCACGCGCCACGGCATCCAGCCCAAGGAGATCCTGAACATCAACGTCAACCTCCCTGGGCGCATCAACCCCGTTACGGGGCACAGCTATAGCCTCTTCAACTTCTTCGGCGACCGTCCTCTCTCCGAGATCCTCAGCAGTAAGCTCGCCCTGCGCGTCTCGATCGACAACGACACGCGTGGTATGGCTTTCGGGGAATTCACTGCGGGCTGCACCAAGGATATGGAGGTCAACTCCGTCCTCTACGTGAATATCAGCTGGGGTCTCGGTCTCGGTATCATCCAGGACAAGCAGATCTACTTCGGTAAGTCGGGCTTCTCAGGGGGAATTCGGCCATATCTCCGTCTTCGACAACCAGATCCTCTGCCACTGCGGTAAGAAGGGTTGTCTCGAGACCGAGGTCAGCGGTCAGGCTATGTGCCGTAAGATCCAGGAGCGCATCCGTGCTGGTGAGAGCTCCGTCCTCTCGTCCATCGTCCACTCGGGCCGTGAGCTCCGCATGTCTGACCTCATCAGCGCCTGCGCTCAGGAGGATATGCTCTGCCTGCAGGTCCTCAGCGAGCTGGGTCGTGAGCTCGGTAAGCAGGTAGCGAACCTCATCAACGTCTTCAACCCCGAGCTTGTCATCATCGGTGGCAGCCTTGCTGATGCCTCTGGCTACCTCACCCAGCAGGTCGAGGCCTCGGTACGTATCTATTCGATGAGCGTCGTGACGCGCGATACGCAGATCCGCACGGCTACGCTCGGCGACCGCGCAGGGCTCATCGGAGCCTGCATGCTCGCTCGCTCACGCCGCTTCGCAGAGCCCTCAAAGTAAAAGCCGCTCGCCACACATACACTACTACAAAAGCGCTCGCCCCAGCGATCCATACGGGATCGCTGGGGCGAGCGCTTTTAGCGTACCTATATTATACAGGAGATACTACAGGGGGCTATACCTTAGCGGCGGCTGTGCGTGATGAGCTGCATGAATTCCTCACGCGTCTTGGCTTCGCGGAAGGCACCGGTGAAGTCACTGGTCGTGGTGAAGGAATTCTGCTTCTCTACGCCACGCATCTGCATGCACATGTGCTGTGCCTCGATGACGACGATGACTCCGAGGGGATTGAGTGCCTCTTGGATGCAGTCCTTGATCTGCGTCGTCAGACGCTCCTGTACCTGCAGGCGACGAGCGAAGACGTCGACGATGCGGGGGAGCTTTGAGAGCCCCGTGATGTAGCCGTTGGGGATATAGCCGATGTGGACCTTGCCGAAGAAGGGTAGCATGTGGTGCTCACAGAGCGAGTAGAAGTCGATATCCTTGACGATAACCATCTGGCGATACTCCTCACGGAACATCGCCGAGCGGAGGATCTCCTTCGGGTCTTTGTGCGCACCTGAGGTGAGGAAGCGCATGGCCTTAGCGACGCGCTCGGGTGTCTTCACCAGGCCCTCACGCTCGGGATCTTCACCCAGCAGGCGGAGGATCTCGTGGTAGTGGTGGCGCAGAGCAGCTTCAGTAGCCTCTTCGCTCTCAGAGACGAAGGTGAGTGTCGAGGGATCGGGGAGGCTATTCTTCTGAGGCATGGGGTTCGGTGTAGTTGAGGATGCGGACCTTCTCACGGACTACGTAGACTCACGGCCCCAAGCAGGCAGAGCGACCATAAGACGAGCTCGAGCCGAGCGAGCTTCCTCCTGTGAGGTGAAGTTACCGACGGTCAGGCGCCAGAAGGGAGCGCGGAAGGTGATGTAGCTACTGAGCGTGGGGGCGACGCGGCGAATAGCTTCGGCACGAGCATAAGCCTCGCTCTTAGCGTTGGGGAGGTTGCTGTTGAAGACCTGGACACGGTAGCCGTAGAGGATGGAGTAGTTGCCATCACGAGCCAGCACCGAGGAGCCACGAGGAGCGGGAGCGCTACCGATGACACCACGGAGGTCGGGGTCTTGGATGATCGTCACGAAGCCCTCACCGGGATTGATCTGCTCGAGGGCTTCGAGGATATTGCGTGGTCTTAGCTTCTCAGGTGCGGTCTGCGCCGAGAGGGTCGCGGCGAAGGTAAGGCACGTGACGAGGAGCGCAAGCGTGAGCTGAATGCGTCTGAGCATAGGAGTTTCGCTGAGGGGTTGGGGAGCGTGTGAGGAAAGGAGTTAGCCACCCCCTCGTGGGGAAGGGGTGGCTAAAGAGGGAGGGAGCGTTAGTTGAACGCTTCGATGATGGGAAGGAACTTCTCTACGCTGAGTGAAGCGCCACCGATGAGACCACCGTCGACGTCGGGCTGAGAGAAGAGTTCCTTAGCGTTAGCAGCGTTGCAGCTACCACCGTAGAGGATCGTGCAGTCTTCAGCGACCTGAGCACCGTACTTCTTAGCGATGAGGCTACGGATGTGAGCGTGGATCTCCTGAGCCTGAGCAGAGGAAGCAGTGAGGCCCGTACCGATAGCCCAGACGGGTTCGTAAGCGAGGACGACCTTACCGAAGTCTTCAGCAGAGAGAGAGAAATACGGCTTCTTCGAGCTGCTGCTCTACGACTTCGAAGTGCTTACCAGCTTCGCGCTCTTCCTTGACTTCGCCGATGCAGAAGATAGGAGCAAGGCCTTCAGCGAGAGCAAGACGTACCTTATCCGTGAGGATAGCACCATCTTCGTGGTAGTAAGCACGACGCTCAGAGTGGCCGAGGATGACGTAGCGTGCACCCGTCGAAGCGACCTGTGCAGCAGACACTTCACCCGTGTAAGCACCTTCAGGCTTATCAGCGCAGTTCTCAGCAGCGATAGCTATGGGGCTACCTTCAGCTTCCTTAGCGATAGATGCGAGGTGGATGAAGGGGGCACCGATGATGACGTCACAGTGGAGGGACTTGCCAGCGAGGGCAGCCTTGAGTTCGCCGATGAAGGAGATCCCTTCGCTGAGGGTCTTGTTCATCTTCCAGTTACCGGCGACGATATTCTTTCTCATTGTTACTTTGATAAAGAGGATTATTTGGTTAAATGTAAACGCTTCTTGATGTGCAGATGGACGGTGAGGTGGAGCTTTCTCGCCCAAAAGCGGAGGAAGGCTAAGAGCAGCAGTGCAGCCCACGCCCAGAGGAGGTAGGTGCGCGTCGCAGAGGGGCCGTGAGGCTGCATCTGGGGCAGACTACGGAGGTAAGTGCTGACGCCCTCGACGGAGGGGAAGTCAGCGTAGGCGCGCTTATCGATGATCTTACCGTCACGCAGGACGACGAGGCCTGGCTGCGAGCGGATGATGGTGCGTATCGGAGTGGCATCGAGCTGGAGCATCGGATAGGAGGCTCCTGTAAGATAACGCCACTGAGCTATCTCTTCGCTCGTCGAGGCGGTGACGCCATAGAAGGGATAGCCTAAGCGGCTGGCCTCTTCGTGGAGTTCGCTGATCTCATCAAGCACGGCTTGGCTCGCCGTACGCCACGAGGGAGAGAGGAGAAGGAGCGTGATCCCCCCTCGGAGTCGAGGAGCGTCGAGACGGCAGGCTCACCCAGACTATCGACGGGATTGAAGTCGTAGCGCAGCTTATAGTTTGCCAGGTCTGTCTCCTGACGTGCCTCGACGAAGGTCCACGTGCTATCGGGGAGGGCCGAGGCTTCAAAGGCCTTCGTCTTGCCGTCCTTTGAATAGATGTACTTCGTAGCACCGAGGAGCACACGCTGCAGAGAGGCTTCTTCCTTTGCGATGGCCTCACGGAGATTCGTCCCGACGGCATAGGGACGGAAGTCAATGTAAGGCAGATGACGGTAGTTCTCCGCCATGAAGTAGATGATCCCGACGACAGAGAGCACAGCAGGCACCCAGCGCTCACGGCGCGAATAGAGGTGGCGCAGCGCTCGGGCATCACGCAGGACGAGGATGGAGAGCGGGAGGAGAACGACGTTCTTGAGGAAGCTCTCCAGGTGGGTCAGCTGGATCGCATCACCAAAGCAACCGCAGTCGGAGATGGGGTTCGCTATGAGCGTGTAGAGCGTCACGGCCGTCATCACCAGCATGAAGAGTACGGAGAGACGAGCGCAGAACTTGCGATACACCCCCATAAGCAGGAAAGCCCCGAGCAGGAACTCGGAGCCACACAGCACGAAGGACAGCGCCAGCGTGATGGTCTCGGCACCCGCTGAAGCAGGCTGAGAATCGGTGTGAGATACTGCGAGATCTTCAGCGCGGTACCCACAGGATCGATGGCCTTCAAGAGACCAGAGCCCACGAAGACAAGCCCTACGATGACGCGGGCTACTTCGGCGAGGGTATGACGCAGATTGATCACGCTGCGGGGAGGGTAAGCTTGATGAGGCAGAAGATGGCGTAGTTCACCATATCCATATAGTTAGCTTCGACGCCCTCCGAGACGAAGGTCTCGCCCTGCAGATCCTCAATCTGCTTGGTGCGATGGATCTTCGAGAGGATGAGGTCGGTCATCGAGGTCACCCGCATATTACGCCACACCTCACCGTAGTCGTGGTTCTTGGCGAGCATAAGCTGCAGGGTCTTCTCCGCACAGCGATCATAGGCCTCGAGGGCCTCCTCCACGCTCATATCTGGGCTGGAGACAGCTCCGCGCTCGAGCTGGATCATGCCGATGAGCCCGTAGTTAACGATGCCGATGAACTCAGGCTCGATGCCCTCGTCGACGGCAGCATGCCCGCGCATCTGGATACCACGGATGCGCTCAGCCTTGATATAGATCTGATCTGTGAGGGACTCTGGGCGCAGGATACGCCATGCCGCCCCGTAGTCGTGGAGCTTCTTCGCGAAGAGCTCCCGACAGGTACGGAGGATGGTACGGCACTCCTGCTCGGTGCTATTGATACGGGCTTCCATAGAGTTACAAAGTTAGTCTACTTTGCCTTATCCACGATTTCGTCGAGCAGAGCGAAGTCGAGGACCTCGGTGATCTCGTCCACATAGTGGAAGTTCAGACCCTCGAGATAATGCTCCTTGATCTCAAGGATATCCTTCTCGTTCTCACGGCAGAGGATGATATCCGTGATGCCTGAGCGCTTAGCGGCAAGGATCTTCTCCTTGATACCACCGACGGGCAGGACCTTACCACGCAGGGTGATCTCCCCGGTCATCGCCATGTGGGCACGCACACGGCGGCGGGTCATAGCGGAGACGAGTGAGGTGACCATCGTGATACCTGCGCTGGGGCCATCCTTGGGGATAGCACCCTCGGGTACGTGGATGTGGATCTCTTGATCCTTGAGCGCCTCGAGGTCGATACCGAGCTGGGTAGCGTGAGCGCGGATGTAGCTGAGAGCAAGGGTGGCGGACTCCTTCATCACATCACCGAGGCTACCTGTGAGGATAAGCTTACCCGACTGCCCTGGCTGAAGGCTGCTCTCAACAAAGAGGATCTCCCCACCGACGCTGGTCCAAGCCAGACCGACGACGACACCAGCGTGCTCGTTGCCCTGATACTTATCGCGCGAATAGATGGTCTTGCCGAGGTACTCACGTACGAGCTCAGGGGTGATGGCCTCGGGGAGCTGCTCCTCGGCAGCGGTAGCCCAAGCGAGCTTACGCATGACGGCAGCGATCTGCTTCGTCAGGGAGCGCACACCGCTCTCACGGGTGTACTCCTCGATGATGAGATCGAGGGCACCAGGGGCGAAGTGGATATCCTCCACCTTGAGCCCGTGCTCCTTGGCTTCCTTGGGTACGAGGTGCTGCTCGGCGATCTTCAGCTTCTCCTCTGCGATGTAGCCCGTGACTTCGATGAGCTCCATACGGTCACGCAGGGCGGAGGGGATGGTGGAGATATTATTCGCCGTAGCGATGAAGAGGACCTTCGAGAGGTCATAGTCGATATCGAGATAGTTATCGTGGAAGGCGGTATTCTGCTCGGGGTCGAGGACTTCCAAGAGAGCCGATGCGGGATCGCCCTTGTGGTCGTCAGCGAGCTTATCGATCTCGTCGAGGACGAAGACGGGGTTCGACGTACCAGCCTTCTGCAGGCTCTGGATGATACGACCGCTCATCGCACCGATATAGGTACGGCGGTGACCACGGATCTCAGCCTCGTCATGCACCCCACCGAGGGAGATACGCACATACTTACGGCCAAGGCTCTCTGCGATGCTACGCCCGAGGGAGGTCTTACCTACCCCTGGAGGGCCATAGAGGCAGAGGATGGGGGACTTCATATCGCCCTTGAGCTTCAGTACCGCCAGGTGCTCGAGGATACGCTCCTTGACACGGTCGAGGCCATAGTGCTCGCGGTCAAGGATCTCCTTCGCCCCCTTGAGGTCGAAGTTATCCTGACTGAAGACACCCCAAGGCAGCTCGAGGATGGTGCGTAGATACTGCATCTGGATCGAGAAGTCGGGGCTCTGCGGATTGAGGCGCTCAGCCTTGCGAAGCTCCTTCTCATAGATCTCAGCGACGGCTTCGCTCCAGAGCTTTTCCTTGCCCTTCTTGCGAAGCTCTTCGATCTCATCATCAGCGCTGGGGCCAGTGCCGAGCTCCTCCTGGATGGTACGCATCTGCTGCTGGAGGAAGTACTCACGCTGCTGCTGATCCATCTCACGGCGCGTGCGATTGAGGATCTCCTCACGCAGCGAGGACTCAGAGATCTGGTCATGCAGACGACCGAGCACATAGACAGCGCGGTCGTAGATACTATCCATCTCGAGGAGCTTCTGACGATCCTCCATGCTGAGCTGAAGGAGTGAGCCTGCTAGATGAACGATATAGGCGCGATTCTTCAGTCCACGGATCGTGTCGCGGAAGCCATTGGGGGCATTCGGCGCCAGACGATCCAAGAGCCCTAAGAGGCGCTCATGAATGAGCTCTACCGTCACCTTGTACTCCTCTTCCTTATCTGCTGTGGGGAGGCTATCCTCGAGCAGATGGACACGCCCCATAAGATAGGGATCGTCCATGGTCAGATGCTGGAGACTGAAGCGCTGACGACCACGAAGGATGGCAGAGAGCTCACCCGTGGGCAGCTCGACAATCTGGGAGACCTCGACGATAGTACCTACCGTGAAGAGGTCGCTGAGCTCGGGATCCTCGACATTGGCGTCACGCTGGGTGACGACACCGAAGCAGCGCTCACGTATCTCTGACTGTCGGATGACCTGCATCGACTTCCTGCGACCCACGAGGATGGGCACCACCGTACCAGGTAAGATGGACATATTGCGCAGGGCAATGAGGGGGAACTCCTTGGCCTGCTCCTCGGGCTTAAGTGCGAAGGTCTCATCCTCCTCGTAGGTACCCAATATGGGCAGGGACAGTGCTTGCAGTTCTTCGGGTGACATTTCGTCAGATTTATTTTGTTTGCTCATTCTATGTGTAGAGGTGTGGAGGCGGTCGTCGGGGCATACTCCCCTACCGCCTATATCTAAATTACAGCTACTACTCGGCCCGTAGCTCTGCGGTGTGTAGCCCGATAGCAGCCACCCCACTGAGGGGGATCGTATCCAGCGGACGCACCTCCAGAGAGAAGAGGCCAGTGTAAGGAGCCTGCAAAGGCCGTGCCAACGGGAGCACGAACTCGTGATACAAGGCTCCGGGGCGCCTCCAAGCGCCTGCCGTCGCAGCGAAGTCTACCTGCAGCGTATCACGTCGTAGGATCTCTTCATCCTGCCGGAGCCTTACCTCCATACGCGCCCGGGGGCGGTCGAGACGGCTATCCATACGCAGCACGATCTCACCGATGAAGGTCGTCGTACGGTCGGGGAAGAGGAGGTCAAAGCTATAGGTCGTGCGCGGCTTCCATACCCCACCTGGGGGTTGCTCGAAAGCATAATAGTCGCTCTGCCCGCCCGTCTCCTGCTGACACCCCATGAGGGGAAGAAGGAGGGAGAGGACGAGGAGTGCACGTCGCAGTGGACGCCCCATATATGACGAGGTAGTGCGCATCTATCCCTTGTCTTCGCCTGAGGTCTCGGGGCGTGGACGGCGCGTACGCTGTCCACCCTCACCTGAAGACTCTGAGCGGGAGGTGCGTGGCGTACGGAACTGACGCACCTGCGGGCGCTCTCCACCATTACCATTATTGCCCTTACCCGCCTCATCACTGGGGCGAGCCGAGCGCTCACGGCGGGGGCCTTGATCACCGCCACGACGGCCACCACGGGAGTCGCCACCACGGCGACCACCACGGCGCTCTCTGTCGAAGCGCGTCAGGCTGTTGTCGGCAAGGATATCGCTGGAGCGTGAGGAGCGACGTCTTCGCCAGCATCCGCCTCGAGGTGCTCGGGGCGCTCACCACGGCGGTTGAGGCTAATGACCTCAAAGGCACGCTCGGCGGAGATCGTCACCAGACGCACCGGCGCATTGCGCACCGTGCTATAGGTGACCTGACGCTGGAAGTGGTCGGTCTTGAAGTGATAGTAGCTGTCGGAGCTGGTCTCAAGGACGACCTCACGATCGGGCAGGCTGCGCTGAGCTTCGGCATAGGCATTGACCTCGAAGTTCATACAGCACTTGATCTTCCCACACCGCCCCGTGAGCTTCTGCGGATTCATCGTGATATCCTGCACACGGGCAGCCCCCGTACTCACCGAGGAGAAGGTCGTCATCCACGAGGAGCAGCAGAGCTGGCGACCACAGGGGCCGATACCCCTCGATGCGGCCCGCCTCTTGGCGAGCACCGATCTGCTTCATCTCGATGCGCACGTGGAAAGTATCTGCGAGCACACGGATGAGCTGGCGGAAGTCCACACGTCCGTCAGCGATGTAATAGAAGATAGCCTTGTTGCCGTCGCCCTGATATTCGACGTCCCCGATCTTCATGTCGAGGCCCAGCGAAGAAGCGATCTGTCGAGCCTGGATCATCGTCGGCTCTTCACGGCGCTTAGCTTCCTCCCAGCGCTCGAGGTCACCAGGGCGGGCGACACGGTAGACGTGGAGGAACTCGCCCTTGTCGGGACGGTAGCGATGATTCCTCATCGCCAGCTCGGCGAGCTTACCAGTGAGGGTCACCTCGCCGATGTCATGACCCGTCGTCGATTCGACGGCGACGATATCGCCTTTATAGAGGTCGATTCGCTCAGTATTGAGATAGTAGCCCTTACGGGTATTCTTGAATTGCACTTCGACCAAGTCGGAGCTCTGCAGTGACTCGGGGATATCGTTCAGCCAGTCGTAGGAGCTCATCTGGTTCCTGTCACAGCCTTCACAGCCTCCGGGGGTCATCGCACAGCAGCCGAGATTGGCCGTTGTGGTCTTATAGTCCATTAGTTATCGTTTCGCTTACGGGGGAGCGAGGCCACGCTTTGGCATCTGCTCTCCCTATATATATAATGTATCGGAGACGCACCGAGGGGCGAAGGACTCGCCGGCGGAGGGCTCCTACGGAAAGGTGGTGCTCTATGGGTGGGAGAAGTCGCTCTGCAGCCCGACAATAGGGCTCACAGAAAGGGGCTTCTCTATTACCGAAGCCCAAGCTAACCACCTCCACGGATGTATAAGCACCCAAACAAAGGTACTCAAATTCTGTCCTTCGTGCCCCGTACCGCCCAGCGCACAGCTCCAATAGCGAGGGATAAGCCACTGATCTTCAACATAGCTCCCGAGCCACATACCTCTCCCCAAGTACCATCAAGACGACAGCTGTGGAGCGCTATGCGATCGGGGGTAAGACGAAAGCCATAGTCATTTGCCTGCAGAGCAATAGTCGTTGAGACTGTTGCCGAGAACCCTGTCCTCTATTTATTCTGCTAAGGTATCGCGCGCCAGCTCCCCGATATGCCTCTCCGAAGTGATACACAAGCCCTTCGCCTTATCGCGAGTATTTCTCTTATCCAGCGGAGGGAAAAGCATCGTTCTCGCGAAGAAAAAGCGCCTTCACGTAGTGGTATTCTTCTATCTATGCACGTAGTCTTAAAGACCAAGCACGTAAATCCAAATATCCACGCACATAGATATTAGAGCCACGTACGTAGCCCAAACTTTTTTGCCACTCGTCCACAACTTTTATCCCTACGCAGAGCAACAACCCAATATAGGTCACTCATCCGACCAGTACTACTACGTATTAGTGACCAGTACTGGTTCGTGCGCTGACCAGTACTACTACGCATCAGTGACCAGTACTGGTTCGCGTGCAGACCAGTACTACTCCGATCGGCGACCAGTACTGGTCACTTTTCACCCCTCGCAAAGGTGCATACACACGCACGCTACATGGGGTGCTCTTTTCTCCGCAGAAAAGCTCCTTCAGCGTGCCCCCATATATACGATACCATCAGCAGGATGCGTTTTATCCGAGGCTGAATAGTTGAAGAATATTTGCACATTCGTTAAATATATCTAACTTTACAGCTCGACTTCGGCCTGTTGCCGGGGTCCATAACATAGAAAGAAACGAATATGAAGAAGCTATTTTTGCCGCCTTCGCTCTCGTTGCAGGCGTGCTCTCTGCTCAGGCTCAGACGGCCATCAACCCTCGTATCGAAGTAGGTGCTAACTTCGCTCGCGGTATCAGCAAGGTAGGTAGCGTCACTGCTGACTCTAAGGTCCGCACGGGCTTCCGCGCCAGCGTTGCTGCCGAAATCGAACTCGCTTCTGGCGTCTACCTCGCTCCTGGGGTGACTTTCCGTCAGGAAGGCTATAAGTATGGCAACGGCAATGGCTACGGCCTCAACTACATCAGCGTACCCGTTGACCTCGGTATCCGCGTAGGCCTCGGCGACAACCTCGCTGTATCTGTCGAAGCTGGTCCTTCGTTCGCTTATGGTCTCTCTACCACGGGTAACCTCGATGCCTTCAAGGCTGGTGCTTACAAGCGCTTCGACATGGGTCTGAACGCTTCTGCTGCTCTCGAATACAGCAAGGTTTATCTCCGTCTCGGTACCGATATCGGTCTGGTCAACGCTCTCAAGAACCCCGTCGCTAACACCAGCTACAAGAACGCTTCGTTCTTCGCTGGCGTAGGTTACCGCTTCTAAGAGCGAGCCATCCGCTAAAGGCACCGGTCGCAAAGACCTGGCCTAAATACACCTATCCCCACGCCAGTCCGCTGGCGTGGGGATAGGCTTTTTTTATGTACCTTTGTATATACGCGACATGAAGCACATCTATCTCTAATCCTACGGCTCCACTATACTCTGTCGCCATAGTGCCGTAATTCACCACACAAATAGAAACGAATATGAAGAAGCTATTTCGCCGCCTTCGCCCTCGTTGCAGGCGTCATCTCCGCTCAAGCTCAGACTGAAATCCATCCCCGTATCGAAGTAGGCGCTAACTTCGCAAGTGGCGTCAATAAGGTAGTAGGCGTCACTCCCGAATCTAAAGTCCGCTTGGGCTTCCGCGCCGGCCTTGCTGCCGAAGTCGGGCTCGCCTCTGGCGTCTACCTCGCCCCTGGGGTGACGTTCCGCCAGGAAGGCTTCAAGTACATCTCTGAAGATGGCTACGGTCTCAACTACATCAGCGTACCCGTTGATCTCGGTATCCGAGTACCTTTCAGCGAGAACTTCGCTGTATCTGTCGAAGCTGGTCCCTACTTCGCCTACGGTCTCTCTACCACGAGCAAGATCGATGCCTTCAAGGCCGGTATCTACAAGCGCTTCGACATGGGTCTGAACGCCTCTGCCGCTCTTGAATTCAGCAAGGTCTACCTCCGTGTCGGTACCGACATCGGTATGGTCAATGCCCTCAAGAACAACATCGCTAACACCAGCTATAAGAACGCTTCGTTCTTCGCTGGCGTAGGCCTCCGCTTCTAAGAGCGAGCCATCTGCTAAAGGCACCGGTCGCAAAGACCTCGCCTAAATACAGCTATCCCCACGTCAGTCTGCTGGCGTGGGGATAGGCTTTTTGTATATCTTTGTCTTTACCTACAAATGAATCATCCTAATATGGAGCATATTATCAGCAAGTTCATCTCCGCGGCTGAGATCGGGGAGATGAAGCCTTTTGGCAATGGCCATATCAACGACACCTACGTAGTCTCTGACCGTGAAGGGACACCACGCTGGATCCTGCAGCGTGTGAACCACCCTCGTCTTCCCCCGCATCGAAGTCCTGCAGCGCAATGTCGCTATCGTATCCGACACGATGCGTGAGCGCCTCGAAGCAGAGGGCGACCCCGAAGCAGAGCGTAAGTACCTCTACTTCTACCCCAACCTTGAGGAGCCCGAGAAGAACTACTACCACGACGGGGAGAACTACTGGCGTGTCTGCCGCTTCATCCCCGAGAGCATGAGCATGAGCGAGCTCACCCCCAAGGCCGCCCGCTACGCTGGTGCCGCCTTCGGTCAGTTCGAAGAAATCCTCTCCGTCATCCCCGAGGGTCGTCTTGGTGAGACCATCGAGAACTTCCACAGCATGCCCTTCCGCCTGCAGCAGCTCCGAGACGCTGTCGCTCAGGACGCCGCTGGCCGTGTCGCAGAAGTGCAGGACATCCTCGCCGAGATCGACCGCCGCGCCGACTCGATGCTCCTGCAGGAGAAGCTCTACGCTGAGGGCAAGCTCCCCAAGCGCACCATCCACTGCGACACGAAGGTCGACAACGTCCTCTTCGATAAGTCGGGTGCTGTACTCTGCGTCGTCGACTGGGATACCGTCATGCCTGGCTTCATCCTCAGCGACGTGGGTGACTTCATCCGCACGGGTGTGAACTTCGCCCCCGAAGATGAAGCTGACCTCTCGAAGATCGGTGTGAACATGGAGATCTACAAGGCCTTCGTCGAAGGCTACCTCTCCACGGCGGGTAAGTTCCTCACGCCTACCGAGCGTAGCCTCATCGCCTATGGCGGCCGCCTGATGACCTACATGCAGACGGTACGCTTCCTCGTCGACTACCTCAACGGAGACACCTACTTCAAGATCCACTCTCCCAAGCACAACCTCCAGCGCACGCGTGCTCAGCTCCGCTACCTCGAGTGCCTCGAGGAGAAGGCTGCCGAGATGGAGGCCCTGCTGAAGTAAGCCGCCCCTATATATATATAATGTATAGAGCCACCCAGAGCCCCGCACTCCCAGCGAGCTACAGGGCTCTGGGTGGGGCGTGTCAGGTTGCTTGAAAAGTCGTATCTTTGCCCCACTGATATAGCGGAATAACCAACAACAAATAAGATAAATACGTATGTCACATCACGAGCTCCCAGAGCACGACGCCCTCGACACCATCGACGAGAAGGTCATGAAGGGCGAACTCTTCTTCGAGCGCCACGGTAAGAAGATCATCATCGCAGTAGCAGCAGTCGTCATCGTTGCCCTCGGTATCTTCGCTTACCACCGCTTCGTCCAAGTCCCTAAGGCCGAGAAGGCTTCCGCACAGATGTTTGTCGCCGAAGACAGCTTCATCGCAGGACAGGACAGCCTTGCCCTCAAGGGCCAGGGTGCTGGTGCCCCAGGCTTCGAAGCCATCGCCAAGAACTTCTCTGGCACGGACGCAGCGAACCTCGCTCACGCCTATAGCGGCATCTGCCTCTATGACCAGGGCAAGTATCAGGAAGCACTGGCTGAGCTGAAGAAGTTCTCCGCTGATGAGACTGTCGTCGCTCCCTCCGTACAGCGCATGATCGGGGACTGCCTCGTGCAGCTCGGCAAGCTCGAAGAAGCTGTCAAGACCTACGAAGCTGCTGCCAAGACTGCTTCCAGCGAAGCGATCTCCCCCCAGCTGCCTCATTAAGGCTGGTCACGTCTACGAGAAGCTCGGCAAGTACGACAAGGCTATCGCCCTCTACAACGAGGTCAAGACGAAGTACTACACCACCCCCGAAGCTGAGACGGTAGAGGCTGACCTCCTGCGTGCTCAGGCTCAGGGCAAGTAGTCCGCTCGCACATAGACCATGTCTACGATAGACCATATCCAATCCCTGCATCACAGCCCCGTACCCTCAGGGGAAGGGCTGCACATCGGCATCGCTGTAGCGGAGTGGAACAACATCATCACTGAACCCCTGCTCGAGGGCGCTCTCGAAGTGCTCCGCAAGCAAGAGGTGAAGAAGATCACGGTCTTCCGTGTACCAGGGGCCTTCGAGCTCGTCAATGCTTCGGCACGCTTGCTGAACGACGGTGTGGATGCCGTCATCGCTATCGGCTGTGTCGTCCGTGGGGACACCCCTCACTTCGACTACATCTGCCAGGTGTGACCTTCGGCATATCCCAGCTGAACATGACCATGGCATATGGCCTCCGCACGACTCCGGCACCTGTCATCTTCGGCGTCCTGACGACCGAAACGATGGAGCAGGCTGAGGAGCGAGCAGGTGGTCGCTTGGGCAACAAGGGAGCCGAAGCAGCAGAGACTGCACTGAAGATGTGCCGTCCCATTTGCACAGTTCAGAAATAGTTCGTACCTTTGCACTGCAAAGAACAGGTAAGGGCAGTTACCAGAGTGGCCAAATGGGGCTGACTGTAACTCAGCTGGCTTACGCCTTCGGTGGTTCGAATCCATCACTGCCCACTCCTTTCCGTCATCAGGAATGCGGAAGTAGCTCAGTTGATAGAGCATTAGCCTTCCAAGCTAAGGGTCGCGGGTTTGAGCCCCGTCTTCCGCTCTACGCTGACTAAGCAAGCTATAAGATGCGCGTCTCTTTTGGAGGTGCGCATCTTGCTTTTTATACCACTCCGAGCACGTGCCCCAACGCCCCGTGCTTGTTTATATGGGAGGAATTTAGTTACTTTGCAAGCGCAAACCACACAGGGTTCCTTGGCCGAGTGGTTAGCACCGGTCTGCAAAACCGTTTACGGCGGTTCGATTCCGCCAGGAACCTCAGAAGTAGAGCTCCGCTATCCGATAGGATGGCGGAGCTCTCTGCTTTTAGCCGCAAGGTATGTGGGGCGGCTGGGTCGGGGCTTTTTGCTTATCTTTGACTATTGAGATTGCGCCAACTCTGGGCGCATCTTCTCTCCATGTACATTATTATATAGAAATACAGATACTCATCTCACATGAAGCGACTATTCGCATGTACCCTTGCGCTATGTGCCGCCCTCAGCCTCCAGCTACAGGCCCAGCGCTCTGAGCTCCGCCTCGAGAAGGGGTGGCGCTTCACCCGCCAGGACCAAGCTTCCTTCTCCACCCCCGACTACAACGATAGCAAGTGGAGCCGTGTCACCGTCCCCCACGACTGGGCGATCTACGGGCCCTTTAGCTTTGAGAACGACAAGCAGCATCTGGCTATCGCACAGGATGGTCAGAAGGAAGCTATGGAGCATGCTGGTCGTACCGGTGGCCTTCCCTTCGTAGGGGCTGGATGGTACCGCCGCAGCTTGGACATCCCCCAAGATCTCGGTGACCGCCGTGTCTTCCTCCGCTTCGATGGCGCGATGAGCCACGCCCGCGTCTACGTCAACGGCAAGGAGGTCGGCTACTGGCCCTATGGCTACAACACGTTTACCTTCGACATCACCCCATACGTTCGTCCCGGCGCAAGCAACACGCTTGCTGTCCGCCTGGAGAACAAGCACGAGAGCAGCCGCTGGTACCCTGGCGCAGGGCTCTACCGCAACGTGCACCTCACCATCACCTCCCCCGTCTACGTCCCTCTCTGGGGCACACAGATCCAGACCCCCACAGCCAAGGCAAGCCACGCCTATGTGGATGTCCGTACACGCATCGCAGGGATGAGCTCGCTCGCTGGCCGTCCTCTACAGGTGACGACCCAGCTCCTCTCCCCTGCTGGCAAGGTCGTCGCACAGTGCGAAGAGGAGATCCAGAGCTCTAGTGCTGAACACCTCTGCCATACGGGCTTCGAGCTCCAGAGCCCCCAGCTCTGGGACATCAACCAGCCTCACCTCTACAAGTATGTCGTCGAGCTAAGCGATGGCGGACGTGTACTCGACCGCGACACCACGACCTTCGGTATCCGCTCCATCGAGCTGAAGGCGGGCGAAGGCTTCTTCCTCAACGGCCGTAAGCTGAAGTTCCAAGGCGCTTGCCTCCACCACGACCTCGGCCCTCTCGGTGCCGCTGTCAACGAGGCTGCTATGCGCCGTCAGATCCGCCAGATGCAGGACATGGGCGTCAATGCCATCCGCACCTCGCACAACATGCCCGCACCCGAATTCGTCCGTCTCTGCGACGAGATGGGTATGCCTCTGATGGCAGAGAGCTTCGACTCATGGGCCCAGCCCAAGGTGCCCAACGGCTACAACCTGGACTTCAACGAGTGGCATGAGCGTGACCTCACGAACTCATCCACCAGTTCCGCAACAGCCCCTCAGTCATCATGTGGAGCATCGGGAACGAAGTCCCCGAGCAGCCCAGCTTCGAAGGCGCTAAGCTCGCCTACCGACTGCAGGAGATCTGCCACCGCGAAGACCCCACGCGCCCCGTCACCAACGGCATGGACAATCCCCTCGGCGTGCTGAAGAGCGGTATGGCTGGTACCCTTGACATCCCGGGCTTCAACTACCGTCCCTTCCTCTACGACACCGCACACAAGGTCCTGCCACAGGGCTTCCTCCTCGGCTCCGAGACCTGCTCCACGGTGAGCTCGCGCGGTGTGTATAAGTTCCCTGTCGTACGCAAGAGCATGGCGAAGTACCCCGACCATCAGTCCTCGGGCTACGACGTCGAGCACTGCGGCTGGAGCAACCTCCCCGAGGATGACTTCATCCGTCAGGATGACCTCAGCTGGAGCATGGGCGAATTCATCTGGACGGGTATCGATTATCTCGGTGAGCCTACCCCCTACTACAGCGAATGGCCCAGCCACTCCTCGCTCTTCGGTGCTATCGACCTGGCAGGTATCCCCAAGGATCGCTTCTATCTCTACCGCAGCCACTGGAATAAGGACGCTGAGACGCTTCACATCCTCCCCCCACTGGACGTGGCCTGGGCGCGAAGGACAGGTAACCCCTATCTTCGTGTACACCAACCACCCCGAGGCCGAGCTCTTCATCAACGGCAAGAGCCAGGGTCGCCAGAAGAAGGATACCAGCATCACCATCGACGCTACGGAGAACAAGGAGAGCCAAGAGGCCTTCACCCGTCAGAAGCGCTACCGCCTGATGTGGATGGACACGAAGTACGAGCCAGGTGAAGTCAAGGTCGTTGCCTACGATAAGTCAGGTAAGGCCGTCGCTGAAGAGGTCGTCCGCACCGCAGGTCGCCCCCATCACCTCGAGCTCATCGCTGACCGCACGAGCATCACTGCCGACGGCAAGGATATCGCCTTCGTCACGGTACGTGTCGTGGACAAGGACGGCAACCTCATCCCCGATGACGCACGCCTCCTGCAGTTCAAGGTCACGGGTGCAGGCTTCTTCCGTGCTGCGGCGTCGGGCAATCCCGCCTCACTCGATGCCTTCCACCTGCCCCAGCACCACGCCTTCAGTGGTCAGCCTCGTAGCCCTCGTACAGAGCGGTGAGAAGGCTGGCGAAGCTATCCTCTCCGTCTCAGCTAAGGGGCCTGCCCACGGCTAAGATCCGCATCCAAGTCACGAAGTAGCCACCCGTCGTGTCGCTACAGCTCGACTTCATACACCATATCCTCTCGCTGCAGGAGACCTATCGGGGCACATCCCCCGATAGGATCCTCCTCGGCAAAGGATCACTCTCTCGCGAGGAGCGCACTGCGCTTGCCCTGCAGCTGACGGCAGAGTCAGCCCTCCGAAGGAAGCTCCCCAGCTGGCACACGGCTGGGGTTTTCCTTCCCTCATCACTGACGCTGGAGCAGTGCTCGAGCGAAGAAGCCGCCCGCTATAAGGCACGCTTCGCCATGCCTACCGACCGTCTCATCGACCTTACGGGGGGCTTCGGTGTGGACTTCTGGGCACTCACGAGCGTCACGGGGCAAGGGGTCTACGTCGAGCGACAGGCCGATCTCGTCGCAGCAGCACGTGCCAACCTCCCTCGCCTACTCCCCGAGGCAAAGCTCCAGCTCATCCACGGCGAGTCAATCCCCCAGCTACGGGAGCTCATCACCACACACCAGCCCACCCTCATCTACCTTGATCCCGCCCGCAGAGAGGGCGAGGACACGACGCGTAGAGTCTACGCCATCGAGGACTGTGAGCCCAGCCTCCACACGCTCCTCCCCGAGCTTCACACCCTCTATCGTGAGCTCTCCCTACCCTTCCCCCCGCCTTCTCGTCAAGCTCTCTCCGATGCTCGATGTGGTGCATACGCTCCGCTCCGTCGCTGGCGTGCGGGAGCTACACGTCGTCTCCGTACGAGGTGAAGCCAAGGAGCTTCTCCTCCTTATCGACCTCGCTGAGGCTACGGGCGAAGCGAAGCCCGAGGCGGCGACCTTCGTCGCTCAAGACCTCCATCCTACGCAGCCTACACCCGCTTTCATCCTCCCCGAAGCTCTACACTATGAGGAGAGCGCCCAGCTACGCTATGCCGTGAGCCCACGCGCCTACCTCTTCGAGCCCCATGCGGCACTGATGAAGACGGGGCTCTACCGCAGTATCGGCACCATATACGGCCTCGAAGCCCTGCACCCCAATAGCCACCTCTACACGGCAGACACGCTGCCCGAAGTGCCCTTCCCTGGGCGCGTCTTCGCTGTCGAGGCGGTCTATCCCTTCGCCTCGTCCCAACTCAAGGCACTCGGTCGGGAGATCGGTGCAGCGCAGATCACCTGCCGTAACTTCCCCCCTGCGCCCCGAAGCCCTGCGCGCTAAGCTCCGCATCAAGGACAGTGCCGAGCAGACGCTCTTCGGCACGACAGCCTCCGACGGCTCGCACGTACTCATCCGTTGCCGCCGCGTCTAAGGCACTACGACAGCACACAAAACGGCCTCACGCCCCACGACTACTCTGAGGAGAGTCGTGGGGCGTGAGGCCTTTTGCTTAGGGGAAGCGAGAGCCTTAGAGGCGCTCGATATCCTTGAAGTAGTTGTACGTACCGACCTTGAGCTCAATGCAGGCAGCTTCATCACAGACGATGATGCCCTTGGGGTGGAGCTGCAGAGCGGTGATCGTCCACATCTGGTTCACACAGCCTTCGACAGCCTGCTGCAGGGCACGAGCCTTACCATGGCCGTTGACGAGGATCAGCACCTCACGAGCAGCCATGACGGTACCGACACCGACGGTGAGGGCCGTCTTAGGCACCTTGTTCACGTCGCCATCGAAGAAGCGGCTGTTGGCGATGATGGTGTCGGTGGTGAGGGTCTTCATACGGGTGCGTGAGGAGAGCGAAGAGCCTGGCTCATTGAAGGCGATGTGCCCGTCGGGACCGATACCGCCAAGGAAGAGGTCGATACCACCTACGGCGAGGATCGCTTCCTCATAGGCTGCGCACTCGGCCTCGAGGTCGGTGGCATTACCGTTGAGGATGTGTACGTTCTCCTTCTTGATGTCGATGTGGCTGAAGAAGTTCTTCCACATGAAGGTGTGGTAGCTCTCGGGATGATCCTGGGGGATACCTACGTACTCATCCATGTTGAAGGTGACGACGTGCTCGAAGGATACACGCCCGGCCTGATGAGCAGCCACCAGGGCACGATACATGCCGAGGGGCGAGGAGCCTGTGGGCAGACCAAGTACGAAGGGCTTAGCAGCCGTAGGAGCGGCAGCATTGATCTTCTGGACTACATAGTCCGCTGCCCACTGGGAGATGCCCACATAGTCGGGCTGGATGATTAGACGCATGCGATCTGTGTTTAGAAATTTGATGGATTGATATGCAAATTGGAATTAGGGGGGGGGGGGGGGGGACTAAGCCTTGAGGCGCTCGGCCATCTGCGTGCCGAGGTCCCAAGCTGCGCCGATGACGGAGGGAAGGTCCGCCATCTTCAGCTCGAAGCCCTCACCGATAGCCTCCCACTTCATCTCTTCAGCGAAGGGGCGGAGGCGCTTGAGGGCGGCGGGAGCCCACGCATAGGAGCCAAAGGCCGCATAGATGCGGTCCTTGACGTCGCGGATGCGGATGAGGTTCATGAGGTTCTCTATGGGAGAGAAGAGCTCACCGCAGTAGGTGGGGCTACCGATGATGAGGCCACGGTAGCGGAAGACATCACGCAGGATGACCGAGGGGTCGCTCTTGGTGACGTTGTGACAGACGATGGACTTCACGCCTGAGGCAGCGAGGCTCTGTGCGAGGATGTCGGCCAGCTGCTCGGTATTGCCGTACATCGAGCCGTAGAGGATGACGACCCCCTCCTCGGTCTCGTTGCTCGAGAGGCGGTCGTAGAGATGGTGAGCATCAGCGAAGCCCTCGCGCGTCCAGACGACGCCGTGCGAGGGGCATACATACTCGATGTCGAGGCCCTGCTTGTCGATATTGGCCAGCGCCTTCTTGACGAAGGGGCCGTACTTCCCGACGACGCAGGCGTAGTAGCGCACCATCTCATCGAGGTAGGACTGGCGGTCAGTGAGGTGGCTATCGAAGATATGACCACTCAGCGCACCGAAGGAGCCGAAGGCATCAGCAGAGAAAAGAAGGCGGTTGGACTGCTCATAGTGAACATCACCTCGGGCCAGTGTACCATAGGAGCCATCAGGAAGGAGAACTCATGGCTACCAATACGCAGCGCATCGCCGCTCTTGACCTCATGGAGGCCCGTCGTGATGCCATGGAAGCCACTGAGCATATCGAAGGTCTTCTTGTTCCCCACGATCTGCATGTCGGGGTAGCGCTGACGCAGGAGACCGATCGAGCCACCGTGGTCAGGCTCCATGTGGTTGATGATCAGATAATCCACGGGACGGCCCTGAAGGATGAGGTCGAGCTTGTGGAAGAAGATATCCGAGTAGCAGACGTCGACCGTATCGATGAGGGTCGTCTTCTCGTCTACGATGAGATAGGCGTTGTAAGCCACGCCCGAGGGGATCGACCAGACGTTCTCGAAGCGCTCTTTCATGCGGTCGTTCACGCCGACGTAGTAGACGGAGTCAGTGATCTGAGGTACTTGGTACATAGTCCGTAGTGTAGTGATAGGGTGTAGTAGTATGGATAAGACAAGGAAGGGGCGCTCCCCCGCAGTCGTCAGGACTCGGGGAGCGCCTCTATGTTGTTAGCTTTTCTTTTTGTCTAAGGGCTCAGGGCTGAGCGGATGGCGGTAGGCGTAGACGATGAGCGCGATGCCTGCCACGACGAAGGGGATGCTAAGCAGTTGCCCCATATTGATACCGTAGCTGGCGACCATATTGACCTCCCAAGCCTCCTGCACGTTCTTGATGCTCTCGACGAAGAAGCGGAAGCCGAAGACGCCCGTCAGGAAGTAGCCGAGGATGAGGCCCGAGTAGCGGCGAGCAGCGTCACGCACCCAGTAGAGGTACATACACAGGGCGAAGACGAGGAGATAAGCCAGCGCTTCGTAGATCTGTGTCGGGTGGCAGGCGGGGATCGCCATACCGCGCTCAGCGTAGCCAGCGAACTCCGAGGCACGAGGGAAGATAAAGCCCCAAGGTACATCGGTCGGGCGGCCGAAGATCTCACTATTCATCAGGTTCCCCATACGGATGAGTGCCGCAGCCAGCCCCGTGGGGACAGCCAGACGGTCGAGTGTCCAGAGGATGGACTTCTTCGTCACACGGCGCGAATAGATCCATACGGCGAGGATGATCCCGATGGTCCCCCCCGTGGCTCGCCAAGCCACCTTCCCATACCTTGAGGATATCCCCAGGGTGGGCGAGGTAGTAGGAGGGATTGTAGAAGAGGACGTGCCCCAGTCGCGCCCCGAGGACGGTGCCGAGGACGACATAGATATAAAGGGAGTTCATCCACTCCTCCGGCAGGCGCTCACGCTTCCAGATACGCTCCTCGATCATCGGCCCGAGGATCAGGAGCCCGAGGGCGAAGAGGAGGCCGTACCAGCGGATACCGCGGCCGAAGATATCTATGATGACGGGATCGACGTCCCAAGTGATGGCACTAAGCATAGGCTAAAGGGCTTACAGAGAGAGGAAATGATGGATTAGCAGAGCTTGCCGATCCAGTGCTCACGCTCACCAGGGAGCAGGTCGATGACAGGGATCTCCTGCATCGTGTAGCAGCCAGGAGCCAGACGGCGCGTAGCACGTGCTACGGCGACGAGGATCTGAGCGGTGAGAGCGGGGTTATTGATCTTCATGTTGAACTCGAGGAGCTGATTCTGCGTGGTGCCCGAGACGCCCTTGCGAGTCATGTGTACGCCGTGGCCCATGTCGATGAGCTGATCGACGTCATCGACGACGGTGACGTGCGTCTCGTCATGGACGAAGTACGCATCCGACTTGATCGCCTGGATGACCTCCTCGGCCTTGTAGCCAGGCTCCAGCTCGATGTAGACCATACGGCGGTGGATACCCGTGCCCGTGGGGATCGTCATCGAGAGGGCCTTGTGCACCCCTGCGATGGCCTTCACGGCGACGGTGTGGCCCATGCTCATACCTGGACCGAAGTTGGTATAGGTGATCCCCTTGGGGACGATAGCCTCCATCAGCGTGCGGACGACCGAGTCACTCCCTGGGTCCCAGCCCGAGGCGATGACGGAGACGGCACCGTGGGCACGGGCAGTCTCGCCGAGGTTCTTACGCAGCTGCAGGATATCGGTGTGGATGTCGAAGCTGTCGACCGTATGGATACCCAGCGGGAGGATCTGCTGAGCGGTGGCCTCTACCAGACGCGTAGGGGTACAGAGGATAGCTACATCGACGTCCTCCAGCTCCTCGATGCGGCTGACGACGCGGTAGGGACGGAGTTCGTAGGGGACATTCGAGGGGTCACGACGCACGACACCTGCGATCTCAAAGTCGGGTGCAGCCTCGAGGGCTTCGATGGTATAGCGGCCGATGTTCCCGTAGCCGACGACAGCGGCACGTAGCTTCTTTATCTCTGACATGTTTCTTCTGCTTTTTTAGGTGAGTAAATGATTGGTAGATCTATTATAACTACAAAGATACGAAAACCACCCTATGCCACTGGCCCCTCACTCCACGACGACAGACCGCCCTCCCGTAGGGGTACGACGAGGGAGCCATACAGCCCCCTTCCGAGGAGCTATACAAGGCAGTCCTCCAAGGGAGCAGAGGAAAAGGCGCGAAGTAGCACGGCACTTCTCCGGAGCGCTGCGAGCACTTCCCCAAAGCACTATACCTATTCCGCTGTCTACGCACGTGGATTTTAGAGCCAGGCACGTAAATCCTATCATCTCGGCACGTAGTCTTTAAGTCCTCGCACGTAGACGAAAGAATAGGCATAGTGCTTCGCAACTTTCTCTCTACTCCTCCACAACTTTTCTCGCTCGTTTCAAGCCCATTGCAGCACCACTTCTCCCCTCACAGCCGTATCAACGTAGGGCTTTCTCGGCCTCTTCATAGGCGCACAATTGGGCTCAAAATAGACGCTCCCGCTCGCTGGTCTTATGAGCCCGCAAGCCGACCTAAGCACTCAGTGCAGTGAGACACAGAGCGCTACCCGCCGCCACTCCCTTGGTTTTCGTATCTTTGTGAACTCATAAACATAGAGATAGATAACGATACATAATCATAATGGCAAAAGAACTCAAGGAACTGACTCCCCGCCGCGTGGATTACTCCCAGTGGTATCAGGATCTCGTCATCAAGGCAGACTTAGCTGAGAGCGCCGCCGTGCGCGGCTGTATGGTCATCAAGCCCTACGGCTATGCTATCTGGGAGCGCATGCAGCGCCAGCTCGATGACATGTTTAAGGAAACAGGTCACTACAACGCATACTTCCCCCCCTCTTCATCCCGAAGAGCTTCCTCAGTAAGGAAGCCGACCACGTCGAGGGCTTCGCTAAGGAGTGTGCCGTCGTCACCCACTACCGCCTGAAGACCAGCCCCGACGGGGGCGTCATCGTCGACCCTGAGGCCAAGCTCGAGGAAGAGCTCATCGTGCGCCCTACCTCCGAGACCATTATATGGAATACGTACAAGGGCTGGATCCAGTCCTACCGTGACCTACCCATCCTCTGCAACCAGTGGGCGAACGTCGTACGCTGGGAGATGCGCACGCGCCTCTTCCTGCGCACCGCTGAGTTCCTCTGGCAGGAAGGTCACACCGCCCACGCTACCCGTGAGGAGGCCGAAGAAGAAGCCGTACGCATGGTCAATGTCTACGCCGACTTCGCCCGCAACTTCCTCGCTATCCCCGTGCATGTCGGTGTGAAGAGCGCCAACGAGCGCTTCGCCGGTGCCGTAGAGACCTACACCATCGAGGCCCTGATGCAGGATGGCAAGGCGCTGCAGAGCGGTACGTCACACTTCCTTGGGCAGAACTTCGCCAAGGCCTTCGACGTCACCTTCACCAACAAGGACGGCCAGCAGGAGCTCGTATGGGCTACCTCATGGGGCGTATCGACCCGTCTGATGGGTGCGCTCATCATGAGCCACTCCGATGACAACGGTCTTGTCCTCCCCCCCCGACGCTCGCCCCTCATCAGGTCGTCATCGTCCCCATCTATAAGACGCTCGAGCAGCGTGACGAGATCGGCCGCCACGTCGAGCCCCTCATCGCCGAGCTGAAGAAGCGCGGCATCCGTGTGCGCTACGACGACGCAGACAACAAGAAGCCCGGATGGAAGTTCTCCGAATACGAGCTCAAGGGGGTACCCGTACGCCTGGCCCTCGGTGGCCGTGACCTCGAGAACGGCACCGTAGAAGTTGCTCGCCGTGACACGCTCACCAAGGAGACCTGCGCCTTCGACGGCATCGCCGATCACATCGCTCAGCTCCTCGACGAGATCCAGCAGAACATCTACCAGAAGGCGCTTGACTACCGCGAGAGCCACACCATCACGGTCGACACCTATGAGGAATTCAAGGAGAAGATCGAGGAAGGCGGCTTCATCCTGGCCCACTGGGACGGTACTCCCGAGACCGAAGAGAAGATCAAGGCCGAGACGAAGGCTACGATCCGCTGTATCCCCCTCGAGGGCGACAAGACTCCAGGCAAGTGCATGGTCACCGGCAAGCCTTCGGCTCAGCGTGTCCTCTTCGCCCGCGCCTACTAACCCATCATCATAGACGACCCTATGGCCAGCATACGTGACGGAGAGAACGAACTCTCCCTCCTCGGATCAAAGACCACCCAGTACAGCCAGGACTACGCTCCTGAGGTACTGGAGGCCTTCACCAACAAGCATCAGGGCAACGACTACTGGGTGCGCTTCCACTGCCCCGAGTTCACCAGCCTCTGCCCCATCACGGCACAGCCCGACTATGCGACGATCTACATCAACTACATCCCCGATGTACGCATGGTCGAGAGTAAGAGCCTCAAGCTCTATCTCTTCAGCTTCCGCAATCACGGGGCTTTCCATGAGGACTGCGTGAATATCATCATGAAGGACCTCATCGAGCTCATGGATCCACGATACATCGAGGTCGTCGGGGACTTCACCCCACGCGGTGGTATCAGCATCCTGCCCTTCGCCAACTATGGGCGCCCCGGCACGAAGTACGAGGAGCTCGCCTTCCAGCGCTTAGCTAATCACCCCGTACGATGAAGAAAGTCCTTGCCATCATCAACCCCATCTCTGGTACGGGGTCGAAGAAGAATATCCCCGATCTCTTAGGGAAAGCCTACAACGCATCGGAGTACGAGCTCTTCCTCACCTACACCAAGGCCGCAGGGCACGCCGAAGAGCTTGCCCGACGTGCTGCCAGTGAAGGCTATGACCACGTCATAGCCGTCGGAGGTGATGGCACGGTTAATGAGGTCGCACGCGGCCTCGTCGGGAGCCAGACGGCTCTCGGCATCGTACCGAAGGGCTCGGGCAATGGTCTGGCACGCTCGCTCGGCCTCTCGATGAAGAGCGATCAGGTCATCCAGCAGCTCGTCAGCGGTCGGCGTATCGCTATCGACAGCTGCGAGCTCAACGGACATCCCTTCTTCTGCACCTGCGGGATGGGCTTCGACGCTGCTGTCAGTAAGACCTTCGCAGAGGCCTCCACACGCGGCCCTGTGACCTACCTGCGCACCATGATCGAGGAGTACCGCTCCTTCAAGCCCGAGACCTATCGCCTCGACATCAACGACGGTGAGCGCACCCTCGAGACGGAGGCCTTCGTCCTCGTCGTGGCGAACGCCACGCAGTATGGGAACAATGCCTACATCGCTCCCGAGGCGGACCTGTCGGATGGCCTACTGGATCTGGCGATCATACGCCCCTTCCCTGTACTCGAGGCAGCTGTGGTCTTAGGCGACCTCATGCTCGGCAAGCTCGCTGACAACAAGCACTACGAGACCGAGCGCATCAAGTCGCTCCGTATCGAGCGCCCCACAGCAGGCGCCGTACATATCGACGGTGAGCCCCTCGAGCTGGGTACCACCATCGACATCAAGCTGCGCCCCCACTCGCTGCACGTCATCATCCCCCAATAGCACGCCTCCCCTCAGCACGCCATGGCTAAGAAACGGGCCTTGCCCCCACGCCCACGCCTCCGACGTACGCACCGCCTCACGCTCACCCTCAACGAGCGCGAGTACAAGGCGATCATCGACCACTGTGAGAGCCGACGTATCGCGAGCCGCACGGGCTGGATGCGCGAGGTCATCATGGCCGAGGTCATCACGGAGCATGAGCGCAATGCGCCCTTCCTCTTCGACGAAGCTGAGATGCAGTGATGAGCACCGTCCTCCCCTACTCTGACGAATACTTTATGCGCCAGGCCCTCGCTGAGGCAGCCTTGGCCTACGAAGCGGGCGAAGTACCCATCGGTGCTGTCGTCGTCTGCCGCGGGCAGATCATCGCCCGAGCGCACAACGAGGTCGAGCGCCTCAGTGACCCCACAGCCCATGCCGAGGTGCTGGCGGTGACAGCCGCCACGGAGTATATGGGTAGTAAGTTCCTCCCCGACTGTCAGCTCTATGTGACAGTGGAGCCCTGCGTGATGTGCGCTGGGGCTCTCTTCTGGGCCCGCTTAGGGGAGATTATTTATGGTGCAGGAGAGGAGAAGTTCGGCTACCGACACTATGCGCCCGACCTCTTCCCCCGTCGTGCCAAGATACGCGGAGGACTGCTTGCCGACGAGGCGCGCGAGCTGATGCAGCGCTTCTTCGCAGCACGTCGATAGCTGTCATCTATTACATCTTGTACCATATTATTATCCCCAGACACGAGTATTGGGGCACTTTATGTACATTTGGAGCGTTTTATGAGTGGCGGGACAGCACCTTACTCTGAACTCAAGGGAGGAGCGTCCTTCCGCTGTACTATACTGACGTAACCTAATCAATAGACCCAAATACGTGATGACGATCAAGACACCACGCGCGACTCGACTCGCTAAAAGCCTCCTGATAGCAGCGGCCTTGGGAGGGCTTTCTTACACCCAACTATCCGCACAAGTATCTACCCTCCGCACAGGCCGTCTTCCCAACGGGCTGACGTACTACATCAGCCGTGATGCGGGTGCCTCGAGGGTACGGGCACACTTCTTCCTCCTACAGAATGTCGGAGCTATCCTCGAGGATGACAAGCAGAATGGTCTTGCCCACTACCTCGAGCACATGGCCTTCGAAGCCACCGAGCACTTCCCTGGGGGCGTGATGAACTACCTGCGTACGCGTGGCCTCTACAGCTTCGACGCACGCACGGGTACGGACGACACGCGCTACAGCATCATGGATGTCCCCACGACAGAGAAGGGCCTCACCGACTCCGTGCTCCTCATCCTCAAGGACTGGTGCAGTGGCATCTCCATCACCGAGAAGGATACGGAGAAGCAGCGCGGCATCATCATCGAAGAGTGGCGCCAGCGTGGCGGCATCGACAAGCGTCTCAGCGATAGCATCGCCGGCGTCATCTACAATGGCTCGCAGTACTCCAAGCGCAATGTCATCGGTAGCCTCGACGTCCTGAAGACCTTCAAGTATCCCGATATCCAGGCCTTCTACAAGACGTGGTACCGCCCCGACCTGCAGTGCGTAATGATCGTCGGGGATATCGACCCCGCCGCCTATGAGCAGAAGGTGCAGAAGCTCTTCGCTTCACTCCCTGCACCTCGCAATGCTAAGGCTCGCCCTCCCTATGCTATTGACGACAATGAGCAGCCCCTCTACTATCGCTTCATCGACAAGGAGAACCGCTCACACTCCTACGGGCTCTACCAGCGTGTAGCTACCCCCACGAACCGTCCCACGACAGAGGCTACGAAGGACTACCTCCTCGGGCAGCTCTTCAACACCCTGGCTCCACAGTACTTCGCTCGCCTGCGTAACCGCGGTGAGGAAGCCTATGTCGCTGCCTCGGTGAGCTACTCACCGCTGGTACGTGGCTATGGCCAGTTCGCTTGGGACTTCGTACCCTACTCGGGTCAGGACAAGACTGCCCTCCAGCAGATCCTCGCCGCTCGAGCTCAGATGCCCCATGGCTTCTTCAGCGATGATGCCTTCGAGGCCGAAAAGCAGAAGCTCTATGATGGCATGAAGGAAGTGCTGAGCGATGACAAGGGCCTCGGCACGCCACAGAACTTTATCGACATCTACCGCAACAACTACCTCTACGGTACGCCGATACGCGAATTCCGCCAGCAGCTCGAGGACAACCTCGGGGCACTCGTTGAGCTGGAGGCTGACGACCTGCGCGCTTGGCTCAAGCAGCGTGCGATGGGAGACCGCAACCTCGCCTTCGTCGCCTACACCAATAGTCCCTCCGTACCAGCTATCTCCGAGCAGGAGTTCCTCAAGGAGCTGGCAGCTCACAATACTCCCGTACAGGCGGCTGAAAGCAGTGAGCCTGCACCTATCACGAAGCTCATCGACTTCAAGCTCCCCACAGGGAAGATCACTCGTGAGAAGAAGATCCCTTCACTCGACGCTACCGAGTGGACGCTCTCCAATGGCATGAAGGTCATCTATAAGAATCTGGCTAAGGAGCTCAAGGGCGAAGTCCTCTTCCTCGCTTCGGCTAAGGGTGGTCAGTCCATCGTCAAGCCAGCCGACCTGCCCTCCTTCTCCGCCATGCAGAGCCTCATCATGGCCTCAGGTCTCTATAAGTACGACCGCAACCAGCTCGCCCAGTGGCTGCGCAACCGCCCCATGGAGGTCAACCTCTCCATCACCGAGTACATCGACGGGATGCAGGCACGTAGTAAGACGGACGGCGTAGACGACCTCTTCTCCTACCTCTACCTCGTACTGAATAAGCAGCGCTTCGACCAGCAGATCTTTGACAAGTGGCTCCAGCGTAAGCGCTACATCTACGACTCGAAGCCTCAGCAGGGTCGCGAAGCCGTCGACCGCGAGATCAGCGAACTGCTGAACCCCATCACCGAGGCCAATCCTCGTGAGGACAATACCTTCTACGATAAGATGAAGCTGAGCGACCTGCCCCGCCTCTATGCAGAGCACTTCGGTGACGCTTCACAGCTGACGGGCTGCCTCGTCGGTGACATCAGCGAAGCCGAAGCTAAGCGCATCGTCACGACCTATCTGGCTGCCCTGCCTGGCAACCCCAAGGCACCACGTCGCACCTACACGATCCGTGATCACAGCTCTCGAGAGCGTGTCATCGAGCGCACCTTCGAGGTCGACACCGAGGGGGATCTGGGTGAAGTAGAGCTCTCCTTCCTGGGTGATAAGAAGCTCACCGACCGCGAGCGCATCGCCCTCGGTCTGCTGGAGCCGCTCCTGCAGAACCGTCTCTTCGATGAGCTTCGCGAGAAGGAGCAGGGTACCTACAGCATCGCCGTCAAGACGAACTACACCGACGACCCTGTAGCCAGCACGAGCCTCTCGATCCACTTCATCACCTCACGTGCTAAGGCCGACCACCTCAAGGCCCGCACCTACGAGATCCTCCGCTCCATCGCCTCTGGTCAGATCGACCGCGACGAGTATAAGAAGGTCCACATCCCTCAGGTCCTCGACGAAGAGGCTGAGGCGAAGGAAGCCAGTGACGGCATGGGCCTCGGCGTATGGATCGCCCTCTTGAATGCCTACGCTGAGACAGGCAAGGCCCCCGACCTCTCCAAGAAGACCGCTACTGGTCAGGACGTCAAGGTCTCCGAAGTCACAGCTCAGGACGTCTCCTCCCTGCTAAAGAAGCTCCTCGACGAAGGCAAGCGCCGTGACATCGTCGTCAAGAGCCTCGCCCCCGAAGCAAAGACCTGGGAGCACTAAGCCCCCTCGCTATACGTATCAATATGCGCAAGCACAGCTGACCTCGACAGTAGACTCTCAGGGCCCTCTATAGTGGGCTCTGAGAGTCGCTGCGTCAGCACCACCCAAGACACTGCGCCTCTGATACACCCCTACCACCTCGATAGATAAGTCATACCTATACCTATCCTCCATGCGACAACCATTAAGAATACGCCGGCGTCTGGCCCTCGGGCTTTGCCTGTGTGCGCTGGGACTCTCCACCCCCACTGAGGGCTGGAGCCAGACCCCTGCGACGCCGACCGTCTCGATTTCCTTCAAGGACAAGGACATCGCCTCTATCCTCGACTTCATCGCCCAGAACTCAGGCTACAAGATTGAGTACGAACCTGAGCTCCGCACCGCAGGCTACAAGGCCACCGTCTCCTTCGACGAGGTGACGCCTGAGAAGGCTGTCGAAGGCCTGCTCAAGGGCACTCCATTCATCTATGCCGTCGACGGCAAGACCATCCGTATCTTCCGCCCCCAGCAGCAGGCCGCTGCCAAGGGTCAGGTCACGGGGGTCATCAAGGACTCTCGTGGTGAAGCTATCATCGGCGCCAGCGTCCGCATCAAGGGCACCAAGCTCGGTGCCCAGACGGACCTCGAAGGCCGCTTTATCATCAACACCGATAAGACTGCTGGCGAGCTCCAAGTGAGCTACGTCGGCTACTACGACAATAGCGCGCCCTTCACCGCAGGGCAGCCTGTGACGATCGTCCTGAAGGAGAACGTCAAGTCCCTCGACGGCGTCACCGTCATCGCCTACGGCCGACGCAATACGCAGGAGCTCGTCGGGGCCGTCAGCTCGATCAAGGCTGACCAGCTCAAGGATGCTCCCGCACCCAGCCTCCAGTCCCTCCTGCAGGGGCAGATGTCGGGGCTGTCGGTGACGAACCAATCGGGCTCGCCTGGTGGTGGCGGTACGCGTATCAACATCCGTGGTATCAGCTCGCTCAACGATCAGGGTATCAACGACGGCTCACCTCTCTCTTCGTCGTCGACGGAGTCCCCCTCTCGAAGGTCTCTGCTGAGTCTACCGGCGGTATCAACGCCCTAGCAGGTCTTGACCCCTCGACCATCGAGTCGGTCGAAGTCCTGAAGGACGCTGCCTCTGCTTCACTCTACGGCTCCCGCTCGGGTAACGGGGTCGTGCTCATCACGACGAAGAAGGGTAAGTCGGGCAAGGCAGAGTTCGGCCTGAACTTCTCGCAGTCCATCTCCTTCCTCCCCTCCACGCCTCTGCAGATGCGTGGTCATGGTGAGCGCCGTGTGCACAACATCCTCGCACAGCACCAGCGTATCGGGCACAACGACTATACGACCAACCGCTACATCCTCCCCCGCCGCTATGGAGAATCCTACGGCTGGGAGCCTACCCTCGACGGGGCTTACGACTACTTCTGGGGTAACGGGAATGTGCTGACCAAGGACAACCAGCCCCCTGCCTCCGCACAGGACTCGCTGAATGCCTTCTATAACAATGACACGAACTGGTGGAAGTACATCTTCCAGGTAGGCCGCGTGACCTCGGGTGACTTCTATGCCTCTGGGGGGGAACGATAACGTGCGCTACCTCGTCAGCACGGGTCTCTATGACGAGCGCGGTATCCAGATCAACTCGGGCTTCAAGCGCCTCAGCTTCCTCTCGAACCTTGACCTACGCCTCACGCCTAAGGTCAACGCCTTCACGCGCCTCAACCTCGCTTACAACAAGCAGCAAGCTATCAGCGGCTCCAACATCCAGGGGCTCGACGTCGACCCTAAGGAAACGCCTACGGTCTACCCAGGTCGTGGCTCTATCGCTGAGCAGCTCACCCTGCAGAAGATCCGTGATGTACGTGCCCGCAACGGGATGTTCAACGCCCGTCTCTCCGTCGGTATCGACTACACCCCCATCGCAGGGCTGAAGTTCGCTACCTCTGCTTCGGGTGACGCGTACTTCTCTAACAACCACGTCTTCCGCCCCTCCTACCTCAACAGCAACAACCTCTCCTCCGTCGAAGCCTCTCGCTCGATGGTCGCCATGATCCAGTGGGAGAACATCCTCTCCTACCGCTTCAACCTGCGTGACCGTCACAACTTCGACCTCATGGCAGGGATGACCACGACCTACGACCTGATGGAGAACATCAAGGGTAAGGCTGCTGGTGGTCCTACCAACAAGATCTATGAGATCGGTGATGGCTGGCCACAGGCTCGCAACGTAGAGGGTCGTGACGAATACCTCCAGCGCGTGACGACCGACCGTCAGGAGCAGATCATGCTCAGCTACCTCGGTCGTGTCGCCTACAACTTCGACAAGCGCTACATGCTCGAGGCTTCACTCCGCTACGACGGCTCATCGGTCTTCGGCCGTGACGTCCGCTGGGCAGCCTTCCCCTCTCTCGGTGCTGCATGGGCCTTCTCCAAGGAGCAGTTCATGAAGGACTTCTGGTTCCTCAGCTTCGGTAAGATCCGTGCCTCATGGGGTAAGAGCGGTCAGAAGTTCCAGGAAGCCTACCTCGCCCACGGTCTGATGGAAGAGTCGAACTCCTTCCTCGGTCAGCCCGGTCTCCAGCCCAGCGCTATGGCCAATAGCCACCTGACGTGGGAGAAGAGCGACCAGTATGACCTCGGTCTCGACCTCGACCTCTTCAACTACCGCTTCAAGGTCAAGGTAGACTACTACTACAAGCACTCCTATGACCTGCTGATGCAGGTGCCCACCCCAGGTAACTTCTTCATCTCGAAGACGACCTGGACGAATGCTTCGGCGATCTCCAACGAAGGTCTTGAGCTGGACCTCTCGGCTGACCTCATGCGCCGCAAGGACTTCTCTTGGAACCTCCGCTTCAATATCGCTCGCAACTGGAACCGCTTCCTCGCCTCTTACGACGGCAAGGACCTCGGCGACAAGGTACTCGGCCGCCCCATCTATGGTATCTACACCTACAAGGATGAAGGCCTCGTACAGGACGAGTCAGCTATCCCCTACTACTACGACCAGACGGGTCTGCGTGTACCCCTCTCCTTCGGTTCGCTCGCTTACCCACTGCGTGTCGGTGGTCGTAAGATCAAGGACCAGAACGGCGACGGCTACATCAACAGCGAAGACATCTACTACGCTGGTAGCGCACTGCCCAAGGCCTACGGGGGTATCACAAATACCTTCACCTACAAGCGCCTCGCTCTGAATGTGCTGCTGACCTATACGATCGACCAGCGCATGATGAACATGGTGAAGAACGGTGCCTTCCTCTTCAATAAGAAGTTCGGCGTCGTGATGAACGACTTCTCCCGCGCTACCTTCTGGCAGAACCCTGGCGACAAGACCGAGTATCCCTCACTCGAGTTCGCTGATGACGGCTACACGGGTCAGTTCGATGGCGACATCGATACCAACATCGAGCGTGTGAGCTACCTCCGCCTCAAGCAGCTGAGCCTCTCTTACTCTCTCCCCGAAACGTGGACGAAGCGCCTCCGCATGAAGGATGTGCGTATCTACTTCGCTGGCGAGAACCTCCTCCTACTGACGAACTACTCTGGGCTTGACCCCGAGATCGTCGACCCTGCTACGGGTAAGGACACGGGCCGTATGTACCCCCCTCAACCGCAAGCTTACACTTGGTCTCAATCTGAAGTTCTAATGAAACGCTATATCCTTCCCGCCCTGGCGCTCACGCTCCTGGCTTCCTCCTGTAAGCTGGACCTGACGCCCGAGAATGCCATCACTTATAGCAATGCATTCTCCACAGAGGCTGAGCTCAACACGACGACGACCACCATCCACTTCTACCTCGACAACTGCATGGACGCCTTCACGCCTCTGACGAAGGTCGGCCTCCTTGCAGACGAGACGCAGGACGATGGGCAGCTCCGCGAGGGTAATCCTCGTAGTATCATCCAGGCTTCCGCCGACTGGGAATACGTCTATCGTATGATCTTCGAGGCGAACCTCCTGCTGGATAATATCGACAAGACCGAAGGCCTCTCCGAAGAGCGCTACGCCTACCACGCTGGTCAGGCACACTTCGCTCTCGGCTTCGGCTACTTCATGCTCTCCCGCGCCTATGGTCAGGCGGTCATCACGGAGAACGCTAAGGACCTGAAGACCTACGGTCTCTCTACGCAGCAGCAGGTCATCGACGCAGGTATCGAGCATGCCCTCAAGGCCTTTGAGCTCCTGCCTACCTACGACAAGCTCCGCACGACTTCTGGTAGCGTACCCGCCTCCAAGCAGTACGGTAGCAAGGGGAATAGCGCCACGCTCCTGGCACACCTCTATGCCTGGAAGGGGAGCATGGCTGAGCTCTACGGCGAGTCTTCAGTAGACGCTACTGAGGCCTACCGCAAGAGCGTCGAGTATGCCTCTAAGGTCATCAACGGCGAGGTCGGGACTACAGCCTTGTCTCGACTCCCGAGGAACTCTGTCAGCTCCTCTCTGACCCCAGTGCTACGAACCCCGAGGAGATCTTCTCCCTCGTCTACGATAAGAGCCGTGGCAATGAGTCGACCTCTAAGAACGAAGTCGCCAACCTCTTCGCTACGTGGCCTGTCAATAGCACGCTCACCGAGGGGGACCTGGCACAGGCTTCCTTCCGCCTGAAGAAGTCCACCATCCAGAAGCTCTATCCCGATGCGAATGACGCGCGCCGTACGGCCTTCTTCTATGAGTTCAATACGAACCACACGGTCTCTGGCGTGAACTACGCTGTGCCCTACAAGTTCCGCAACGCAGTCTTCGCTATCGACCAGAGCGCTGAGTCTGGCAAGAGCTTCCTCAGCATCAATGCCAACTACGTCTACTGGCGTCTGGCAGATGTCTACCTGCTTCGTGCCGAGTGTGCAAATAAGCTGGGCGACACCTCCATGGCGATCTCGGACCTCAATAAGATCCGCTCACGTGCTGGTGCGAAGACCTATCCCGCCTCGGGTGAGAGCGACCTGAAGAAGGCCATCTTCCGTGAGCGCGAGCGTGAGTTCATCCTCGAGAATGATACCCGCTACTACGATATCCTGCGCAACGGCTACGTCAAGACCGAGCTCACGGGTAAGTTCCCCACGCTCTCCACGGCGGATATCGCTGGTGGTGCCCTCTGCCTGCCTATCCCATCGAGCGCCCAGCGCGACAAGGATGGTAAGGTCATCAACGGCCTCATCCTGCAGCGTCCCTACTGGTTCCGCTACATGTAGTACCCTCTAAGATCTATCCGTTATGCGTACGATCAAGCATCCAATATATCTGCTCGCACTACTCGTCCTCAGCCTCTTCTCCTCATGTACGAAGTATGACTTCGTAGAGACGGGCAAGGCTACGTCTACCACGACACGACGATGTGGGAGTACTTCCAGACTGATAGCTACAACTGGAGCTACCTCGTCTATATGACCAAGCGTGCCGGCCTCGAAGATCTCTTCCAGGGGACGAACACGCAGTATGGCCCGAACATCACCTTCCTCGGGATCACGAACCACAGCATCCGCCGCTACCTCTACCGTACCTATGGTATCAATGCGGACGGCACCTCTCCCGCTGATGCCGTCGATCCCAGCACGCTCACCGACGAGGAGACGATGAAGCTCATCGACCGTATGAGCGTGGCCACATGCCGCAGCATCATCCTCGACTGCGTCATCCCACAGGAGAAGCTCCTCCTCGAGGACTTCCCCCGCAGGGCGTAAGGCTGCCGACGGGAGCACCATCGGTACGGGTGGTAAGACCTACACGATGGCCTCGGGCAAGCAGCTCTGGCTCTACACCTTCCGCGACACCTATGCAGGGGTAGCGGGCTCAGGGGCGAACCGCCTGCACATCGTCTCCCCCACGACCAGCATCTCGCGTGATATCGCTTCGCACGATATCCAGACACGTACGGGCGTCGTCCACTCGCTCCAGTACGACTTCACGCCTACGGACTTCTAAACCCTTTTTCATCCGATGACTGCAAGATCTATATATGGCCTGCTCCTCGTGATCCTCGCCCTTGCACTGCCCTCTTGCCGCAAGATGGCCGTGGGCTACCTCGATGCGACGCACGCCACATTCTCCGCTAAGGAACTCAACGTCTACCGCACGGTCGACGATGACGATCCCCATAGCTTGACCCAGACCTATCCCGCCCCCTGGACCTCCCAGCGTATCCAGGGTGTCTCGGGCACGAACCCCGTGAACTATGAGTTCCTCAGCGTCGATGTCGCTGATGGGGGCGATGCCGAGAAGTTCGCTGCCGCTGTCAAGGAAGGCACGATCACCGTCAATGGCGGTACTATCAACCTCTTCCCTGCCGCAGTGCAGAAACTCCCCAATGGGCGCTATACCGTCAATCTACGGGTCTACAACGAAGGCTACAGCCGTGAGCTCCGTGGCCTCTTCACCTTCATTATCCAAGACGCTGCCTAATACACGCTCCCTATGAGACATCTCAAGTATGTGACCTCTCTGGTCGTAGCTCTCCTCGCTTTCTCCTTCGTCTCCGCTCAGGAGGCAGGCATACGCTTCTTCAAGGGGACTTTCGCCGAAGCCCTCGCTGAAGCTCAGCGCCAGAATAAGCCCCTCTTCGTAGACTTCTACGCTACCTGGTGTGTACCCTGTAAGAAGATGGAGAAGACCATCTTCACGCAGCCCGAGGTCGGGAAGTTCTTCAACGAGAAGTTCGTCAACCTCCAGATGGATGCCGAGGCTCCCGAGAACGTCGAGATCGCTAAGAAGTACAAGGTCGAGGCCTTCCCCACTCTCGGGATCATCGCTCCCGACGGCAAGGCTATCCAGATCAACGTCGGCTTCATGAAGGCCGATGAGCTGCTCGAGATGGGTAAGACTGCTATCGGTGAGGTCAAGGGCTTCGAAGAGCTCTACAAGGAGTACCGCGCACAGCCCAATGACCTGAAGATCCAGCAGGAGCTGCTGACTATCGCCCCACGCTTCCTCACCACGCAGGATGGCATGGACGCTGAGAAGTGGGTCGTACGTGTCCGCAAGCTCTACAAGGACTACCTGGCGAAGAAGATGGCTGACAACAGCCTCATCAACAAGAAGGACTACCTGATCATCAGCAACCTCGGTGGTGATGACGCTGACGAAGTAGCCCGTGTCGTCGAGTACATCAACTCCAACCTCGACGCATGGATCGCCGCTGTCGGTGAGGCTGCTGCCTACTACGTCATCGAGAAGAACGATGAGCGCATGCTCGACCTCGTCAAGAAGGGCGACGAGTCCTACAAGACGTATCTCGAGAAGATCCGCACGGACTACAAGAAGGCCTACGACGTGATCAAGTTCAAGACCGTCACGCCCTACCAGAAGTCCGTCGACTACTACGGTGCACTCTTCGCTATCTACAAGAATAAGGATGTGCCCCAGTACATCAAGCTCATGTCCAACTATCTCAATGGCCTCGGCGAAGATGCCAACGCTGCTGACTACGGTATCGCTGCTCAGTCCCTCTACAACGCTGCTGGCAAGAAGCTCACGCCCGCTGACCACAAGCAGGCTATCGCTTGGCTCCAGAAGGCTATCCCCAACGAAACGACCCTGATGAATAAGATCAACTTCCTCGTCATGGTCGGGGACTCCTACCGCGAGCTGAAGGACTACAAGCAGGCACGCGAGTACTACAACCAGGCTTATGGCGAATCCCTCCAGATGGGCTCGGCTGAGCAGGCCCAGCAGATGATCCAGGCCTCCGTCGTCTACAAGCTCTCTACCCTCGAGCTCCTCGAGAAGTAAGCCGCACCTGACGACTACATCATAGGGGAAGCCCCGAGAGTCCGCTCGTGACTTCTCGGGGCTTCCTCTTATCTTTGTACCCAACATCCCCACATAGAGTGCTGCTAATCAGCGTCTCACAGAGGGGACATTTTCGACCACTACTGGTCACTGCTTCGACCAGTACTGATCACTATTAGTTACCAGTACTGGTCCGATCGCTGACCTATACTGGTTACGTCACCGACCAGTACTGGTCGCATCCCCCCCTCATAGACTTAGCAATGTATCGCCTCTACTCGCCCTCTTCCTCCTCGCTACGACGAGCCTCTCGGCTCGCAACCTCGACTCCCTCATGCGTGCCTATGGCCTCGTCGAGGTCACCAGCCTCGCTCCCCGCATCCGCGTCGAGCTGAAGTACGCCACGCGCGACAACTTCATCGGGGCGAATATGTACGGCTCGCTACGCAGGGCTTACCTCCACCCCAATCTGGCGCACGCACTTGCTCGTGCCCAGCAGGCTCTCGAGCGCGAGAAGCCTGGCTACGCCTTCCTCATCTATGATGCCGCGCGCCCACAGAGCGTACAGCGCCGTATGTATCAGGCCGTGGCTGGCACGCCGAAGAAGATCTACGTCGCCGCCCCCGAGCGTGGCGGCCGCCACAACTACGGCGTAGCGGTAGATCTCACCATCGTCGATGCCGAAGGCAAACCGCTGGATATGGGAAGCCCCTTCGATCACTTCGGTGAGGAGGCTCACCTCGGAGATGAAGGGGCTTTAGTGAAGAAGGGCGTCTTTGCCCCAGAGGTCCCTACGAATAGGGCGCTGATGAAGCGACTCTTAGGTGCCGAGGGCCTGCGTCCTTATGACAAAGAGTGGTGGCACTATCAGGAGCGTATGTCCATGCCAGAGGTGCGCAAGCGCTACCGCCTCTTAGACTTCTAAGGGAGGCGCACCCACTCGCACAAGACTTAGAACTCACGCATCTGCCCGTCGTATGCCTGTACCAGGCGTCGGCGGGCATTGTCGTACTCGCTGGAGAAGAAGTCCTGACGTGCGTTGTAGTACTTCGTCTTGACGCCCAGCAGACCACAGATGGAGTTCGCCAAGAGGTCGGTCATGATCTTACGATCCTTCGCCGCTACGATCTGCTCGTAGACCTCGGGGTGCTGCTCGCGCAGCGCAGGCGAAGCGTACAGCATGAGCGGGATCGTCAGCCCGGCCTGTGATACCTCATGCTCGTAGTAGTCAGGGCGCTCGGGATTCTCGAAGACGGCCTGCCCGTGGTCAGAGAGGTAGATAACGATGGCGGGCGTCTGGCTGTAGCGCTGGAAGATCTGCGCGACGATCTGGTCGTTGTAGTGGATGGAGTTCACATAGTCGCAGATGATACCACGGCGCTTGGCATCGGTGGGAGTAGGCTTCCCGTTGGGGAGTGTCTTCGGCAGGTTGTCTACGGTGAAGGGCGCCTTCTCGTGGATGTAGCGATCGGAATAAGGGGTATGCGAGCCCATCAAGTGCACGACCTCGAAGAGGTCCTTCCCGTCTGGGGTCATCGTGCGGTCAAAGAGGAGCGGGAGGATATCGCTATCGGGAGAGGCATTCCAGTCGCCAGCCGTGCGGATGCGCACGAAGCGTGTGCTATCGGACGTAGAGGCGAGCGTGGGGATGGGCTGGATACCCGTGCCCTGCTTCTCCTGATTGCTGACCCAGTAGGTATAGTAGCCTGCCTTCGAGAGTACGAGGGGCAGTGCGGGGTACTTGTACCACTCCTTCTCAGGGCCCTCGAGGGTGTAGAAGCTCATGCTCTGCGAGATCGAGCCCGTCGTCCAGGCCGCCGAAGAGATGGCGTCGGAGAAGAGGACGAGGTCGCCCGTCCCGACAAGAGAGTCCTGCTTAGGGGTATTCTCCAGTGGATAGCCGTAGCAGTGCATATAGTTGCGGCGCATGGATTCACCGAGGACAACCACGACGGTGACGCCCTTCATATCACGTGTATGCTCGATAGCACCCACATCGAAGTTACGTGCATTCGCACTGTACTTAGCCAGCAGCTCCGCATCGGCGATACAGCTCGTCGTACCGGTATAGATACGCTCGACGGGCGCCATGTAGAGGTAGCTCATCGTGGCGAGCTGGGCAGGCGCACGACAAAGCACGAGATGGGTAGTGTCACGAGCATCCCACAGAAGAGGAGACCACGGCGTAGCGACGTACCCACTTCCTTCCCCCAGCGGCGTGTGAGCGCATACGTAAGGGAGAAGAGCACGAGAAGCACAAGGAGCGGGAGGAGGAAGACCTTATAGTTGAGGTTCTCCAAGAAGGCAGAGGCCTCCCCTGGGTTGGTCGCCAGGATATTCAGCGCGATGCTGTCGGTATAGAGCGAACTATAGGAGAAGACGAGGAAGGACTCGAAGAGGAGCAGGTAGCTATAGGCGAAGATCGTGAGGCCCTGCAGCACCTTCCTCAGCCAGCGATAGGGGAAGAGCGCGATGAAGAGCGTAGGGATAGAGGCCCAAGTTAGGAGGCTCAGCGTCTGGTAGATGACCTCTCCGAAGTAAGGCCAGCGCCCTTGCCCTACGTAGTAATCTCCCGCAGCCCACATCTGGAGCAGGAGAAGCAGGAGCGCAAAGAAGCGCAGGCTATAGAGGCGCTGCAGGTAGCGCCCAAGGAATGAGCCCTCGGAGGAGGAGGTATTGAATGCCATAAGTGGTAGGATTGTCAAATGCTTATCGGTAGGCAAACGTACAAAAAAAGCTCCAGCTAAGGAGTACTATGGCACTACCCGCCCCCAAGATGACAGCACCCATCATAGCCGATCACTATCCCTTACTCCCAGAAATCCTCCAGAAGACAAACTAAAACACAGCATTTTTCCACCTACTCAAAAAGAGTTAACTTCGCCGAGGCTCGTAACATTTAACAAAAAAAGAATGAGAAAACCAGTACTGTTTACAGCTTTCATAGCCGTCTTCCTCTGCCTGCTTACCACGGCGTGCGGCAAGAAAGAATCTTCGGATGTTCGCCCCGAACTCACCGAAATACGCAACACCCTCAAGTCCTTCCAAGAGCAGCAATCAGAGCTCGAACGCAAGATCACCGCATTGGAGCAACTCATCAAAAAGAACAACAATGAGGTCGACCGGAAGACTTTAGAATCCAACAAACAAGGCTTAGAGGAAACTTTAGAAGAACTCAAGAAGCGCATCACCAGCCTCGAAGAGCGACTCTCCCAACTCGAACAGCAGACAACTCCCGATAAGAGAGCTAATGAAATTATCGGGAAATGGCAGTGGCAAGCTGACAAAGAGTACTATGATAGAGAGTACGTACAGGGTAACGCGGACTACCGCGTATTCATCTTTAAGAAATACACCTCAAAGGTTGCTAATACGGGATTATATCCTTCTAACCCAGTATCATCTTCTGACCACCGCTCATCTGAACCCGCAATAGGAGTAAAGCTAATTGAACTGAATATACAGCCTGGGGGAAAAGGCTACGTTCGCTACCAGAACACGAACCCTCTTCTGCCCATTGGTCAAGGAGAGACATTTCAAAAGGACTTTACCTACGAACAGGCCCTCAATGGCTTTTTTATGGTCTACACCCCCAATGTCTTCAGTGACCTTGAAGGAGCTTTTTTAGCATCTCCCATCTATGTCCTCAAGATGGTGTATGTTCCTGAAATAGGACAGAGAACACTTACCATCGCAGGGTTAGAGTATGAGGTTCTCCACAAAGACAGGGATCATAGTGGTTGGAGATGGGATATGAATATGAACAACAGCGTACTCTACCCCAGCAAAGGATTTTATGACTGGAAACCAAGCTCAGATGGGAAATACTGGGAACTGGTATCCAACATCCGGTCTGTAGAGCACAGAGATGATTACCTATACAGCTATAGCGATGAGATCTTTAAGGCAAATCCCTCTGTAGCATTTGTACGCAAGTAAATCACTCTAATCATCCTCTCATATGCCTTTAGCAGATATCCACGAGGTCATCACCGCCCTTGACCAGGAGCTGAGTACAGGCTACTCGACTCAGACCAAAGGAAATAGCTACATCGACCAGCGGAAAGTCATCAATGAGCTCTTCCTGCGCAAGGGTTGCTTTGTACATGGCCGTCAGCTGGTGGTTCAGCGACTCACCATCTTGGATGCACTCTATTCCACGAATGCCTGCTTCACCTACTTCGCCATCGACCAAATGGCAGAGGCCATCCTGAAGGTCGGTGATGATCAAGCTGTGGGAGACTACTTCTATAGCTTAGTACTCGGAGGAAAGATACGCTGAAGCTCTTCTCTCGGAGCTACGGGTTTACCAAGGATCTCGGTAGCGGACGAATGATGATATCCCTGCTCTCGAAGTATGCCTTCTATATGCTTCTTCAAGACCCACAAGCTTATCCGCTTGGCTTCCCCATCTACGACAACCTGGTACATCAAGTCTACCCAAAGGCTTGCAGACTACTCGGCGTGAATCCAGTACCTATGAAGGAAAGAAAGGATAGTATCGAAGGTCACATCGCCGCTCTGCAGAGGCTACAAGCCGCGATCTGGAGTAGCGGATTCCAGACGAAGGTACAGCCCTATGATGCTCTGGATGCTTATCTGTGGCGTATCGGCAAGCTCAGGAGCAAGTCCATCTCCTTACTTCTCTCACAGGCCGACTACGAGAAGGTAATCACAAAGCTTGTCCTGAAGATACCCTCGACAGCCAGCTTTGAAACAAGATTGGAGCAGGGATTGCTACTGGCAAGTTCCACTACCCTCTCGGGCATCAACCCTCTCTTTGCCCAGCTTGTGTCGCACTGGGGTAAGTTCTACTATCCCTAAGGCGAATATTCGCAATCAGAAGTATTAACATTAAAGGCAAGTAGAAATAAAGTCCGTGGACAACAAGGTACGTATCAACACACTGACTGTACCTCTCAACTTAGGGCTTCGCGTAGGTCTTAATGATCTCTTCGCCGTATCTCTCGAAGCTGATCCCAACTTCTCCTATACTCTATCTGCAAAGAATATCGCAAAGAGAAATAACACTATCGTAGAGCAAATCTTCTCAAGGTAGATAGATATGTAAGGTAGCAAGGCCCCACTGAAGGCATTTGAAGCAGGCGTAGGCGTTTCAGCAGCACTGGAATACAACAAGTTCTTTGTGCGTGTAGGCGCTGACTTCGGTCTAAATAACCTGAGCAATCTTGAGAAGAGCAATGTCAAGACTTCTGACTTCCCCATCGGAGTAGGATACCGCTTCTAAGCGTTCCACTCCACTTATAAACGCAGTAGCCCTCGAGCCTTTATCTTAGGCTCGAGGGCTACCACTTTATGCCCGACTATCGGGCGAGATGGAGACGGAAAGAGAGCTGGCTGCTTAGCCGAGGATCTCCTGCTGGAGACTCCCCACAAGGCTACTTGCCCCGATGCGGAAGAGGCGATTGTCCAGCCATTCCTCCCCGAGGAGAGCCTCGACGAGACAGTAGTACTTCACAGCTTCTTCGGCTGAGCGAATACCGCCGCTGAACTTCACGCCACGCACTTCGCCGTACTTCTCGCGGTACTCACGCAGCACCGAGCAGAGGATGTAGGCAGCACGCAGGTCAGCGCCAGGGAACTCCTTCCCCGTCGACGTCTTGAGGAAGTCAGCACCCGAGAAGAGTGCGAGGATGCTGGCACGACGGATCAGCTCGGGATCACGCAGGGCGCCCGTCTCGAGGATAACCTTGAGGTGTGCGCCACGAGCCGTAGCCTTCTGCTCCTCGATCTCCGTCGAAGCCTCGAGGTAGTCACCTGCGAGGAAGGCGCCGAGGTTGAGGACGATGTCGATCTCGTCAGCTCCAGCAGCGATAGCCAGCGCCGTCTCAGCGATCTTCACCTCAGGGAAGCTCTGCGACGCGGGGAAGCAGCCGCTGACGCAGGCTACTTGCACGCCCTCGGCAGTGAGGACCTCACGGACGGTCTTGACGAAGTTCGGATAGACGCAGATAGCTGCGACGGAGGGGACGTCTTCCGTGCCCTCGAAGTCATTAACAGAGGCGACGAGCTGAGCGACCTTCTCTTCGGTATCGGTACCGGAGAGCGTCGTCAGGTCGATCGTCGAGTGGAGGAACTTCTTGACCTCACGGGTATTGTTCTTCTCGAAGCGCTCCTCGAGGATCTTGGCGATACGGCTGTCGAGCTCCTCGACAGTGAGAGCAGGGGCGAAAGCACCGAATGCTTCGGTGTACTTAGTTTGATTTGTTTCTGCCATCAGTATGTGGGTATTATGGTTGAGTCTCTGGGTGGGCGTCGGGGACGAGCTTGGGGTTAGCTCGGTGGCGCTCGCTGTCCCGCTGGGTCTTCTTCTCGATATTTGCCTTGAGAGCTGCCTCGAGGTCGACGCCCGTCTGGTTGGCTATGCAGAGGACGACCCACAGCACATCAGCGAGTTCGTCGCCGAGGTTATGGCCTTCGTCGCTCTTCTTGAAGCTCTGTTCGCCGTAGAGACGAGACATCAGGCGAGCCACTTCGCCGACCTCCTCGGTGAGGATAGCCATATTCGTCAGGGGCGCGAAGTAGCGCACACCATAGTTCTGTATCCATTCGTCGACGAGGCGCTGCGCCTCCCCGAGGGTAAGTTTGCTGTCCATTGGCTGGGAGAGAAGAGGGGTAAATTCGGCTGGGGCTAAGGTCTCTTGGCCCACTCCAGCCTATACAAAGATACGCCAATACCAGTAGTCATCATAGCTTCGGCACGCCTCAGCTCTGGGGGGAGCGAGCTCTACCTTCGGGGACTTAGCGCCGCACGTGTGGGGGCTTGTCGAGAAAAATACTTGTACATTTGCTTAGCCAATGGGTAGAGACCCTGGCATCGAACTGAATCCGGGAGCCCCACACACTCCCTACACCCGACAGACGCACGCTGCTGTAAGCACCAACGCCCGCCGTAATACCTCAGCTATCGTGTACCCCAAACCAACCCTCCTCACGCTGATGGTGATCTTCACCCTCACGCTGCTGACATTCTTCATCTCGCTCTCGATGCAGATGATGAATCAGCTCTTCTTGGGCCAGAGTATGGGTGTCGCCATCGCCGCAGTGATCCTGCCACTCGTCCTCTCCCTCATCCTCTCTCTCATCGCCTGCCAGCAGTATGGTCAGAGTCGCTGGATCGTCGTCCCGACGACACTCCTGCTGACGCTCGCCCTGACACTCTTCTTAGCGACCAGCCTCTACTGCTGCTAAGGCGCACCTCCTACCCATCTGATACCACATCGGCCCCGCAAGACGCTCGTCTTGCGGGGCCGATGGCTTATGGGGAAGGGGGCAGTCAGACTACAAGCGTCCGTAGACGGGATCGCCCGTGACCTCCTTGATGACCTCGATGAAGGGTGGGAACTTCACCTCCTGATCGGGTGCGCACGAGATCTCGAGGACCTGGTAGTCGCGCTTGGGCTCGATGAAGTCGTCCACCTCGAAGTACTGCTTTGCCCAGACGAAGTTGCGACGGAGCTTATGCACCAGCACCTCGTCAGGCGAGGGGATGGAGTTGAGGTAAGAGATATATTCGTCGGGGCCGATCTGGCGCTCGGTGATGATGGACTGCGATTCGATGGGGCTCTTGCGCGTCATGAAGTACACGTAGTTGCCACGCAGACCGCGCTTACGGATGCGGACACTCGAGCCGTCCTCCATATCAATATATGCTTGATAGAGGTCGGTCTCTACGCCGAAGGGGATCTCACCGCGCACCTGCACGAGGAAGCGACGGCGGATATCGGTGAAGGTAGCGGGATCGTCGCCCAGCGTCTCATGGATAGCCTGCAGGACGTGGCGGATCTTCTCCTGGAAGTCCACATTGTTCTCCACGATATGCAGATGGGGGTGACCCGTCCAAGCCTTGAGGATGCGGGCATCAAGGTCACGAGCCTCCTCTACAGTCTCGTGGCGCGAAGCGTTGTTCTCCAGCGTGTAGAATTCCTCCGCTCCTTGTGCTGCGGTGACCATATGGATGACGGCGTCGTAGCGAGCATCACGGAGCTTGATCTCCGAGAGTCCCAGCTCGTCGAGGAGGGCCTGCCACATCGTGCGCTCGATATAGTTCGAGATGTCCATCGTACCTCTATCGGAGATGATGAGCACGGGGTGCGGAGCGGTATGTGCGAGCTCGAGGAAGGTATCCTCCATCTGCAGCTGGTACTTCATCACAGCCTTCTCGATGTTGTAGAAGTACTGACGGTCGGGCGTGCCGAAGTTGATCGACGCATTGCTAAAGAGCGTAGGCGTCTCGGGGAGTGCGTAGACGAGGTAACCGAGGTCACTAAAGTGCTCGATGATCTGTGCCAGGGCGGTGGTCTTACCTGCGCAAGGGCCGCCGGTGAGGGCGATGCGGGTGATATTCTTATTCATCTGTAATCGGGGTGATAGGGCCGTCCAGCCCACACAAAGATAAGGCTCTTAAAGCGAATAGCCCTGAGCGATCTCACGAGAGACGGCTCAGGGCTATTTGTAGTCATCGGGAAGTCTACCCTACTCCGCCGTCGTGATGGAGCGGAGGGTGATGGTGGGAAGGGCTGTCGTCGTGCGTGCAGGAGCGTTCTGACGGCGCGTAGCACGCAGGCGGTAGCGACGACCTGGGAGGATGTCGAGGAAGTTGTCCGAGAGCTGCCAGCCCGTCTCCCCAAGGTCGATGTAAGCGTCCTTCAGGAGCGTCTTGCTCTGGATATCGATGAAGAGCGTACCAGCACGTCGGGTCGTCTTGAGCGTGAAGTCCCCCGCCTTCGTGCGAGGTAGGCGCAGCTCCTTGGTGCGCACAGCGTAGTCGGTAAGATCGGTGATGAGCGCCTTCGTCCGAGCATCACGCAGCTCGTAGTGTACGAAGGCTCCCTTGCGCTCAGCATCATTTACGAAGAGCTTCTCCATCGGGAGAGCGACCTCAAGGCGACCCACTTCGCGCGCTGGGAGCGTCTCGGGGGCGAAGGTATGACGTCTCAGAAGGCGACCCGAGAAGTCACGCACCTCAGCGGTGAGGCTTACCTGACGCTGGCGAGGTAGTGGATCGTAGGTGAGTAGCATCTTGCTCGTGCGGTGTCGGGGACGAGGATGATGGGCGCAAAGGCACGCTTCGCCTCGTACTGCAAGCCCTTCCACTCGCCATAGTAGTCGATGCTCGACCAAGAGACAGCGGGCCAAGCGTCATTGAGCTGCCAGTAAAGGCTACCCATACAGAAGGGCGCTGCGGCACGCTGGGCACGGATGCCGAGGGCGATACCACGTCCCTGCATCACCTGCGAGAGGTAGACGAAGTCCGCAAAGTCACGAGGCTCAGGATAGTCCTGACGGATGTAGTGGAGGATGACATCATTGCCGATGCTGCTCTTCTGATGCGCCTTCATCACGTCGCTCTCGAGGTCGTAGTCCGTCTCAGGGCGGGCAAAGCGACTGATGCTCGGGAGCATGGGGAAGGACTCCACACCAAATTCGCTCATGAAGCGGGGCATGCGCTCACGCAGGATCTCAAAGGGCTGACGGCCGTACCATACGCCCCAGTAGTGGCTTTCGCCGAGACCCATCTCCTGTGGGCGACCCCAGTTCACCGTGTCGGGACTGCTCTCGATATAGGGACGCAGGGGGTCTTCCTCACGCAGCGTCTCGGGGATGAGCTTGCAGAAGAGGGCTTCGTAGTCGTGCCAGAACTTCTCATACACTTCCTTCGGATAGCGCTTTGCCCAGCCCCAGTACTTCAGCGCCTCGCGGATCTCATTGTTGCCACACCACGTCGCCACCGAGGGGTGCTGACGCAGACGACGGATGTTGTACACCAGCTCACTGTGGACATTCTTCAGGAAGGCACTATCCCCAGGATAGGCGGTGCAGGCGAACATGAAGTCCTGCCAGATGAGGATACCGCGTGCATCGGCTTCGTCGTAGAAGGCATCTTCCTCGTACGTCCCCCCCACCCCAGACGCGGAGCATGTTGAAGTGCGAGCCAGCGACGTCGTCGAAGAGTTGCTTGCGATCGGCCTCCGTGCGGGTCGGGAGAAGCAAGGTGCCGGGGATATAGTTCGCGCCCTTAGCGAAGAGCGGCTGACCATTGACACGGAAGAAGAAGCTCTGCCCGTCCTTATCTTTCTCGCGCACCAGCTCGACCGTTCGCAGCCCGACAGCGCACTGCGTCGCATCAAGCACACGGCCACGCTCGCCTTCGAGGAGCTCAAAGCGGGCCTTATAGCGATAGGGCTTGCCTAAGCCATTGGGCCACCATAGTTGGGGATTAGCCAGAGCGTGCAAGCCCCCACGCTCGGTCGGGGTGATGAAGTCGGCAAGAGGTGCCGTACGCTCGAAGACCTGTCGCCCCGTAGCATCATAGAGGCGGTAGCTGAGGTGCGTCGCTTCGCTGCCACGGACAGCACCCTCGGGGAGGCGCACCTCGATGGGTAGGCTTCGCTCGGGGTGATAGGTCACGACGGGGCGCTCAGCGAAGAAGGTCGCCCCACGCAGGAGCACTCGCACAGGGCGCCAGATACCGATGGTGATCATGCGCTCGCCCCAGTCCCAGCCGTAGTGATAGGGTGCCTTGCGGGTGAAGACCGAGAGGTGCTTCTCCGCATGGTCGTTGTCCGCGGGATAGTTGATGCCCGCGGCTTCGTAGAGCGGGAGGGCAGCGGTGAGAGGCGAACGGAAGCGCACCTCCAGGCGGTTCGATGCCTTCACATAGGGGCGGATATCGACTTCGTGCGCTACGAACATATTCTCTGCCTCGAGGATCTTCTGCCCATTGAGGTAGACCGAAGCGTAGGTATCCAGCCCCTCGAAGAGGAGATGAATCGACGGACGCTGGAGCTGCTCGGGGCTGAGGGCGAAGGTGCAGGCATAGTCCCAGTCGCGCTCACCGACCCACTGGATAGAGTCCTCAGCGAGGCGGTAATAGGGATCGGGGAGCTTGCGAGACGAATGAGATCCTGCTGCACGACACCTGGCACCGTCGCAGGATGGACCTCGGAACTACCGTGCTCGCTGAAGGTCCAGCCACGGCTAAGGGTCAGCGTATCGGAGGGGAGGGCAAGGGCAGCAGTCTGAGACATCATCAGGGTAAGGAGGAGAAGGGCGCAGCTATAGAGCGCACGGTGTAGCGATCGGTTCATATATGTGGGGCACTTTGTGGGCAAAGAAATAGTAAGAAGTGAGTGTACCTCCGACAAAGGTAGTCTATACAAAGAAATCAGGCGACAACGGGGCGGGTGCCCCTGTTGTCGCCTGATCGAATCCTTAATGAGTGGAGATGCGGGGGTTCGAACCCCGGTCCAAACATGGAACTAATCTGCTTTCTACATGTTTATCCTCACTTTAGATTTTCGTGCACTGCCCGCGGCTGAGGCTACCATAGGCAGTGCCTTATCCCTCTAAATACACTCCCAAGCCAAGGGCAAGCATTGGGCCAGTCTCCGATTTTCCGGCACCACTATGATCAGGTCGCCTCGGTGAGAACGGCTACCTGAGTGATGTCTCGTCACAACAGTCTGTCGTCGTGATGAAGCGTCGAACCTACTCTATTCGGTTACGCAGCGAGAGCGTAGTTATTTTCGCCAGTTGAATTTTTGCTCTGTGAGATTAGAGTGCTCACAAGCCTTGCACTACATGCTTACAGACCACTTCTTCATGCTGTCAAAGCCAGGTCATCCCCATAAGGTCTGTACTGCAAAGATAGTGAAAAGGTACTGCATCCCGATATCGGGGGTGCGTACGCGTAGTGGAGGGTGGTAGAAACCAGTACTGGTCCGCGAGCAAACCAGTACTGGTCACGAAGCGAAGCAGTACTGGTCACTATATGCAACCACTACTGGTCGGAGCACGAACCACTACTGGTCACTCTCCCCCCTTCGTAGAGTACAAAGAAAGCCCCCCACAAAGCTCGCATGAGTGAGCTCGTGGGGGGCTTAGCTATTCGGCTGGGGAAACTACTTCTTCAGCGGCAGGACGCTCGTCACGATACCAGCTGCCGTGTGCGCACTGTAGTCAGGTGCGTAGCACGAGACGATGCGGGCGACGGTGCCAGCGAAGCGACCTGCACGTGCCACATACTGGTCGTAGCTGAGGAGGTACGTACCGCGGTTGAGGTGGTCGATGTAGAAGTTCGTCTCCGTGTCCTTCGGCTCGACGTAGTAGCCCGTGCCTTCGCCCCACTCATAGCCGGGCTTCTGGATGATGGGCTCCGTGAAGCCTGGGCGGGGGTCGATGACTTGGACGAAAGTCGAGGGACTGCTCGAGGCGGATCGTGAGACGCGTGCGGAGGCGGTCACCGACACGCAGCTCCTGCCCTTCGGCGAGCGGTAGGAGTTCATCGCCCTTGCTCCCTCGGCGCAGGAGGAAGGTCTCACGCGTGATCTGGATTTGCTTGCCACGTGCCTCTACCTCTGCCGTGGGCAGGGTGTAGGTCGCCGTAGCACTCCCCCAGAGGACGGCAGGCTGCGACTGCGAGAGCGTCAGGACGGTGTCGGGGTGGACGGTGCTCGTGAAGGGCATCTTCACCTGCAGGCGGTCGCCCTCGAGGCGGATGGCTTCGCCCCCTACGACGGGCAGATCGATGCGTGCCTGTGCGTCCTTATCCAGCTCATGAGCGATAGGATCGCCGAGCGTGAGCCCGTAGACGGCTTCGGCCGTCGGGAGGTCACGCCCCCATGAGTTGGTGCGCTTCTGAGCGACGATCCAGCGCTTGATACCGCTGATGCGCTCGATATCCATGATGGCGGGGTCGGAGAAGAGCTCCAGCGTCTCGACGGCAGCGGGCAGTGCGCGGCTGATCCACGAATAGCTCCCTGACTGCAGGCGGGCGAAGAAGAGGCCCGTCTCATCCTCGACGAGGTAGTCACGGATGCTCTCGACGAGCTCCATGGCGAGCTTCTTCTCCCCTGCACGGAGGAAGATAAGTGCTGCACGAGGCTTGTCGTCCAGCGGCATATCACGGAGATTGGTGCGTAGCTCGCGGAGGAAGTAGCTCTCTGCCTTCTTGGCTTCTTCGGAGGCATCACGCAGGCCGCGCGTCTTCGCCAGAGCTGCGAGGTAGAGGTAGTCGACGTCGGTGTAGACGTAGGCGCTCTTCCCTGCACGCTTAGCCTTGACGAGCTCAGCGTGATCGCGTACGGCCTGCTTGTCCAGTGCCTTCATCCCTCGGCGGATCATCTCCTCGAGGCGCAGACGCAGGGCGGACTCCAGATCGGAGTAGGCGGCCATACGCAGCAGCGTACGCAGCACGTACTCGGTGGTATAGAGGCTACCCTTCATACCAGGGTACCACGCCCACAGGCCGTCGGAGGTCTGTAGGTCGCCGAGACGCTTGAGGAGCTGATCGCTCGTGGTCGTATGATCAGGACTGAGGAGGAAGCGAGCCAGCTCACGCTCTTGCTCAGCTTCCTGCTTCAGGCGACGCGCCCAAGGGCTCTTCGAGAGCAGGCTGTCACGCCCGACGAGAGCGCCATAGCTGGTGCCCTTCTGCGTGGACTCGGGAGCATTCAGCACGCCCTCTGCCCACTTATGCAGGGGCTCATAGCCGACGAGGAGGCGGGCTACCGACTGCCCGAAAGAGGGCCGTGGCAGCAGCGAAGGCGGAGGCCTCCTTGTTATAGGTCATCACGGGGAGTGCCGTGAGTGCCAGACGCGAGGCGTTGGGCTGCAGGGTGACGGTGAAGAGACCCGACTCGGGGATCTTGCCCGTAGAGGGGAAGAGCGGAGCCAGCGAGATGCGCTGCGTCCCCTCGGAGTGGGTGGAGAAGGCCATCGTCTCGGTGATGGTCTCACGGTCGGAGAGGACAGGGCAGGATATGCTGCTCGCCGTCGGAGGAATGGCTACCACGGGCGATGACACGCACGCCGACGGAGTCCAGACCACGATAGCCCTCCAGCGGGAGGCTAAGGGTCGTAGCTGACGAAGCGGCGATGTCGAAGGTCTGTTGTTGGGTCGAGCGCACCGCACCACTTGCGGGATCGAAAAGCTCGAGGGTCAGCGTACCACGCTGTGCCTCGGGGACTCTCATTGCGCACCTCGGTGACGAGGGTCGCGGCATCGCCCTCACGGACGAAGCGAGGGAGCGTGGGGCGGATGCTGAATTCGCGAGATGTCTCTACCGTGCGGCGCTCGATATGATGATCCAGCGTACGGCTGTGGGCGTTGAGGACGAGGCGCCAGCGGGAGAGCTGCTCAGGGGCATCGAAAGCTCCAGCTGACCTGTCCCTTGCTATCGGTCTTTAGCTCGGGGAGGAAGAACGTCGTCTCGGAGAAGTCCTTGCGAAGCTTCACTGCGGGGGCGCTCTCCTCTGCCTTTTTTGCACGAGTACGAGAAGAGCCCATATCGGAGGGAGCAGAGACGATCTTATATTCTGCAGAGGATCTTGCACCATATAGCATAGGGCTGCCGATCTCGAGCATCGGCTCTACATTGTCCTCTTCCTCATCATCATCTTCTTCGGCAGTAGCCGACTTCTTGATGAAGGGTGAGCGGAATGCTCCACGAGGCTTATCACCCAGCCAAGCAGTCCACCACGCTCCATCAGGATAGCGCCCTCCACTCTGCTTATCGGCAGAGATGTAGTAGCTACCGAGGAGGTGCGAATGTGCAGTCTCCTTCAGACGCAGCGTAGGGCGCCATGGCTCCAGTGTACCGAAGGCTTCGAGGGCGGCATCGTACATCCAGACGGCCACCGCCACACCTTCAGCAGGATGCCCCTTATCGTCACGGAGCGTGAAGCTCCACGTCTCCTTATCGCCTGCCTTCAGTCGGTCACGGAAGCTATCCCACGTGATCTGAAGCTCCTTCTCGGGCTGTGTACGCTGAAGCGTCACCTCTTCGCGGAGGAAGCGGCCGTCACGCACGGTGTAGAGCTGTACATTGATCTCTTCGGGCTCGGTGGGCTCCTTGGAGATATCTATCGGGAGCGTACACAGCGCACCAGCCTTCGGACGAAGGACGCCCGAGGCAATGGGGCCACGCTGACTATATACGCTATAGTAGATGTAGGCATCGGAGAGGCTCGTCGCATAGTAGACGACAGGCTTCTTCCCTGCGCCATACTTCCCGTCACCTGCGGAGAGGAGCAGGGGCGCACGCAGGTCGCTGACCTTGCTATCATGCGTATCGAAGAGGTAAAGAGCCATCTGCCCGACATAGGAGAGCGAGTCGCGGTACTTGACGGTATAGTCCAGCTCGTAGCGTCCCGAGGGAAGGGAAGCTAAGCGAGGAGCGAGCTCGATGACGCTGTCAGTAGGCGTCGTCCCCTCCAGATGCACCTTCTTACCTTGCGTGAAGCGGTAATGAACGGTCGGAAGCTCGGAGCGAAGTGTATGGAGCTCGTTCGTGAAGCGAAGCGTCGTGCTCGCACTCTTACGGTCAATAAGCTGGGACATATCCACACTCACCGCACCCACAGGCTGACCGATGGGTATATTCAGGATCTCCTGATGGCTCTCACCAGCACCGTCCGTCGAGGTGACAGTCAGCGTATAGCTGTACCACGGAGCGAAGTAATCCCCCTTGCGCTGCGTGAGCTTCTGGGGATCCTCAGGAAGAGGCACCGTGAAGGAATAGCGCCCCGAGGCATCTGTGACGACCTCCGACGTGATATCCTCGATCTCGCTGCGGTCGCTATAGTCGACACTCAGCTCTCTGAAGCTCCAGAGGGAGACGGAGCGGCGGAGCGTGTAGCTCACACGGGCATCCGCTACGGGGCTACCACTGAGCGTACGCACCGACCCCGTGATGGGGAGCGTGCCACCATACTGATAGGGGGGCTGGGGCATGTCGACGGTGAGCTCTGTCCCCTCGCGCTTATACTCGAAGACAGCGAACTCACAGCTGAACTCAGGCGAGAGCTCTTGATCACGCTCCGATGCCGTACGAGCGCGGATACGATAGTCGCCCGTGAGACCATCCTTCGGCAGGGTGATGCTGGTCGAGAAGCGCCCGAAGGCATCCGTCTGGACCTTGAGCTCCTGCACCTTTTCATACGATGCATTGATGACCTCGAGCGTGAGGGCCTTTCGAAGCAGCTACACGAGCATCCTCGGCGTGCATACGCACCTCGGAGTACACCCCATAGATATGAGCCGTCTGTCCCAGGGCGATAGGCGGGACGGTCGGTGGTCACATAGCCTTGGTAGGCATAGAGACGTAAGGGGTCAGCAGGGCCATCAGACCTACTCTGACCTCGGGAGTGGTAGGAGTAAGCGATGAGCGGATCCTTCCCCGACGCCATGAAGTAGCGCCACTCCCCATCCTTGAGACGGTAGTAGCCGAGGGCATCGGTCTTCACATCCCCCTTATGCTCGAAGTCTCCCCTGAAAGAGGATCTGGTGATAGGTGTGGAAGGACTGATCCGCCACGGGCGCACCGGTACGAGCATTCAGCCACTGATGAGATCCGACATCCCCCGCTTCATGAGCGAGATAGACGTACTCCGTACGCATCAGACTATTCTCCGCATCCAAGTCCTTGGACGAAGCCTCCGGAGAGTAGCCAAACTTGGTCGAGAGGATATAGTTCCCAGCCGTAGGGAGATCCAGGCTAAAGGGCTCAGCTCCCTTGCCTTCGCCCTAAGTCATCGAGCTGGAAGGTCACCTCCTTCGTCGCTATGGGCTTGTCTTGGCTACCAGGCTTCCAGTCCTCACGCGTATCAGGGGCGGATAATCGTAGGGACCTTGTAGAGCTGCACCGTGGCCTTCGTCACGAGATAGGGTGCCTCCAGGTGGACGCCTACCCTATCGAGGTAGCTATGGTCAGCCCTCTGTAGGAGCTCAGGGCGACGGCATCGCTTAGCCTCTTCCCCAAGCTGCTTGCGCATCCCGGGAGTGAGGGCCGTCACACGCTGGATGACCGACTCGAGGAAGCGAGCACGGCGCAGACGCTGGTAGGGATAGATCCCGAGGAGCGAGCTGAGCCCCGTACTGACCTCCTGATGGGTCGCATACTTCTTGAGATAACCCTCAAGTGCCTCGATGCGCTGGGTCTCTGTCATCTTATCCTTGTCGAGGTGGATCTGATGTCTGTCAATGAGGGCACGATAGTAGACGCTCTTGCTCGCCTCGGCGGCAGGGCGGAGCGTCTTCAGCACCTCACGATGCAGGGCTTCAAGGGCATCATCTTCGGGGAAGTTGTTGAGTAGCTCCGTGCCGAACGTAGGCTCTCCGATCGTCCCTTCATCAATAGAGAAGGCGGCGGAGTAAGGCTTCAGCGAAGCCGACAGCGCTGCGGGATCGCTGATGAGCTCACGGATACGGGTCGTGTAGAAGGTATTGTAGTCACGCTCGCTCCAGTGGTCGGGATTTATAGGGTCGACATGCTTCGCCACGATCTCCTCGGAGCGGTAGCGGTATCGATCTTGGCGCTTGAAGTAATAGCGCAGCGTGAAGAGCTTGAGGGCCAGGCGGTCCGTCGCCGTCAGCCAAGGCAGGTTCTTCAGCTCATGAAGGGTCTGGTAAGCATTGATCTGCGCCTCGGGATCTCGATCTACCGTGCGTAGCCAGAGCTCCGAGTAGCCCTGGAGGAGGATATTGAGGTCGTGCTTCTTCATGCCGTAGTCGATGAGTTCGCGGGTGAGCGGGATATTAATACGATTACGATCTTTCTGCCGGCTCGTATTGGGCTTGAGGATGCGCTGGATCTGCTGCACCCGTTGGATCTGGGGGGTAGCCTTAGTGCTCTGCTTCTTCTGCCCATAGCTGGGTAACGAGAGCGAGAGAGCCACAAGGAGGGCGTATCTGATCTTCATAAGAGGGAGGGGTATGTGGTGGGGATCAGGTGATTGACTTATACAGCAAAGATAGCAAGCTCTTCACAATACTGTATCTCTTGGAAGTAAGCCTATTGATTTCCCCATGCGAAGCCGTGCTTTTCTGGTGACCGTGCGGGTGAAGAAGGTGCGCTCCCACAGGCCGTAGCGAGCGCCTCTCGGGGAGGGGCGAGTGACGCCCAGCTCCCCGATATGCCTCTCCGAAGCGACACGCAAGCCCTTCGCCTTAGCCCGAGTATTCCTCTTATCCAGCGGAGGGAAAAGTGTCCTTCTCGTGAAGAAAAAAGCGCCTTCCCTGTAGTGGCTTTTTCCTCTGTCTATGCACGTAGTCTTAAAGACCAGGCACGTAAAGTCCAAATATCCACGCACGTAGATTTATCGTCCACGCACGTAGCCCAAACTTATCTGCCACTCGTCCACAACTTTTATCCCTACGCGAAGCAACAACCTAATATAGGTCAGCCCAGCGACCAATATAGGTCTATATCTCACCCTCCGCTGTATAAAAAGGAAACTCCTCTGCAGGCAGGATGCAAGCATCCAGACCTACAGAGGAGCAACCCCTAACAACTAAACTAACAATATCACGTGGGACGTGCGCCCTTAGCGGAAGCGCAGCTGTCCATCTTCGACGTCAAGAGTGATGACGCTGGAGCGGTCGACAGCACCCGAGAGGATGCTCTTCGAGAGCTCATTGAGCACCACATGCTGGATGACGCGGCGTACAGGACGTGCCCCGAACTCAGGGTCGTAGCCTTCCTTGCCGATCCATTCGACTGCAGCGGGCGTATAGTGAAGCTCGATGCCATTGACCTGCAGGAGGCGGGCCGTGCTGTCGAGCTGGATGCGGACGATCTCGTCGATCTCGCTGCGACCCAGCGGGGTGAAGACGATGGTCTCATCGATACGGTTGAGGAACTCAGGACGGATCGTCTTCTTCAGAAGGCCGAGTACCAGCTCACGCGTCTCGTCGATAGCAGCCTGCTCACCGCCCAGCGGGGACGTCGGAGAGACGCTCACGGATGAGGTCGGAGCCCAGGTTGCTCGTCATGATGATGATCGTATTCTTGAAGTTCACCAGACGACCCTTATTATCCGTCAGACGACCGTCATCGAGGACCTGCAGGAGGACGTTGAAGACGTCGGGGTGAGCCTTCTCGATCTCGTCGAAGAGGACGACGGAGTAGGGCTTGCGGCGGATCGCTTCGGTGAGCTGACCACCTTCGTCATAGCCTACATATCCAGGAGGTGCACCGATGAGACGGGTGGCGGAGAACTTCTCCTGATACTCGCTCATATCGATACGGGTGAGCATCGTCTCGTCATCGAAGAGGATTTCAGCCAGCGCCTTCGCCAGCTCGGTCTTCCCGACACCGGTGGTACCGAGGAAGATGAATGAGCCGATAGGACGCTTGGGGTCCTGAAGACCGGCACGGCTACGGCGTACGGCGTCAGCGACGGCACGGATAGCCTGCTCCTGACCGACGACGCGCTTGTGCAGCTCTTCCTCGAGATGCAGGAGCTTCTCACGCTCACTCTGGAGCATCTTCCCGACGGGGATCCCCGTCCAGCGAGAGACGATATCAGCGATATCCTCGGCAGTGACCTCCTCACGGATCAGAGCGCTATCGCCCTGAGCCTCGATGAGCTCCTGCTGGATAGAGGCGATCTCGGCTTCCTTCTCCTTGAGTCGGCCGTAGCGGATCTCAGCGACGCGACCGTAGTCACCGCTGCGCTCAGCGCTATCCGCCTCGATCTTCAGCTGCTCGACCTCGATCTTGCACTGCTGTATGCGGTTGATGAGCTCCTGCTCACGCATCCACTTAGCCTTGTCGCCAGCTTCTTCTTCGCGCAGCATGGCGATCTCCTTGTTCAGCTCTTCGAGCTTCTCCTCGTCGTCTTCACGGCGGATAGCCTCACGCTCGATCTCGAGCTGGGTGATACGACGTGCGATCTCGTCGAGCCCCTCGGGGAGCGAGTCAATCTGCATCCTGAGACGTGCGGCAGCTTCGTCCATAAGGTCGATAGCCTTGTCGGGGAGGAAGCGGTCGGTGATGTAGCGGTCGGAGAGGCGGACAGCTGCGATGATGGCATCGTCCTTGATACGCACCTTGTGGTGGTTCTCATACTTCTCCTTCAGCCCACGGAGGATGGAGATCGAGCTGGCTTCATCGGGCTCGTCGACCATGACCATCTGGAAGCGGCGCTCCAGAGCCTTGTCCTTCTCGAAGTACTTCTGGTACTCGTCGAGGGTCGTAGCACCGATAGAGCGGAGTTCGCCACGTGCCAGAGCAGGCTTGAGGATGTTAGCAGCATCCATAGCGCCCTCGCCCTTACCAGCACCTACGAGGGTGTGGATCTCGTCGATGAAGAGGATGATCTCACCTTCGCTCTTCGTGACTTCGCTGACGACGGACTTCAGACGTTCTTCGAATTCGCCCTTGTACTTCGCACCAGCGATCAGGGCACCCATATCGAGGGAGTAGACCTGCTTGGAGCGGAGGTTCTCGGGGACGTCACCACGGACGATACGGAAGGCCAGACCTTCTGCAATAGCCGTCTTACCGACACCAGGCTCCCCGATGAGGATGGGGTTATTCTTCGTACGACGGGAGAGGATCTGCAGGACGCGACGGATCTCATCGTCACGGCCAATGACAGGGTCGAGCTTACCGCTACGAGCACGCTCGCAGAGGTTGATAGCGTACTTGCTGAGGGCGTTGTACTGCTCCTCGGCGTGCTGGCTGGTGACGCGGTTGCCCTTACGCAGCTCTGCGACAGCCTTACGCAGCTCTGCGACCTGCAGGCCGAAGTCACTCTTCAGAAGGCGAGCTACCGAGGTGTCTACCTCAGCAAGTGCGAGGAAGAGGTGCTCGAGAGCTACGTACTCATCCTTCATCTCGGTGGCGATGTCCTCAGCCTTGTCGAGTACCTTCGTGGCATCGGAGCTGAGATAGGGTTCGCCACCCGAGACCTTAGGAAGAGCTGAGAGCATACGCTGCAGGCTCTCCTCAAGACGGGCACGCTGGATAGCGAGCTTAGAGAGGAGGAAGTCGGTAAGACTATCTCCGAGAGTCAAAAGACTTGTAAGCAGGTGCACGGGCTCAATGGCCTGATTGCCGGCCTTGCGAGCGAGCTCGATAGCGCTCTGCAGGGCCTCCTGCGACTTGATGGTATACTTATTAATGTTCATTTTATGTCAGGGGGGTGGACCTTAGTGCCCACGCTACATACCCTTCTGCAAAGCACGTACCCAGCCCCAAAAGCGCGCCATTATGACACACAAAGCAAGATAACATCGCATAAACGGCATTATTACACGCCATTATGTCACACATATAGGTAATAAAAGACCCGCGCCCATAGCTCACTCGGAGCCATAGGCGCGGGTCGTATATCTTATATGTAGGGCGGGCTACTTACGCAGCTGCTCCTCGATACGGGCACGCACGTCGTCAGCGATCTCCTCGACGGGGATACGCGCTACGACATCTTCGGCGAAGGCATTACTCAGCATCAGGCGAGCTTCCTCGAGGGAGATACCGCGCTGGCGCATATAGAAGAGAGCGTCTGCGCTGAGCTGACCCGTGGTCATCCCGTGGGAGCACTTCACGTCGTCAGCGTAGATCTCCAGCTGGGGCTTCGACTGCATACGAGCCGTGGGCGAGAGCAGGAGGTTGCGGTTGTTCTGATAAGCCTGCGTCTTCTGCGCGTCTTGCGCTACGAGGATACGCCCCGGTGAAGACACCACGGCTATCGTCACGCAGCACGTACTTGAAGAGCTCATCCGAGGTACAGTGCGGTACAGCATGCTCGATGTAGGGAGAAGTTGTCCGCATGGGCCTTCCCTGCGGTGAGGACGAAGCCAGAGACCTTGAGGTCGGCACGCTCTTCGGCGAGCGTAGCGAAGTAGTTATTGCGCGTCACGCCATTGCGCAGCGTGACACCGCTGAGGTCGACGACGCTATCCTGCATCTGACGGACGTAGAGCGAGGAGATACGCACATTCGCTTCGGCCGACTCCTCACGCTCGATGAGCGAGAAGCGGGCACGGCGCCCGACGTGGACCTCGATGGTGCGTAGCGCCATAGCACGCTCCGTCGTCTCGGGGCAGTCACGGAAGTGAAGCGTCGCCTCAGCGTCATCCTCGAGGATGATGAGCGCACGCTCTACGGAGATATGACCCGCCAGACGTGGGCAGGATATAGCTCAGCTCGATGTGACCCAGGGATCTTCGCACCACGAGGCACGTAGATGACGAGCGCCTCGGCAGCGAAGAGGGTATTCAGCGCGACGAGCCCGTCGGTAGCGATGGGCGCGATACGGCCGTAGTACTCCTGCGCCAGCTCGGGATGCAGGCGTACGAAGTCAGAGAACGCACCGATGAAGATCTCCGGTGCGAAGGCCTGCGATGCCCAGTAAGGAGCACCGTCCAGCACGTGGAGCTTCCAGTCCTCGGCGAAGAGGCTGGGCAGGTCGGTACGCTGGTAGTCCTCGCTCTTGAAGCGGGGTACCCCCAGACGAGCGAAGGCGTCATAAGCCGCCTCGCGGTAGTGATTGAGTAGCTGTGGACGCTCCTGCAGCTCCCCACTAAGGGCAGCGTAGAGGTCAAGGTACTTCTTGGTGATCGCTTCCATGGTCAGACTACTCTCCTACCTCTTCCTTGATCCAGTCGTAGCCACGCTCTTCGAGTTCGAGAGCCAGCTCAGGGGCCACCACTACGCACGATACGCCCCTTGTAGAGGACGTGCACGAAGTCGGGGCGGATATAGTCCAGGAGACGCTGGTAGTGCGTGATGACGATGGTAGAGTTCTCGGGGCTGCGCAGCTCATTGACACCCTTAGCGACGATGCGCAGGGCGTCGATATCCAGACCACTATCCGTCTCGTCGAGGATAGCGAGCTTGGGCTCGAGCATAGCCATCTGGAAGATCTCATTGCGCTTCTTCTCACCACCGGAGAAGCCTTCGTTGACCGAGCGGCTGGCGAGCTTGTTGTCCAGCTCGACGAGTTCGCGCTTCTGCTTCATCAGCTTGAGGAACTCAGCAGCGGGCAGCGGATCAAGACCAGCGGCCTTGCGACGCTCATTCAGAGCAGCACGCATGAAGTTCACCATGCTGACGCCTGGGATCTCGACGGGATACTGGAAGCTGAGGAAGAGGCCGCGGTGTGCGCGCTCCTCGGGCTCAAGCTCGAGGATATCCTCACCCTCGAAGGTCACGGAGCCCTCCGTCACCTCATAGGGTGGGGTGGCCGACGAGGACCGATGAGAGGGTGCTCTTCCCCGAGCCGTTGGGGCCCATGATGGCGTGCACCTCGCCCTTGCCTACGGTGAGGTTGATTCCCTTGAGTATCTCTTTATCTCCAATGGATGCGTGGAGGTTCTCTATCTTAAGCATATCTGTATGATTCGGAAATGGGGGTGATGGGGATTAGCCTACGGAGCCTTCGAGGGAGATGCTCAGGAGCTTCTGAGCCTCGACAGCGAACTCCATCGGGAGCTTGTTCATGACTTCCTTGGCGTAGCCATTGACGATGAGGCCCACAGCCTCCTCGACGCCGATACCACGCTGCTGGCAGTAGAAGATCTGGTCTTCGCTGATCTTGCTCGTCGTGGCTTCGTGCTCGATGATCGCCGTGTCGTTGTCGACATGGACGTAGGGGAAGGTGTGTGCACCGCAGCGGTCGGAGAGCAGGAGGCTATCGCACTGCGAGTGGTTGCGGGCATTCTCCGCATTGGGGCCGACGTAGACGAGCCCGCGGTAGCTATTCTGGCTCTTACCAGCGCTGATACCCTTCGAGACGATACGGCTACGGGTATTCTTCCCGAGGTGGATCATCTTCGTACCGGTGTCGGCCTGCTGGAAGTTGTTCGTGACAGCGACGGAGTAGAATTCGGCGACGGAGTCATCTCCCTCGAGCACACAGCTGGGGTACTTCCACGTGATCGCCGAGCCCGTCTCGACCTGTGTCCAGGAGAGCTTGGAGCTAGCACCACGGCAGACGCCGCGCTTGGTGACGAAGTTGTAGACACCGCCCTTACCCTCCTTGTCGCCAGGGTACCAGTTCTGCACGGTGGAGTACTTCACCTCAGCCTCCTTCTCGACGATGATCTCGACGATGGCGGCGTGAAGCTGGTTCTCGTCACGCTGGGGAGCGGTACAGCCCTCGAGGTAGCTGACGTAGGCACCCTCGTCGGCGACGATGAGTGTACGCTCAAACTGCCCCGTGTTGATGGCATTGATACGGAAGTACGTGGAGAGCTCCATCGGACAGCGCGTACCCTTCGGGATGTAGACGAAGGAGCCATCGCTGAAGACGGCGGAGTTCAGCGCAGCGAAGTAATTATCGGTATAGGGGACGACGACGCCCAGGTACTTCTTCACCAGCTCGGGGTACTCGCGTACGGCTTCGCTGAAGGAGCAGAAGATGATGCCCTTCTCGGCGAGGGTCTCGCGGAAGGTCGTCTTCACCGATACGGAGTCCATGACCGCGTCGACGGCAATCCCTGAGAGCATCTTCTGCTCCTCGAGGGGGATACCGAGCTTCTCGAAGGTGCGCAGGAGCTCCGGGTCTACCTCGTCGAGGCTCTTCGGGCCCTCCTTCTTCTTCGGAGCGGCATAGTAGATGATATCCTGATAGTCGATAGGGGGGATCTTCAGCAGCGCCCAGTCGGGTTGCTCGAGGGTCAGCCAATGGCGGTAGGCCTCGAGACGGAACTGCAGGAGCCACTCTGGCTCACCCTTCTTCTCCGAGATCAGGCGGACGGTCTCTTCGCTGAGCCCCTTGCCGATGGTCTCGGTATCGATGTCGGTGGTGAAGCCATATTTGTAATCACTCGAGGTGACCTCGTCGATGATCTGATCGTTATCTTGCATGCAATAAATATGGATGGTTATTCCTCCTACGCTGTAAACACGGCAGAGGGGAATTTGGTTGCCATACGCCACCCATGCGTGCGGAGCCGTGCCCCGCACCTCGGGAGACTACTTGGCGTAGCTGACGCTGCGGGTCTCGCGGATGACGGTGATCTTGACCTGCCCAGGGTAGGTCATCTCGTCCTGGATGCGCTTAGCGATCTCTGCTGAGAGCGTAGCGATGCTGCTGTCGTCGGTGTTCTCTGCGCCGACGATGACACGGAGCTCACGACCCGCCTGGATAGCGTAGGTCTTCACGACACCAGGGTAAGAGAGGGCGAGCTGCTCGAGGTCATTGAGACGCTTGATATAAGCCTCGACGATCTCACGGCGAGCACCGGGACGTGCGCCACTGATAGCGTCACAGACCTGGACGATGGGGGCGATGAGGCTCTCCATCTCGACTTCGTCGTGGTGTGCCCCGACGGCATTGCAGATGTTCGCCTTTTCCTTGTACTTCTCACAGAGCTTCATCCCCAAGAGTGCGTGTGGCAGCTCGGGCTCGTCATCGGGTACCTTACCGATGTCGTGCAGGAGGCCGGCGCGCTTAGCGTGCTTGGGGTTGAGACCGAGCTCACTGGCCATGATGGCGCAGAGGTTAGCGGTCTCGCGGGAGTGCTGGAGGAGGTTCTGCCCGTAGGACGAGCGGTACTTCATCTTACCGATGAGGCGGATGAGCTCGGGGTGCATACCATGGATACCGAGGTCGATGACGGTACGCTTCCCCGTCTCGATGATCTCTTCCTCGATCTGCTTACGCACCTTCGAGACGACCTCTTCGATGCGGGCGGGGTGGATACGGCCGTCTTGGACGAGCTGGTGCAGAGCCAGACGTGCTACCTCACGGCGCACGGGGTCAAAGCTACTGAGGACGATAGCTTCGGGGGTATCGTCGACGATGATCTCGATACCGGTAGCGGCTTCGAGGGCACGGATGTTACGCCCTTCACGGCCGATGATACGGCCCTTGATCTCATCGCTCTCGATGTGAAAGACGGTGACGGAGTTCTCAATAGCCGTTTCGGTCGCCAGGCGCTGGATCGACTGCACGACGATGCGCTTGGCCTCCTTATTGGCGGTCATCTTCGCTTCTTCGACGATCTCGTTGATATAGCCCTGAGCTTGGTCCTTGGCTTCGGCGCGAAGGCTCTCGATAAGACGCTCACGCGCCTCGTCTGCAGAGAGTCCGCCGAGGGCTTCGAGGCGCTTCTGCTCGCTCTGACGAAGGAGCTCCAGCTCAGCCTTCTTCTCCTCGTACTCGGCCTTCTTGACGTCGTATTCTTCCTTCTTCAGCTCGATGCCCTCACTCTGTAGGGCGAGCTTTTCCTTGAGTATATCGATCTCTTGGTTGCGCTTCTCTACCTCATTGTGGCGCTGCGTGAGCTCCTGCTCACGGGTCTTCAGTCGGCCCTCGATCTGCTTGAGCTTATTATTGCGCTGTGCCACCTGCTGCTCGAGGTCGCCCTTGAGCTGCAGGAACTTCTCCTTGACCTCAAGGAGCTTCTTCTGCTTGAGGACTTCAGCTTCACGCTCCGCCTCACTGAGGATTGCACGAGTCTTCTGCCCGAGGAGCTTCTCCGAGACGACCCACGAGAGAGCCGCACCGAGGATAAGCGCACCGATGCAGATGATAATGATCGTAATTGTTCCCATTCCTTTGTCTGAAATAAATGTAATGCTGAAGGAAAGGGACGCTGTGGTTATCGGGACGAGGTGGGGGGATCGTCAATGAGCTGTCGGGCCTGACGAATCAGAGCCTCAAGCTCCTCATTGATCTCCACGAGGCGTGGAGTCAAGGTCTGCCTGCGCGCTTCCAGAGCAGTGTGTACCTGCTTGTAGCGCGTAGCGATATCGATAGCAGCCATCGCTAGATATCCCTCTGCGGGGACCTCGGAGCGATTGGGGTACTTATATCGGTAGATACGCAGCGTAGTGGCAATCTCCTCACCTGCATCGCGGTAGAAGCGTTCCTCGGAGCGAGGGACGTAGAGCGAGAGGCGGGTGTGCTCGACAGCGAGTGTGATACGCTGCAGGGCCTCTGGGCTGGTATTGGTATCCATATATCGGTAGCGGGGCGGGGTGGCCCCAAGCTATTCGGTCTCTGACTATATCTCGGGCTCAGACGCTGCGGTGGCCTCGGGCTCACTGTGAGCTGGCTGATGCAGCGGTCGAGCTGACTGATGATCCCATCAAGGAGCTCCCGGGCATCCCTACGGCTGGCATCTCCCCATATCAGTGGAGACGAGTGCCGAGGCAGTGGCCAAGGTCGCTTCGTGTCGTCGCACTGACTTGAGTTCTTCCTGCATCGCACGAAGTGCTTCATCCCGTTGCTGAAGGAGCATCCTGAGCTGAGCGAGCGTCGCGTTCTGCTCTGCGACAATACCGACGAGACGTCGGATATTGACTTGTAATCGCTGGAGCTCTTGGTCTTCGGCTTGGGTCATAGCGTCGTTATTCCTTATGTATGCAAAGGTACGCTTTTTTAGCCTCTTCCCCGCCCCCGCTCTATATATAAGTAGAGTACCCCTCCCAAGAAGGCTACCCAACCACCGTCCCTCACACGACTCGATCCTCTCGATTTAACACTCAAAAAAGGGTGCAGTCAGACAGCCTCTTAGCAGGAGCAAAAACCAACCAGTACTGGTCACTCATCCGACCAGTACTACTTCGCGCGGTGACCAGTACTGCTTCCTATTGGTGACCAATACTGGTTCGATCGCTGACCAGTACTGGTCGCAATCACCCTCCTCCAATGGTAGTCGCAACGCCATCAGAGAGAAGCGAATATAAAGCAGCTTGCCCTCGGGCTCCACAGCGGGAGCTCGAGGGCAAGCCTTCTATATTTTCGCCCCGTGGGGCGAGCAGTCGGGGCACCGAAGTGCGCCCTACGCTGGATTAGTAACCCGTGTTCTGCTTGAGCTGCTCGGGGTTCGCCTGGATATCATCCGCAGGGATCGGATAGAGCGTGCGGTAGGCCTGCGAAGCAGCACCAGCCTTCACGCCAGCCTTCCAAGGCCATACGTAGTCAGCGGAGATGAACTTACCGAAGCGGATGAGGTCCGTACGGCGGTGACCCTCCCAGAAGAGCTCACGGCCACGCTCAGCGAGCATCTCGTCGAGCGAAGGCAGGGCGGAGTAGTTCCCCGTCGTAGCACCGTAGGCACGAGCGCGTACGAGATTGAGGTACTGCAGGCCCGTAGCCGTATTAGCCTTACCGCGGACAGCTGCCTCAGCATAGTTGAGGTAGAGCTCTGCCAGACGGAAGAGGGGGAAGTCAGCATCGCACTGGTCGCCATCGCTACCGTTGGTGCCGGTGCTGGTGACGTTGCGGAACTTATGGACGTAGACCCCTTCGTCGAAGTTCGTGACTGAGGAGATCTCTGCCGTGGCAGCCGCCGTCATGAGGCAGCGCTTGTCGGTCGCCTTATTCGCACCGAAGAGGTCAAGGAGACCCTTCGTAGCGCGGTTACCCTGCCAGCCACCATTGACGCCCATAGCGACACCCGTGACTGCCTTCGCCGTACCGCCCGTAGAGGAGTTGATGAGGAAGGTCATACCACCCCAGTTCTGCGACTTCTTACCATCATAGTTGACGGAGAGGATGACCTCAGGGTTGCTGAGGTTGTTGTCCGCCAGGAAGAGGTTTGCGTAGGTGGAGTGCAGGCTATACTTACCCGAGCTGATGACCTTCTCGGCGTAGGTAGCTGCATCGGCGTAGCGCTCCGTACCCGTGTAGACCTCGGCATTGAGGTAGAGGCGAGAGAGCAGTGCCCAGGCAGCAGCCTGGTCGGCACGACCGTAGTCACCTGCCTTAGGCGTCTTGAGGTCGCTCTCGATAGCCTTCAGCTCACTCTCGATATAGTTGAAGAGCTCGCTACGGCTGATCTGACGAGGATAGACCTTACCCGTAGGCGTGGACTCGTCGACGAAGGGAGGATTGCCAAAGAGGTCGATGAGCACCCAGTACTGGTAGGCGCGCAGGAAGCGAGCTTCGGCGCGGTAGGTGCGGACCGTAGCATCGGAGGCCTGCGACTCGGTGTTCTTGAGGAACTCTGAGGCGAGCTTGATCTGGTAGATCGAGCGGTAGTAGAGGCCGCGGATGATGGGGTTCGACGACGACCAGCTCATCGCATGGAGGTCGGGCACACCACCGTCACCCCAGGCGCAGATAGCCGTCTCAGTAGGCAGCTCCTGGAGGTTGAAGAGGCCACGAACGAAAGTCACTCGCCCCTTCGTCGATACCCTGCGATATCCCCACCGTTGCCGTCTTCATTTTTTTACCACCATTGCCCGAGAGGGCGAATGCGCCGTAGACCTTAGCGAACGCTTGGAAGGTCTTTGCTGGGGAGTTATAGATCGTCTGGGAAGTCTCCCCGTTGGTGGGGAAGCGGTCCAGATCCTTGGTGCAGGAGGAGAGGCCGAGAGCCGTGACAAGGCTAAGGGCCGTGAGGCCTCGGCGAAGAATCTTCTTATCTGTAGTCATGATCGGCTGTGAAGATTAGAGCGTGAGGGAGAGATTGAGCGAGTACGTACGTGGGATGGGATAGAGGCTGAAGTCGATAGCACGCTCAGGATCGAGACCCTTGTAGGAAGAGAGCGTGAAGACATTCTGCACAGTAGCCGAAGCACGGAGGTTAGCTCGGCCCAGGATACGACCGAAGTCATAGGCGAGCGTGAGGTTGTCCATCTTCAGGTACGAAGCTCTGTGGAGGTAGTAGTCCGAGATGAACTGCTTATCGCTATTCGTCTGGAAGTCTGAGACGTTGATCTCAGGCGTCGTGTTGCGGAAGTACTGACCCGAGTTGAGCACAGCGGAGTGCGTAGCCATATAGGCCGAGATGTTGTCGTAGATATAGTTCCCGAGACCCGAGCGGAGCGAGGTCGAGAGCGTCCAGCGGTCGAAGGCAAGGCTCGTAGAGAAGCCCATCGTGACCTTAGGCTCAGGGTTGTGCGTGCGGTACTTATCCAGCTCGTTGATGACGCCATCCTCGTGGCGGTCTACGAACTGACCTTCCAGAGGCTTGCCATTAGCATCGTACTTCTGCTCGTAGACGAAGAAGGTGCCAGGGGCATAGCCGACGGAGTGGATCTGTACGTTCGTACCCGTCAGACCCGTGACGCCCCCCGTGGGGACACCCTGATAGCCGGGGACTTCGACAGCGTTGAGCTTGGTGATGCGCGTGCTATTGGAGCTGATGTTGTAGCTCACATCCCACGTCAGGCGCTTGGTCTGGACGGGGGTAGCATTGATGCTGAACTCAAAGCCCTTGCTGGAGATGTTACCGACATTCGTGAGGATGCGGTTAGAGAAGTTCGCCCCAGCAGGCGTGGGGATCTCGTTCAGAAGGTCGCTGGTCTTCTTCTGGTAGAAGTCGAGCGTACCAGAGAGGCGACCCTTGATGAAGCTGTAGTCAAGACCTACGTTGTAGGTAGCCGTCTGCTCCCAGTGGATGTTCGCATCGTAGGCAGCTGGGCGGAGCATGTTGTAATACTGGTCGCCGAACTGATACGTCGCCGTATTCGTGCTGAGCGAGTAGAAGGGGAGGTAGGTGTAGTTCCCGATACCATCCTGCTGACCCGTGACACCATAGCCGAGACGGAGCTTGAGGTCATCGATCCAAGAGACATTCTTGAGGAAGTTCTCCTGATTCATACGCCAAGCCAGTGCCAGAGCGGGGGAAGATACCCCAGCGGTTCTCCTTGCTGAAGCGCGAAGAGCCGTCGGCACGCACCGTAGCAGTGAAGAGGTAGCGGTCCATGAGGCTGTAGTTCAGACGGCCGTAGAAGGACACCAGCGTATTCTGTGGGTAGTCGTACTCGTAGACAGGGAGTCGATACGAGCGTCTTGTCGTAGGTGTAGTCAGGCGTGTTGTGGACGAAGGTCTTCCAGTCCTGATAGGAGTACCCTGCCATGACGTCGACGCGGCTCTTCAGCGAGCGAAGCTCCTTGACGTAGTTAGCGTAGAAGTCGAAGAGGAGACTGCGCTTGCGCTGGTCGTAAGCATTGTTCGTACCGCTCTTATAGACGTCGGGCTGGCCTGCCTGCTTGAGGGTGTAGCGCTGCCATCCGAGGGAGGAGTTCTCGGGGATGACGACCGTACCCTTACCCGAAGCGTAGTCGTAGCCGAGGTTCACGTTGAGCTTCAGCTCGGGGAGGAAGTGGAGCTTGTAGTCGATCTTCAGATTGCTGATCGTACGGAAGACATCACTGATATCCTCCTTCTGATTGAGGAGCGCGACAGGGTTCTTAGGAGCAAGCTTCTGGAGGTCTGTCCCGTCTAGCTGTGTCCAGTAGCCACCGAAGGGCGCGTAAGCAGCGGCGTCATCACGGACAGGACGCGTGGGGTCGAACTGTACAGCAGCACCGATAGCATCCTTGTTAGCGAAGCGATTGTGCGTAGCGCTGAGCTTCACGCTCGCGTCGATAGAGAGGTGATTGTCGAAGAGACGGGGATTGAGGCTGATGTCACCGCTGAAGCGATTCATCTTGTCGGTCTTCAGTACCCCCTCCTGGTGGTAGAAGCCCGTAGACACGCGGTAGGGGAGCTTGCCAGCAGCACCGCTGACGCTGACGTTGTAGTCACCACCGTAGGCGAGCTGATAGATCTCGTCCTGCCAGTCGGTATTCGCCGAGCCGAGCTTAGAGGCCGTAGCGGGGGAGATACGCTGGATGAGCGAGCGGTACTCGTCAGCCGAGAGCACGCGCACACGGCGAGCAGCTTCGGAGAGGGAGTTCTGTACGGAGACAGCGATCTGGGTCTTCTGACCGACCTTACCACGCTTGGTGGTGATCATGATGACCCCGTTAGAGGCACGCGAACCGTAGATAGCGGTAGCAGAAGCGTCCTTGAGGACGTTCATCGAAGCGATGTCCTGAGGGTTGAGTGAGCTGAGGATGCTGGGTGCACCAGATACAGCAGTGTTCTCAATGGGCACACCGTCGATGACGATGAGCGGGTCGTTGCTGGCATTGAGCGAAGCACCACCGCGGATACGGATACGGCCACCAGCCCCAGGAGAGCCCTCGGGCGTGATCTGTACCCCTGCGATCTTACCGACGAGGAGGTCGCTAGCCGTGGAGATAGCACCCTTCTGGAAGTTCTTCGCATTGAGGGTGCTGACGGATCCGGTGAGGTCCTTCTTTTGCATCGAGCCGTAGCCGACGACGACGACTTCCTTGAGGTTCTCAGCACTCTCGGAGATGACGATCTTCAGTGGGAGCGTAGCACCGCTGAGGGCTACGGTCTTCGTGGCATAGCCGACGCTGGAGACGATGAGGTGCCCATTCTTGGGGGCACGGACGGAGAAGCTCCCATTAATATCGGTGATGACGCCCTGAGGGGTCTCCTTGACCTTGACGGAAGCCCCGATGACGGCTTCGCCCTTGTCATCTACTACCTGACCCTTGACCTGCACGTCCTGTGCAGAGGCTGTGAGGGAGAGGAAGAGTAGGGATAGACAGAGGTAGGTAAGGCGCAGAATCGCTTTCATATGAAGTGCTCTGTGTAAGTGAAAAAGGAGAGGCCCCCACCCACCCTCCACGGCTCTCTGTGAGTAGAGCTGTGGAGTGCGGTCGGAGACCTCGGTGTTTACTTCTTATTAGGAATGATGGAGATCGCGAAGCCACCACCAGGAGCAGAGGTGAGCGAGAGCTTGCTGCCCTTCTTCACCTGCACCTTGCGGATGGTGTACACTTCGGGATTGGTCTTGTAGTTTGCGCCCTTGCCATCGGCGTAGATCGTAGCGGTGTAGGTCTTACCCGCATCGAGGAAGTCGAGCGTGAAGGGTCGTCTTGTGGCCGTCATAGCCAGCGACATTACCCACGAACCACTTGTCTGAGTCCTTCGCCTTACGAGCGATGGTGATGTATTCACCTGGCTCCGCTTCGATGATCTTCGTGTCGTCCCAGTCGACAGCTACGTCCTTGATGAACTGGAAGGCATCCATGTGCTTCGCGTACACTTCGGGCAGGTCAGCTGCCATCTGCAGAGGGCTGTACATCGTGACGTAGCAAGCCAGCTGATTACAGATCGTCGTGTTGACGTGGGAGTTATTCTGAGGATTGTACTTGCTGATATCCATCTGGAAGATACCAGGCGTGTAGTCCATCGGACCACCGATGAGGCGGGTGAAGGGCAGTACGGTGAGGTGGTTAGGCTTGTTACCACCGAAGGCCTGATACTCCTGACCACGTGCCGACTCCTGCGCGATGAGGTTAGGATAGGTACGGCTGAGCCCCGTCATATGGACGGACTCGTGGGCATTGACGGAGATCTTATGCTTAGCAGCCTCCTTGACAGCGTGGAGGTAGTGGTTCACCATGCTCTGACCGTAGTGGTACTCACCGCGGGGGATGATGTTGCCTACATAGCCGCTCTTGACAGCGGAGTAGCCGTTGTCAGCCATGAACTTGTACGCCTTCTCCATGTGGCGCTCGTAGTTCGTGACCGAGCTGGAGGTCTCGTGGTGCATGATGATCTTCACGCCCTTGCTCTTAGCGTAGTCACGGAGCTCAGCGACGTTGAAGTCGGGGTAAGGGGTGACGAAGTCAAAGACACGGTCCTTACTGTTACCGAACCAGTCTTCCCAACCGATATTCCAGCCCTCGACCAGGACGGCATCAAAGCCGTGCTTAGCAGCGAAGTCGATGTACTCCTTGACGTGCTGGGTGTTGGCAGCGTGCTTGCCATTAGGGCGTACCTTCGAGTAGTCGGTCTCACCGATCTTCACATAGGGCAGGTCATCGGTGTACGCCCAAGAGCTCTTACCCGTGATCATCTCCCACCAGACACCTACATACTTAATAGGCTTGATCCAGTCGGTCGTCTCATAGGCACAAGGCTCGTTGAGATTGTACGTCAGCTTCGAGGCGAGGATATCGCGTGCATCACGGCTGACGATAGCCGTACGCCAAGGCGTGTTGAAGGGCGCTTCGATGTGCCCACGATTGCCCTGTGCGTCAGGCGTCAGCTCCACACGGAAGGTCATCGTCTTGTCATCCAGATCGAGGTTGATAGCTGGGAAGTCGATGAGCGCAGCTTCGTGGAGGTTGATATAGACACCCTTGTCGCTCTTGAGCATCAGCGGCGTCTGTACGCCCGTCTTAGAGAAGGCGGTCTGGGAGCAGTTCTCCGTGAAGGCCTTGTCAAAGAGCCCACGGATCTCAGAGAGACGGCTGTGCTGGTAGTCGTACTCCTCGGTGTCATAGTCACCGGGGATCCAGTGTGCCTTGTGGTCGCCCGTCATAGCGAACTCGGTGAGCTCGCGCTTGACGACGTAGAAGTTACGATCCTTGCCACCGGGGAACTCATAGCGGAAGCCGAGCCCATCATCGAAGAGACGGAAGCGGATAGCTATGGGATCGCCATTGCTCTTCTTCTTGAGCGTGACGAGCAGTTCGTTGTAGTTGTTGCGGATCGACTTGACCTCGCCCCAGACTGGCTTCCAGGTCTCATCGAAGGTCGACTCCTTCGTGTCCGTGACCTCAAGTCCCTTGTCGAAGGACTTCTTCGCATCGGTCATCTCCAGACCGAGATGACTGGGACGGATGATCTCCTGTCCATCAGCGAAGGAGAGGCGATACATAGGTGCCCCGTCCTGACTCAGAGAGAAGTGCAGCTGAAGGCCCTTATTGGGCGAGCTGATCGTCTGAGCCAAGGCGCTCCATCCAGAGGCTAGGACCAGCGCGAGGGCCGCAGCCCAATGCTTTGCTTGCTTCATGCGGTAGTTAATTAACGATATATATTACTTTGAGTGGTAATGCTTGTGAATCCCTTCACAGGACGCCAATTCGTAGCCCCCTCAGCCCCTCAGCATCTCTGCCAAAGGGAGTGCAAATATAGAAATATTCTCGAACTACGGAGAGTGGATTTTATTAAGATTTTAAGAAAGCAACTCGTTTCCCCAAGAAACTTATGAACCCCCACCCATTTCACTCCCCATCCTCTACCCATAGGCACCTCGGCGGAGGCGTCTTCACGACATCAAGAAAGGCAGTGTGCCCTTAGCAAGGGCGCTGATCCTTATACGCTCATCCCCATACCATATAGTATATACTCGTACAGCAGCCTCCGCAGAGCCTGTATTCAGGGGCTTTTGCGACCAGTACTGGTCACTCGTCCGACCAGTACTACTTCGCGCGGTGACCAGTACTGCTTACTATTGGTGACCAGTACTGGTTCGATCGCTGACCAGTACTGGTCGCAATCACCCTCCTCCAAGAGTATGTACAACTACCTATATACAAGACCGATACACATCCCCGATTTAGGCACATCACCCGCCCTCAAAAGAGGCTTAACGATGACCATCAAAACACCATACACATTTTAAGAATGAAGCCGTTTCAGATACAGAATAGTCAAATATCGCTATATTTGCCAAGCATCGATTTAGGAAGAGGAAATTCTCCTTCCCTGCCTACTTAGGCAGAGCTACTACAGGTGCATTCGGTCACGTCCTCGCGAAGAGGACTTATTTATATCATATCGTATGAGACAGTTCAAACACTCAGTGGCGCTACTTTTGCTACTCGCGGTCGCGCCCTCCCTCTTTGCTCAGAAGCAAAGAAGTCAAGAATTCAAGGACAAGTACACGCTCTCTGAGGCGGTCATCTTGAGCCGTCACAACATCCGCGCCCCACTCTCCACCAAGGGAAGCCTTCTCGAGAAGGTCACCACACACCCCTGGTTCGCATGGACCGCTGGCGCAAGCGAACTCACCTCTCGCGGTGGCGCACTGGAAAATCAATTCGGCCTCTACTTCCGTAAATGGGCCGTCGATGCAGGTCTCTTCAAGGAAAACGCAAACCCCACGAAAGACGAAGTAAACATCTACGCTAATAGCATGCAGCGCTGTATCGCCACAGCACGCTACTTCACCACCGCCTTCCTCCCCGTAGCAGACATCCAGGTCAACCACCGCTACGTCCCCAGCAAGATGGACCCCGTCTTCTTCCCCCGCCTGACGAAGATCAGCGAGTCCTTCAAGAAGGAAGCCCTCAAGCAGATCGCTGCTATGGGCGGTAAGCGCGGCATCCGCGGCATCAACGAGGACCTCAAGAAGGCCTACGAGATCACGGCCTCGACCCTCGACCTCAAGGACTCCCCCGCCTGCAAGGAAGGTAAGCTCTGCGCCTTCGACAACTACAACACCGAGATCCTCCTCGAGCGTGGCGAAGAGCCTCGCATGAAGGGCTCGCTCAAGGACGCCACCACCTGCTCCGACGCCTTCATCCTCCAGTACTATGAAGAGCCCGATGCCAAGAAGGCTGCCTTCGGCCACGACCTTACGCTCGAAGACTGGACGCAGATCGCACGTATCAAGGACGTCTACGGTGATGTGCTCTTCGCTGCCCCCATCGTCGCGGTCAACGTCGCCCACCCCCTCCTTACTTACATGTATGATGAGCTGAACGCCAAGGGCCGTAAGTTCTCCTTCCTCTGCGGTCACGACTCCAACATCGCTTCCGTCACGGCTGCCCTCGACGTAGAGCCCTACGAGCTCCCCAACTCCATCGAGAAGAAGACCCCTATCGGTAGCAAGGTCGTCATCGAGAAGTACGAAGGCAAGGACGGCAAGCTCTACTGCGACATCAACATCGTCTACCAGACGACCCAGCAGCTCCGTAATATCGAGCAGCTCAACCTGAAGAATCCCCCGATGGTCTACCCGCTCCAGCTCAAGGGCCTCAAGCGCAATGCTGATGGCCTCTACCTGCTGAGCGACGTCAACGGTCGCTTCCTCCAGGCCATCCGCGCCTACGACAAGATCGAGGACACTCTCTAAGCCCCTCCATTCACCCTAAGCAAGAAGTTACTAACACATGAATATCAAGCATAGTCTTCTCATCGCAGTCACTTCGCTCTCTGCCCTGACTGCGGCCAACGCACAGGAAAAAGTCGAGGTCAAGGTCACGGGTCGTGCCCTCTTCGACGCTGCGACCTACTCGCAGAATGATGCTGCCAAGACGCAGGATGGCACGATGAACGATGGTATCGGTATCCGCGATATGCGTATCGGATTCAAGGCATACTATGGCGACAACTGGTACTTCCGTGGAGATGCTTCCTTCACGAACAACAAGGTCTCCCTCAAGGACGTCTACCTGCAGTATAGCTTCAACAAGAATAACTTCATCCGCGCCGGTCACTACACCGTGCCCTTCGGCCTCTCCTCGTCCTACAGCTCTGCCAGCAAGGAGTACCTCGATGAGCCCGAGGCCAACGTCTACCAGCCAGGCCGTCGTATCGGTATCATGCATACCATCTCCAACGACCACATCTGGTGGCAGTATGGTGCCTTCGCTGACAACTCCGCTCTCACCACCAGCACCGACAAGGGCGCACAGGGCTACACCGTAGCGGGCCGTCTCGTCTGGCGCCCCGTGCTGACCGAGGGAGCTGGCTTCCACATCGGCTTCAGCGGTATGCACGTGAAGTCCGAGTCCGACCTCAAGGGCGGCTCGCACATCGCCTACTCGAAGAAGTACCTCACCGCTGTCGACAAGCGCAACGCTATGTCGCTCGACCTGACGGATGCCCGCTGGGAGAATAAGTTCACAGCCGAGTTCCAGGGGGGATCTTCCACAACGTCCAGGTCAGCAGCCAGTACTACTGGTCGCACGTGAATCGCGTCGGGGGCAATGCCTACGACACCAAGGGCTTCTACGTCTCTGCCCGTGGGATGATCATCAACCCCGTAGACTATAAGTACAACTACGTCACCTCGGGGGTCGACTCTCCTAACTCTGGCAACCTCGAGCTTATGCTCGGCTACGGCTTCCTCGACCTCATCGACAACAATGCGCTGACGAGCTTAAACATCGCAGGCATGGCTGGTGCAGGTAAGATGACCGACTACAGCGCCGGCCTCTCCTACTACTGGAATAAGTACGTCGCACTGCGTCTGAACTACCACCATATGCAGGTCAAGCAGTGGGGCCAGTCCGACACGAAGAAGGTCAACGCACTACAGCTCCGCGTGCAGTATATGTTCTAAGTACGTAGCTGACTACACCCAATACCGCAGCGGGGCGGGGCAACGACTCAGTTGCTCCGCCCCGCGTCTTTTTGCCCTCCTCATAGCTGGACTTCCTCTACCGCGCACACTGCCTCCACGACCTATATAGGTCGGCTCTCGGACCTATATAGAGACTGTTGCGGCAGAGTCCTGCCCCCTACTAATTATGCTAAGGCATCGCACGCCCAGCTACCCGATGTACCTCTCCGAAGTGATACGCTTTTCCCTTCGCCTTATCGCGAGTATTCCTCTTATCCTGCGGAGGGAAAAAGTGCTGTTCTTGCGAAGAAAAAAAGCACCTTTCCGTAGTGGCTTTTCCGCATCTATGCACGTAGTCTTAAAGACCAGGCACGTAAATCCAAATATCCACGTACGTAGATATTAGAGCCACGTACGTAGTCCAAACTTATCTGCCACTCGTCCACAACTTTTATCCCTACGCGGAGCAACAACCTAATAGAGGTCACCTCACAAAGCTATATAGCTTTCTTCGCCATCCTATATAGGTCGCCATCGTGACCTATATAGCTTCGTCGTCGGACCAATATAGGTCAGCCCGCCGACCAATATAGGTTCGCCCACCCTCCTCCCGAGGGGCGGTATCCTCTCCTCAAAAGCACGCCTTACGGAGAGGCTCAGTCCTCACGAATGAACTATCTTTGCATAGATATACTTATGCTTAAGCATAGTTTACTCACGAATAGATTTGATTTAGCTCTCAATGGGAAGTATCCTCGTCATAGTCATCGCTCTCGCCGTCCTCGGCGCCATCGCGGCTCTCGCAGCCACCATACAGTCGTACCTCAAGGCCCGACGCATCGCCCGTGGCGAGGTCATCGAGCCTGAGCCTCAGGAGCTACCCCACGGAGAGGGCTGCTGCGGCAACCACCTGACCTGCGAGGCCGATAGCCTGCTGGCTGCCGTCAGCCAGCGCATCGAGTACTTCGATGACGAGGAGCTGGACCGCTTCAAGGGTCGCAGTGCCAGCGCCTACAAGGAGAGCGAAGTCGAGGAGTTCCGCGACGTCCTCCTCACGCTCGATGCCGACGAAGTGCCCGCCTGGGTGCGTAGCCTCCAGCTGCGTGGCGTCGAGTTCCCCGAGACACTCCGCCCCGAGCTCTACCTCATCGTCGGGGAGAACCGCGACTACCACGCCATCGTAGGCCGTCACGAGCCCAGCCCCGCAGCCTAAGTCCCAGCGCACCGACCTCGACACCATGCCGAGTATCTTCGCCTATCAGTTCTTCCAAAACGCCCTTTCAGCGTCCCTCCTTACCGCCATCGTCTGCGGTATCGTGGGGGCATATATCGTCGTACGACGCATCGTCTTCGTCAGTGGCGGTATCACACACGCCTCCTTCGGTGGGATAGGACTCGGCATCTACCTCGGTATCAATCCCATCCTCTCTGCTGCGGGTGCAGCCATCCTCGCCGCCTTCTCTATCGGCAAGCTCAGCCGTACCGAGGGCATCCGCGAAGACTCCGCCATCGCCAGCATCTGGGCACTCGGCATGGCCCTCGGCGTGCTCTTCATGACCCTCACCCCAGGCTACGCCACCAGCCTCCCTGCCTATCTCTTCGGGAATATCCTGCTGGTCACGACGGGTGACCTCATCGCACTCGCCCTCCTTGCCGTCGTCTTGATAGCGCTCTTCAGCGTCGGCTACCGACAGATACTCTATACCGCCTTCGACCGCGACTTCGCCCGTGTACGCGGCATGAATGTCGGGCTGTGGGAGCGTGGGCTGCTCATCCTCGTCGCCGTGAGCCTCGTGCTGACGATCCGCTCGGTGGGTATCATGCTCCTCCTCTCCCTCCTGACCCTTCCCCAGACGACTATCGGGCTCTTCACGGCGGACTTCCGCAAGATCATCTGCGGCTCCATCGTCCTCTGCCTCATCGCCAACGTCGGCGGCCTGCTCCTAAGCTATTACCTCATCAGCGTCCCCTCGGGTGTGCTGATCATCCTCCTGCTCTTCCTCTTCCTTGCCCTCGGCAAATGTCTCAGCGCCATCACACGACGCAGGGCCCAGCACGCCCGAGGCTAAGCCCCCCGCGCACTCGGCTCCCTTCTCCTTCTCCTTGCGCTCCTCGGGGCATGCTCCCGACGCGTGAACACCGCGAGCTCCCGCACGTGGCAGGCCTTCGTCACGCGCTACAACGTCCTCTACAATGCTCGCGAGGCGTACCAGACCACCTACCAGACCGCACTCGATGGCACGACCGACGACTACACGCTCCGTCTGCCGATCGACCCCGTCCTCGCTCGCGCGACGATACCAGGCACCGCTCTCGCTTCTCCCGCACCATAGAGAAGGCCACCAAGGCCATCGAAGAGCATAGCATCACCAGCAAGCCCGCTCGCCCTGCCCACGGAGGACAAGCCCCTCATGTCGTACGTATGCAGGAGAAGACCGAGTACAATCCCGCCCTCGCCGAGGCGTGGCTCCTCATCGCCCGCAGTCAGCTCTATGGCGGCGACCTCCCCGCAGCACACACCACCCTCACCGACATCCTCCGACGCTACGCTACCGAGCCCGAGGTCGGTGACGTCGCCCGCCTCTACCTCTGCCGTCTCTACACCCTGCGTGGCGAGCTCTTTGATGCCGAGGAGGAGCTGCAGCACGCCACCCGTCGTGAGGGAGAAGTCCTCCGCCAAGCGCCCCTACTCTACCATACCGCAGCGGCCGAACTTGCACTTGCCCGTGGAGAAGACTCTACCGCCCTCACACACCTCACCGTCCTTGCTCACTCGGAGAAGAGCGCCCTACAGCGTGCCCGCCTCTCCTTCCTCATCGGGCAGATCCTCGAAGCTCAGGGCGCACGCGAGGCAGCAAAGGCGGCTTTTGCCCGTGCAGAGCGCACAAGCCCCCAGCCAGCCCTTGAGCTCGCTGCCCAGCTCCGCACCCTTGCCCTCACCACCGAGAGCGGGACGATCATCCATCGCCTACAGCGTCTGGCTCGTCTACGCCGCTACGCCCCCTATCGCTCCGCTATCTACCTCGCCCTCGCTGAGGCACTCCTTGCCTCCAACCAGCGCGAAGCTGCCCGCATCGCCCTCCATCAGAGTATCGACTCGGCACAGACCTTGCGTGGCTCGGCCACCGAAGCCTACACCCGCTTAGGCCTGCTGGAGCTCGAAGACCAGCACTATATAGAGGCCGCCGAAGCCCTCGAGAAGGCCGCCCCCTTCCTCCAGCGCCAGCACTCCCACTACGCTACGGTGGAGCGACTCCTACCCGGACTCCGCCTCCTTGCCCCCCACGCACGCACCGCCCAGCGCGCCGACAGCCTCCTTCGCCTTGCGACGCTCCCCACCGACCAGCTGGAGCGCCACATCGACAGCTCATCGCCCAGAGCGAAGCGGTAAGCGAGGCCCAGCGTAACTTCGTAGAGGCTCCCCTCTTCAATCCCTTCGGAGAGCCCACGACATCCACGCAAAGCGCCCCCGAAGGCTTCTACTTCGACGACCCACAGCAGATCGCTCTCGGTCGCATCTCCTTCCGTCAGCGCTGGGGAAGTCGTCCGCTCACCGATGACTGGAACCGCAGCCTGCGTGCGCTCAGCATAGCATCGACCGTCCCCAGCACACCCGAGGAAGCAAGCACCCCCGAAGCTACCTCCCCCGAGAGAACCCGAAGCCGTGAGGCCTATCTCCGTGCTCTCCCCCTCACTCCCAAGGCACGCGAGGTGCTGACAGACACCCTCGCCAGCACCCTCTTCCGTATGGCATCCATTCTCGATGATTCTCTAGGGCGTCTGGACGAGGCAAGCGCACTCTACACGCGCCTCCTCAAGGAGTTCCCCCACTTCGCCGAGCGGGAAGAAGTCACCTACCGCCAGATCCTCCTTGCCCGCCGACAGGGCCGTGATGCCGAGGCCGAAGCCTTGCGCAGGGAATACCTACGCCTCTTCCCCAACTCTTCCCGTGCGGAACTCCTCCGCTCACCCAAGCTGTAGCGTCCCCTCCCGCGCCTTCCTCGGCGAATAATCCCCTACCGTTTCCCTCCGCCTCTTCCCCGCCCCCTCACGGTGCGTGGCGGAAGGCCTGCGCCCTCCAAAAATCAACCAGTACTGGTCACTCGTCTGACCAGTACTACTTAGCGCGGTGACCAGTACTGCTTCCTATGGGTGACCAGTACTGGTTCGATCGCTGACCAGTACTGGTCGCAATCCCCTCCTCCACGCCTCCTCCCACCTCGCTCTACAACAAGCACTTACACACCCTCCATTTTTCGCCTCCCGACCGCCCTACCGTCCCCTCCTCCATCCCGCAAGCGAAGAAGCTTTAACTATAGGAATAGTAATAGAGTTTGGCTAACTTTGCTACAACACCTCTCTTACTAAGGACCGAATCGATTATGCCCGAATTCCTCTCCCTCCTTCCAGTATGGCAGCTGTGGCTCGTCGCCGCACTCATACTCTTCGCCCTTGAGGTCATCACGCCAGGCTTCATCTTAGCCTGCTTCGGTGTGGGGGCCCTTCTGGCTATTATCCCTGCGCTCTTCGGCGGAAGCTGGCTCATCCAAGCGATCTTCTTCGGCGTCGGTAGCCTCCTTGCCCTGTGGCTACTGAAGCCCCTCATGGCACGCTGGTTCGCTGCCCGAGACACCAAGACGGGTATGGATGCCCTCATCGGTCGCAAGGCCTTCGTGAGCGAAGCCATTAAGGTGGGTGATGGTGGTGGCCGCGTCGCTGTCGACGGCGATAGCTGGCGCGCTATCTCCTCCGTCGCCCACGACCTCCCTGCAGGGAGCGAAGTCCGTATCACTGGCTATACCAGCCTCGTCCTTCAGGTCGAGCCTATCCAATAATCACCTTCATACTCTCCTCTACCATGCCTATTGAGTTCATTATCCCCATCGTCATCGGTGTCCTGGCTATCGTCACCATCTACCAGGGACTGTGCATCGTCCAGCAGTCTCAGACGGTCATCATCGAGCGACTCGGCCGCTACTACCGCACGCTGTCCTCTGGGGTGAACATCATCATCCCCTTCATCGACCGTCCACGTCCCATGCGCTGGCGCTACACGCTGCCAGGAGCCAACGGGCAGACCCTCGTGCGCTTCACCGAGATCACGAATATCGACCTGCGTGAGACCGTCTATGACTTCCCCCGCCAGAGCGTCATCACGAAGGATAACGTCGTCACCGAGATCAACGCGATCCTCTACTTCCAGATCGTAGACCCCATGCGTGCGATGTACGAGATCCAGAACCTCCCCGACGCTATCGAGAAGCTCACCCAGACGAGCCTGCGTAACATCATCGGGGAAATGGACCTGGACGAGACGCTCACCAGCCGCGACACGATCAACAACAAGCTCCGCATTATCCTCGACGAGGCTACGAACAAGTGGGGGTGAAGGTCAACCGTGTCGAACTGCAGGATATCAATCCTCCCCGCGACATCCGTGACGCCATGGAGAAGCAGATGCGTGCCGAGCGCGACAAGCGTGCGCAGATCCTCAATGCCGAAGGGCAGAAGGAAGCCACGATCCGTGAGTCCGAAGGGCGTATGCAGCAGGCGATCAACCACGCAGAAGGGGAACGCCAAGCTCAGGTGCTCCACGCTAAGGCCGAGGCCGAAGCCAAGCTCCTCACCGCCGAAGCCGAAGCTCAGGCCATCCGCAAGATCGCTCAGGCTGTCGAAGGCTCAGGTGCCAACCCCGCCCAGTACCTCATCGCTGTCCGCTACCTCGAGACCCTCAAGGAGATGACCTCTGGGCAGAACAACAAGACCGTCTACCTCCCCTACGAAGCCTCCGGCGTACTCTCCTCGCTCGGCGGTATCAAGGAGCTCCTCAAGTAACTCTCTCAGACGTCCATCGGGGGATAATAGACCTCGAGGACACTACGTTATATCTATGCCCTGGGGTACGCCCCAGCGTGGAGCCACCCCCAGGGCATCCATTATTCATTCATTATCCCAAACTGCTTATGCAACAAGCCTACCCCCGTACTGACAAAGAAAAACTCAATCTTATTGCCCGTACAGTCTTCGAGCGCACACAGCCTCGGCACCAAGAGACGCTTCGTCAGCTGCGCCTCTTAGCTGCGCTCTTCTAAACCACCACCCTTCCCTCACCCCCCTTTCACTCCAGCCCCATGAGCAAGAAGCAGGCGATCATATCGCCTTCGCTCCTCTCGGCGAACTTCCTTCGCCTGGAGGAGGACGTGCGCCTCATCAACCAGAGCGAGGCCGACTGGCTCCACATCGACGTCATGGATGGCGTCTTCGTGCCCAATATTTCCTTCGGGTTCCCCATCCTTGAGGCCATCCGTCCCATCATCGAGAAGCCGCTGGATGTGCATCTGATGATCGTAGAGCCGATGAAGTTCGTCCGCGAGCTGGCAGCTCTGAAGGTCGACACGATGAACGTCCACTACGAAGTCAGCCCACACCTGCACCGCTCCATCGGTGCGATCAAGGACGCAGGGATGAAGGCCGCAGTGACCCTCAATCCTCACGTACCTGTAGAGCTCCTCGTCGACGTGCTTGCTGACCTCGATATGGTCCTCCTGATGAGTGTCAACCCCGGCTTCGGCGGTCAGAAGTTCATCCCTCAGACGATCGACAAGGTCCAGCGCCTGCGTCGTATGATCGATGAGCGCGGACTCTCTACCCTCATCGAAGTCGACGGCGGAGTGAACGCCTCGACGGGTGCCGCCCTCGTAGAGGCTGGCGCCGACGTCCTCGTGGCAGGGAGCTATGTCTTCTCGCATGAAGACCCCAAGGCCGCTATCCGTAGCCTCAAGGCACTCTCTCGTCCATAGGCTTCGTCTAAGCTACGAGCGGGGACTCGTCGCCTCGGTGGTCACGGCCGTGAGCCGTAGCTACACCACCCTCGCCCTCGGTATCCTCCTCCTCGGCTATCTCTCCACAGAGCTCCTCCCCCATAGAGCGCTGAGCCTCGGCTTGGCCCTCTGTGGCGGAGGAGCTTTCCTTTATGGGGCGCTCGTCTCCTTCGCCGAAGGCACACGCCTCAGCCACTATGTGGCGCAAGTAGGCCGTACCCGCGCGCTCCGTCTCGGGCTCACACTCCTACTGCTTCTCATAGCACGCCTCTACTACGCCCACAGCGTCGAGGCGATCACCGAGGTGAGGCTACCACTCCACACACCCCTGCGCGCCGTCCTCACCGAAGAGGAGGAAGTCCAGGACGCCACGCTCCGCCTGCGCATCCGCCTTTTAGGCGAAGACAATACCCCACCGCCCTACTCCAGCTCACTTGCACGCCGCCCGACAGCGTGTCTATTCGGGTGGGCGATACCCTTACCCTCAGCCTTGACAGGCTAAGCTATGTCCGTGAGCTACCCACCGAGCGTGAGGGCTATGCCCGCTACCTCACGAGCGAAGGCGTGACCGCCCTCGGTCGTGCCCATATCCTCGCCCACCAGCCGACACCCAGCAGTACGCTTCTCCTCCACGACCCCACACGCTATGCCCTGAGGCTCCGAGATGGACTTACTGCGCGCATCCGAGTGAGCGCACTCAGCCCCTATGCCCAGCATCTCCTCATCGCGATGGCACTCGGTGAGAAGCGTCACGATGCACTCGGCAGGGAAGTCAGTGTGAGATTCGTGCGGGGCGGTGTAGCGCATCTCTTAGCTGTGAGTGGCTTCCACTTAGCCGTCGTCATCGGGGCGCTGACCTTGCTTCTACGATACACACCCTACGTAAGGCGGAGAGACAGACTACGCTGCGCCCTACTCCTCGCTGCTGCATGGGCCTTCACCCTCCTCACGGGAGCGAGCATCCCCACCCTACGTGCCGCGGGTATGCTCACGATGTATCTTGGCTTCCGCCTCCTGCGTCGCCCCGTCTGTCTACTTGAGGTCTTCACCCTGCCCGCCCTCCTTCAGCTCCTCTATGCCCCGACGAGCCTCTTCAGTGCGAGCTTCCTCATGACCTATCTCGCACTCATCAGCATACGTCTCTTCTACCGTCCCATTGAGGGACTGCTTGGCGAGCTACGGCAGCCCCTCCTACGCTATCTGTGGGCGCTCCTTGCGATGACACTCGCCGTACAGCCCCTCCTCCTACCACTGAGCCTCTATCTCTTCGGAGAGAGTTCGCTGGCCTTCCTCTGGACGACGCTCCTTGTCGTACCGCTCTCGGCACTCCTCATCCCGACAAGTCTCCTCGTCTTCCTCCTTCTCCCTCTCATCGGTACGGCACCGAGCGGATTCCTTGCCCCGCTGGAATGGGGCACAGGGCTGATGCGGGAGGGTGTGGCACTTGCCGAAGGTATCCCAGCGCTCATGCTCCACTATCCGCTGGGGCTCGGTGCGCTCCTCCTCTATTATCTCCTCCTTGCCCTCGCGGTCTTCGGCTATCGTCTCTATCGGGAAGAGCTCCCCGCAGTGGCCTACTAATAAAGCATACGCCCCCGCAGACCGACGATGCGTCTGCGGGGGCGTATGGTATAGGAGATCAGGCGGAGCGCCTTAGTCCTCGTTGATCATGCTGAAGAGCTCTTCGGCAGCGGCACGAGGGACCGGTCTTTCGAGTGGCCTTCGACAGCCAGACCAGTGTGCATCTCCCCGACCTTGACGTTTTGCTCGAAAGAGCGAGGCGAAGAACTGGCGAATCAGCTCACCTGCCAGCTCCTGCTCCTGCACAGGGCCGAAGGGGTTCGCGAAGTACGAGGTGACCAGACCTTGCTCGGTCGTCGTCCCCTTGGCTCGACGTGCACCTGCTTCGAAGACCTTGATAGCGTCCTCCATATCGTCGAAGAGCGAGATCTTCTTCTCTACATCCTCGTAGTTATTCGCGTAGAGGAAGTAGTCGACGGGGAAGCCCTTCGAGATCAGCTCATACGTCGAGATGGGGATGGTTACGCGGGCATTGACCTTATCGGGGTTCGTGTAGATCCCGCGGTCCAGCTGGCTGAAGGCGTAGGTAGGATCGAGGTCGTCGGTGCGGACGAAGGCACCGATCTCCGTACCATAGGCACGCACCACACCATCATCACCGAGGCGGAGGTAACCCATGTCGTCGAAGATGACGCGCATGTGGCGGATGTACTTCTCGTTGAGCGTGCGGAAGGCTTCGAGGCTTTCGCTCTTCCCAGCGCCGCTGTCGCCCATGATGATGATATTCGCCTCACGGCCATTCTTCAGGATGATATTGACCATAGCCCCGTGGATGGGGAGGTTGCCACGGCTCATCTGCTTGAGGTTGTGCAGCGTGAGGAGCATCTTCTTCATGTAGCCGAAGTAGTCGATCTCATCGCAGTAGTTAGCGTAGCCGATGAGGATATCGTTCTTCTTGTCCTTGTAGTAGAAGGTGCGCTTCTCCTCGTGCCCATCGGGATAGCCGAAGATATAGATCATATCAGGCTTCTTCCCCACGTACTCATCTTCCTGCGCCAGCTCAAAGAGGTTTGCCAGCCCAAGGCCGTGGCACATGAAGTCCTTGTGGAAGTAGACGAAAGCCAAGAGGTCGCCGACCTTAGCGGGGTACAGGAACCACTCATCCTCGTTGAGGATCATGTTCGCTACGGGATTCAGCGTATGCTCGCGGAAGATGCCGTCGCGCGTATTCTTCTTCGTGTAGGTGACGTAGGGCGGGTTGATGACGATGGAGTTGATGAAGGGGATCGCAGAGAGGCCCTTATACTCCATGGGGTAATTCCAAGGGGTATCCATGAGGATGAGCCCAGCGTTGGCCCCAGCGGTCGTCTGGCGGTAGACCTTGCTTGCGAAGCCATTGACGACCTCCTTCGTGCGGCGGTAGATCGAGAGGATCAGCTCGTTGAAGAGCTCGTAAGCCTGAACGAAGCGGACGTTCTGCACACCATCTCCCTGACGCTGATTGTGGACGACGGCGATGCGCTCCATACGGCGCCAGTAGTGATAGAGGAGCTCGACGACCTCAAGGAAGAGGTCACGGTCCTTGAAGAAGGGGGCATACTTATTGTTGACCTCAAGGATCTCTTCGACGCTGCAGACGCTCAGTAGGCGGATGACCTCCATGAAGTCACGTATCAGCTCGTCCTCATCGCGGAAGCCCTGGATGAAGGCCTCATAGATGACGGGGTTGTCTCTGCGCAGGTGGGCGATGAAGGATTCGACGACCCGGCTATAGGCGTAGCTGGTAAGGATCTTACGGCGGTTATCGCAGTACTTCGAGGTAAAGTTGATGATCGCTCTACCACGGTTGAGGGTGAATTCCTGTAACATGTTCTCGATTGGTTTAGAGCGGAGCTACGGCGTGTAGGACCACTACAAATATAGATAAAGTTCCCTAATCAAGGTTTAATCGTAAGCTCTCTGCGAAGCAGGTCGCAGGGAGAGAGGAAGGGGTAAGAGAAGAGGAAGGGAAGCACCGCTACGAAGCCCGCAGATAGGGGCGCTGGCTGGTGCTGGATTGCACTCGCTTGTGTAGTGCAAACGTACACAGAAGGGTGAAGAAATACAAGCCTCTACCCCCGTCCAGAGCAAAATACCGAGCGGTAGGTATCTGCCCTCTTACCCGATCCCCTCTCTCTCACGGAATGATGCGATTGCCGTCTGATAACCCTCTGTCCGCGACATCTCGTCCCTATCCAGAACTGGGGGAGAAGCAGGGTCGTCATAGGAGCGGAATAGCGACCTATATTAGTCGGCATGCGGAGCTATATTGGGTTGTTGCTCCGCGTAGGGATAAAAGTTGTGGACGAGTGGCAGATAAGTTTGGGCTACATGCGTGGACGATAAATCTACGTACGTGAATATTTAGATTTACGTGCCTGGTCTTTAAGACTACGTGCATAGATGCGGAAAAGCCACTACGGGAAGGCGATTTTTCTTCACGAGAATGGCACTTTCCCTTCCGCTGGATAAGAGGAATACTCGCAATAAGGCGGAGGGCTTGCGTATCACCCCTTCGGGGGAAGGCATACCACAGCACCTGCCCTCCTCGAGCCTGTATAGAGATAGACACAAGCAGTCGAGGCGCTACCAAGTCGGATGACTCGGTAGCGCCTCGACGATAAGAGGGACTCTACGAAGAGAGCTTAGTCGTTGCCAGTTTCAAAGCCCTTGTTCCCCTGGTATCTCGTAGAGTAGGGACGAAGAGCCTGGAACGAGTTACTGCGCAAACGAGGAGCGATAATGTCAGACGCAACTCGCTGATTGATCGTCCAAATACCACCCTTGACGTCAGCAAAGCCATACGTACGGTTGCGAATCTTATCAGCCTCACCGCGACGGGCAAGGGGATTATTGATGTAGTTGTCCAGGGTTGTTGTAGAGGAGCTATTATCCATGAATTCAGCTTCCATAGCCCCATCACACCAATGGATCGAGAGGTGCGCTTCTGCTCGCGTCTTATCACGAAGATCACGATACGTCTTCTGCAGATCAGTCTTATCAATCTGACCATAGCCATAGGTACGTACATTGAGCGTAGCACGGTCTACACGGTCCAGAGCGACCTCAGGCTTGTGCCAGAAGGCATTACCATCCTCAGCATAGAGGAAGGGCTGTGAAGCACCACGCGTGACGTAGAGAGGAGTCGTCATGACATTCCCGACGAAGTACTTCCCGACATAGAGTGACTCCATAGTGAGTGCACTGGGATAAGTATTCCAGCCTCCGGAACCATCACCCGTAGTATAATCGCGGACAGCCTTAGCCATGACACGCATGATCGTCTGGTACTTACTACGAGGCTGGAGGCCGGCGCTATTGCGGGGCTCCATGTAGAGCTGACGATAGACGGTAGCGATGCCACCACCTGCGGTAAGCGTCTGGCTAGCGACACGATAGTCTGCATAGACGAACTTCTTTTTCTGGAAGGGTACCGACTCACTGTCAACATCCTTGTAGGGGAGGTCCGTCTTGATGACGTAGCCACGATAGCCCGTTGCGAAGCCTGCAAGGTCCTTATAGCGTGCACCACCCGTCTGGAACTCCAGAGGAGCCGTCAGACCAAAGAGGTAGAACCAGTCTTCGTCAGGCATGTACATCGTACCACGACCATCTGGAGAAGAGGAGCTGACCGTCACCCCATTGCGGACTTCATTAGCATCCTTGGCATTTACGAGGAGCTTGTTATCGTCCCCGATCCCCTGGTAGATAGAGGGATCAGAAGAGCCATACCCATCGAAGTCATAGAGCTTCCATTGGTTATCCTTATAGAGATAGCCCTTAGCGAAGTAACCGAGCATCTGAGGAGCCTGGTCGTAGAACTCACAGTTCAGCGTGTAAGCCTTACCACTCTCTGGCTTGAGGTTAGCGCCACCGATAGGAGCGATGTTGTAGTTAGGACGGCTTGGCGTGAGGCCACCAGCCTTGACATTCTGCGCATAGACATGCAGGACGGAGGTAGCAGGCGTCAGGACATCTGCCAGCAGATTGGCCCCATCCGAAGCCGTCAGCTTGTTCGAAGCAGAGGCAGCCTTACTCGTACCATCATAGAAGCCCCAGAAGAGGATAGCCTTATCGGAGCGGGCACCGCCAGCAGGGACAGAGAAGCGTGCAGAAGCGAAGTCCTTATAGAAGTACGTGAAGGCGGCACCACCATTAGATGAGCGAGCATTGGGATTCGTGTAGTTACGAGCGCCAGTAGAGAACGTACCATCCTCGATCTTATAGGTCGTCACAGCGCCATCGTTGTTAGGACCGAAGAACGAGTTCGACACAGCGGTAACCCCGTCGAAGGTGACACCCTTCTGCATGTTGTTGCGGAAGGTCAGGAGCAAGAGTGAGCCGAGGGGCTTGAGGCTGGCTGCAGCCTGGCTAACGGGCTCAAGGCCCTTCACGACGCCGCCCACCTCGTTCACACGGAAGGCTACAGGAGCCGACTTATAGAGCAGAGGCAGCTCGACAGGAGTAGACTGGAGAGCAGAGAGGCTCACTTCCTCCATGATTGAGGGAAGCTCAAAGCTCTTCGTAGAGGAGTTGTAAGAAACACCACCAGCATAAAGCGTGAGGGTGAACTGGTCTGCAGTCTTAGCCTTCTCGAGGATAGCATCTTCGATGGTGACATTGCCACCATAGGTGTACTTCTGCTTGGTAGCATCGTAGCTCAGCTTGATCTGCTGGATGTAAGTCTTGACAGTGCCGCCCTTCTTGATATAGATCTGGGCGACAGCATCGAGCTTAGGGTTCTTCGCGATGAAGGCAGCCTTCGAGCGCGCGTGAGGACCTTCTGAGCTACAGAAGAAGCAGAGAGGTCATCGTTCAGCTCCTTGTTGGCGCCATCCTTGACCGTGACAGGGGTCTTAGCGCCCGTGTAAGCACGAGCTTCCTGGTCAAGAGACTTGGGAGCATCGAAGGCATCGACCGATACCTCGAGGTTAAGGGGTACCGATACACGGGGACCCTCTTCGACCTGAATCTTGCTGTCAGCCTGAGGAGCTTCCTGGGCACAAGCGCCGAGCAGGAAGAGCCCGCAAAGGAGGACAGACATCTTGAGTAAATTACGCGTCATAGAATTCTTGTTAATGTTCCAGAGTAGAAATAATAGAGAGACTCTGAGAAGAGGAGCTTAGAGGGCTTCGCCTTCTTCAAAGTCATCGAAATCTGCATCACCAGAGAACTGGATACAGATATTCATAGGAGCAGCGCTGAGCGTGAAGCCTTCAGCGATAGGCGCTTCGTAGGGAAGCTTGAAATCGATTCTGTTCATACTATACATTAATACTGTTTGCGCGGAAGGGGAGAGAGCCCTAAAACTCTCTTGTGCTTGGGTAAATGGCAGCGCTTAAAAGGCAAGAGCGCGACACCAAAAGTGCCAATGAGGAAATACCCTCCCTTGTAATTGCGTTGCAAAGATAATCAAAGCGATACATAAGAACAATTATTCACACGACTATTAATAAAATTCTTTCAGAAGCCCTTTGTATACGCACCTTTCAGCACCTCCACACCACACATACATATTACAGATCAGCCATATACCTCCCAAGAAAAGCCCACCATCCTCAAGAGCGAAGTGTAAAAACACGAGGCGCTGCAGAGTCGGATGACTCTGCAGCGCCTCAATATCTGAAGGGCTCTGCGGTGAGAGCTAACTTATCGTGCCTTCGCTGCTCTTATTCCTCGAGGGAAAGAGGGCCCTTAGAGGGCTTCTCCTTCTTCGAAGTCTTCGAAATCTGCGTCACCAGAGAACTGGATGCAGATGTTCATGGGAACAGAGCTGAGCTTAAATTCCTCAGCAGCGGGTGCTTCATACTGAAGCTTTGAATCGATTCTATTCATAACTATAATTATATTCTTTCAATCAAAGAGTGGCTCCTTGAGCCTCCAAGTGTCCAGATAAATAGCACCATTTCAATCACAAAAGCGGTGCCTCGAGGACCATGGAGAGGATACATCTTGCAAATTAACCGGATGCAAAGATAATCAAAGTCGGGCATTTGAGCAATTATTTCTATCTGTAGAATGATAAAAAGATACACATTCTAACAATTAACTGGCCCCCTTCGCCCGGGTTATCCCGAGGCAAAGGGGGCCAGTCATCAATCAGGCGTACCTGTCGCACGCCTGGAAAAGGGGGCTACTAAAGGGGATCCCCTTCCTCAAAGTCTTCGAAGTCGGCGTCACCCGAGAACTGGATGCAGAGGTCCAATGGCGGAGAGCTCAGCTTAAAGCAGTCGACCGACGGGGCTTCGTAGTGAAGCTTGCTCGTGGGTGTATTCATATATCACAATGAGATTAGACAATAGGGAGGTGCGCTGGTGATGCCCATGCGAAGGTGAACGGCACGGCTTAGAGGCAATGGCGGAGTGCTCGAAGGGCACGAACTCCTCCCATGGTGAATATTCGCACAAATATAATGAAAACCAATATCATAGCACCACTCCTTGCACCTCCACTCTGTCCATCAGACCGCCCCCTTCTCAGACAGAGACGGACGCACCTTCCACACACAGCGCCCTCCTCTCCTCACACCCGCCAGGGGCACACCTTCGTGCGGGACGAAAAGTAACCAGTACTGGTCGCCAAGTGGAGCAGTACTGGTCACCTATATCAACCAGTACTGGTCGCAACGCTGACCACTACTGGTCACGACGCTAAGCAGTACTGGTTACTCGTGCCTCCCTGTAGGAGTTCGCTCCCCCACTCCCGAGCAAAGCCCTATAGATAGCTGTATCTCAGAGCTCTCTACCCTCACGATGGGAGCCAGCAAACCAGGGTAGGGAAATGCCTTGCACCCCGCCAAGCAAGCTCAAAGAGCAGGGGGCTTCCGTGGCGAGGCAAGACGAAAGACTTGGCTCTATCAAAAATAATTCATACCTTTGCCGAGCAAAAAGGACAGCTCCGTCCTCCTAAACCCCAAGCGGGCCTATAGCTCAGCTGGTTTAGAGCACCTGCCTTACAAGCAGGGGGTCATAGGTTCGAATCCTATTGGGCCCACACCGCTGGGGATCAGGAAGGAGCACATCTCAAAGCACAGCACTTAGGGCCTATAGCTCAGCTGGTTTAGAGCACCTGCCTTACAAGCAGGGGGTCATAGGTTCGAATCCTATTGGGCCCACCTAAGGAACATCCAATGATGTGAATCAATCTGCAAGAGCGGCGATCACCGAGAGGCGATCGTCGCTCACTTTTTATCCCCACGTGAGGGCACACTCCTGCACCATGCGCCTTCTCCCCACCCCATACAAAGAGCAAGCCCCAGACACTCATCGCGAGTACCTGGGGCTTATTACTTGCCTATCGCTGAAGCGCTGGAGCGATCAGCGACGACGCTGATTACTTGCGGCCGGTAGCCTTAGGAGCGGCAGCAGCTGCAGCCGTAGCCTTGATGCCGAGAGCATCCTTGACTGCCTGCGTCAGGTCGAGAGCGCTGCTACCCATAGCGAGGAGCACACCCGACTCGAAGATATAAGCGCAACCGTTGGCTTCACAAACCTTGTTGATAGCCGTGGTGACCTTCGTGCGGATAGGGGCCATGAGCTTTTCCTGCTCCTTCTGGATCTCTTCCTGCATCATCTGATAGCTATTCTGCGTGCGAGACTCCATCTCCTGGAGCTCCTGCTGACGGCGCTTCTTGATGACGTCGGTCATAGAGGCTTCTTCCTTCTGATAAGCTTCGAGCTTAACCTTCAGCTCATCCTGCATACGCTTGATCTCGGAGTCGTACTGCTTAGCGAGATCCTGGATCTTCGTGGTAGCAGCCTTGACATCGGGCAGGGACTTCCATGATGGCAGCGGTATTGACGACACCGATCTTCTGCTGAGCGTTAGCAGAGAATGCCAGAGGGAGCATCAGGAGGAGGGAAATGAGAAACTTCTTCATTGTCTTGGGTTATTTACGTTTAATTAGTTGATTTGACGATTACTAGCGGTCGAGCCCGAGGGTCGATACGACTGCTTCGCTGATATCCAGACCTGGGTCAGCGTATACGATCTTAGAAGAGGTACGGTCGATGATAAGCTGGAGACCACCACGACGAGCGAGCTCCTTCATAGCGGCCCATACACGGTCCTGGATGGGCTTCATGAGCGACTCGCGCTTCTTGAAGAGCTCACCTTCGGGACCGAAGTACTTACGCTTGAGCTCATAGGCCTGCTTCTCGAGAGCGACGATAGACTCTTCGCGCTGCTTCTTCTGCTGGGCAGAGAGCTGAGCAGCTTCGTTCTGATAAGACTGGTAGGCCTGCTCGGCTTTCTTCTCGTAGCTAGTGACCTCAGCCTGCCACTTCTTCGACAGGTCTTCGATCTGGCGGTTCATCACCGCATACGAGGGGTCTTTCTTGAGGATGTACTCCATATCGACGAGTGCGATCTTCTGAGCCTGGACAGCTCCAAGAGGAAGGAGGAGCAGAGCCAGGAGGAAAAGAATCTTCTTCATACTGCAATCTTAGGATTTAGTGTGAGACATCACCTCGGCGCGTAGGCTCTACGCACCGAGGCCTTGACTTATGTCACTACAGGTCACGCCCGAGGACAAAGTGGATGTTGCTACCGCCACGCTCGTTGTAGCCGTTGGGTCGGTCGAAGCCATAGCCCCAGTCAAGCCCGAGGAGCCCGATCATAGGCATCATGACGCGCACACCGACACCAGCCGAGCGCTTGAGGTCAAAGGGATTGTAGCGGCTGATATCCGACCAAGCATTCCCTGCCTCAGCAAAGCCGAGGACCCAAACGGTAGTCGACTGCTCGAAGATCAGCGGATAGCGAAGCTCGAGCGAAGCCTTCATATACGAGTAGGCGTAGTCGTAGTTAGCCCCAGCGATGGAGCCGTTCTTATACCCGCGCAGCCCGATGGTCTCGTTCATATAGTTGCCCATAGAGCCAGACATCATATCACCACCCATGTAGTAGGTACCGAAGGGCGAGCGCTTGTACTTGTTGTAGCTATTGATGATACCGCCCTCGATGCGCGCCATCAAGACGGGAGTACGCTTGACAGTCGTGGGGTTCATGAGTGGCAGGAAGACCTTACCGGAGTACTTCCACTTGTGATACTCCAGGAAGCGGTATCTATCCGAGAGGGGAAGAGACGGATCGGAGTAGTCCTTCTTATCGAAGAGCGAGTAGGGAGGCGTGAAGCTGACCGAGAAGGAGAAGTCCGAGCCACGACGCGTGTAGACGGGGTTGTCCACGGAGTTGCGGTCGATACGGAGCTCCAGATTGAGGTCATTAGCCGAGCCCTGGTGGTAGTTCTGGAAGGTGTTGTACGTCCAGTTATTGAGTCGGTAGTGGGTGAAGTTCAGCGACGCTGTGAGCTGGAACCAGTTGTCGGGCCAGTTCAGACGACGACCATTTGCGATGGTCAGACCGAGGATGCTGAGCGACTTATCCGAGTCGTAGGAGTCTTCGTAGAGCGAGCTCTGAGCCTGACGCGTCTGATCATAGTAGTTGCCATAGCCACCGTAGCCGTAGCCACTATAATAGGGGTTGTAGTAGCCTGAGCCGTAGTAGTTGCGAGCCTGACCCGAATAGTAGCGCTGGTCGATAGCCGTCATACGCGAGTAGAAGGCACTTACCGAGAGGAGGTTCGGGCGCTTACCACCAAACCAAGGGTCACTGAAGGAGACGCTGATCTGATTGTAGTAGCGGGCATTCGTCTGACCATTGATCGAGAGCTTCTGACCGTCCCCCTGAGGGATGATCCCCTTGTACATGCTTGGGCGGAAGAGGTTCTGGATCGAGAAGTTCGTGAAGGTAAAGCCGATCGACCCGATGATACCCGTCTGGCTCCAACCGATAGAGAGGTTCAGCTGGTCATTGCTCTTAGGCGTGAGGTCGTACTCGATGTCTACCGTACCGCTCTGAGGATTGGGCACGGGCTTGGGCACGGACTTCTCCGCGTCGAAGTGACCGAGCTGGTTGAGGATACGGAAGGAGTTCATAAGGTCCTCCTTACTGAAGAGCACACCGGGCTTCGTGTAGAGCTCGCGGCGCACGACATCTTCATAGACGATATCATTACCGCGGATCTTCACCTTATCGATAGTCGCCTGAGGCCCTTCGGTGACACGCACTTCGAGGGAGACGGAGTCGCCCACGATGTTCGTCTCCACGGGATCGACACCAGCGAAGATATAGCCATTATTATAGTAGAGGTTGCTGACAGCATCCTCATCTACGGAGAGACGGTTCTCGAGACGCTTCTGGTCGTAGACGTCCCCTGGACGGATAGCCAGGAGCTGCGAGAGCAGCTCGGAGGGGTACTTCGTGTTCCCGACGAAGCGGATATCCTTGATATAGTACTTCTGCCCTTCGTTGACCTTGAGTAGATATCTACCTTGCGGGTACCAGGGACGGGTACGATGCTATCGCTCACCAGCTCGGCGTCACGATAGCCCGCAGCTTGGTAGCGCTTGATGAGGTTCTGCAAGTCCTCCTTGTAGTCTGCGTCGACGAACTTCTTTTGCTTGAAGATCTTCAGCAGCGAAGACAGACCACGGCCACGCGAGAGCGCGAAGCCTTCGTTCGTCTTCCCCATCGCCATACGCAGCTGGTAGTCCGTGAGGGAGCTATTTCCCTCGAAGTAGATGTTACGCACCTTGGTCTTACCACTGCGGTCGATGTCGAGGGTGAGGTTCACATAGCCAGGCTGGCCAGGAGCCTCAGTTTCCTTGATCGTCATCTTCATCTCGCGGAAGCCCTTCTCATCGTAGTACTTCTTGACGAGCTGGCGGGCACGGTCGAGGGTATTGGGAGAGATGAGTGCACCCTTCTTCAGGCCCGTGCGCTTCTCGAGCTCCTCACGATCCCCCTTAGAGACACCCGTGAAGGTAGCCTCGGGAGAGACGTGGACGCTCAGTAAGGGCGATCTCCAGGAAGACCTTGTCCCCCTCATACTTATTGATGAGGACGCGGACATTGGAGAAGTAACCCGACTGGAGGAAGCGGTTCACCGCAGAGGTCAGTGCGGCCCCTGGGATCTGGATCTCGTCCCCCACGTTGAGGCCGGAGAGGCTACTCAAGACAAAGTCATCATAGCTCGTCGAGCCCGTGATCTTGACCTCAGCGATGGTCTTCGTCACGGGGCGCTCGTAGCTGATGGAGGGCGCGATGACGATCGACGAAGTGGTCTTCGTCGTGTCAGCGGCCAGCTGAGGGGCGGTATGGGGTGCGGCTTCCCACTGCACCTGCCGACAGGAGTGCGGCAAGGAGTAGGAGTGCGGGGATTCTCTGCATAGGATCTTATTATCGTCGTGCTGGAGTGGCCTTAGCGAAGGCTAATCCTCCAGTTGTATTTGTTCGCTTGTCTTGCCAAAGCGGCGCTCACGTGCCGTGTAAGCCTCGAGGGCTTCACGCAGGGCCTCACGGCCGAAGTCGGGCCAGTAGACCGAGGAGAAGAAGAGCTCAGCATAGGCAGCCTGCCAGAGCAGGTAGTTGCTGATACGCTCCTCGCCCCCCGTACGGATCAGGAGGTCGGGATCGGGGAAAGCAGCCGTGTCGAGGTGAGCGGAGATGGTCTCCTCGGTAAGGCTATCCGCTGAGAGGCGACCTTCGGCGACCTCACGGGCTATCTGGGTGGTGGCACGCAGGATCTCGTCGCGTGAGGAATAGCTGAGGGCCACGATGAGCGTGATACGCTCACAGGCAGCCGTCGCCTGGATACTCTCACGGAGGGCCTGCTGAGCGGCCTCGGGTAGACGACTGAGATTGCCAATGGCCTCTAGACGGACGCCCTCCTCAATGAGGCTGGGGGTCTCGGAGTGGATAGCCGAGACGAGCAGGCTCATCAGGGCATCGACCTCCTCCTGAGGGCGGGACCAGTTCTCCGTGCTGAAGGCATAGACCGTCAGATAGCGGATACCGAACTCTGCCGCAGCGCGCAGGGTCGCTCTTAGAGCGTCCTGGCCACGGATGTGCCCGTCGGTACGGGGCAGTCCACGCTGCTTGGCCCAGCGGCCGTTCCCATCCATGATGATAGCCACGTGCTCTGGGATACGGAGCTCCGTGGTGGGCGCGGATGACTGGGGGGACATTGTCGTTGACACGTTGTTCTTATCGTCTTACTAGGACAGAGGGTATACCCCTAACCTGATACAAATATAGCTATATCTTTTAGTCACAGCCGTACTGCCACTGTGGTGAGAGGCTGCGGGGTCCAGCTGAAGCCTCGTAGTGGTAGCTATTACAGCCCCTTGAGACGGGCACCAGCGGAAGAAACCGCCTTGTCACGAAGCCCCCCCTTAGGGCATCCCATAGGCACCCAGCGATATGAGGTGTCTAAGCTCTAACGCTATCCCCTACACTTATGGTGCACAGCAGGGTATGCCGTGAGGCCACCAAGAGGAGGAGTAAGCTGAGTGGGACTATTCGGTGACGGTCTTCAGACCACCGAACTTCCCGACGAAGAGCTTTGCAGGCTCTCCAGCGGTCTTAGCCCCACGCAGGAGGTAGACCGTCTCGCCATCCGACGAAGGGAAGGCGACGAGGGGATAACCAGCGAAGTCCGTGCGGGTCAGCCCCGAGAAGGCTACCGTACGAGCCTCCTGCCACGTAGCACCGCGGTCATCCGAGATGTAGAGCTCCAGCGTCGATGCCGTCGAGACGAAGCGATAGATGCGCTTCTGCGACTCGACATAGGCCTGACTCTGTGAAACTGCGCTGATGCCAGCCTGGGTCTTACCGCCGACGATGAGCCAAGCGGTACCGTTGGTCGTCGCCCAAAGGTTCGGGCTTGCCTTGCCGTCAGCCGTACGGCCACCCGACACATAGAGGGCAGCGCCGTCATAGCTGCTACCAGTGAGCTCATAGCTCAGCGTACCGCCAGCCGTGGGGAAGGACGAGCTGGGCGTCTCTCCGATCGTGGAGATCGTACCAGCAGATATGTTGTAGCCAAGGAAGGTCGTCGCACCTGCCGCAGTCTTCCCTACGAGAGCGAGGGTGGGCTTACCATCGACAGAGAGCCCGCCGAGGAGCGTCTGAGGCGTAGCCGTCGTGGGGAACGTCTTCGCTGTGAACGCCGTACCGAGTGCCGAAGCCTCATAGAGGCGTGAGCCGCTCGTCGTAGCGTAGAGCTTGCCACCATAGGAGAGGAGCGAGCTGAGACGCTCACCCGAGCCGAGGCCTGTGAGGCTGGAGGTCGTCCAAGCCCCCGTAGGAGTAGTGAAGCTGCTCACCGCATTCGTCCCGTCAGCCTTGACGTAGTAGAGCGCACCGCCATTGCCCGAGAGCTCGACCTGTGAGAAGGTGGAGCTGAAGGCGGGAAGTCCCGTCACGGAGGCCTCTGACCAAGCGAAAGCATGGGGATCCTGCTGATAGCGCTTGAAGGTCACCTTATAGGTATAGGTGTTCGTCGAGGTGCCACTACCAGCCGTCGTGATACGCAGCTGTATACCCTTCAGGAGGTCGCTGCTCTTGAAGGTCTGCGTAGCATCCTTCCACGCTACCGTCGTACCATCAGCGAGGATGACCTCTACGGTCGCATTGGTGGCAGCCTTCGCCAGGCGCAGGTGCACATTGTAGTCGGCACTGCTATAGGGGAGCGCCTGAGTATTGTAGATCGCCCCAGTAGCCGTATTGCGGATGACGAAGGGGATAGCAGACACAGCCTCCTTCAGCGTAGCCTCATCGGTCGAGAGGGCGAAGGCCGTGATCTGGTTGTCGTAGATCTGGAAGTCCTCCAGCTCTACCTGCTTGCTCTTACAGCTTGTCGCGCCGAGCGTGAGTGCCAGAAGGCCCAGAGCTGCGGGGACAAGGGTAGTGATACGTCTCATTGCTTCTATATATATGGAGCGAAAGATACTTGCTCGGATCATCAGAGCTATGCGGAGCGCCTTACTCTAAAGCCTACTCCGCACTATAACTCTAAGTCGCAAAGGTATAAAGAATAACGCAAGTCTCGTGCGCGCAGGTATCCAGCGCACGGACTTGCGTCTAAGCCACGCCCCCTGCAGGGGCTACAAGCCTTTGCGAAGCACATACTACGCGCTCCGATGATGGGGATTCAGTAGCTGATCTTATCAGCGGAGCAAGGCACAAAGTAGTACCCTACTCCTTTTTCTCTGTCGGTGTCTTGAAATCGGTGCCTGTAAGATATCGCCCACCGTCTTTGCGCGTGCGGTAGGTAATCCACGGCAAATCCAGGCCCAACCTCTTCAAGCGACGACTCTGCTCCAAGGCCTCCTCCCCTGCAGACGCAGGCACATTCTCCGCACAAGGGATATAGTCGCGGTGATTCAAGAGCACGGGATGAAGGGCATCTGGGTTGATGGCATCACGAATAGCACTGTAGTAAGTATCCCAGACATTCGAATCAGTGTAACGTGTGTGGAACACAGGATAGACCCGAATGCCCTCGCTCGTCACCCGCACGATATAGACCTGCTTAGGAAGACACCTAAGGTCATAGGCGTAGTCATGCATCAGCTTATCGAGGTGACTCATTGAGGTAAACTTCACTTTCACGAAGCCACTCTTGCGGACGCTCTACGGGCTCCTCCTTCACGTAGAAGGCAAGGAGACGTGGCTCATCAGACGAACGAAGCGAGGCATAGTAGTAGCGGAAAGCAGGATAGGCTGCAGAGTCCTGTACCCCACGCCAAGCGGGAGCAAGGAACTCCCACCCAGCGTTAATCATTCTCTTCGTACGACGCTTGCCAGCCTGCTCACGGAGCTCCCCCAGAGACATGCGGCGCCACTGCTGGCTCTGCTGGTAGTGGTCGAGGAGATAGATCGTATCGGAGAGGGATGTAATGCCCTTACGCCTACGATTTGCAGCGAATTTTGCATCGGAGGGAGGAGATGGGACGTACGCAGGATCGCACTTATCCTCCGTATGATATCCCCCATCTTCGTAGCATATATAGTAGGTAAGCCAGGGCACAGTAAGATGATGAGCCTTCAAACGACGGCTCTCGCCAAAAGCCTCTTCACACGCTGCCACTGATGGCCCATTCTCCGCACCTGGGGCAATAAATTCCCAAGAGACGTTAACGGGGCGCAACGCTTCGGGGTTGATCCGAGTAGATAGATACACGCGGAAACACCCCTCAGGCGATTCAAAGGGACTTTCTACTATGAGTCTCGTGTGGAAGACCGAATACAGCCGAACAGAGTCACCCATGACCCGCACAATGTAGATTTGCTTAGGCAGACGACTGAGATCTCCCGCCTTGTAGTTCACCAGCTTATCGAGGCGATTCATCGGGGTAAACTTCACCCCACGCAGCCATTCTTGCGAACGCTCCACAGGCTCCTCCTTCACATAGAAGGCAAGAAGGCGGGACTTGTTGGCAGGCGACCGTAGTTCATCAGCCATCGAAGCATAGTAGTAGCGGAAGGCGGGATAGCTCGCTGAGTCCTGCACCCCGCGCCAAGCTGGAGCGAGGAACTCCCACCCAGCGTTAATCATCTCCTTATAATTACGCTTAGCCTTAGCTCGGCTGATCTTATCAGGATCGCGCATCCAGTGTCGGCTCTCTTGATAGTGATCCAGCAGATAGACCGTATCGGGGAGAGCGGGAAGAGCAGCAGCCGGGCGCTTACGCTGCGCCGCGAGAGGTAGCACGGTAAGGAGTATAAGGAGGCAAAGTAGCAGCAAGCGATGCCGACGAGGAGTATGACAGGTCATCATACGTAGCTGTGTTTTAGGAGTTCGTGTAGTCCTTGTTGCGTGGTGTAAGCCTTGCAGTTGGATAGGCAACGACTTCATCTCCAAAGGTAGTGATTTTCTCCACCAAACAATACGGTCAGCCAAGCCATTCAAGGCAATAGTATCCAGCCGCTTTACCCTCATTCATCCGGAGGCATACAAAGCATATTTATCGAGCGAGCGGAGTGGAGCAATAGTCGGACGTGCAGAGACCAATAGTTGTTTGGAAATCGACTTCTTGAGCCTCCTCGACGAACCTATATAGGTCGCTTTTCCAACCAGTACTGGTCAGCGAAGTGACCAATACTGGTCGCCGTGCGGAGCAGTACTGGTAGCATATAGTTACCAGTACTGGTCACTTCACCGACCAGTACTGGTTAAATTTCGAAGGGGGTAGAGGATAGGTGCAAAGGCACTAAGAATAAAGACACAAAGAGGGCCCGTAGACCTAAACATCTACGGGCCCTCTCATGTAATAGGAGCCTATCGGGAAGCAGTCAAGTGGCCGACTGCGATCGTATCACCAGCCCCAGCGAAGGAGCGTGCGACGGTAGAGTGCCAGAGCAATGCGGCGAAGCGTATCGTTCTCGGGCCAGAGGTACTCATAGCGCCACCAGAGCTTGTCCCCGACTTCAATGACCCGCTTGCCACGGTGGACAGCCGTCACTTCGGCCAAGATCTCCTCACGGGTACACTGCTCACGCTGGTAGGGATTGCCATCGCCACGCAGGGTAAAGACGCCTCCGTCGATACGCACGATGCGGTGCACCAGATAGCCACGGGCGATGCGCGCCAGGACGACGCGCCCCACCTGATAGGAGTCTTCGGTGAGAGGTGAGAGGACGATCTGATCCTGTCCCCCACGGATGAAGGGGCGCATACTCGAGCCACGAGGTCGGAGGCGGGGGCGCTTGCCCTCAGCGACGCGACTAAGGATCTCAGCAAAGAACACCTCGTTGTGTATCTGAAGCTCGCGGCGCGTGGGCATAGCCTGGTGAGGACGACCCATCTTATGAGGCAGATTGGGCGAGGAGAGCTTCGGTCAGACGTACAGCCTCTTCGTCAGGACGGCAGTCGAGGCGGTACACGGGCACACGCTCCAGCACGTCGGCTACGGTATCGAAGGTAGCCAGATGGCGAACCTTATCCGAGTGGAGGAAGGCCGAGGAGGAGTAGATCGAGTCAAAGCTATCACGGCCGCGGAGCTTCGTGAGCTTGTTCTCAGAGCTCTGATAGAGATGGACGAAGGCGACGACATGTGCCGAAGCATTGCGGTAGCAAGGTGTGCTACCACTCCATGGGCAGCCGTAGACGCGCACTTCGCCGTCCTCCATGAGGCGCACGATGGGCTCGTCGTCATTGAGGAGACGTGCACCGGGGACGAACTGACGCCACAGACGGCTATGTGTACTCTTACCCGTACCGCTGACCCCGAGGAAGATCAGGGCACGACCATTCAGCTCGGTGACCGAAGCGTGGATCTTGAGCATGTGCTTAGGTGCGATAGCCACACCGTAGGCGATCATGATCAGGCGGTTGATGAAGAAGAATGCCGAGGGGTCATCGAGCAAAACATCTGAGCGCACGTCCTTCCATTCTCGGTCGACCTCGATAGCGTGGACACCTTGGCGCGTAGCGATCTCAAGACGGCGCTGGCCATCGACGAGCTTGTAGACGCGAGCACGTACACCTTCGGAGAGCTTGTCTTCGAGGAGGGTCTTGGGCTGGTCCGACGAGAGGCTTTCGCCCCCACGGAAGGTAAAGAGTGGTTCACAACCATCGGGAAGCTCGGATACCAAGAAGGGCTCGTAGTTGGGGAGCAGTTCGCGGGTAGCCTCGGCCGACGGGGTATAGAGCAGGATATACTCTTCAGCGATGCGATAGATGAGTTGTTCGTCCATAGTGATGTAGAATTTATTAGCTATGAGCAGGAGTATAGCGCTTCATAGCGAGGAAGAGTCGAGGAGCAGTAAGGAAGAGCGTACGTCTGAAGCGCTCTCCAAAGGGTGCCGCAGGGTAACGAAGGCCCCGAAGGCGGCGGGTGTAGGGGCGAAGGGCTGCGAGAAGCCCAGGCGCCTCCTTCTCGTGGCGCATAGCCCACAGAGAGAAGATCAGGAGCCGGCGGTAGAGCGTCTCATGTAGCAGCGGCAGGGCCTCAGGCGAGATCGCCCCGATGGGTGTCTCGAGGTCCAGGAGATTCTCGAAGAGGTAGACAAGGCGCTTGTCATAGACCTCGGTGATACTCCCCGCACGGGCTACGCGGTAGCAGTAGCCGAGCCATGAGAGGTAGCGGTAGCGTGTAGCACGCGTGAGTGCCTCGAAGATAAAGGGAGTATCTTCGTAGGGGCGCCCCACAGGGAAGCGCAGTGTCCCCATCGTAGCGGTGCGGAAGATCTTCCCCCAAGCCATCCCCGTGACACCAGAGAGGGCAGCGAGGCTTTGGAGGGCTTCCTGTGAAGAGAGTTCCCTCCCAGCAGCCAGCACCAGGCGCTCAGCACCCGTGCGGCAGTTGATCTCGGTATAGCCGAGCTCGAGGATATCAATGAGCGGGTTCGCAGCCAAGACATTCATCGGCTGCTCCAGGGCATCCTCGGGCAACCAGTCGTCAGAGTCCACGCAGACGAAGAAGTCCCCACGCATCACGTCCATAGCAGCGTTGCGCGCCGCGGAGAGCCCAGCATTCGCCTGATGGATGAGACGGATACGAGCATCGCGCTCGGCATAGGTATCACAGATCGCCCCACTACCATCGGTAGAGCCGTCATCGACGACGATCACCTCCAGTGCCGCGTAGGACTGGCTGAGGATCGAGTCGAGGCACTGCTCGAGGTAGGGCGCTACGTTGTAGACGGGGACTATGACCGAGAGAAGCGGCGTGGGTAGACTCATTGAATAAGATAGGGTGAAGGGGCGCCCTAAGGCTTGCCCTTCGGCTACTCAATACAGAGTAGCAAGGAGTGATGGGAGAGCCCACCCGCGTCCTCTGGGGTTGGGGTGGGCTCTTATGGAGATTAGCGGAGGCCTAAGCGGCGCAGAAGACCCTTTTTTTCTTCTTCTTGTTGCCGTAGCCGTAGCCATAACCGTAGCCGTAACCATAGCCGTAGCCATAGCCGTAGCCGTGACCACTCTCAGTAGCACCGTTGAGGACGATCGACATATTCGTCAGGATGTTCTCATCATAGAGGTGCTGCAGCTCAGGCAGAGCACGGCGGTCGAGACGGCCAGCACGCAGGACGAAGATCGTCAGGTCTGCGATACGGTTTGCGATAGCTGCGTCAGCTACGCTACCGAAGGGCACGTTGTCGAAGAGCACGAAGTCAAACTGCTCAGCGAGCTTCGCAGCCAGCTCATCAAGACGCTCTCCGAGGAGAAGCTCAGCAGGGATTGGGAGGTACCGCACCCGAGACGATGACCTGCAACTTCGGTGCATTGGGATCCTTGCGGAGGATCTGCTCAAGAGTTACATCGGGATTAGCGAGGTACTCGGTAGCCCCCAGGCCAGCAAGACCGATACGACGTGAGAGCGTACCCTTACGGAGGTCAAGGTCGACGAGGACGACGCTGTGGCCTGCGAAGGTGAGTGTCTGAGCGAGGTTATACGAGACGTATGACTTACCAGCCGACTCCCCGAAGGAGGTGAAGATGACCTTCTTTGTTTTCTTCCCTCCGGTACCGATCATGAAGCGCATGTTCTCACGCAGGACGCGGAAGGCTTCGGAGGTCTCGTCGCCACCCTGCTCGCGTACCCCACGAGGCTGGGACTTCTTGCCACCACGCTTCTCTTCTCTGGGGATATCTCCAAGGAAAGGAATCGAGACGCGGTCCATGACGTCCTTACGCGAGCGAACCTTATTGTCAGCCAGGAGACGGATGATGAGGTAGACCGAGGGAAGGACAAGGCCTATGAGGATCGCAATGAGGACAACACGCAGCGTGTTGGGGCTGACGGGCTTCGATGGAGCATCATCCATATCAAGCACGTAAGCACTATCCTGCGTCATAGCCTGACGGAGAGCGTACTCCTCACGCTTGTTCAGCAGCTCCGTATAGAGGCGCTGACGGATCTCCAGACGACGATCGATATCAGCCTTTTCGCGACCCTGGTTAGATACCTCGGGGAGCTTAGAGAGGAGGCTTGACTGCTGACCCTGGATATCCTTGAGGCGCATACGCAGTACAGCAGCCTGCTGGTTGAGGCTTTCGATAGCATTCTTACGCAGCTGAGAGAGAGCGTTATCGTACTCAGTGATGACGGGATTCTCCGTACTACCGCCAGCACCTTCGACGAGCTTATCACGCTGCGACTTGAGCTGGTTGTACTGAGCGATATAGCCATCCAGCGCCTGATCGGGTACCCCGACATTCAGCGGGAGGTAACCGTTCTTGCGGTGCGAGTTGGAGAACTCAGAGAGCATATAGGAGATGAGCTTCAGCTGGGTCTCAATCTGTAAGGCCTCTGCTTCGCTCTCGAGTGAGCGCGAATTATAGACACCGACCTTGCCTTCGAAGTCAAGGGTGCGGTTGTTTATGAGGAAGCGCTCCATATCCCCTTCGACAAGACCAAGCTCCTTGCCGAGAGCAGCAAGACGCTCATTGACGAAGTCTGCGGTGTTCTTAGACACCTGGTTGCGCATATCCATCTCCTCCTGATTGTAGGCTGAGACCTGAGCGAGGAGGATATCAAGAGCACGCTTCTTCGTGCGGTCCTGCAAGCGGATAGTCAGGGTCGAGGCACGGTTCTCAGGCTCAGCGACCATGATAGCATGCTGATAGTAGCGTACCGTCTGAGTGAAGGGCATACGAGTGACCTCGATATGCTTATGACTCCAGGGAGCATTGAAGTTGCTACGAGGCTCAATGATGAAGCGCTCCTCACCCAGCTGGACGGGGACATTCAGAGCAATGACCTGACTCTTACCCGTGTGCTCTGGAGTGACACGCACATGGCCTGCATCCTGGAAGGCCACATCATAGATGCTCTTGCGCTCAAGCGTATCGAGGAACTTCATCGAGAAGGGAGCCTCGGTATAGAGCTCGAGCGTGCGCAGACCGCTCTTCACATTGTAGAAGACGTTAGCATTGGCCATCTGCACCGTGCGCTCGAGGACACGACGGGAGATGAGCTGCATACGCTCATTGTCCATATTGAGTCGCGTACTACGCGTATAGCGCAGAACATCTGCATCCATCATAGCACGCTGCGAAGCGTCCTTGATGAAGATCTTGACCGAAGACTCGTAGACGTAGGGCTGCTTGGCATTACGATAGAGCGCCACAGCAAGCACCACCCCGATGCTCAGGAGGTAGAGCCACCAGAAGCGAAGGAGGTAGAAGAAAATATCAAGCAGATTGACCTCCGCTGTCTTTTCACCGGTCTGATTCGGCCGATTCTTTTGTGTAGACATAGTGCTTATGGACTAACGCTTGAAGAGGGCAATAAGGGCGGCAGCAGAAAGAGCCGTCGAGAGAGCCGTCGTCACATACCCGAGGGTGGTGAGGACCTTCTGCTCGGTGTCACGCTTACGATAGCGGTACTCGGCGTAGATGATATCATTCTGCTGGAGGTAGAAGGCGGGCGACTCAAAGATATTCTTCGATAGCATGTCCAGGCGGTAGTAGACATACTCATTGCCCACGCGGCGGACGACATTGATCTTGCTGAAGTCAGCCTGCTCGGAGAGCCCCCCAACTGTAGCAATGAGCTCCAGGATATTCGTCTGAGCATTGTCTAAGTGGAAAGATCCACGGTCCATGACAGCACCGCCTCCACCACCTTGTCCCAGGCCTTCAAAGGCACCTAGAAGGAAGACGCGGAGGTTGGCAAACTTCGTGATGACGTGAGCATCCGTCAGGTAGCGACCTGCCGTGAGCTTCGTACGAATGAGTTCGCTTACCTGCTCAAGGCTCAGTCCCAGGACGGGGACATCTCCAATGATAGGGAACTGAATATTCCCCTGAGCATCGACCAAGTAAGAGGAGCTGGTATCAGCAGAGCTACATTCGCCGTATTCAGGGAGACACCACCAACAACGGTGGCAGGAGCAACAGTCTGAGCCATCTGACGGGTATTGAAGGGGACCGTCAGCTCAGGGTTGCGTATGCTCGTCACGAGGATACGGAGCTTATCGCCCTTCTGCACAACGATGCCAGTGTCATGCTTGACACCATAGGCCTTGGCGATCTCGATATCCTGCAGGTAATTCGTCTTCTTGGCCGAATCACAAGAGGAGAGCGCACAGAGCGAGAGGACACCGAGGGCAAGTGTCCAGGCATGAGAGAGTCTCTTGATCATTATCATAGGGGTATATTACTCAGAATTTCTTACCAAATATAATAGAAAAGGCTGTAAGGAAGATAATCTTAACGTCCGTAAAGAGCGAATAGTTATCTAGATACTCGAGGTCAAGACGCAGGCGCTCCAGCATCTTCTCAATGGTGTCAGTGTACCCGTTGTAAAGGGTAGCGTAGGAGAAGAGCCCAGGACGCACCGTATAGAGGCGGACATAATCTGGGTTACGCTCCATAATCTGATCAATGAAGAACTGGCGCTCAGGGCGAGGTCCGACGAAGGACATCTCCCCCTTGATTACATTCCAAAGTTGAGGGAATTCATCGAGGTGGTGAGCACGGATGAAGGCACCGACCTTCGTCAGACGGCTATCTCCATCAGTGAAGAGCTGGGGACGATTCCCAGCTTCAGCATCCATACGCATGGAGCGGAACTTATACAGAGTGAAGGGCTTACCCTTGTAACCGATACGCTCCTGTCGGTAGATGACATCCCCCTTAGAGTCTTCCCACTTGATGAGCAGGGCAATCAGAGCGATCAGGGGGGAGAAGAAAATCAGCGAAACCAAGGCCAAGGTAAAGTCGAAGACTCGCTTGATGACGCGTTCGAAAGTATTCATTACTCGATCTATTTTGAAGGATTCAGTAGTTCAGTATAGATGTTGATCAGGCTATTGATCATCTCATCTTTAGTAAAGACATCATAGAAGCGGTGGCGTGCCCCCTTGCTATAGGTCTTCCATAGCTCGGGATCATCACAGATCTTGTGGACAGCCTCGGCCAGCGCAGCTGCATCCTCGACGGGGACATTGATCCCAGAGACACCATCTTCGTTGACCCAAGAGACACCAGATTCGGGGATCTTCGTAGCCACTACGGGACGGGAGAGGGACATTGCCTCGACCAAGACGATAGCATAGGCCTCCGTCTTGATCGTAGAGCTAAGGCAGAAGACATCGCAAGCCCCGAAGTAAGCAGGCTTGAGCTTATCAGAGATGAAGCCAAGGAACTCCACCCGCTTCTGCAGTCCAAGCCTCTCTGTCTGCTCCAAAAGCTCTGCTCGCAGAGGGCCATCCCCTCCAATGAGTAGGACATAGTCATCACTGAGATGGGTCATCGCCTCGATCAGGTGGTGATATCCCTTGTAGGGAACGAGACGCCCCATATTGAAGATGATCTTCTTCCCAGGATATTGATCACGTATGGTCTTGATCTCATCCGAGAGCCATGGGTAAGGGTCTACTCCGATCGGAAGGAAGGACGTCTTGTCCTGAGCCTTACGTAGGAAGGGGGACTCCTCTACATACACGGGCGTCGTCCCCAAGATCAGATCCGCACGACGAATCAGCCAGCTCTGCAAGGGGGAGAAGAAGCGAAGGAGGAACTTCTGCTTGAGGATATCACTATGCCAATGTAAGACCACCTTGCCTCGGTACCCAGAAAAGAAGAGAGCGAGCGTAGCCATCGGGTCAGGATGGTGTACATGGATGATATCATACTCTGAGCAGATACGGCGAAGGCGGAAGATCATCTCAGGGGAGATCATCGTCGCAGCAAACTTCGTCAGGCTCTTAGTTCGGAAGATCCGAGACTCCTCAGAGAAGACGATATCCGTCGTCTCTCCATCATGCGAGGCACAGAGCATGTCTGAGGCAAAGCCTCGCTCAGCAAGGCCCTGGGTGAAGATCTCCATGACCTTCTCCACTCCACCTTTGATGGGGTAGAACTTACCAAGTTGTAGAACTTTCATCTTACAATATCTTGTGCCTAAGGAGTAGGCTGGGTAAAGCTATTTGATTGGGTAGCTCCATCATCCGATAGTAGGAGCTCAAAGAGTTCTGACCACGAGCGTGCACTAGGAGCCTGCAAGGGGCGCTGTGGGACAGGCTTTAGTTGAGTATGATCTCCTTGAAGAACTAGCTCCATAGCATCAGCCAAGGCTACGGCAGAGCTCGGATCAAAGAATCCCACAGCACTAGCACCGGCTGCTGTTTCGTGAGCAAATGGGAGGTCCGACAAGAGCATCGGCCGATCATAGGGAAGGAATTCAGAGATGGGGAGCCCCCATGTCTCAATCCGCGAGGGGAAGACCAAGCAGTCTGTCCCAGCATAAGTCTCTTGGAGCTTATCACGGGACATAAAGCCTGCAAAATCGAGGCTACTGACATTGCCCCAAGTAGAGAGAAGCCACTGTGCATACTTATTCTCCGTACCATCGATAGTAAGGACCGTACGAAAAACCTCTTCTCCGACACGCTGCTCCAAGATGCGAGTTGCCTCGGTGAGCAACTCAAAGTTCTTATGGGCATCAGCTGTCGCAGCAAAGAGGAATGTGAACCGATGGCCTTCAGACTGAATCGTAGACTCCTTGGGGGGCAGTTGTTCTCGCTGAGGTGGTGCTACGATAAAGCGGTCTTCTGGAAGCCCAAACATCTTACTAAACCCCTCTCGTAACCACTGCTGCTGGACGATCAAATAGCGATTGCGACGGATCCCAATTTGATAGGCAAAGCGAGTGAACATCGCAAAGAGTGGGATCTTCTTATCAAAGCGAAAGTCCCGCAATCTCCAGCGCAGGAATGGGAAAGAGGTCTGGCAGTAGACAGCCTGACGATGAGCATGAACCCGTGGGGTCGTATCATGTAGGGAAAGCCACAGGTCTATTGGGCCCAGCTCTCGAGATATCTTCCTCATAGTCACGTACTCACACCAGAGGCGCTTCCCCCACCCATCGATTGCCCAGGGCAACTCAATGTACTGGATGTTGGGGTAGTCTGCGAGCTCCTGCTTGTGGACCAAAGCCGTGACTTGATAGTCATGCCCAGGAGCCCATTCAGACAGGAAAGCGAGGCACTGACGAAGGATCGTCAATGTCCCCCCCTTGCGGAGATTGACTGCGGAGATGACAATCTGCTTCATACCGCAGAGGAGTTATTGGGGACCAGTGATGAGAAGAGATCCAGCCACTGCCCCATCACAGCATCTACTTCATAGCGAGCAGATGCTTTACGAGCATTAGCTCCCATTCGGACGCGCTCAGCCTCCGAATCCATCAGCTGGCGGAGGGCGGTGAGGAAAGCCTTCATCATCCCCCTGAGAGATGAGATAGCCATCTTCGCCTGGGTGAAGCACATCCTTTGGCCCGCAAGGACAAGCAAACGACACAATCGGGAGCCCCATATGCTGCGCTTCAATAAGGACCATAGGGAGCCCCTCGTAGCGCGAGGTCATTGCATAGATCGATGCACTTTGATATACCTCCTTCATCTGATGAGTGGGCTTCGCGAGCGTCACAGACGAGGAAAGGCCGAGACGAGTCACCTGCTGCTCAAGATCTGGTCTCAAAGCTCCATCGCCATAGATTTCAAGCGTCCAGTCAGGATATGCAGGAGCAATACGTCCCCAGAGATCTAGCAGTTTAGCAAAGTTCTTTTGGAAGTCATAGCGCCCAACAGCAATAACCTTGTGTGAGGTACAGGGCGAAGTCTCCTCAGACACGAAGGGCAGAGGGTTCGGAATTACCCGAATATTGGGCAGTGCCCCCCAATAGCCTGCGTCCTCTTGAGTCAGGACGACAAAGCCATCATAGGGCTTCACGGTCCGCTCGTCTAACTTTGTGCGTAGGATATCGATGAGACGCCATAGGCCGGTGCGACCATATTGTAGGCGCTTCAGTTTCGAGAAGTGATACTCTAAGACCTTGCGACTGCCATCCTTCATCTGGGGGAGAAGCGTCGCATCATCTCCAAACATAGAGATGACGATATCTGCTCGGAGCCGCTCTAAGAGCTCGCTCAAACGTTGACGGTGCAGACGCTTCTTCTTGGGATAAGCCGTCAGCTTTGCTAAGATACCCTGACCATTATTCTCGTCATAATTAATGCCGAGGTCATATTGCTTGACTGAACTTTCGAGCGGAAAGAATGGTTTAGCTCCCTTCTGGTCGGTAGTAACGATAATGAGCTCATGACCCCTGTCCCGCCAGATAATTTACCTTGCGAGTCAGGACACGCTCCATCCCACCAGAGTTGGAGGTAGCTGGGATACAATAGACTATTCGCATAGCTCAGCTGTTGCTTCGGGGAATATCCCATTTAATATGATCACTCTCTTCGGCGGTGAACCAGAAGAAGAAGACATAAATCATCAAGATATCCGTCGATACCTTCAGCCAGACTATGAACGTCATCGCCAAATAGAAGAGGAAACAACCATAGGTAACGAGGATACTTGCGAGCGAAATAATAGGCATAGTAGACGAAGCTCGAGGCAAACGTCACAAAGCCGATAAGCCCTGAGTAGAGGATTAATCGGCAATAGCCAATGTCGGTACTGTAGACGAAACCACCATACCACCCCGACCCAATGATCCAGGTCTTATCATCTTCTGGCCAGCGCCACATGGTCTGAAGAACCTCCGTGGATCCCGTCGTGAACTCCCCCTTGTTGAAGTAGTTGAAGAACCCTTCAAAGGCAAACATCAGCTGCCCGCGGAAGTATTCACTGGTATTATAGAGGATAACTCCTGCTACGGAAAAAACGACAAGGAGCAAGCTAAATGTAGCCATCGTCTGCACCATCTCCTTGCGGATCCTAAACCCAATCGTATTACTCCTGAAGAGCAAGAGAACAAGCCCCATCGCCATCCCCGTAGAGGTTGTACGCGCCACCATATTCCCGATTACCGAGATAAGGATATAAGATATGAGGAGCAAAAAGACAATCCTCCTATTCTTCTGCACCTCTGTGTCAGTGCATACGACTGCTGAGATAAGAATCAAGACGAGCGAGAAGCGCACTCCCTGCAGGGTCAGAGCGCAACACTAAAAGCATCGTATTCGGTCAATGCTCTCATAAAAATTCGCCCGCCCGTAAATACAATGGAGTCAGTGAAACTCTGCATCGCAGGGAAAGTTATCATTTAATAGCCCCGTGATACACTGAAAAGACAGTCACTCCGACCAGGTAATATGCGATACGGGGGATCGTGACCTCTCCATGGACAATACGTATGCACCGTATCGCAGGGTAGACCGAGAATACCCACACCAAGAAGGTGGTGATATAGTTGGCGTAGCTATAGTCATCCGTATTATTTATTTCTACAGCGACTAGGTTGACTAGCGAATATAGAATCGAGAAGATGGCTCCACCAAGGAGTACGCGGGGAATAGATACACCACGACCACCACGCCACGAATCATAGAGGAACCAGAGCAATCCAAAGAGCGCTAGGATCATCTTCGTGTTAGGCCCGGAGACCCAAAACGCAAAGTTAAATGAATAGTAGGAGCCATTCACGAGAACGGCTATGGTCAAGATCTGAATAAGCTTCCACATATGCACTACTATTCTTAGCTATAAAGAGCCTTATAGAGCCACTGCATGACGACCTTATCATAGAGTCTCACAAACCAGAACTGCCCTCGTGAAGCCATCCACTGCAATAGCTTCGTACGCAGTGGGAGATAGTGGTTCTTCAGGATATATTCGTTACTCTCAGGGTACATACGAGTCCAGCGCTCATAGTCTTGAGCATTGTGCGAGAGTAAAAGTGGCAGCTTGAGATTGAGCTTCAAATAGTGGATCAGCTCCAAAGTCTCTTGGGATGTTTGCTGGGTGAGATAACGCTCAAGCTCCTGGACATTAGTCTGCACTTGCTGCCAGTGCTCGGGTCGATAGGTACTAGTAATCTGGCGATCTGAGCGAATATAGGTATAGAAAGGTTGGTGGACAATAGCCACACGCCCTGCTCGCTGGAGTAGCTTCCCCATGAGCATCAGGTCCTCACCCATATTCTCACCGGGAAGGAAGCGTAGTGCAGGTGCCTGCTCTATCAGGCTACGACGAAGGAGGAAAAGCCAAAGATTCCACTTCATTCGCCCATAACATATCTGAGCAAAAGCCTCTCCTCCTGTCTTCACATCGGGTTGCGTGATCGGTCGTTGACTCGCACCTTCTTGTAGCATATACTCACAGCCAACGACATCGGCCTGACGCTCTTCTGCTACGCGCACCAAGGCTTCAATAGCAATCGGCTGCAGAAGGTCATCAGCATCAACCGAATAGATGTATTCACCTCGAGCGGCATCAAGCCCTGTATTACGAGCCACAGCGACCCCACGGTTAACCTCATGGTGCAGGATCATCACCTCAATACCCGAAGCCTCTAAGCCGGAGCGCTGGCTCTCAAGGTATGCAAGACCATCATCAGGACTGCAGTCATCAATAAAGACGAGCTGGAGTGGCCGATAGGTCTGAGCCTTCAGCTGAGCTAAACATGCAGGGAGCGTCTCGACTGCACGATATACTGGGATAATAATGGAGACTAGCGGGCTCATCAGCCTTCGGTTCAGGGAGTAGATAGGGCTAAAATCTCCTGGAGAAATGCCTTATCACGCGAATTAAATTTGCGAGCAAAGAGATACTCTGTCTGCTGAAGCGCAGGGAGATCTTGGGGACGTGAAATCGATAAGCTGCCCATCAGCTCTCCAGCCGATGTAGCGCATTGCTCCTCGACTTTCATCGGTAGCATCAAAGAGACGCTCCATAAAGGGAGTATCCCAAATAAGAGTTGGGACGAAGTATTCGTCAGCACCAAAGGTACGAGAAAAGATGGTGAACACACGATCCTCTTGCTCCAAGAGGTAGTCTATAAGTTCGCGGGTGATACTGACCCACTGCCCCCCCTTGTGGAAAGGTATCGTGGTATTACGTCGGATACCTAAGAGGACCTGAGTCTGAACGACCAGGTAGCGAAGTATGCGCTTAATCGCAAAGACGCACCCACTACCACGGAATGATCTCGTGAAGGGATGCCAATAATGTAGCGCCCGATCAGCATGGCTATTCATTGGACGCTGATGTAGTCCCACAAACTCCTTCCCTTGGTGCTGGGCAAAGAAGCTATGGATATAGTCTTGATTCTTCAGAGGGAGATCCACCCCCGAGATGAGATGGTGATGGCTGTACTGACAGCCAGAGTCCACGACTGCATGGAAGAGCTTGTACTCTGCCTCAAGCATGCTCACATCAGCCCAGCGCACATCCACTCGATCCTTGAGGATGTAGAGTCCAGCATGCTGGGTCTTAATATTAGGCAGGACAGAGAGCTTGCGGTCAAAATGGATATAGATATCATTGCGCACATCATCCAACCTCTCGACGAGAAGCGAGAGGAGCTCAGGCTCATTATGAGCCAGTATGAGGTAAGCATGTTTCATACCGCAATGATGGCAGGTATCGATAGTGTAGTAGCTAAAAGCAAGCGACCTCCCCCTTAGCAGAGACTATGAATAGCTCAGACTAAAGAGGGAGGCCACTTAGGGGGCTGACCTTGGGATACAGCTTACAGCCGCCTACAAGGTCAGTAGGGGAGTAAGAGGATTACTCGGCGACCTTCGACAGGACTGAGCGGCTGCAGCGGGGGTCGTTGTAGTACATGTTAGCAACACCACCGTGCGAATCCTTCTTCAGCTGAGACTCAGATACACCGAACTCGTTAACGAGGCAGTTGTAAACAACTTCAGCACGCTTGCGAGCGAGGAAGATGTTACGCTTTACGCTACCCGTACCCTTGTCAGCATAACCAGAGACAGAGTAAACGAGCTTGGGGTTAGCCTTGAGAGCTTCAGCAAGGAAAGCCGAGGTTTACACGGTCCTTGTTGCTGAGCGTCCAGCGGTTGATGGGGAAGGTAACCAGAAGAGGCATACCAGCAGCAACGTTCTCGGGGGTAACTTCGCGGTTGAGAGCTTCCTCAAGCTGACGACGGAGGTCGCTGTTCTGACCTTCGAGGTCGCTCAGACGGCCACGGAGGTCGTTGAGGACGTTTTCGTTGACGCGGATCGTGGTGATCGTGCTACGATCCCAGCCACGCTTGGGGAAGTTGTAGCTAACACCTACAGTAGCGGTCAGGAGACCTTCGCCCCAGCGACCAGCCGTGTTAACAGGAACACCAGCAGGCGTAGCAGAAACGTCTTCCTGGTCGAAGTGGTCACCAACATAAGCACCACGGATATCGAGATTGATATCCCAAGCGCGGTTGATACGGAAGCGGTTGAGGAGACCAACGCTTGCAGTCACTTCATTTGAGTGACGACCCGTCGTGGAAGCACGCTCAAGAGTCGTAGCGAAGCCGAGACCAGCGTAAGGGATCAGCGAGTAGAAGCGATCTTCATTGTAACCGCAGACCATCTGCGTAACATTGAAGAGCACGTCAGCGTGAGCGTGAATGTACTGCTGTTCGGTTTCGAAGACAGGATAATTTACGTTAGAGTGCTGGTAAAGCTTACCAGTGCGCGTAGCAGGATTCCAGTCTACGATGAAGCCACCGTAGTTACCACGGTTGACACCTGGAGCAACAGCGTTGTTATGACCAGTCCAAGCAGACAGCCCCTTGATCTTATAGCCATTAGCACCGAGACGGATACCAATACCAGGGGTGAACCACTTACCGAAGTAAGCTTCGAAGTTAGGAGTGATACGATCGACAAAACGCATCTGCTTGTCGTGGTCACCAAAATACATCTGTGCACCAGCACCAATACCAGCGAACCAGTTAGCGCCGAAGCGATTCGTTTCAACACGATACTTGTCAGCATCCTTCACCTCTACCGTATATACGGAATCGGTCGTCTGCTGAGCACGCAGAGCAGGAGCCAGTGAGAGGCATGCAACTGCAGCAATTAAACTCTTTCTTAACATCATATTCATATTTAATTATTGAGTATACGTTCTTTTTCACACTCACAGATGGGCTACGGCAGACAGCGTGAGGCACACGCAAAGTCCTTGAGAGAGGCGACCTTGAGTTGTTTTACAAGGATCTATCATTCACCTATGAGAGGCGGAGTAAGTCCCTAAAGCGGCAAGCCGCAAGCAGGGACACATCCTGTGGCCCTTCGCATAGGGTCACATTTACACACGGCAAAGATAACGTTTTTATACGTAAATGCAATAGATCCCACTTATTGACAACATCAATATCGGGGGATCAAGGTTGCTTGAGGCGGCAAATAAGGTGGACTCCCCTGTTAAGGCAAGTCGATCACACCCAATTCTCCCGGGGGATACTCAGCTCTTCTGCTACCGAAGGATCAGCCTGACAGAGAGCCAAGAGCGCACGATGCGCAGCATCCTGGTGGGCGACCTTTTTATTCGGACCACTCCCTACACCGACCTTGCGCTCATCGACGTAGACCCCACAGACGAAGGGTGCTCCACTGCGCTTCGGCTCCTGAAGCATACGGAAGTCAAGAGTAAGGTGGTGCTTCTGCGTCCACTCTAAGAGCAACGACTTATAGTTCGTCGTCTGCTCTCGTAGGCTTGCCTCAAGCTCCGTAAAGAGGGGCACCATACGCTGGTGGACGAACGCCTCGGCACGGGCATAGCCCTGATCAAGGAAGATTGCCCCGATGAGCGCCTCCAGCGTATTACCATATATATCGGTACTCCCCTGACGTGCCTCGCGGCGGATCTGAAGCAGGCGATCAAGTCCCATGCGCTGAGCGACAGCATTGTTGACCTTACGCCCGACGATAGCACCACGACGCTTACTCATCTCGCCCTCGTTCCAGTGTGGGTGACGCTGGTAGAGGTAATGACTCATTGCCGTGGCCAGCACCGAGTCACCGAGGAACTCCAAGCGCTCATTATTGAGCTTGAAGCCCTCCTTATCGGTCTTACTCACCGAGCTATGCCGGAAAGCCAAGTCGTAGAGCTCGGGGTCATGTGGTTCGAAGCCGAGGAGCTCGACGAGTAGGAAGAGAGGCTCCTTGGGCTTGCGCCCAAAGAGCCTCATAAGTCCGTCTCGCACGATACGTATAATCATAGAGCTATAGAGGGAGTCTTGATAATACGTGGCTGTGGAGCCGTATTACTTCTCGTACTTCTTGAAGATGACACTCGCGTTGTGCCCACCGAAACCGAAGGTGTTCGACAGGGCAGCACGGACGGTACGACGCTGAGCCTGGTTGAAGGTGAAGTTCAGCTTGTAGTCGATCTCGGGATCTTCGTCGTCGGCTGCGTGATTGATCGTGGGGGGGACAATGTCCTCCTCTACGGCCTTGAGCGCGAAGACAGCCTCGATAGCACCAGCGGCGCCGAGGAGGTGACCCGTCATAGACTTCGTAGAGCTGATATTCAGCTTATAGGCAGCGTCACCGAAGACTTCCTTGATAGCCTTGGACTCGGAGATATCCCCGACAGGCGTAGAAGTCCCGTGTACGTTGATGTAGTCAATATCTTCAGGGGAGAGCCCTGCATCCTCGAGTGCATTAGTCATCACCAGCTTAGCACCCAGCCCATCAGGGTGAGTAGCCGTGAGGTGGTAAGCATCAGCCGAGAGGCCGGTACCTACGAGCTCAGCGTAGATGTGTGCACCACGAGCGATGGCGTGCTCGAGCTCCTCGACGACGAGGCAAGCAGCACCTTCGGCCATGACGAAGCCATCACGCGAAGCGCTGAAGGGGCGGGAAGCACCCTGAGGATCGTCATTGCGAGTGGAGAGGGCGTTCATCGCATTGAATCCACCGACACCAGCAGCGCAGATAGAGGCTTCGGCACCACCAGTGATGATGACGTCGGCCTTACCGAGGCGGATGAGGTGGCAGGCATCGATCAGTGCGTTCGTAGACGAAGCACAGGCCGAAGCCGTGGAGTAGTTGGGCCCGTGGAAACCATACTTCATCGACACCTGACCTGCGGAGATATCCGAGATCATCTTGGGGATGAAGAAGGGATTGAAGCGAGGACCTGCTTCGGCGTCATAGCCGCGCACTTCCTCTTCAAAGGTCCCGAGACCACCGATACCGGAGGCGATGATGACCCCGACACGGTTCTTATTTACTGTCTCTACGTCAAGCTTGGAATCGGCGATACTCTCTTCGGCTGCCACCATGGCAAACTGAGCATAGCGATCTAAGCGGCGAGCCTCCTTCTTATCGATATACTTGCTCACGTCAAATTCCTTGACTTCGCAAGCAAACGTGGTCTTGAACTTTGAGGCATCGAAGAGCGTGATGGGGCCTGCCCCACTCTTCCCCGCTACGACAGCCTCCCACGTCTCGCGGGCCGTAGCCCCGAGAGGTGAGATAGCGCCTATTCCAGTGATGACGACTCTCTTGAGTTCCATCAGCAAATTCCTTTATCTCGACGAGAGGGCTATTAAGCCTTCTTGCTTTCGATGTAGTTGATAGCGTCGCCGACCGTCTTGATCGTCTGAGCGTCCTGATCAGGGGATCTGGATGTCGAAAGCCTTTTCGAATTCCATGATGAGCTCTACGGTGTCGAGAGAGTCAGCACCGAGGTCGCTGGAGAAGTTTGCTTCAGGGGTTACTTCGCTTGCTTCGCAGTTGAGCTTTTCGACGATGATTTCGACTACCTTTTCGTTGATCTGTGACATGATTCTTTTTCTTTACTTAGTTATGTATTCTTTCTTTACACTGCATTGCTCTACCTTTGTACCGTATAATGAGCGGCACTCAGGGGAGTAGCTCGGAGTATTCCCGCGCGGCGCTTATCACACTGCACAGATACGCTCCATTTGTGCACAAAGATACAACTATTTATGAAACAAATAGCAATACTTGCTTCTGGCAATGGCTCAAACGCCGAAGCTATCGTCCATCATTTCCGCGCTACAGGCGAGGCGGAGGTGGCTATGATCATCACAAACAAGCCTCAGGCAGGGGTCATCCAGCGGGCTGAAAGACTGGGTGTACCTTGTCATTATTTTACAAACGCAGAGCTTCGTGAAGGCACGCGCCCGATAGCTCTGATGAAGGAGCACGGCGTCGAGCTCATCATCTTGGCGGGCTATCTCTGCCTCATCACTCCTATATATATAATGGAGTACCCCGAGCGCATCATCAACATCCACCCTGCACTCCTCCCCTCTTTCGGCGGTCAAGGCATGTACGGCGACCGTGTGCACGCTGCCGTCATCGCCTCGGGAGCGAAGGAGAGTGGTATCACCATCCACCTCGTCGACGAAGACTATGACCACGGGCGCCACCTCCTGCAGGCGACCTGCCCCGTGCGCCCTGATGACACCGTCGATACACTCGCCGCACGCATCCACGAGCTGGAGCACCGCTTCTTCCCCACGACCATCGCCCAATACCTGCGCTTCCTCTAAGGAGGCTCCTCCCATACATCACTAAGTCGCCCCACAACAGGTCACGTCGGTGACCTGCTGTGGGGCGACTCTTTTTCTCTCGCATGGCGCGCGGGCGCACATATATATAATGTATATGCGGATGCTAAGGGGACGAGAAAGCACACCTGCGGAAGGCGGGAAAAACGCCCGTTTTTCGCAGTACGGGCTAAGTAAGTACTTTTGTATACCTATATAATAGGGTCCCTGTGAGCCGACTGCATCACCTCGCAGGCGCGCCCTCAGACAATCCATCATCTCTCCCACTCCACAAGCCCCTCACATCCCACCGATATGGCTCAGCGACTCTTCCTCCTCGATGCGTACGCCCTGATCTACCGCGCCTACTACGCCTTCATCAAAGCCCCACGCTTCGACAGCAAGGGGCGCAATACCAGTGCTGTCTTCGGCTTCGTCCTCATGCTGGAGGACCTCCTCTCGAAGGAGAATCCCGAGGAGATCGCCGTCGTCTTTGACCCCGCAGGTGGCACCTTCCGCCACCGCGAGTACCCCGCTTATAAGGCACAGCGCGAAGAGACGCCCGAAGGGATCCGCATCGCCGTACCGCTCATCCGTGAGCTCCTCGCCGCCTACCGCATCCCCGCTGTCGAAGTCCCCGACTTCGAGGCGGACGACGTCATCGGTACGCTGAGCGATCTGGCAGCACGTGCGGGGCACGAGGTGCTGATGGTCACACCCGACAAGGACTACGGGCAGCTCGTCACCGAGCACGTCCGTATGTACCGCCCGATGCAGGGCGGGGGCTACGAGATCTGGGGCGAAGCCGAGATACGGGAGAAGTTCGGCCTCGACTCCCCGCACAAGTCATTGACTACCTCGCACTCCTCGGGGACAAGGTGGACAACATCCCCGGCTGTAAGGGTATCGGTGAGAAGGGCGCACAGAAGCTCCTCAGCGAATACGGCACGGTGGAGAACCTCCTCGCCCACGCCTCGGAGATCAAGGGCGCTACGGGTAAGAAAGCTCATCGAGGGCGCAGACGACATCCGCCTCTCCTACTATCTGGCGACCATCCGCCGTGACGTGCCCATCAGCTATACCGCTGGCGACTACGCCCGCAGGGAGAAGGACGAAGAGGCGGTGCGCCGCCTCTTCGAGGAGCTGGAGTTCCGCACGCTCCTCTCTCGCGTCCTCGGCACGGCTCCCGCACCCTACCCCAAAGAAGGTCGCCCTCCCACCCGATGACCTCTTCGCAGGGACTCGAGGAGACTGAGGAAGCCGAGACGCCTGCCCCCACGGATGTACCACAGATGCGCATAGAGGTACTCACCCCGACGACCCTCCCCGCCTTCGTCGAGCGCGCAGCCAAGGCCCAGGTCGTCACCTTCGACACCGAGACCACGGGCGCCGATGCGCTGACAGCAGAGCTGGTGGCCATCACCTTCGCCCTTGACAGAGAGACGACCTATTACCTCGACGTACCCGCTGAGCGTGAGGCCGCTACGGCACTCCTCGACCAGCTCCGCCCCATCTTCGAGAGCACGACCTCGCTGAAGGTCGGGCAGAACCTCAAGTACGACCTCCATATCCTCCTCTCCTACGGCATCGAGACGGCTGGCGAGCACTTCGACACGATGATCGCGCACTACCTGCTCTACCCCGATATGCGCCACGGGCTGGACGAGCTGGCGGAGAAGTTCCTCAGCTATAAGATGATGCCCTTCGAGGAGATGATCGCCCCGCAGACGACGAAGCAGTTTGACCTGCGTCAGGTCGAGCCCGAGCGCCTGCAGTTCTACGCTGCGGAGGACACGCACATCACCCACCTCCTCTATGAGTACTTCGCTGAGCGCCTCGAGAAGGCAGGGCTTACCGAGCTCTTCCGCACCATCGAGATGCCACTGATGAAGGTACTCCTCGGTATGGAGCGCGAGGGAGTACGTCTTGACAAGGCCTGCCTCGCTCGCCAAGCGGGCGAGCTACAGGGTGAGCTGGAGCGCCTCGAGACGGAGATCAGCACGCTCATCGGCCACCCCATCAACGTCAATAGCAGCAAGCAGGTCGGCGAAGCCCTCTTCGACGAACTCCAGATCATGGAGAAGGCGAAGAAGACCAAGACGGGGGGGTACACCACGAGCGAAGAAGTTTTAGAAAAGCTCCGTGACAAGCACCCCGTCGTGGGCAAGATCCTCGACTACCGTGGTGTGAAGAAGCTCCTCAGCACCTACATCGAGGCGCTGCCCGACCTCGTCTACCCTGATGGGAAGATCCACACGTCCTTCAACCAGACCATCGCCGCCACGGGTCGCCTCTCCAGCAGTAACCCCAACATCCAAAATATCCCCATCCGTACGCCCGAGGGTCGCGCCATCCGCGAGGCCTTCGTACCCGATGCGGGCTGCACCTTCCTCAGCGCCGACTACTCGCAGATCGAGCTGCGTCTGATGGCACACTTCAGCGAAGACCCCGCCCTCATCGAGGCCTTCCGCTCAGGGGCAAGACGTCCATCAGGCCACCGCAGCGAAGATCTACGGCCTCTCGCCCGAGGAGGTCACACCCGATATGCGTCGCCGCGCGAAGACCGCGAACTTCGGTATCATCTACGGCATCTCCGCCTTCGGCCTTAGCGAGCGCCTCTCCATCCCCCGCAAGGAGGCCAAGGAGCTCATCGACGGCTACTTCGCTTCGTACCCCGGGGTGGCAAACTATATGTCGCGCGTCGTCGAGGAAGCCAAGCATCGTGGCTATGTGACGACCCTCCTCGATCGTCGCCGTAGCCTCCCCGATATCAATAGCGCGAAACGCTGTCGTACGTGGCTACGCCGAGCGCAATGCGATCAACGCTCCCCTCCAGGGCTCAGCTGCCGACCTCATCAAGATCGCGATGATCCGCCTCGACGCCGCTATCCGTGAGCGTGGCCTCAAGAGCCGTATGATCCTGCAGGTGCATGACGAACTGAACTTCAACGTCCCCACCGACGAGCTCGCCGAGATGACCGAGCTGGTCCGCAGCACGATGGAGTCCGTCTACCCCGACCTGCGCGTACCCCTCGAGGTAAGCATCGGTCATGGCCCCACGTGGCTCGATGCGCACTAAGTCTCTCGCCCCCGATTTATATTCCACAAAGACTGAATAATGAAACTATTAGCACTTGATATTGACGGGACGCTGATCACCAAGGAGCACGTCCTCACCGAGGGCGTCCGCTCGGCCCTGCTGCGTGCCCAGAGAGACTACGACACCCGCATCATCCTCGCTTCGGGGCGCCCCACCCCAGCCCTCGGCGCCCTGGCCGAAGCTCTGCAGATAGCGGACTACGGTGGCTACCTCATGCCCTTCAACGGCGGGAAGATCCTCGAGGCGGGCTCCAAGCGCCTCCTCAGCGCCCAGCTCCTCGACACCGACCTCATCCCCCAGCTCTACCGCCTCGTGCAGGAGCATGGGGCAAACATCCTCACCTACACCGAGGAGCACATCCTCACCGAGCGCGAAGATGACCCCTACGCAGAGAAGGAAGTCGTCATCACGGGCATGCCTCTCAAGCGTGTACCCAGCTTCGTCGAGGCCGCTACGGAAAGCCTCCCGAAGTGCCTCGCCGTCGGCCCTCTGGAGAAGCTCATCCCGCTCGAGGCCGCTGTCAAGGAGCAGCTCGGCACGCGTGTCGGCGCCTTCCGCTCCAGCGACTACTTCCTCGAGCTCGTCCCCCTTGGGTGTGAATAAGGGCAGTGCGCTCGCTCGCCTCCTCGATGTCCTCGGCATGACCCCGCAGGACCTCATCGCTATCGGCGACAACTACAACGACCTCGAGATGATCGAGCTGGCCGGCACGGGCGTCGCCATGGGCAATGCGCCCGAGGATATCCAGCGCCGTGCGGACTTCGTCACCCGCTCCAATGCCGAGGACGGTGTGGCCTACGCCCTCGAGCAGCTCCTCTTCGTCTAAGCCTCCTCACCCCTTCACCGCACGGGCTGCAGTACACCTTCGGTACTGCAGCCCGTGCGCTTCTATAGGACTTGCACCCACAAATCACTATAGGAAAAAGCCCTGATCCTCCGCGAGAAAAAAAGCTCCGAAAGTCGTATTCCACTCCCTCGATCTACGTACGTAGACGATAGGACAAGGCACGTGGATTTTAGAGCGCTCGTGCGTGGACTAGATGATCCACGTACGTAGACCGAACTTTCCCCATAGATGAGCCAAAGAATCTCACCTCAAAGGACGAGGAATAGGAGGCGTATTTACCACTAATCCCCAAGGCAAAAACCACCCTATCCCTATAAGAATAAATCACTTACCGAATGAACCCCGAGAAATGAAAACAAGGATTATCCAAGGGAGGATAATGGAGCGACAGAGGCGAAGCTCACGAGCAAGAAAGAGCCCTCGCAATGCGCGCGAGATAGGTACACTGCGGGAAAATAGTTATTTTTGTGTGGCTTAGTAGCTTAGCACGGATAGCCTCCGCTCGGAGGCGAGGTGCTGATCGCCGCGTTTTACATCATACATTGACTTAGCTTAGTAACTCATGGAGAAGGTCATACGTCGAGCACTTGTCTCGGTATACCACAAGGAAGGATTAGCAGAAATCTTAAAGCTCCTGCACGAGCAGGGCGTAGAGTTCGTCTCCACGGGGGGCACAAGCACCTTCATCGAAGGGCTCGGATACCCTTGTGTTGCCGTCGAAGACCTGACGAAATATCCCTCGATGCTCGGGGGCGCGTCAAGACCCTTCACCCCGCTATCCAGGGCGGTATCCTCGCCCGTCGCGGACATGAGACCGACCAAAAGGAGGTCCTCGAATACGGCCTATCCCTCATCGACCTGGTGATCGTAGACCTCTATCCCTTCGAAGCTACGGTAGCCTCGGGCGTCAGCGAAGAAGATATCATCGAGAAGATCGATATCGGCGGTATCAGCCTCATCCGTGGGGCAGCGAAGAACTTCGAGGACGTCGTCATCATCCCTTCGCAGGCAGACTACGCTACGCTGCTTGAGATCCTCCGTGAGCGTGGTGCTCGCACGACCCTTGAGGAGCGTCGCCACTTCGCTCGTCGCGCCTTCGCTGTGAGCTCGCACTACGACTCGGCTATCTTCCGCTACTTCGACGCTGAGGACCACTCAGCTCTCCGCCTCACGGCAGATGAGGCTAAGCCCCTACGCTACGGCGAGAACCCCCACCAGAAGGGCGTCTTCTACGGCGACCTCGACCGCTACTTCGAGCAGCTCCACGGCAAGGAACTCTCCTACAACAACCTCCAGGATGTCGAGGCAGCTGTCTCACTCATCCAAGACTTCACTGAGCCCACCTTCGCCATCCTCAAGCACAACAACGCTTGTGGCTGCGCCTCCCGCCCCACCCTCCTCGAGGCTTGGACGGATGCGCTGGCAGGTGACCCCGTCTCCGCCTTCGGTGGCGTGCTCGTAGCCAACCGCCCCATCGACGTAGCAACGGCTCGCGAGATCGACAAGCTCTTCCTCGAGGTACTCATCGCTCCCGACTTCGAAGCCGAGGCGCTCAGCATCCTCGAAAGCAAGAAGAACCGCATCCTCCTGCGTCAGAAAGAGGCCATCGATGCTCACTGGTCTTACCGCTCGATGCTCGGTGGTGTGCTGGCTCAGGAGACCGACCGCGCAGTAGAGACTACGGCTGAGATGAAGCCCGTTACTAAGGTAGCACCCACGGCTGAGGAGCTTACGGATCTGGTCTTCGCGACCAAGCTCGTCAAGCACAGCAAGAGCAACGCTATCGTCCTGAGCAAGGGCGGTCAGCTCATCGCCTCGGGTGTCGGACAGACCTCACGTGTCGATGCACTCAAGCAGGCTATCGAGAAGGCACGTCACTTCGGCTTCGACCTCAAGGGAGCTGTACTGGCGAGCGATGCCTTCTTCCCCTTCGACGACTGCGTCACCCTAGCTGCCGAAGCCGGTATCACCGCTATCGCTCAGCCTGGTGGCTCGGTACGTGACGCCGACAGCATCGCCGCTGCTGACCGCCTTGGCATAGCCATGGTCATGACGGGGGTGCGTCACTTTCAAGCATTAAGACAAGAATACGAATCGACTAATAGATAAGCATGGGACTATTTTCCTTTAGGCAGGAGATGGCGATGGACCTGGGTACTGCCAATACCATTATCATCAAGGACGACAAGATCGTACTCGATGAACCCTCAGTAGTAGCCTTCGACAATCGTACCGGCGAGATGATCGCCGTCGGGACCAAGGCCCGCGAGATGTACGAGAAGGGAAACGCCAACATCCGCACAATCCGCCCCCTGCGCGAAGGGGTCATCGCAGACTTCGACGCCGCTGAGCACATGATCCGCGGGATGATCCGCATGATCAGCCGCCGCCGTGGGTGGTTCACCCCCCCTCACTGCGTATGGTCGTCTGTATCCCCTCAGGGAGCACGGAGGTAGAGATCCGTGCCGTACGCGACTCCAGCGAACACGCTGGTGGCCGTGACGTCTACATGATCTACGAGCCCATGGCAGCAGCTATCGGCGTCGGCATTGACGTCCTCGCCCCCGAAGGCCACATGATCGTGGACATCGGTGGTGGTACGACGGAGATCGCTGTCATCTCGCTCGGTGGTATCGTCGAGGATCAGTCCATCGACACCGCTGGCGACGAGCTGACGCAGGACATCATGGATCACATGCGTGATAAGCACCAGATCAAGGTCGGGGAGCGTACCGCTGAGCAGATCAAGATCCAGGTAGGCGCTGTCTACGCCGACCTCGATGACGCTCTGCAGACTTCACCGTCTGGGGTGCAAACATGATGGATACCATGCCCCGCAAGGTAGAGGTCAACTATCGTGAGATCGCTGAGTGCCTCGACAACTCGATCGGCAAGATCGAGAGCGCTATCCTCCGCACGCTCGAGGCTACGCCTCCCGAGCTCTACGCCGACATCGTCGCCAATGGTGTCGTCCTCACCGGTGGTGGTGCCCTCCTGCGTGGTCTCGATAAGCGCCTCTCTAAGCGCTTCGGCCTTGACTTCAAGATCGCTGAGAACCCCCTGCACTCTGTAGCTCTCGGTACGGGCATTGCGCTGAAGAACATCCACAACTTCAACTTCCTCTTCCGCTAAGCCTCGTAGCCTACTCCGCCCGTGGATAAGCTCTTAGAGTTCCTCCATAAGTATAGACACTGGCTCGTCTTCCTCGTATTGGAGACGATCGCTCTCGTCACGTACCTAAGTGGCTCCCTCTACTCGAGGAGTCTCGGATGGTACGCGACGAGTGCCGTCTTTGGGCGAGTCAATGAGCTGATGACCGAGGGCTGGAGCTATGTAGGCCTACGCCCTCGCAATGAGGAGCTCCTGAGAGAGAATGCACGTCTACGTACGGCCTATACCCTCCTAGCACGTCAGATGCAGGACGCCGAAGCCCACGGCCTGCTCCCTCGTCTGCACGCTACCGACAGCCTCCCCATCGATCCCTCGGCGGTCATCATCGCCCGAGTGGTCAATCGTGTGACACACACTAATGAGGTCTACTACACCATCAACAAGGGGCGACGTGATGGCATCGAGACCGACATGGGCGTGATGAGCGCCTCGGGCGTCGTCGGCGCCGTGATGGCGGTCTCCGACCACTATGCGCTCGTCATCCCCGTCCTCAACCCGAAGATTCGTCTGGCATGTACCCTCCTCGGGCAGGAGGTCAGCGGCACCCTCACAGCTCCCTCGAGCCCGAATGCTAATGAGGCGATCCTCAGCAACGTCCCCCCACACGCCCACCCCCAGATCGGTGACACCATCACCACGAGCGGCTACTCCTACCTCTTCCCCGAGGGGATGATGGTCGGGACAATCGCCGACTCCGTCCCCGCTCGCGTCAAGGGCAGTGCTGGGACCTTCGCCAACTATCCCGTGCACCTCGCCACGGACTTCCAAGGTCTACGCTACGTCTACGTGATCCGTGAGAAGCCCACCCACGAGGTACGCGCCCTCGAAGACTCGATCAGACCCAATGAATAGCTCCACCTATCTGCGCTTCATCCTCTTCGCCCTCCTTATGGTGGCTCTGCAGGTGTGGGTACTGAGTCCCATCGCCCTCTTCCGTGTGGCGACCCCTTACCTCTATCCCTTCGTGCTACTGCTCCTACCCGTAGACACGAACCGTACCGCACTCTCGATCTCGGGCTTCGCCGTAGGGATGCTCATCGATATCTTCAGCCTCACGCCTGGCCTGCATGCCTCGGCCTTCACGCTGACAGCCTTCATGCGCCAGCCCATCCTCTCACTGCTCACGGACAAGAACACGATACCGCACGCCCTGCCCCTCTTCCCCACGCTGCGTGGAGGCTCGGTGATGCTGATCACGCTGCTCCTGCTCGTGCACCACGTCACGCTCTATATCCTCCAGGCCGCAGGGATGCGCATGGGGGCCCTACATATCATCATCAGCTTCGCCTCGGGCTATGCCTTCTCATGGGTGCTGGCGGTGATGACCCTCTTCTTCTTCGGCACGGGAGAAGGGGCTCGCTCGAAGTGATGCTCTCCTATGGTCAACGACGAGCTCTTCCGTAGACGGTGGCTGATCATCGGCCTCACCTTCGCCATCGTCACCATCTTCATCATCCGCCTCTTCACCCTGCAGGTAGCCAGCAATGACTATAAGCGCCGGGCGGAGAATAATGCCTACTTCATCCTCTCGACCATCCCCTCGCGTGGCGTCATCTACGACCGCAAGGGGCAGCTCCTCGTGGCCAATCGCCCCATCTACGACCTGATGATCGTGAACCACGAGGCCAAGGGTAAGCTCGACACCACACTACTTGCCAGTACCCTTGGCCTACCTCGCGAGGAGATCGTACAGAAGCTCACCGCCGTACGTGACCGCAGTATCAACCGCGGCTACAACCCCTACACCCCACAGGTCTTCCTCTCACAGCTCGAGCCCGAGGAAGTAGGACGCTTCGAGGAGCAGCTGTATAAGTTCCCGGGCTTCTCGGTGCGCTCCCGTACCGTCCGCCAGTACAACTACCACAATGCCGCCCACCTCTTGGGCTACCTCTCCGAAGCCAGCCTCACCGACCTTGAGCGTGATAGCACGATCATGCGTGGGGACTTCGTCGGCCGAAGCGGAGTAGAGCGCACCTACGAAGAGGTACTGCGTGGCGTCAAGGGTGAGGAGATCTTCTACCGCGATGCCCGTGGCCGTATCCAAGGACGTCTGGATGGCGGTTCGCACGACCGTGCTCCCGTCCCAGGGCGTGACCTCACGCTCTCCATCGATGCTGGCCTGCAAGAGCTGGGCGAGCGCATGATGCGCGGTAAGCGTGGCGCCATCGTCGCCATCGAGCCCGAGACGGGCGAGATCCTTGCCCTCGTCACGGCACCGAACTACGACCCCGAGCTCCTCGCAGGCAAGAGCAAGGGAACTAACCACCGCATGCTTGAGGAGACCTTCGGTAAGCCGCTCCTCAACCGAGCTATCCAAGGGAACTACCCCCCTGGCTCGACCTTCAAGCCCTCGCAGGGTGCTATCTTCCTCGAGGAAGGTGTCCTCACACCCTCCACAGCGCTTGCCTGTCATCACGGTTACCCACCACTGGGCAACCGACCTAAGTGCCACAGCCACAGCTCGCCCATCTCACTCATCCCCGCACTCTCGACTTCGTGTAATGCGTACTTCAGCTGGGGCCTGCACTTCATGCTCGACGACCGCCGCCATTACCCCTCAGCAGCCGTCGCACTGGAGCACTGGAAGCAGCGTATGGTCTCCCTCGGCTTCGGCTACCGCCTCGGCATCGACCTACCGGGTGAGAAGCGCGGATATATCCAAATAGTGGCGTCTACGATAAGTTCTACAAGGGCGCATGGAACGGCCACACCATCATCTCTATCGCCATCGGGCAGGGGGAAGTGCTCGCCACGCCCCTGCAGATAGCGAACCTCGCCGCCCTCATCGCCAACCGCGGCTACTACATCCGCCCGCACGTCGTGCACTCCATCGGCGGTATGCCTCTGGACTCGATGTACCGCAACCACCAGCCCACAGGGATCTCCCGCGAGAACTGGGAGTATATCGTCGCAGGGATGGCTGGCGCTGTCACGGGCGGTACGTGTCGTGGGGCGAACTTCGCTCCAGGTGAGATCGAGGTATGTGGTAAGACAGGTACGGCAGAGAATCCCCACGGTAAGGACCACTCGGCCTTCATCGGCTTCGCACCTCGCTCCAAGCCACGCATCGCCGTCTCGGTCTATGTCGAGAACGGGGGCTTCGGGGCGCAGTTCGGTGTGCCTATCGGCCGTGTGATGATGGAGTACTACCTCCGTGACGGCAAGCTCTCGGGCAGTGGCGAAGCCATCGCCTCCTCGATGGAGCACCGCAGTATCTCCTACCTCAACGATATATAGTGCCCGCCATGCGACAGTCTTCCTCACAGCCATTCTATAAGTCCATCGACTGGGTGACGATCTTGATGTACCTCATCATGGTCTTCTTCGGCTGGCTCTCTATCTGTGGTGCCTCGTACAACTTCGAGACGGAGGCCCTGCTGAGCCCTGGCAGTCGCCCGATGATGCAGCTGCTGTGGATCGGCCTCGGGCTGGTCTTAGGCTTCGCTGTCATCTCGCTCGACACGGATATCTACGAGGTGGGAGCCCCGCTCTTCTATGGGGCGATGATGCTCCTCTTGATGGTGACGATCGTCATCGCACCGGATATCAAGGGCTCACGCTCGTGGCTCGTCTTAGGGCCGGTGCGCCTGCAGCCGGCGGAGTTCGCGAAGGTCGCTACCGCCCTGACGCTGGCGTGGCTTTGCAATCAGTATGACTTCAAGATCGATTCGATACGCAGCTATCTGAAGATCTTCGCTATCATCTTCTTCCCCATTGGGCTCATCCTCCTGCAGCAGGAGACGGGCTCGGCGCTCGTCTTCCTCGCCCTCTTCCTTGCGCTCTTCCGCGAAGGCTTCTCGGGGCTCTTCATGGGCCTCAGTGCCTCGGCAGCGGTGTACTTCATCGGGGCACTGGTCTTGGAGAACACGCTATGGTGGAGTGCTACGGACGCGGACCTCTTCTTCGTCTCGAACGCTATCCTCTTCTTCACCGCCGCCCTCTACACCGTCTATACCCACGACTGGCGCAACCGCTGGCGCTACCTCCTCTACGCCGTAGGTGCTGTCCTCGGCGTGTATCTCATCGCAGGAGTGGTGAACTTCTTCGTCGCCTTCAACCTCGCCTATGTGGCTGTAGCCCTCGTCGTCATCGCCGTAGGTGCGCTCTTCTACCTCGCCCTGCGCGAATACCTCCTGCGCTACCTCTTGATGGCCATCTTCGCCATCGGCTCGCTCGGCTTCTTCTACTCAGTGAACTACGTCTTCAACGATATCCTCCAGCCCCACCAGCAGGTACGTATCAAGATCGCCCTCGGCATCGAGAGCGACCTCAAGGGAAGGGCTACAATGTCGACCAGTCGAAGATCGCTATCGGATCGGGTGGGCTCACCGGTAAGGGCTTCCTCAAGGGCACCCAGACGAAGCTGAACTACGTACCCGAGCAGGAGACGGACTTTATCTTCTGTACCGTCGGGGAGGAGTCGGGCTTTGTAGGCTCGACGGCGCTACTCATCATGTACGCCGTCTTCATCCTGCGCATCGTGGCGCTTGCTGAGCGGCAGGTGACACGCTTCGGGCGAGTCTATGGCTACTGCGTGGCCTCGATCTTTCTCTTCCACCTCTTCATCAATGTGGGGATGGTGCTGGGGCTCGTCCCCGTCATCGGTATCCCCCTACCCTTCTTCAGCTACGGGGGCTCCTCGCTATGGGGCTTCACGTTCCTGCTCTTCATCTTCCTCGGCATCGACTCCCGTCGCAAGCAGCACACCGCCCGCTAAGGCAAGAGTGTGCCCTACACTGGATGCCGTAGACGCACGTATCCCCCGCCACCATCTCGTGGCACCAACACATAGACATACGATGAAAAAAGACTTGACCTATAAGGAAGCGGCAAGCCGTCTCGACGAGATCGTCCGCCGCATCGAGAACGAAAGCCCCGATGTAGACGAGCTCACGGGCCTCGTGAAGGAGGCTGTCGAGCTCTCGAAGCACTGCCGTGAGAAGCTCACGCAGGCTGACAAGCAGCTCACGAGCCTCATGGCGCAGCTCAGCGAAGACCCTCAAGCCGAAGGCTAATGGCACATCGCTACGCTATCATCGTCGCTGGCGGGCGTGGCCTGCGTATGGGTGCTGACCTACCGAAGCAGTTCCTCCCCCTGCGTGGTGAGCCCATCCTGATGCACACGCTACGACAGTTCGCCCCCGAGGTCGAGGAGCTGATCCTCGTGCTCCCCGCCGAGCAGCAAGACCTCTGGCGAGAGCTTTGTGCCGAGCATCACTTCACCCTCCCACACCGTATCACCACGGGTGGCGCCACGCGCTTCGACTCCGTACGCTCGGGGCTGAGCGAGCTCCCCGTTGAGGGCCTTGTCGCCGTTCATGACGGGGTGCGCCCGCTCGTATCACGCACGCTGATTCGCCGCACCTTCGAGGTAGCCGAAGAGACGGGTGCTGCTCTACCAGCCTGCCCCGTCACCGATAGCCTGCGCTTCCTCGGTGAGGACGACACGAACGAGGCAGTCGATAGAGCCCGCTACCGTGCGGTACAGACCCCGCAGACCTTCGACCTGGAGCGCCTACACCGCGCCTATGAGCAGCCCTTTAGCCCGCAGTTCACCGATGACGCTTCGGTCTACGAAGCTGCTGGCCTCGGTGCTATCACCCTTGTCGAAGGCGAAGAGACGAATATCAAGCTCACCACACCGAGAGACCTCCTCTTGGCTGATCTCCTCCTGGACTAACCCCGCCCGAGAAGGGCAGGCGCTACGATGGCTAAGGACTTCCTCCTCACCCCACTGACCTACCTCCCAGGTGTCGGGCCACGGAGAGCGAAAGCGCTCGCCGAGGAGCTGGACCTATATACCTACCTCGACCTCCTGCATTACTTCCCCACGAAGTACGTCGACCGCTCGCGCATCTACCAGATCCGTGAGCTCCGAGGCGAGATGCCCCACGTGGAGCTGAAGGGCTATATCCGTGACTTCAAGGAGGTGGGCGAGGGGCGTAAGAAGCGTCTCGTCGCCTACTTCACCGATGGCACAGGGCACGATCGAGCTGGTATGGTTCCGCTCCATGCCCTACATCCGCCAGCGCTACATCCCGGGGCAGTGGTATCTCGTCTTCGGCAAGCCCGTCTTCTTCAACGGCGCCTACAGCATCAGCCACCCCGAGATCGACGAGGAGTCGAAGGCCGCACAGGTCAGCGGTGGCCTCATGCCCGTCTATCCCCTTACCGAGAAGCTCACCCGCGCTGGGCTGAATAGCCGACAGATGCGCCAGCTCCTCTATGTGCTGAAGGAAGCCTGCGTCCCCCACATCACCGAGACGCTCACCCCCGAGATCATCGAGCGGGCGCGCCTCATGTCCTACGCCGAGGCGATCGAGCAGATCCACTTCCCTGTGACCAAGGAAGGACTGGAGGCAGCACGCAGACGATTGAAGTTCGACGAACTCTTCTTCATCCAGCTCCGTCTCCTCGGTATGAAGCGTGACCGCAAGGCCGCTTCTCCGGGGCTTCTCCTGCCACGTGTCGGCGATGCCATACGTGGGCTCTATGGGAGTCTGCCCTTTGACCTGACGGGTGCGCAGAAGCGTGTCATCCGCGAGATCCAAGCCGATGTCATCAGCGGCCGTCAGATGAATCGTCTCATCCAAGGAGATGTAGGGAGCGGTAAGACGCTCGTAGCGCTCTTCTCCATGCTTCTCAGCGTGGACAACGGCTATCAGGCGTGTATGATGGCGCCCACCGAGATCCTCGCCCGTCAGCACTACACTTCTCTCTGCGAATACCTCGCACCGCTGGGTATCGAGGTAGGCCTCTTGATCGGGAGTACGAAGAAGAAGGAGCGCACACGCCTCCTCGCAGACCTCAGCACAGGCGCGCTGAAGATCATCGTCGGCACACATGCCCTCTTAGAACCCGTGGTGCAGTTCGCCCATCTCGGGCTGGCCGTCATCGACGAGCAGCACCGCTTCGGTGTCGTGCAGCGCTCGGGGCTGTGGCAGAAGGGCGAGCAGATCCACCCGCACATCCTCATCATGAGCGCTACGCCCATCCCGCGTACGCTCGCCATGACCCTCTACGGCGATCTTGATATCTCCGTAATCGACGAGCTCCCACCCGGGCGCAAGCCTATCGAGACCTACCACCAGAGTGAGAGCGAGATGTATCGGGTATATCAGTTCCTCGAGCGTCAGCTGGAGGAGGGACGTCAGGCCTATGTCGTCTTCCCCATGATCGAGGAGAGCGAAGAGGAGTCGATGCGCACGCTCGACGAAGGCTTCCGCCGCTACAGCGAGCACTTCGCCCACCGCAAGATCGTGCGTGTACATGGTAAGATGAAGCCCGATGAGAAGGACGAAGCCATGCGTAGCTTCGTCTCGGGCGAAGCACAGATCCTCCTGGCGACCACCGTCATCGAGGTCGGTGTGAACGTGCCCAACGCCTCGGTGATGGTCATCGAGGGTGCCAACCGCTTCGGGCTCTCCCAGCTCCATCAGCTCCGTGGGCGTGTCGGCCGTGGTGCCAGCCAGAGCTATTGCATCCTCGTCACGGGCAAGGACCTCGGCGAAGATGCCAAGCGCCGCATCGCTATCATGGTAGAGACGAATGATGGCTTCGTCATCGCCGAAGAGGATATGCGCCTGCGTGGCTTCGGGGAGATCGACGGCACACGCCAGAGCGGTCAGCAGCTGAGCCTACGTATCGCCAACCCCTGCCCTCGATGGCGCTATGGTGCAGTACACCCGTACCCTCGCCGAGGAGATCCTCAGCGAAGACCCCTGACCCTACAGCTCCCGAAGAACGAGATCCTGCGCCATCGCCTCCACGAGATCTACTACGAGCGTCCCTCCTGGAGCCAGATCTCCTAAGCCGCTCTTTCCCACAAGCTTTCTATCCCATCCTTCATACCTCTCATTAGTGATTCTTGCTCATAGGGGAAAAGCAAGCAGTACTGGTCAGTGATCCGACCACTACTGGTCGACGCGCGAAGTAGTAGTGGTCACTATATGTTACCAGTACTGGTCCGATCGCTGACCAGTACTGGTTCGCATCAGCCCCTCCCGAGGCCCGCTAAGGATAGGCGCTACGAGCGCCCCATCCTGGGAGTCAGATCTCCTAAGCCTTACTTTCGCCCTTAGCCTTACGCTTCTTCCCCCACTTCCGCTGGTAGAAGATATAGTAGCCCGTCAGTGGGAGCGATGCACCGAAGAGCGCCGCTAAGACGTAGCAGATACGTGTGAAGAGACCGCCCCAAGCTCCCGTGTGAATTGAATAGATCCAGCCGCGGAGCTTCTTATCCCGCTTCGCCTCACGATAAGCCTTGTACTCGGTCACCTGCCCCGTCTTTTTGTCGAAGCGAAAGCTATCCGCAGCACGGCTATTGCCCAGCCCAGCAAGGGGTACTTCGACCTCCCCATCCTTGACCGTGATCTCTGGATAGTCTGCTTCGGAGACCTCTATGACATAGCTCACGACCTCTTCCCAATAGATATAGGAGGCTGGGAGCTTGGCCTGCTCGACGCCCTCCTCACGGGGGGCATCCTTACGCTTATCCTTCTTGGGGCCCTTATCACCCTTGCCCCCCTCGGCCATCTCGGCACCAAAGACCTTATAGAAGCCCGTGCGATACCACTCGAAGGACCACGTAAGCCCCGTCATAGCCATCGCCAAGAGGAGTACGAAGACGTACACCCCACCGACCGTATGCAGGTCTGTGAGGAGGCGCTGACGCCCGTGACGCAGCGAGATCTTCAGGCGCTTCCCTATTCCCTTGAGCTTCTTCGGCCACCAGAGGAAGAGCCCCGTGAGGAGGATGAAGACGAAGAGGAGGGTACTTGTCCCCACGATGACGCGCCCCCAGAAGATCCCTTCGCTATCCGGCTTCATACTATTGAGTAGCCAGCGGTGTAGCTCGCGTACCGTAGTGAAGAAGGGGAGGCGCCCGCTCGGGCCGATGATCTTCCCCGTGTAAGGATCGATGAGCACCCCTGCTCGGCGGGGCTTGGAGAGCCCTACGTTATAGGCACGATGAGGTGAGGTGGGTATGGTGATGCTCGTGATCTCTACACTATCGGGGGTCTTCTCTGCGACGCGCTCCAGAAGCACACTGAGCGGCAGAGGCTCTTGGTTGGGTACATATGCCACCCTCTCGTGCTGGACGAGGGCGGTGATTTCCTTCTCGAAGACGAGTAGAGCCCCCGTGAGGCAGGTCGTCATAATGATAAGCCCGAAGGGCAGGGCAAGCCACAGATGGAGCTTCTTGAAGAGTTTGCGTACAGTCATAACTCGGCTATCTAAAAGTAAAAGGCTCCCTCCTCGGGGAGCTGGGGAACCTGATCGAATGCGCCTCGCTTATGCGCCTCACGGTGCATAAGTGAGGAGAAAGGGCTATAGGCATAGCCTCTCCTTGAGGGTCAAAGATATATATTCTACCTATTCCACCCCCTACTGATAGAGCCGAGCTGGAGGAAGCTGTACTGGAGGGTAAATCATCCTATATTGGTCGCTGAGTCAACCTATATAGGTCCGTGAAGCGATCTATATAGGTCGGCGTGATGACCTATATAGGTTGACTCAACGACCAATATAGGGTTTGCATCCCCCACTCCCAAAGTCCACTAAGGATAGGCACTATTTAGCACGGAGCAAGAAGCCCTTTCTCCTACTTCTCATCACGGGATAGTGTGAGTATCTGTCCCGAAGACAGAGGCACTTGGGGCGCTTTTGCGTACTTTTGTGCCACCCACATCAGGGATATTTCCCCTAAGAGAGTAAGATGAATATACGACCCCAAGAGATCCAGATAGCCGACTACGACTACCCCCCTGCCCGACGAACGCATCGCCAGTACCCCTTGCCGACCGCAGCAGCTCCAAGCTCCTCCGCTACCAAGCTGGCGAGATCGAGGAATTTACCTTCCGTGACCTGCCCCGTCTCCTGCCCGAGGGTGCCGTACTCGTGCGTAATAACTCCAAGGTCATCCGTGCCCGCCTCCTCTTCCACAAGGACTCAGGTGCACGCATCGAGATCTTCTGCCTCGACCCCGCCTCCCCCACCTCCTACGAGCTCTCCTCGGGGAGCGCCACTGCTGCTCCTGGCACTGCCTCATCGGCAATGCCAAGCGCTTCAAGGAAGGGCACACAGCTCACCCGCCTCCTCCACCGCGAGGGGACAGGGGCGAAGTGACGCTGACGGCAGAGCGTGGCGAGGAGGGCGTCATCCACTTCTCTTGGGACAATGATGCCTATACCTTCGGCGAACTCTTAGAGCTGATGGGTATCCTCCCCATCCCACCCTACCTCGGGCGTGAGACGGAGGAGCAGGATCTGACGACCTATCAGACGGTCTATGCCGAGACCGAAGGCTCGGTAGCAGCTCCCCACAGCGGGCCTGCACTTCACCCCCGCAGTCTTCGAAGAGCTACGCGCTCAGGGCACGCCCGTACTGGACGTCACACTCCACGTAGGCGCTGGTACCTTCCGCCCCGTCAAGGCTGACCACATCGGCGATCACGAGATGCACGCGGAGCTGATCAGCGTCAGCCGCTCGACGCTCCTCGCCCTTCGTGAGCATATCGGGCAGATCATCGCCGTGGGTACGACCAGCGTCCGCACGCTGGAGAGCCTCTATCATCTAGCCATCGCCCTACGCCGTCAGCCCGACACGCCGCCGACTGCCCTACACGTAGAGCAGTGGCTCCCCTATGAAGAGACGGCAGACGAAGAGCTGACGACAGAGGAAGCCCTCGACACGCTCCTCAGCTATCTCGATGCGCAGGGAGAGGACACGCTCGTCTTCCCCACGAGCATCATCATCGCTCCCAGCTATCGCTACCGCGTCATCCGTGGTATGGTGACGAACTTCCACCAGCCCCACAGCACGCTCCTGCTGCTCATCGCCGCCCTCATCGGCGACGACTGGCACCGCGTCTACGACTGGGCACTCACCCACGACTTCCGCTTCCTCAGCTACGGCGACAGCTCGCTGCTCCTGCCGTAGAGAAGCCCATACCTATATAAAGCAGAGCGCCTCCCGCCTGAGTCCTGGGACTCATAGGCGGGAGGCGCTTGCCTTATAGGTAAGGGGTGGAGGAAGCGAGCTTACTGCTTCTTCTTCGCCCAGTAGATGGGCGTGAAGACCTTATCCTCGCCACCGAGTGCCTTGATAGCAGATTCATAGCCGGGCTTATTACCGTTGACGATGCTGCTGGGCAAGGGCAGACGCTGAGGATAGTAGTCGACAGACACCGTGGAGTAAGTAGAGGCGGTGAGCTGGGGCATATTGTCCAGCGCCTTCCTACCGCAGGCGTTTCGAAGAAGGGAAGACCCAGACGACGGTGGTCACTCCACGTCTCGAGAGGCAGCCAAGGCGTGTTGGCGATGAACTTCTGCGTGATGATCTTCGTCAGGTGGTCGTTCATAGCTGCCTTATAGAGGCGGCTCTTCATCTCTGGATAGCGGTAGGTGTAGTTCTCCGTCTGACCCGTGTAGCCGTTCGTGCACTTCATCGTCACGGTAGCAGCAGGCTCTGTGGTGTGATCCCATGCTACGGACGTCCCTACGCGGTTGTAGGTCTGTGAGGTGAGGTAGCTATCGACGGAGCCAGCACCCTGATAGGCGAAGCTCGCACGAATACCCTTCTCGTAGGCGTCCTTACCCGTCAGAGGCACCGTCCAGCCACGTACAGCAGCCTCAGCGATGAGGAAGTAAGTCTCCCATTCGCCGAAGAAGACACGCTTATTCGTGCTGTTGCGGTACTTCAGACCAAGGCGGGGCATTGTACCGACCTGCACGAGGTCGTTGATGGCATTGAGGTCACCCCACGAGCCACCTACCCACGCATTCCACGTGTACTTGGCATTGATCGTCTTGAAGTCCTTCTCCTTGTCGGTAGCATCCTTCAGCTTGTACTCGGTCGTCGTAGCGGCCTTGCTCCACGAGGGATAGAAGCAGAAGTCGGGGTTCTCCGTGTCACCAGCGATGATGAAGGTCTTATAGGCACGAGGGTCGATGATGCCTGGTAGACCGTCCATATAGAAGCCTGCCGAGGGGTCAGTCGTCGTCAGAGGGAAGTGCTTATCGTAGCGCACGCCGAGGTAGTCAGCAGGCTTGATATGGCTCGAGTAGCGGCTGTCGGTGAGCTGCGTAGCAGAACTGACACCACCCAGACCGAGGACGAGGTTGCTGTACGTAGGAGAGAGGATCTGGTGATTCCACTGACGGCTCATGACGCCCGTCAGGTCGTCCCAGCCGTCCTTCTCCTGGACCTCGAAGCGATCGCTTGCTGAGGTGATACCTCCTGCAGCAGCAGCTTCCTCGAAGTGCGTCTTAGCCGTCGTAGCGTCGACCTCAGAGAGGCGCATCGCCAGACGCATACGCATCGAGTTGGCATACGCACGCCACTTAGCGGTATTGTAGCCATAGGCACGGTCGAGCTTGTTCGTCTCACCGTTATCCGAGCCGGGAGCGGTAGCGAGGATATCAGCGGCCTCCTTCAGCTCGGTGAGCATATAGGCATAAGCCTCCTTAGCACCTACGTAGGTGGGGTTACCACCCTGATAGCCGTCGATGGAGACGACACCGAAGTTGTCACAGAGCTCGGAGAGCATATAGACACGCCAGATACGAGCTACCTGCTGGAGGCTCTTATCATAGGTGCGTGCCGTGCCGTCCTTGATGCGCTTCTCGCACATAGCGATAGCATCGGTGAGGGGCTTGAGGCATTCCTCAGTCATACGGCTGTAGTAGTCGGAGCTCCAGCCGTCACTGAAGCCACCTACGGCAAGACCACCACCACGGTGCTGATGGCCGCCCGTCTTCCAGTAGAGGACGAAGGCACGCTCCGCCACGTGGGGATTCTGCTGGGCAGCTATGATCGCGCGGTTGATGAGGGTACTCGGGGAGCACCTGATCCCTGCGAAGCGGCAGTGGGGTTAGTATTGACTTCGTCGAAGTCGCGGCACGAGGCGATACCCATCGTGGTGCACAGGCACAGACCCCAGAGGAGAATATTCTTCTTGTTCATGATATACATGGCTTAGCCATTAGAAGCCGAGGGTGATATTGAAGAGGAAGGAGCGGGTCGTGGGAGAAGAGGCGAACTCATATCCCGTAGCGTTGGAGCCCGTAGCGAAGACCGACTCAGGGTCGATGCCGTTCATATAGCTCTTGATCATCCATACATTGTTGCAGGAGATACCGAGCTTAGCCTTCGTGATAGGCGTGTTCTTCAGCAGGCTCTTGGGGAGCGTATAGCTGAGGGCGATGTTACGCAGACGTACGCTCGTAGCGTCGTAGATGTTCGCCTCGTTGATACCGAGGTTCCCGCTACGACCGACGATAGCACCCCAGTAATCCTGAGGTGTGACTTCGATGGTGTTCTTCGTGTAGACCGTCTTACCAGCGACTTCGCTCTCGACGGCGCCGTCGACGACGAACTTATCGCGAGCACCATTGACGACGGTAGCAGCAGCGGCACCACCGGCCTGCAGGGCGTGGTTCGTACCGGAGAACATCTTACCGCCAAAGCGAGCATCGATGAGGAAGCTCAGGTCGAATGCCAGCGAAGGAGAAGCTGTTCGTAAGACCAGCCAGGAGGTCGGGCTGCTGGTCACCGAGCTTCTTCTCGTCACCTGCGATAGGCAGACCGTTCTCGTCGGTGATGATCTTACCATAGAGGTCGCTCGTCTTGTCTTCGACGCGCTTATAGCTTGAGCCCCAGATCTCACCATACTTACCGCCTTCGCGAGCGAGGATCTTCAGGTTGTCGTACGTACCGAGGTTGTACTCCGTCACAGGGGACTCGATACCACCGCCATCGTAGAGCTTGATGATACGGTTCTCGTTGTGCGAGAGGTTCAGCTGAGCATTCCACTTCAGCCCTTCGCTGCGGATGATGTCAGCGGTGACCATGAACTCAATACCTTCGTTCTGGATATTACCTGCGTTGATCATCTTAGCATCGTAGCCGCTGGCAGGGTCCATGCCGAGGCGGATGAGCTGGTTGGTAGCGTTGGTGCGATACCAAGCGAAGTCTACACCGAAGCGGCTATCGAAGAAGCGCATCTCCAGACCCAGCTCGTAGGACTTGATGAGCTCACTGCGGACCTTCTCGTTGTAGAGGACGTTGTCGATGTTGGCCATCGTACCGCCGAGGGGGATCCTTCTCGATACGATAAGCGCTGTAGAGCTGGTAAGGCTCGAGGTCATTACCCACCTGAGCAGCCGAGGCACGTACCTTAGCGAAGGAGAGCCATGAGGGAGCGTTCACATCCATCTTACGGAGCATGTCGGTGATGACCAGCGACGTGCTGATAGAAGGATAGAGGAAGGAGCGGTTAGCCTTCGCCAGCGAAGACGACCAGTCATTACGCAGCGTACCGTCGAGGAAGAAGTACCCGTCCCAGTTCAGCTGTGCCGTACCGTAGAGTGAGTTGATCTTCTTGTGGCTGTATGACTCGGAGTTGTCGGGCTTATCGGTACCGTTGGTCAGCGAGAAGAGGTTGGGCACGATGAGCTGGCTGACGCTGGCACGAAGGCCGTTGTGCTTGCGCTCCATGAGGTTACCCCCGACGGAGCCCGAGAGGCCGAGCTTACCGAAGACGTTGTCACGCTGTGCCGAGACGAGGAAGCTGTAGTTGTTCTCATAGAACTTGATCTGCTCCGTCTCATACTTACCCCCACCACCTGCGATAGGCGAGCCAGCGTAGGTCTTACGCTCGATGCGCGTAGAGTACTGGTCAGAGCCCACACGCAGCTCAGCATTGAGCCAGTCGGTGATCTTGTACTTCAGCGCTGCACTGATGAGGAAGCGGTCACGCGTATCGTTGTTGAGGTTGTACTTGCTTGCCCAGTAGGGGGTTCGTCTGATTACCTACACCATACCAGCGCATAGCACCCTGAGGCGTACGGGCTTCCTCGAAGTCGCGGATGTCCATACTGCGGGGCAGTGAGTACATGGTATAGAAGGCATTGGAGGCATTAGCACCATTGAGCGGACGGTTCTGCACGAAGGAGCGGATGTACTGGACCTTCGTATCAGTGCTCCAGCGGTCGCTGGGGCCGAACTTCGTCGTGGCGCGCAGCGTCATATTCGTACGGCCGAGCGAAGCGCCAGGGATGTGGCTCTTATTGTCGGTACGTGTCAGAGAGGAGTAGATCGACGTGCGGTCGTACATCTGGGAGAAGGCGATGTTCTCCGTCAGGTCGATCCCAGGAGACTTGAAGTAGCTGGCTACGTTGTCGTAGGCCTGCATGTTGGTCTTCGTGCCGTCCCACTTCGTGTACTCCTGCCCTTCGATGCGAGGCCCCCAGCTGGAGGAGACGTCGTTCTTATAGGCACCGTTAGTACCTTGACCGAACTGGCTCTGCAGTCTGGGCACCATGAAGAGGCGCTCTACACCTACTGAGGAAGAGATCGTGACACCGAGGCCGTTGTTCTTACGACCGCTCTTGGTGATGATCTGAATGACCCCGTTACCAGCGCGCGAGCCGTAGAGGGCAGCTGCCGAAGCACCCTTCAGCACGGTCACGCTCTCGATATCTTCGGCATTGATATCGAGAGACCGTTACCCATATCGGCTGCGGGATTCCAGAAGTCATTGTTCGTAGCACCTGTCGTGTTGTCCATAGGTACACCGTCGACGACGATGAGGGGCTGGTTGCTGCCCGAGAGCGAGCTATTACCACGCAGTACGATCTTCGAGGAGGAGCCGGGGCTGCTGGAGCCCTTGATGATCTGGATACCAGATACCTTACCCGAGAGTGCATTGGTGATATTAGGGCTCGCGTACGGCCATCAGCTGGTCACCCTTGACCTCCCTGCATGGCGTAGCCGAGGGCTTTCTTTTCACGGCGGATACCGAGTGCGGTGACGACGACACCACTGAGCTGCGTCATCTCATCCTCGAGTGCTGACAGTGAGGGGTGTGCCCGTCCAGCGGACGGTCTGGCTCTTATAGCCCACGCAGGTGATGACGAGTTCGGACCCTACCTTGAGTCCGCTTAGGACAAAGTGTCCCTTGGGGTCGGTTAGTGTCCCCTTGCCCTTAGCCTGGCCTTTGACCAGGATAGTAGCACCGACGATTGCCTCGCCCTTGGAGTCTTGTACGATCCCTGTGAAGGAGACCTTACTATCCTGAGTCTGTGTCATGGCGGTCTCTACCGGCGTGGCATAGGCATTTTCTAAGGCGAGTCCTGGCAGCGAAAGACCCACAAGGAGCACGCTGCAGACTGTCTTCATTCGTTTCATAGGCTTATATCGTGTTAGTGATAAAAGGTCTATAAAGATAGATATTCTTTTAGCAAAGCAATGGTGTAATTAACTATAACTAAAAACTTTACAAATGAATACAATTAACTAATCCCTAAGGAAGATATCCAACTCCTTATAACTCGGTGGCTTACACCTTCGATAGATCGACCACTACCCTACCCAAAGTGCACGACCGAGGCGCACGCTCGCCCCACACTTCTCCCCCGAGAAGCTATGTCTTAGTACCAGCTACGCTACCCCACTCCACGGAGAGCGAAAAAGTGACCACTACTGGTCGCTGACGGAAGCAGTACTGGTCACCGCGCGAAGCAGTACTGGTTGATCATAGTGACCAGTACTGGTCAGCCGACGAAGCAGTACTGGTCTGCTTTACCCCCATATAAAAGGACTCCCCCTGAGGTGGTATGTATCAGCGTACCTACCTCAGGGGGAGTAGTATATGTAGCGTGTGAGGCTACTCGTTCGGCAGGGGACCTAAGTGCAGTCCCTTTGCACGGAAGAGGCGGATATCCTCCTCGGGCAACTCGAGTGCCTCGATGGGCACGCATTCGTAGCGGTCATTGAGGTAGAAGCGCACACCGCCCTTGAAGCGCGAGCTGACGACCGAGAGGTCATCACGGCGATAGCGTGTGCGGATGCCTGCCAGCTCGAGGAGCGTATGGAAGACGGAGTTCGACGAGACGGCCTCACGACTATTGGAGCGTCCCTGAGCGAAGAGCTGCGGGTGGGCATCTCGCCAGCGCTTGTCGCCCCAGATGAGGAGCGGTACGTGGAGCTGGTAGTAGGAGACGTCGGGCGAGGAGTGGAGGAAGCGCTCGCGTTCGTCATCATAGACGTCCTCCCCATGGTCGGAGATATAGACCATCGAAGCGGCACGATCGCCTCCCTCGAGGACGCGGACGACGGAGTCGACGAACTTATCCGTCTGGCGCACGGCATTGTCATAGGCATTGCGCAGGACGAGGCTGTCAGCCTCCGAGCCCGAGTAGTGCCCCTTCACAGGGAAGAAGGTATCTTCCTTCGGATAGCGGTCACGGTAGCTGAAGTGACTACCATAGGTGTGCAGCACGACGAAAGAGCTTCGGATGCTCACTCGCCATGAGACGCTGCAGATAGGGGATCATATCGCTATCGTAGAGACGGCGCTTCTCACGGCGAAGCTCCTTACGGATGGGGTGATGCTCGTCCCCTTGCATAGCGAAGAAGTCCACATAGCTGTGGTTCCCTGGCTGGTTGGAGATGAAGGCTGTATAGAAGCCCGCTTCACGGAAGGCCGTCAGGATCCCCTGCACATGGGGCAGATTCTCCGCCGAAGATGCATCAGCAGGCGAGAGGATGATAGGGATACTCTTATACGTCGTATTCGACTGCGTCAGTACATCAGCGAAGGCGATAAGCCCACCATCACGATGGAGCGAATCGATATGCGGGGTCGTCTCACGGGGATAGCCGTAGAGGCTCCAGCTGTGCGCACGTGACGTCTCACCGAGGATGAGGACGTAGATCTCACGCTCATCCTTGGCACGCTCGGAGGTAGCCTTGTAGCAGAAGTCCTGGCTGGTGCGGTCGTAGTGCAGCACCTCATAGAGCTTCGTCGTCGCCAGATACATATTATGGAAGACGCTCATCGGGTAGACCTCCGCACGCAGATGCACGTAGGGGAAGCGCTTCTTCGCCCCTATATATATAGGTAGGGCGACGAGAAGGATGAGCGCAGAGACGAGGGCCATACGGCGACGGAAGCGTGGTGCGAGGCTCTCACGGCTACGTGCCGAGAGCGTCGCCACGACGAAGGTCAGGGCGTAGAAGCCCCCACTGGCGAGGATGGGCCAGAGGATGTTGGAGAGGAGTTCACCTGCTTCATCAGGCTCCGAGGTGAAGATATTCAGGAGCATATCCACCGCGACGACGGAGCCACTGAATATCGTCAGGAGTACGAGCTGGAAGGCATGGAGCAAGACCAGCACGAAGAGCCCCCAGTAGACACGCCCAGGACGCTTCGCCGAGAGCAGGAGAAGCATGTACACCGGTAGCATCAGTAGGATATTCAGCACACGCCCTACGGCAGGCTGCTGCATGACGACGGAGAGCACGACATTGGGCAGGAGAAGCGCCAGCGTCAGTATCCAGTAGTAGCATCGCTGGTCAGCACGGCTTACCCAAGCCTGGAGCCGATCCCATATACGCATATAGAGAGAAATAAAATCTTAGTGATATGTGTAGAGATAAGACATAGGCACTACCCTACTCGTGGTGATAAGGCTCGCCTCTCAAGATCGTCTGGGCGCGATAGAGCTGCTCCACAGCGAAGAGGCGTACCATCTGATGAGAGAAGGTCATCTGACTCAGCGACACACGGTCATCCGCCCGCTTATATACCTCCTCTGAGAAGCCGTAGGGGCCTCCGATGACGAAGACCAGACGGCGCGCACCCGATACCATCACCCGCTCGATATACGAGGCGAAGGCGGTACTCGAGAACTCTCGTCCGCGCTCATCGAAGAGCACTACCCTATCCGACGTACCGTCTGGCGCAGGATCTCCGCTCCCTCCATCTGCTTCTGCAGCTCGGGGGTGAGCTTGCTGGAGCGAGCGGATATCGGGGATGATCTGCAGAGTGAAGGGCAGGTAATGGCCGAGGCGATCGGCGTAGAGCTTTGTCAGCTCTTCGATCGCACGGCTATCGGTCTTGCCCACAGCGAGGAGAAGGAGGTGCATCGGCTATGAAGTAGCGGGGTTAAGGGCGAGGCTAAGGGTCTATATCCACCAGACCCATTAGACTTCACTCTTGGGCACAGGGGCTCGACGGGATCGTCTAATGGGTCTGGCGTCTACGAGCGGTAGTCTACCGCAAGTAGCTTAGAAGGGCAGGTCATCTGCAGCACCAGCGGGAGCTGCAGGCTGAGCTGCGGGGGCTGCCGTAGGAGCGCTGCAGGGAGCTGCGGCAGGCTGAGGTGCACTATAGGCAGCAGGAGCGGGAGCAGCTACACCGGGGAGCTGGATGCCCTGGACTACGTTCCAAGCGCGGACAGACGTGTACCAGCGGCCATTGAACTCACGGCTCTCTACGTCGATAGATACCGTCACTTCTTGACCCACCTGCATAGGGGAACTTATTCACATTGTCGCCGAAGAGCTTCGAAGCAGACCTTGCGGGGTACTGCGTGCCGAGTGTCTCGAGGATGTATTCTTGTACTTGCCAGGGGTTGCCAGCCTTGCTGGTACCCGTGCGCAGGGGGAGTACCTGGACGATTTTACCGATTAATTCCATAGGGAGTATCTTATCTAAATTGAATGATTTTGCTTAGCGGGGGCGGAAGCCGATGATGTGACGGACCTCATCGATCGTCTTCGAGGCGGACTCACGAGCCTTCTCAGCACCGATGCGCGCCACACGGGAGAGGAGCTCCTTGTCGCCCTGGATGTCGAGGATGCGCTCACGGATAGGCGCGCAGAAGGCGTTGATATCGGCAGCGAGCTGCTTCTTCATATCGCCGTAGCGGATAGCGCAGTCGTTGTAGAGCCCATCGAAGTGCTGGTAGACCTCGGGCGTGGAGACGATCTCCATCAGCGTGAAGAGGTTCTGGATAGGCTCGGGCTTCTCGCTGTTAGGCTCCGTAGGACCAGCGTCCGTGACGGCACGCATGACCTTCTTGATGATCGTCTTCTCGTCGTCGATGAGGTAGATCGCATTGCCTTCGCTCTTACCCATCTTCCCTGAGCCGTCGAGGCCGGGGACCTTCAGTGCACGCTCTCCGAGGGAGAAGGACTGGGGCTCGGTGAAGAAGTCCACGCCGTAGATGGTATTGAAGCGGCGGGCGAACTTACGCGCCATCTCCATATTCTGCTCCTGGTCCTTACCGACGGGTACCTTGACAGCCTTGTGCATGAGGATGTCAGCAGCCATGAGGGAGGGGTAAGTGAGCAGACCAGCGTTGACGTTGTCGGGCTGCTGGCGTGCCTTGTCCTTGAAGGAGGTCGTACGCTCCAGCTCACCGAGGTAAGCGTTCATGTTGAGGTAGAGATAGAGCTCCAGCACCTCACGCACGTCGCTCTGCACATAGATCGTAGCCTTCTCGGGGTCGATACCACACGCCAGGTATTCAGCGAGGATGGTATTCGTACTACGGATGATATCATCGGGATGCGGATGAGTCGTCAGCGAATGCCAGTCTGCGATGAAGAAATAGCAGTTATACTCATTCTGCATCTGCGTGAAGGCACGTACAGCACCGAAGTAGTTACCTAAGTGAAGATTACCTGTGGGACGGATCCCGCTGACTACTGTTTGCATCGTCTACTAACTATGATCTATAATGTGGTCCTATATAGGTTACGAAGATAGCTAATAATTCACAATCCTGCCCCTTTTATATAAAGCAACTGGCTCTCCATCGGGGTGGAAAGCCAGTCACTTTGCTAAGACTTCTTATAGAGCGTTATCGGTGTAGTTTTCGTCGCTCCAAAAACATTAACGTAGGAGCTCAAATCAACCCCTTGAGGAGTAGGATCCCAGACCATAGTCTTCTCTGTCCTCTTCCTTATGACCCAAGTATACGTTTCTGTACCGGTTAGAAGAGCGAAGGGATTTTGTAGACGGACTTTATACTCTAGGATATTCTTATTCAATGAATAATACCCTGTAAGTCCATCGTATGTTAATGGACCAACAGAATAAATTCTCATCTTATCCTCGGTGTCAAAGTAGAAAGTCATCTTCACTGGGATTTGCCCTTTTTTCGACTCAACATTGAACTCTGACTCCCAGATCGTACCAGACAGATCCTGAGTCGTGGGGATAGGAAGCTCCTTCTCGGTACATGACACGCATGCCAAGAGGAAGAGTATGATACCAGATAAGTAAGTACGCATAATAGTTACTATTTAGAGTTAGACAATGGTACACTTCGTTGGTAGCTCGAGACCAGCTGATCCACGAGGCTCGTTTGGAGTTTCAGAGGACAGCGCATGTCCTTTTGCTTGAGAAAGGTATGAATTATTTTTCAGAGAGCAAGTGGAGCATAATATCTCCCAATACAACCGCACCCAAGAGCAGCTAATTAGTGCTACACACAGCTTACCAACCGAGGGTACGAGATCGCTCTTACCGGCAATAAGGGGGTGGAGCAATAGTTTTCCTCGGACCAATAGTAGTCGGGGAAACTACTGATTTTCAGTAACAGTAGTGGTTTGCCGTCGGACCAATAGTCGTTCGGATGCAAACCTATATTGGTCGCTGAGGAAGCTATATAGGTCACCACGACGACCTATATTAGTTCATTGCTTCGCGTAAGGATAAAAAAGTTGCGAACGAGTGGCAGATAAGTTTTGGACTACGTACGTGGCTCTAATATCTACGTACGTGGATATTTGGATTTACGTGCCTGGTCTTTAAATCTACGTGCATAGACAGAGGAAAAACACTACGTGAAGGCGCTTTTTCTTCACGAGAATGACACTTTTCCTCCGCAGGATAAGAGGAATACTTGTGATAAAGCGAAGTGATAGCGTACCGCTTCGGAGAGGCATATCGGGGAGCCGTGCGATGCCTTAGCACTCTAAATAGAGGGCAGAACTCTCGGCAACAGTCTCCAAAGAAGGACTATACTCCCCCGCTCTATCTCGTAGAAAGGTACGGATACAAAGCGGGCTGAGCACCCCACATCCCACGCAGGAGAGGTGAGGCGCTCAGCCCGTCTATGATTTGGCTTGTGTAGGAGGAGGCTACTTCAAAGCAGTCAGCGAACGCGCTAAGAAGTCAAGCGCGTCGGCAGAGAAGTGCCCTCTCAGCGTAGGATATTCCATAGGCGAGCCCGTAGACGAAGGCAGGAAGAGATGATTGAGCTTCGGGAAGACCTGCACCTGAGCCTTGGGCTGGAGACGCAGTAGCTCCGCCGCATTGGAGGGTAAGACCTGCTTGTCCATCTCGCCGAAGAGCCCGATGACGGGGCACTTGACAGCACGCCACGTCCCTGCTACATCCAGACTGAGGAGCTGTCGGAGGTAGGGCGTGAGCTGGCTCATTATCTGCGTACGGATCGCCTCGTGGGTGCTCTTGTCGGGGCTGAAGACGGGCAGGAGTGGATCCATCACCTTCGCAGCACGTGCCTTCACCTCGTCCAGCGAGAGGCGCTTATCCTGCATCAGGCGATAGATCTCGCGGTTGGCTTTGCTGAGCGTAGCACGCTCACTCTCGCTCTTCCCCGCGAGGATATTGAGGGCATCCATCTGATCCAGAAGGATGCGATCCATCGCGAAGGCAGGGCCCGCCAAGGACACGACCCCAGCTATCGAGCGGTCTTGACCAGCGACCTTCGCAGCGATATAGCCCCCTTCGCTATGCCCGACGAGGAAGATACGCTGCGCCTGGACGCTCTTATTCGCCTGAGGGCAGCGACGACAGCCTCAGCATCGTGCACGAAGTCCGTGATACTCGAGGCGAGGAAGACACCCGTGCTCTTCCCCACTCCACGGTCATCATAGCGGAAGACAGCGAAGCCCGACTCGGTCAGTCGTCGGGTGATATCCAAGAAAGGGCTTACAGCCGAAGATCGTCTCATCACGATCCTGTGGGCCCACTTCCGTGATCAGGACGAGCGTAGGATAAGGCGCCTGCCCCGTCTTAGGTAGGGCAAGGCTCCCCGAAAGCACAACAGACGAGCCCGAGACGGGGATGCTTAGCTCCTCCTCCGTATAGGATGCAGGCGCTTGGGGAGCGTCTTGCTTCTCGATTGAGCGCTCCATATCCAGCGGGGAGACTCATACCGCCCTGCTGGAAGTTGCCCGAGAGCTTGTCATCTGCCATGCGTACGGCGGTATAGGTCAGGCGTAGGCTGCGAAGCTCCATACGCAGGCTATCGCCCGAGACGTGCACCTCATCGGCACGTAGCGCGTAGGCACCTTGGTCTGGGCTATCCAGGGTAGCCGACCAGCGCCCCGCCTCTTCGGTGAGGTGAATGACCATACGGAGCTTGCCCATAGGGAGCGAGAGCTTACCCGACCAATCCCCACAGAGGCTCTGTGCGCTCACGACGAAGGGAGAAGAAGAGAGGGGAGAAGGAAGCGCTTTCATAGTGGTAGAGATAGTAGTGCGTAGTGGTGTGAGGTCTCAGCCTTTGAGACGTCTTCGGCGATTCATATAGTAGGTGAGGAAGAAGTTCTGCCAAGCGATATAGCCCGCTATACCAGGAGCGACGAGCGGATGCATGAAGGTGATGCAGAGCCAGAGCGTCAGGGCGGTATTCTTCTGCCCCATGGACTGACGGCATGCGACCTCCTCGACACCGATACGGCGCGCCAGATGACTGCCGAGTGTGAACTGAATAGCACACGCCAAGAGCCCGACAGCGAAGGAGGCGATGAGTAGCCCGACCTGCTCCGACCCTTCCTTCACGACGAAGGAGACGCTCTACCCAAGATGAAGAGCAGCGAGGAGAGCCACAAGAGGTAGGTGAGTTTCTTCGGTGGGTGAGGGTCTTCCCCATACTCTTCATCGCACCGCGCACGAGCCATGCCAGCACGATAGGTAGCATGACCATACGGATCACCAGGAGCGCTATCTGCCCTGAGAGCATCCAGAAGGGCAGATGGCTGTGCGAATCAAGTAGGGGGAGTAGGAAGGGTGCCACCAGGCAGATCAGCCCGTGTGTGACGATGGTGTAGCCCGTAGCGAAGCCTGTATCACCATCCATGAGGCTCGTCATCGCCCCCTGCAGCGGCAGCAGCTGGTGCGAGGAAGCACATGAAGAGACTCGTAGCTATGACGTGATCCCACGCCGAGAGAATGAGTAGAGCGTCCCCCCGATAGCTATCTGGAGGACGAAAAGAAGGAGGTGCTTCGGTCGTGGAGCCGCTGCGCTGGGTGGCATATTGAGCACAGCGAAGAAGAGCATCGCCGAGATGATCCACGGCGCCAGCCAACCATAGGGCGCGGTGATACGCCACGATAAGAGCCCCACCGCAATGAAGAAGAGCGGTGTAAAGCCCTTCAGCCGACTCCAAAAGGCTACCGAGCATAGGACAAATAGGTACGTTATCCGATGAGCTTAGGATCGGCTACGATGCGCTCTACACTGGCACGTATCGAGCGCAGACCAAAGGCTTCGGGACGGAGGTCTGCTGGATCGACGATGACCAGCTCACCGGCATCATCCATAGCCGTCGCCCCGTCGAAGCTCTTCACACGCGTCAGGTAGAAGAGATCCGCCGTATAGACATCGACACCCGAATAGGGGTAGACATTAGGGATCGAGAAGAGTAGACGTACCTCCGTTGCCTCGAGGCCCGTCTCTTCGCGCAGCTCACGACGCACGGCATCATCCACTGTCTCCTCGGGGTCTACGAAGCCCCCTGGGAGGTCCAGCGTACCCTTCTCTGGATCACGTGCACGGCGCACAGTGAGGAGACGCCCCTGCCTCGTCAAGGACAAAGCAAGCGACAGCAGAGGCTACATTGTGGAAGTAAGTGAGGTCACAGCTCGGGCAGTGGATAGCACGGCCGTGTACATGCTCCAGACCCTGCTGCCCGCAGCGGGGGCAGTAGCTAAAGCTCGATAGTGGATGTGTGTGCATAGGGAATAGGGATAGGGAAGGCGTGTGGGGTAAAGACAACAGACGAGCGCGGCAGTGCGCCGGCTCGTCTGTCATCATAGGGATCGAAGGAGATTAGATTTCCTTGGCTTCCCAGCCGAGAGCGCTGGCACCGAGGACGGCAGCGTCGCTCTCCTTGAGCTGAGAGACGAGGAGCTTGGTCTTGCCTTCGTAGATCTTGAGGATGTTCTTCTCCATATGGTGACGGATGGGGTTCATCAGGAGGTCACCAGCCTTGGTGAGACCACCGAAGAAGATGATCGCTTCGGGAGAGGAGAAGGTAACAGAAGTCCGCGCAGGCTTCGCCGAGGATAGCCCCGTAGACTCAAAGATCTCGAGAGCGAGACGGTCGCCAGCCGAAGCAGCATCGAAGACGTCCTTACTCGTGATCGTGTCGATATCCAGCTCACGGAGCTTGCTCTCGTCGGAGCGGATGGTGAGATATTCGCGAGCCGTACGTGCTACACCCCGTAGCCGACGTGTGAGGTCTCGAGACAGCCCTGACGAGCCACAGCCGCACATACGACCATTGCGGCGGACGATCATATGACCGAGTTCGCCAGCGAAAGCCATCGTGCCCGTAGACGAGCTGACCACCGACGACGATACCGCTACCGACGCCCGTACCGAGCGTGATGACGATGAAGTCCTTCATACCGCGTGCAGCACCATAGGTCATCTCACCGATAGCGGCAGCGTTAGCGTCGTTGGTGAGTGCCACGGGGATACCGATGCGGTCCTGGATCATCTGAGCCAGGGGATCTTACCCTTCAAGGGAGGTTGAGGGGCGAACTCGATAGAGCCGTTGAAGTAGTTACCGTTAGGCGCACCTACACCGATACCACGGATCTTCTCCTTGCCACCGACCTGCTCGATGAGCATATTGAGGCCTGTGACGAGGTCATTCAGGTAGAGCTCAATATCGATGTGCGTACCAGTCTTGATCGAGGCGTTGACGACGACATTACCACGGGCGTCGACGACACCGAAGACGGTGTTCGTCCCACCGAGGTCTACACCTATTACATAGGGCTTTTCCATTAGCTGTGCTTGTGTACTATGATGTGAGATATTCTTGTTGTTGAACAAAGATAGTTTTTCACCGATCAGTTGACTCCGCCCCCACGCATTCCTGCGTGAAATACCACAAGTCGGTACCATAAGAAACCAGTATAGGGGTGGTAGCTCGCCTTACATCCAGGCCTCCCGACCCCGACGGCTCGACTTATCCCCAGTGCTTAATATAAGTGAAGTATATAGAGGAAGAATAAATTTTTTCTCTCTATCTCCTACTGTTATTATAGTCGGTGGAATCGTGGGTAATCCTATTAAGGCTTCACTTCCTTCACTCAGTTCCTCCACGGACTTATCCTAATGCTTTTGCGCTTCCTGCCCACAGGGTATTCTACAAGTGACTTCCCGCTTATAGCTGGGCTTTGGAGCAGTCGAGGGAAAGGCATCCACATCTCGGGGGATTGCACTGCTCGCTCTCGCTCTTCTCGGTATGTGTATTGGGGTGGGATAATCTCGTGAGTTATCTACACCCCCGAGGAAGGGGGAGAGGGGAGTAAGGTCGTCGCTGGAGGGGTGGGGATGAGTCTCCCTATTTATCCCACGCTTACCCACTTGTTTTCCCCAGCTTACTGAGGGGGTGGAGTAGGGTGCTTATCGCGCTTCGTGGAGGTAGCTCAGGATAGCTCTTGCAGGCGCGTGGGGCGCTGGGCTCTGTACCCATCAGCTCCTGCAGCTGGGCCAGTGCCTGCAGCTGGTCCGTGCGGCGGTGATCCTCCTCAGGGATGAGGCGGGAGAGGATTGAGAGGATCTGTACGGAGTGGGCGCGGTCGGCGAGGGAGCTCGGGGACGGCAGGGCGGTCCAAGATGAGGTTGACCAGCGAGAGTAAGGCACACGGAAGAGGCGCTCGAAGGCCAGACGAGCGATGCGCCTACCGCCCATACGATAGCAGACGACCATAGGGGATGCCCCATAAGCCTGCCTCCAGCGTCGCCGTTCCCCGAGGTGACGAGGGGCAGCATGGGCACGGCGCATGAGTCCATAGGGTATCTCCGAAGAGGATGGGGGTATCGCTGTATTTGCCGAGGTGGGGGCGTAGTCTGCAGCGGTAAGCCCTGGAGCACCAGCGATGACGACACGCCAGCCCAACTGAGAGTAGGCAGCGGTGGCTGCAGAGCATCTCGGGGAGGTTGTCCCGCAGCTCAGACTGACGGCTCCCCGGGACGAGGAGGAGCATCTGCTCACGCTCTACGGCCTCGGGGATGCTCAGCGAGGTAGGTGAGCTTAGCATCGACACAGGGGTTACCTATATACGCTGTGCGGAGGCCGCGGTCGCTGAAGTAGATGGTCTCAAAGGGAGGATACTCAGCCCGAGGTCTACATAGCGGCGGAGCTGGCGTATGCGCCCTGCTCTCCACGCCCAGAGCTTGGGGAGGATATAGTAGATGACGGGGCAGCGTAGCTCCCTCTTGCATAGGGAGGATGAAGCGGAAGTTGAAGTCTGCGTAGTCCACAGGGATGACCACATCGGGGCGAAGTCCCGCATAGCAGCCTGTATCTGCCGGCCGATGCGGGTGAGCTTTCCGAGGTTCTTGACGACGCTGACGATGCCCATGAAAGGCGACCTCACGGTAGTGGACGATGGGGGAGACACCTGCTGCGGCCTCCATCTTGTCTCCACCCATAAAAGCAAAACGAAGCCTCTGGATCCTCAGCCCGCAGCGCCCGTATGAGCGCCGAGGCGTGGAGGTCGCCAGAGGCTTCGCCTGCGACTAGAGTAGCGCATAGTGCTATACTGAGCGTTCGGCCAGGGGCTTCGAGTTCCCCGAGCCACTGATAGTTCGTGCAGTCGAGCTGGAGGCGTGAGTGTCGCCCAGCCGTCCTTGAGGTAGTGCCAGTCGGCTTCCTTGGTATCCTCGGCGGGATCTTGACGACCCGTGAGCCAGTGGATACGTTTACCCTCGCCATCCTCTGAGTGGACGAACTCCTCGACGAAGCGACCCTACAGTCATAGGGCATACCTTCAGACCCCTTGGGCTTCGTCTTGGGGACGTTCAGCGAGAGCATCGTCTGCCAGGGTAGGGGTTTCTCAAGCATCATCTTCACGACACGCACGGTGTAGTCGATGCTGTCGGAGAAGTCGGGGTGCCAAGCGGTGTCATCGAGCGATACGGCGAGCGATGGGATGCCGTAGATACAGCTCTTCGCGGGCAGCACCGAGCGTGCCGGGAGTAGCTCACGCAGATGCCCTCATTGCTCCCGTGGTTGATGCCCGAGATGATGAGGTCGGGGCGCTGGTCTACGAAGAGGGTGTTCAGTGCGAGCTTGACGCAGTCCACGGGCGTACCCTCGCAGCTATGTACAGCGAGGTTGCCTTCGGTGGTGCGGTGCTTGAGGGCGCAGAGGTTGGGTCGTGGTGATAGCGCCAGAGAAGTTCGAGCGGGGCCGTCTGGAGCGACGATAGTCACCTGACCGAAGGCGAGCATCGCCTGAGCGAGCTCTTGGATACCTGCGGCGCGGAAGCCGTCGTCATTGCTGAGGAGTATATGCATCTATAGGGTATAGATCCTTAGTTCGTGGAGGGCTTGATGACGCTCCCGAGGCGGACGCGGTAGTATAGTGAGGTATAGCTCTCGGTACGCTCCAGCATATTGTTGGTATTGAGGTACCAGGGCACTACGATAGAGGCTTCGCTCCTGATGGAGGTTCTGCACAGCGATCTGCAGACCTACGGGGGAGGCTGGCGACGGTCTCCTGCTGGACGGAGTTGAGGTCAAGGGTCTGGCGCACACGCATAGCCTTGAGGTTGTCCCTTGATCCAGTCGCTCGTCGAGTAGGCGTCACGGAAGAGCGTGACGGCATCGGTATAGTCCACCCCGACAGACGCATCGCCTCGCCTTGGTGATCTTCATATAGATGAAGCCACTACCCGTGATACCGGGTACGGTGACGCGCTGGAAGTCCGTGCTGTCGGCGAAGGCGCGGAAGGCCCGCTCATTCGTGGCACGGCGCTCCTGGGCGACGTCGATGGTGCTATTGCAGCTCGTGAGGCTGAGGAGCGTGAGCAGGGCGAGGCCTGTGGTGATCTTGCTTATCATCATTGTCTCTTAGATGAAGTGGTGGGCACCTCTCTTGGGTGGTGGTTAGATCTTGCGCAGCAGGCTCTTCAGCGAAGTAGCCTCGTAGAGTACGCGGGAGAGCTCGCTGATAGCGACGCGCTCCTGCTGCATCGTGTCGCGGTGACGCAGGGGTGACGGTACCATCCTCCATCGTCTGGTGGTCGATGGTGACGCAGTAGGGGCGTACCGATAGCGTCCTGACGGCGGTAGCGCTTACCGATAGAGTCCTTCTCATCGAGCTGGCAGTTGAAGTCGAACTTCAGCTCGTCGTAGATCTCCTGTGCCTTGGCATCGAGGCCGTCCTTACGCACCAGAGGCAGGATAGCGAGCTTGACAGGAGCGAGAGCTGCGGGGCAGGTGCAGTACTGTGCGCTTGTCACCACCCTCGAGGGCTTCCTCTTCGTAGGAGCCGCAGATGAGGCTGAGGAACATACGGTCGACACCGATAGAGGTCTCGATGACGTAGGGCACATAGCTCTCACCCAGCTCGGGATCGAAGTACTGCATCTTCTTGCCGCTGAACTCCTCGTGACGCTTCAGGTCGAAGTCCGTACGGCTGTGGATACCCTCTACTTCCTTGAAGCCGAAGGGCATCTCAAACTCGATGTCCGTAGCAGCGTTGGCATAATGCGCCAGCTTCTCGTGGTCGTGGTAGCGGTACTTCTTGTCGCCGAGGCCGAGGGCCTTGTGCCAGCGAAGACGCAGATCCTTCCAGAAGTCGAACCACTTGAGCTCCTCACCAGGGCGGACGAAGAACTGCATCTCCATCTGCTCGAACTCGCGCATACGGAAGATGAACTGACGGGCGACGATCTCATTGCGGAAGGCCTTACCGATCTGTGCGATACCGAAGGGCACCTTCATACGGCCCGTCTTCTGCACATTGAGGAAGTTCACGAAGATCCCCTGAGCCGTCTCGGGGCGCAGATAGATCTTCATCGCACCGTCGGCCGTGGAGCCCATCTCGGTGGCGAACATGAGGTTGAACTGACGGACCTCCGTCCAGTTGCGCGTGCCGCTGATCGGGGCAGACGATCTCGTAGTCGAGGATGATCTGACGCAGCTCCTCGAGGTTGGTATCGTTCATAGCAGCAGCGAAGCGGCTGTGCAGCTCTTCCCACTTAGCCTGATACTCGAGTACACGGCCGTTGGTAGAGCGGAACTGTGCTTCGTCGAAGCTCTCGCCGAACTTCTTCGCAGCCTTGGCTACCTCCTTATTGATCTTCTCCTCGATCTTGGCCAGCTGATCCTCGATGAGGACGTCAGCGCGGTAGCGCTTCTTCGAGTCCTTGTTGTCGATGAGGGGGTCATTGAAGGCGTCGACGTGGCCAGAGGCCTTCCAGATCTTTGGGGTGCATGAAGATCGCTGAGTCGATCCTCACGACGTTAGGAGCCAAGAGGGTCATCGCCTCCCACCAGTAGCGCTTGATGTTATTCTTCAGTTCGCTACCGAGCTGTCCGTAGTCGTAGACAGCGCCGAGGCCGTCGTAGATTTCGGAGGAGGGGAAGACGAAGCCGTATTCCTTACAGTGGGCGATCACCTTCTTAAAGAGGTCTTCTTGCTGTGCCATGAGAGCAGTTGCTTATTCTATTATCTATTTGGATTGTATCGATGTGATAGCTGCGACGCACCGATGCGAGGTGCGCACAGTCCACAAAGTTACACATTCTCCTCTACTTACGTACGCTACGGATCGCCTCCGAAAGGCGCGCTTGCTGGGCGTGCTTCGGGTGGGTGACTCTCGTCCGTATAGAAGTGTCATTTCGGCGAGTAGGTATAAGTTCTCCAGCCACCTCAGTGTCGGGCTCTATACCTCTACTGAATAGCTCCGAAGGAGTGCAGGAAAACTCCCGCACGCGTGGTGGAAAAGTCTCTTAGGACTACGGCTAAAGCTTTATCTCGGTACGTGGATCTTAGGACTACGTAGGTGGATGATAGGATCTACGTGCAGAGTCTATAAATCCACGTACCTGGATAGAGGATATGCTGTATAGGAGGGGACTTATAGCACTACGGGTAGGGCGTTAGTTCTTCTATGCGGAAAGGAAAAAGGTCGTATAGTCCGCCACATCATCGCCGTAGTGAAGGGATGTATAAAAGCCGTGCGGGACGCCCTCGGCTCAGCCGAAAGCGTCCCGCAAAGTAGGGGAATGCGCTATTAGTACAGGATGCTGATCTCGCCTTCTCTGGTGAAGAGGTCCCACATACCTTCCTGTCCATTCGGGGATGGGTGGGCATTGCAGATGAGCATAAATTGCTCGTAGAAGGGGATCTCACGCGGGCGACTGATAGAGAGGGAGCTGACCCATGCGCGCCCAGTGGTGTCGTCCGAATCGATGACGCATTGGGCCGACTCGCTCAGCTTCGTATTGATCTTGGGGGAGACGAATAGCTTCACAGCTTTATCCAGTGTGCCGATGGCCTTCTCTTTGCTCTTAGGATCGGTGGGGTCATACGTGGCGGTGAAAGCGCTGAGCTCGCTTTTCGGAGAAGTTCTCCAAGCTGGATAGATGCCCTCTCTTTGCTTCTCTTTGTGGGAGGTAGGGCAGGGCTTGCTTTGCGCTCTTCTCACAGCCCAAGTTGGGGAGAAGAAGGAAGAGAGCAAGTCCCCTATAAGGAGCTTACTATTCATAGGTTCGTCGGAGTTAGGTAGTGAGTATTGCTACTCCAAAGATAGAGAATCGTAGAAATCTCCACGCCTTCGCTGAAGGGGGCTATTTCGAGGGCTTTACGCGCAGGGTCTTGAGTAGGGTCTTGGTGTCGGGATCGATGCGGCGCGACTCGCAGATCTTCTGGATGGCCTTGTTGTGCACCCACGGCTCGAAGCGCTTCTCAGCGAGGTAGGGGTGGGTCTCGGTGGGGTAGAAGGTGTAGCACTCAGCGATAGCCCACGCCAGCGCCATACGCACGTAGTAGCCCTCATGGCTTACGGCGAGGTAATGGCGGAGTAGCTCGCGGATATGCTCAGCATCGATGAAGTACTGCATGAGGGCGACGATGCCGAAGCGCACCTCATACTCCCCGCTGTGCTGGAGGTAGGGGAGGAAGAACGCCCAGAGCTCGGGGCCATGCTCACGGAGGAGCTTCTTCGGCTGGGGAAGGCTGAAGGAGTCGCAGACCGACCAGGAGTGGATGACCCGCACCCAGCGCGAGAGGTGGGTGAGGTAGGCGGAGAAGTCACCCACGGGGAGCATACTGAGGACGAGGCCCCTGCAGGGTACGTGCCTCCATGAAAGTCCTCCTCTCTGGGGCGCTCGCTACGCTCAGCTTCCTCGAGGTAAGCAGGCCAGCTGCCACTACGCACGATACGCCGAGCGAGTGCACGTAGATCGGGCAGACGTACACCGAGTACGCCTGCTATATCAGGATGTAGTCGTTGGGTAAAGGGCTGATTGCCCCGCTGAGCAAGCTCCAGAAGGTGCTCTGTGATGCTTCGCTCGTCGATGCGGTAGGGGGCTGGACATAGGCCTTTAGAGAGTCAAAGGCCCCCGTGGGGAATTAGTCTAAGAGTAGGTGATTGGCATCCTCGATCTTCTCGATGGTGCCAGAGAGGACGGAGGTACTACGCGAGGTCTGGTTGTGCGAATAGACATTCGAGGTGATGAATGCCTGACAGGTGCGCTCACTGAGGTCAAGGACCTGGCTCACGGTCGTGCCATCGGCCTCGACCCAGTTGATGAAGAAGACACTCTTGCCGATACGTATGGCGCTGTAGTTGTCTTCGCCTTCCTTGCTACCGTGGATGGAGTCCTTACTTCTCCAGAAGAGGTGCTTGTGCGATAGGTACTCGACGGTAGAGAAGTTGTCGGGGAAGCGCAGGTGTAGGCGCTTCCCGACGAGTGTCGTATCCGTAGTCTGTACGGGAGGTGCGTCCTCTTGGCTCGTCTTAGTGCCTGAGGAGTCCCCACTGCACGCTGTGAGGAGCGAGAGCGCAGCGGCAAGGGTGAAGAGAGGGCGTAGATGCATGATAGATCTATGGCTAATGTGTAGTATGTAGGTGCGGTGCGGCTTAGTCACGCGAGAAGAGACGCGAGAAGAAGCCACGCTTCTCCTCCTCCTCTTCGTAGAGACCCAGTCGGTGCCACTCGCCGTCGAGAGCCTTACCGGCCTGGATGCGGTGGTAGATCGTACCCCAGTCGGGCAGCCCACCGAAGCTGCGGTCATCGAGGAAGAGATCGGCCTTGAGCTTGCGCGAGAAGCCCGACCCCGTAGCGTCTTCCTCGGGGAAGTCTCTATTGATAGCGTAGAACTCCACGCCACGCTGGCGGCACCACTCGACGGCTTCGTCCAGCAGAGCGCCCTCACGGACGGTCCAGAGGATGAGACGATGCCCATCACGGATCAGCATCGCGAGGGTCTGGGTGGCGAAGGGGATTTCCTCGCCGATCTTGGGATAACGGTGACGCACGATCGTGCCGTCGAAGTCAACAGCTATAATCATCAGTAGAGTGGGGGAGTATAGGATAGAGTTTTAGAATCCAGAGAAGCGGATGACGTTCTCAGGCGTCTCCTCGGTCTTCTCTTCTTCGGGCTGAGTGGCCTCCTCTACGGGCTCTGGACGTGATGGCGTAGAGGTGGTGAAGGTCGTCGAGCTCGTCGTGTACTGCGAAGGCTCGGGGCGGGGCGTATGCAGGTCGAAGGCCGACAGCGTACTACGCTCACGAGCGCTCTGGCTGGCTGTACCATAGTTATTGATACGGATCGCTCTGTTGCTGCTCTTATCGACGCGCTTGCTCTCGAAGATGCGGTGATCGCGGCGGAAGGAAGGCGTCTCCTCGAGGATGATGATGAGCTCTTCGTCATCAAGCTCATTGATGCTCAGGGCGACAGGCTCGGCCTTCGTGCGCTTGGTAGCATGCTCCCCGTAGATACGCTCGATGAGACGGTGCTGCTCGTCGCGCTCCTTATCTTCGTTGATCTTAGTGAGCGGATCGCGCTTCTTTACGGTCTTGGGGATGAAGATATCTTCGTCGAAGCCAAAGCCCGAGGCAAGGATAGTCACACCGAGCTTGGTGCCAAGCCCCTCCTTGCGAGAGATGCCATGGATGGTATTCACCTCGTCGGAGAACTCGCTGGTGAACTCGTGGATCTGACTAAATTCGTCGACCGTCAGCGGAGCTTTATCGTCATAGTAGACGTTGATGAGGAGCTGGCGGGCCTTGCTGATGTTGTTGTTATTCAAGAGGGGGGAGTTCAGCGCCTCTTGGATAGCCAGAGTCATACGATCTTCGCCTTCAGCATAGCCGGTATTGATGACGGCCACACCACCACTACGCAGGACGGTATCGACGTCGGCAAAGTCGAGGTTCACTTCCCCTGCGATATTCACCAGCTCGGAGATACCACGAGCGGCATTACTCAGCGTATCGTCGGCCTTGGCGAAGGCTTCGGATACGGTGAAGTTCTTGTACACCTCGATGAGGCGCTGGTTATTGATGACGAGGAGAGCGTCTACACTCTCGCGCATCTGCTTGACCCCTTCGAGGGCTTGGAGGATCTTCGCCGTCCCCTCAAAGAGGAAGGGGATCGTGACGATACCGATGGTCAGCAGACCCGCCTCCATGGCGATCTTGCCGATGACAGGGGCTGCACCCGTACCTGTACCACCACCCATACCAGCGGTGATGAAGACCATACGCGTCTCTCCAGCGGTGAGAGCAATACGGATCTGCTCCCCACTCTCTTCGGCTGCATCTTTGGCGCGCTCAGGCTTAGCTCCAGCACCGAGACCCTTAGTGACCGTAGGGCCGATCATGATCTTATCCTCTACGGGGCTATGGTCAAGTGCCTGCTTATCGGTATTACATAGGAGGAAGGACACGCCAGGGACAGAGCCGCTGGTGTACATCTTCGTGACAGCATTACCGCCACCACCTCCTACGCCCACGACCTTGATGAGCTGCTTGATCTCACTCTCAGAGTATTCGAATTCAATGTTACCTCGTTCCATTGTATCTATCTTATCTAAAGGTATGGGCTAAAAATCATCACCACCATCATTCGCGCCGAAGAGCCCGTTGATGCTGTTTATGAAGGAATTGAGGCTCCACGACTTCTTCTCCTTGCGCTCGCGCTTCGTCTCACGCTTGGTGTCCTCCTCCTCGTCGTCCTCCTCTTCGCTGTAGTCGAAGTAATCATCTTCATCATCGTCGAGAGGGACGCGCTGAGCTTCGCTGATGGTCGTGTAGGTGTAGGACTCTTCCTCGGCCTCCTTGGGCTCTTCTACGGGCTCAGTAGTCTCGCTGCTACGCACCTCGGGCTGCTCCTGCAGGAGGGACTCAAGGGGGCGGAGCTCGTAGCTTACGCCAGGCTCGCTGGCCTGAGCTGCGAGAGCGATCTCGGTGATATACTCTGAGAGGAGGTCTTTCTGAGGGACGTCCTCATAGATGTCTCGGCGTAGGGAGACTTCGCGGTACTCGGGAGAGAGCTTGCGCAGCGTCTCGAAGAAGTGGTCGGTCTTCGTCACGCCACCAGCGAAGACGAAGCCCTTGGGGATGCTCTCACTGCAGCCTGCTTCGTGGATGATGCTCACCACGTTGCTCAGGATCTCGAGGATACGTGCGCTGATGTAGCGGTTGACCTCGAGCTGGCTGAAGCGCTTGGTGGTACTACCATCAGCCGACTTAGCCTCGATCTCTTGGGTGCGAGATACGGAGAGGTTCATCGATCCTCGCTCGATCTTCAGCTTCTCAGCGTCAGCCTCGAGGAGGGGTACGGAGAGCTGTGTGAGGTCGCGCGTCACATTGTTCCCACCCAGAGGGCAGGACGTAGAGTGCGACGGGGAAGCGCTCCTGATAGATCGCGATGGAGGTCGTACCACCGCCGATGTTGACGTAGGCACAGCCGAGGGCCATCTCCTCGATCGTCATCGTGGCAGCAGCCTCAGCGATAGGCGTGGGGTAGGATGCCCAAGAGGCGTAGACCCAAGCGATCTTCGATGGTCTCGCGGACGTTGATGATGATGTTCTGGCGGGCTACGATGAGCAGGTACTGGGCCTCCAGACGGCGGCAACGCACACCTCTGGGGTTGGACTCACGCTTGCCATCGCAGCGGTAGCGGGGCTCGGTGATGGAGAGGATCGTCATGCCGGGATAGCTGGCATCACTGACCTGGTCCTTGAGGGTGAGTAGGTGCTCGGGGGTGACGACGCTACCTTCTTCACCGAGGTCGATGAAGGAGTCATAGCGCTCGGAGCGCATAGAGCGGCACTCCAGCCCTACATACACGCCGGAGATCTGAGCCTCCTCGGGTAGGGCGGTGCTGAGCTTATCGAGGAGCGAAGAGATACGCTTGGCAGCCTCCTCGATGTTGTGTATAGAGCCTTGGCGCACGCAGCCTGCCGTGGGGACACGGTGGGCGGCGATGGGCACGACGCGTCCCTGTGGGGACTTCGTGGCGAGCATCCCAGAGAGGGAGGTGCTGCCTATGTTGATGACGGCGTATATGCTATCCCTACGATCGTTCATTTCTTCTGTGGCTTGTTAGGTTTGCCCTTCTCGGCGGGCTTATTGGGTTTCTTGGGGGTGGGGGCTTGCTGAGGAGTGGGCTTCTTAGGATCCTTCTTGGGGTCCTTCTTCGGCTCTTTCTTATCGGTCTTCGCCTTGTCGCTCGGCTTGCTTGCAGGGCTTATCCTTGGGCTTGTCCTTCGGGGGTTTCCTTTAGCCTTCTCGCGGGGCTTCTCTACGGCGGTGGGCTTCTTCGGAGCAGGAGCCGCAGTGACTGCTGGCGCAGGCTTGGGGGCTGGCGCAGGCGCTGATGTTGCTGTTGGTGTTGGTGCAGCGACTACTTCGCCTTCTTCGTCGAAGGTCTCGCCCTCGGGGGCATAGCGGCTGCGGGCGATGATCTGCGTGCCGTAGTCGAGGTTGACGTAGCTGAAGGCATTCATCCCGCGCTTGGGGAGTACACTCTCAGCGAAGATGCGCCACTTACGGAGCTTCTCACTCCAGTTCGACTCGCGACCCATGATGACGCGCGTCGTGCCGATGCGTGGGATGAGCACAATACCATCGGTCTCATCGACGTAGACCTGCCCGAAGTAGTCGGTGAAGTAGGGGTCTTCGCGCAGGGCGGCCATGAGGTCGTAGACGGGACCCGTAGCCATCTTGAGGTCTACAGCACCGCTGACGATGGGGAGGTAAGCTGCGAAGGTGGGGTTCACCGTGATGGTACCCTTACCCTGCGTGACGTAGTAACTCTTACCCGAGGCTTCCTGCACGATGTAGAGGGGGTGCTTCTCCGTCAGGCGGATCTGCACGGAGGAGGATGAGGGGGCGATGAAGGCCTCAGCACGCTTGTAGATAGGCATGCTGAGTAGCGTACGCTCGATCTTGCGTAGGTCGATGGAGTCAAGGCGCTTCCCACGTAGCTGGATACCACGACGGGCAAGCTCATCGGTGATGCGGTCACCTGTGAGGAAGAGCGGTTCGCCACCCGCCTCGGTCTTAACCTCGACGGTGACAGCCTCGCATCGGTCGCTGGAGGTGACGCGTGGGGAGCGGATGAGTAGGTACGCGATACCTCCTATCAGTGAGACTGACAGGAGGAGCAGGAGTAGGTTGCGTACGAAGGCTCTATTCTTCATAGCCTGCGGCGGATCTCATCTGCTACCTGGGGCACCAGGCGGTCAATATCTCCAGCGCCGACCATCAGGATGACTTCGGGGAGCTCCTGACGCTTCTTGAGCTCGGGGAGCAGGCCTTCCTTAGGCAGCACAAGCACATCCTTGTGCTCATCACGTCGGCGATCATCTGCGAAGTGACGCCTGGGATGGGGAGCTCGCGAGCGGGATAGATATCGAGGAGAATGACTTCGTCGAGCTGGTCAAGGCTTGCGGCGAACTCCCGATAGAAGTCCTGCGTACGGCTATAGAGGTGCGGCTGGAAGATGCCGAGGATCTTGCGGTCGGGATAGAGCTCACGCACCGAGCGGATGCTGGGGTCAAGCTCATTGGGGTGGTGGGCGTAGTCATCGATGAGCACGCAGCGGGGATCATTGATGAGGCGGTCGAAGCGGCGATAGACCCCACGGAAGGAGGCTACACCTGCGGCCAGCTCCTCGAGGGTAGCACCACAGAGGTAGGCTACGGCCATAGCTGCCACGGCATTCTCCACATTGATGAGGAGGGGCACACCGAGCTCGACGTGGAGCGTACCTGCGGGGCGCCCTTCGATAGCGGGATAGTGCCAGTCGAAGAAGAGGTGCCCATCACGGATCTCGATGCCGTCGGCACGGAAGTCCGCTTCGTCAGCTCCAGCGGTATAGGTGAAGAGACGCGTACCTTCCTTGAGGCGGGGCGTCACGGGGATGCCCTTCTTCATCACCAGAGCACCCTCTGCGCTGACGAGCGAGGTGAAGTGCTCGAAGCTCTCCCGATAGGCCTCGGGCGTATGGTAGATGTCGAGGTGGTCGGGGTCCGCGGAGGTGATCACCGCGATGTATGGTGAGAGATGGTGGAAGGAGCGGTCGAACTCATCGGCCTCGATCACGGCATAGTCGCTGTGCTCGGAGATGAGGCAGTTGGTCTGGTAATTATTCGAGATACCGCCGAGGAAGGCGTGGCAGTCGACGTGGCTCGAGCACAGGAGGTGTGCCAGTAGGGTAGAGGTCGTCGTCTTGCCGTGGGTACCAGCGACGCAGAGCCCGCGCTCACGGCGGGTCAGTTCGCCGAGGAGCTCAGCACGCTTCATCACACGGTTGCCCTGTGCGCGGAAGAAAGCCAGCTCGCGGTGGTCGTGGGGAACGGCTGGAGTGAAGACGACGAGGGTATCCTTCGTGCGGAAGGGCTCGGGGATTAGCTCGGGATCGTCTTCGTAGTGGATGGTAGCACCCTCTTCGCTCAAGGCGTGTGTAAGGGGCGAAGGTGTCAAGTCATACCCTGCTACGCTATCTCCCTTGCTGAGGAAGTAGCGCACGAGAGCGCTCATACCTATGCCACCGATACCAATAAAAATACAGCTTCATGCACTATCTCTATTTTACCATTTTACGCAAAGGTACAAAGAAAGTAACACCGAGCGCCAGCGTACTTATATAAAGCGGGTAAGTCGGCTCCTCTGCAAGGCGAGAAAATCGACTCATACTCGTTCCTTTTTCTCTGCGGTTCAGTTTCTACTTAGCCGAAATGAATGCCGTGGAATAAGTACCCTGCTCACCAGAGGCATCGGCTGGAGGATATACCTCCCTTTGTTGTACCTTTGTGTACCACAACGACTTCACATTAATTGGATATATGGGTAAGAAACGATTACTATCGCTTGATGCGCTCAAGGGCTTCGCTATACTGCTGGTGATCCTGGGGCATATTGGGTCCTTCTCCGATCCAGGGACGATCTCGACGCAGACCTTCCTGCATACATTTATCTACGTGGTACATATGCCGCTCTTCATTATGACGGCTGGGTACTTCGCGCAGCGTAGAGTCGATAGTCTCTCTTCGCTCACGAAATTTCTTAGCGATAAGTTCATACGTCTGATCTTACCGGCTTTCCTTTGGTACACGTTCTATGCCCTGTGGACGATGGGATCGGTGAACTATGCGGGGCTCTTGGGTAATCACTATTGGTTTACCTTCACACTCTTCAATCTGATGCTGATCTTTATGTGTCAGAATACGTTCCTCGGCTTCGTACTACGATGCTTCAAACAGGCCGAGAACCGTGTGCTGGAGGTTGTGCTCCATGTGCTCTGTATGCTCGGGGTATACTATGCACTCTCTACTCTGACCATCCCATCATCGGTGCCAGCTGTGAGAACCTGGCTTACGCTCAAGGATTTGGCAGCGTGCTTCTATCCTTTCTTGGTCTGTGGATGGCTTGTTGGGCGACTGGATCTGCTGGAGAAGTTGCGCTCAAAGTACGTCATTGCCGTGGCCTTCCTCCTCTTTGTCTGTAGTGTGGTCTATCTGAGCAAACACGCTGAGTGGAAGTCTTATCTGGAGTACGGCGGCTTACTGCATATGCACCGACTGATGGCGGTATCGTTCTTTGTCCTGATGGTCTATGTGATGCACGAAGTGACGGAGCGAGAAGGGCGTATCGGTCGCTGGCTTGTGACGCTGGGACAGTGGTCACTCCCCATCTATTTTGTTCACTACTTCTTCATCCCCGCCTTCCCAGGGATGAATAACTTCTGGCGAATATTAGCTCTACACTGCGCCTTTCTACGGAGCTGTTCATCCTGATGGGTGGCACAGTGATGACCCTCTTGCCATCGCTTGCCGTCATCTACTGCATCCGCCTCAATCCTTATCTGGACTTTGCACTCTTCGGAGAGAAGGGCCGTCTGATGAAAGAAGTAAGACATTACCCATATCTATAAATACATTGCCCCGAGGCACTCAGATAGAGGCCTCGGGGCAATGATTTTTGTGGTGCTTAGAATGACCCTTACTCCGCCTTACCGGAGCCTATGTGGTAGTAGGCGCAGTGGGGGGTATTCGTAGGCGTCAAGGCCAAGGTAATCTACCTCCATCTTGTAGAGACGGCTACCATCTTCTTCGTACTTCTGCCCAGGGGCTATACGAATATATGCCCTTATATAGAAGGTCTGCAGATCCAATCCCAGTGTATTCTTGCGCTTCTCAAAGCTCTCTGCTCGGTCAGCGGGGACGCTGACGAAGGGAACTTTCTTCTTATATGTTAGGAAGGGGTGGATCGGTAGATCTCCCTTTGTAGCGAGGACGGGTAATGCATAGCCAAGGCGCTCATCCCAGGATAGCCCGAGCGTGTGAAGTCGTATCCCTTGGTGTGGAGCTTGTGTCGCACGTAGTAGATCCGATTGAGATCGAACTTCTCGACGGCTGCTTTCAGCTTCTCCAGTAAGCCTGCTCGCTGTCTCTGATACTCGAAAGGATTGCTTGTCGCATCCGCCAGCTGCTCTGGGCTTCCCGTAGATTCGGCGTACGCCTTGATAGCGTCATCCGTATAGGTTAGGCAACCTGCCTTGATAAGTGCGGGTATATAGTCCTCTTGGAGTAGCTCTACAGCTTCAGGATAGAGCGTTTTGTGCTCTATGGGAGCCGTTATAATTTCCCCCTTTTTGTATGGCTACTCGGGATAAACAATGAGGCTATCCTTGGGGAATTGTGGCAGGCTTAGGAAATATATGATCTGTGGTTGACCGATGGGATCTCCGAAGAAGTCCTTCTTTGCTGGGATGATGCGCTTCTTGAGCTTGCCTTTTGCGAAGGCTGGGATCTTCATGTCTCCTCGATTCCAACCCATAGTTTGGTACCCTTCGCCCGGCTCATGTGGCAGTCCTATGGTGAGGCTATCGCCTACGTGGAAGGAGATTGTAGTGACGGATTCTTGGGCAGCAATGGAGCCCGTTCTAAGCAGAAGGAATAGGATGATATAGAGGTAATTACGCATGGTGGATAGCCTGTATTTGTGTGAGTTAATACGGAGGGATGATGTCCTTTCTCTGGGGTAAAGTTACTCGTTTTCTGAAGACTTGGGTAGGCGGTAGGTCGAGTGCGAAGCGATGCCCTTTCGCAGGATATGACCCGCTGTGACAAAGGTCTTTAGCTCTGCTGTGGCGGCCGTCGGGGAGAGCCCCGTGAGCTTCACATATTCGCTACGGGCGAGGACGTGGTGGGTGCGTAGATAGCTGAGGAGCTGGCTAAGGCGCCGCTCACGACCCTCTCGAGGGCGCGTGTAGCTGCGATGCGGGGCGCGCTGGAGCCTGCAGGCCCTACGGGTGCGCTGTACGAGCCTGCGGTCTGCGTAGAAGCGCACATCGGCGAGCTCCAGGCTGGCGGCATTTCGCGTCGCAGTTTCTTCGCCTTCGGGGGGAGCAACGTCCTTGCGGTAGCCGAGCTTGGGGCGGAAGCTCCCCACGCCATCGATATGTACGATATAGCCGTCTGCGAGCCTCTTAGCGAGCTCTTCGCCGAGGAGCTGGAGTACGCCTTCAATCTCGGCGCGTGAGAAGGTACAGCCTTCGGCCATACGCTCGGAGAGGTCCTCGGTGCTGAGTCGTCCTTCGCTGATCAAGCGAGGGTGCTGGCTGGGATGCTTCCCAAGGCCTTGAGGGACTTGCCTCATCGTGTACTTTGCCATCGTCGTGTCGTGTATTGGGGTACTTGTCTTACTGATAGGAGAAGCTCTCTGCTCTTCCTGAGGCAAAAGTACGTCGGGGCGGAAAGAAAGGGCAGCACCTTTAGTGCTATTTGGTCGGCTATGTGCGTAGTCCTATCATCTACGTGCCTAAATCCAAAGATCCACGCACGTGGATGATAAGACTACCGACGTGGACGGAGCTTATCTCCCGCTGCTTCGCAAGAAGTGTACCGCTGGGGTAGGGGAGTACTTGTGTTGGGTGGGAATTTTTCCCTCAAGAAGGGGTTACTTGCTCCCCGTAGATGTGCGGAGCGTAGTGAGCTACAAGAGCTGCGTAGATAGAGCACGTCCCGACAGTCTGCAGAACTGCCGGGACGTGCTGTATAAAGTGATGGGGTAGGGGAGACCCTTACTGAAGGGCTACCCAGCGCACGAGCGCGAAGTCCATACGATGTGGGAGCTCGGGGTGCGAAGGTAGGATGCGCAGAGCACGCTTGTAGTGCCCAGGACGAGCCTGCTTGAAGCGGAGCTCATAGACCTCACGTGAGCCATTGCGCTCGACGAGTGTCAGGGCAGTCTTCGCTACGAAGCGGAGTCGACCCTGAGCGTCTTCGCGTGCGTCGACGAGCTCGACCTCAAGATCCGAGGTAAGTGCACCCTTGTCGAGGACAAGGCGTACCGTCTCTTCGTCGCCCGTGTGGCGCTCGTTGGACATGTATGCTGCGCTCTCGGAGCACTCGACAGAGACGACCTGCATGCTATCCCAAGCCTCGGCGGTAGCGCGCTTCCACTCGGTGAGTTCGCGGGCGATACGGTTCGAGTCAGCGTGCAGGCGAGCTGAGCGCTCAGCGAGCTTCGTGTAGAAGCGCTCGTAGTAATCGTCCATCATGCGGCGCATAGTGTAGTGAGGAGCGATGAAGTTCATCGAGTTCTTCATCGTCTGTACCCAACCATCGGAGTAGGGCTTGCCATCGCGCTGGAAGTAGAGGGGTACGATCTCCTTCTCGAGAAGGTCGTAGATCGTCGTAGCGTCGAGCTTGTCCTGCAGCGACTGATCAGCGAAGGTGCGCTTGTCGGTGAGTGCCCAACCAGCACCCTTACGGTAGCCTTCGTACCACCATCCGTCTAGGACGGAGAGGTTAAGGACACCGTTCATCTCGGCCTTTTCGCCCGAGGTACCCGAGGCTTCGAGAGGACGAGTAGGGGTGTTCATCCAGATATCTACGCCTGCGATGAGCTTGCTGGCAAGGCGCATATCGTAGTTCTCGAGGAAAATGATCTTCCCGAGGAACTGGGGCAGGCGGCTGATCTCGAGGATGTGCTTGATGAGTCCCTGACCACCACCGTCGGCGGGGTGCGCCTTACCCGTGAAGAGGAACTGTACGGGGTACTTGGGGTTGTTGACGATGCGCTCCAGACGCTCAAGGTCAGTGAAGAGGAGGTGCGCACGCTTGTAGGTAGCGAAGCGACGACCGAAGCCGATGAGCAGGGCGTTGGGGTTGATACCTTCGAGGACGGATACCGTCGTCTCGGGATCACCGCTGTTGTGGAGCCACTTCTCGCCGTAGAAGGAGCGGATATGCTCGACGAGACGGAGCTTGATAGCCTGGTGTGTCTCCCAGATTGTCTCGTTGGGGAGCTGCTGGATCTTCGCCCAGGTAGCTTCCTCGGTCTGCTTCTTGATGAAGTCCTTGCCGAAGTGCTTCGTATAGAGCTCCTGCCACTCAGCAGAGGCCCACGTAGGCAGGTGGACGCCGTTGGTGACGTAGCCGACGTGCAGCTCTTCGGGGAAGAAGCCCTTCCAGACGGGGGCGAACATCTCCTGCGAGACGCGGCCGTGCAGCAGGCTCACACCGTTGGCTTCCTGACAGGTATTCAGTGCGAAGACGCTCATGGAGAACTTCTCGTTGCTCTCGGGATTCTCACGGCCGAGGCTGATGAAGTCGTGCCAAGAGATGCCGAGACGCCCAGGGATGTGGCCGAGGTACTTGCCGAGGAGCTCCTCATCGAAGTAGTCGTGACCAGCGGGGACGGGCGTGTGGCAGGTGTAGATCGAGGAGGCGCGGACGAGCTCAAGAGCTTCGTCGAAGGGAAGACCTTCGCCCTCGACGTAGTCCAGGAGGCGCTGTACGCTCATGAAGGCAGCGTGACCTTCGTTCATGTGGTAGACCTCCTTCGAGATGCCAAGGCGATTGAGGAGGAGCACACCACCGATACCGAGGAGGTACTCCTGCTTCATGCGGTTCTCCCAGTCGCCGCCATAGAGCTGGTGCGTGATGGGGCGATCCCATTCGCTATTCTGTGGGATGTCGGTGTCGAGGAGGTAGAGGCTGATACGGCCGACATTCACCTTCCATACGTGGCTGTATACGGTGTGGCCAGCATAGGGCACCTCGAGGATGAGGGGCGTCTGTCCGTCCTCTTCGAAGATCTGCTCGATGGGAAGCTGGGTGAAGTCCTGAGCTTCGTAGTTCGCCTGCTGCTGTCCTTCGGGGCTGAGGCTCTGGGTGAAGTAGCCGTAGCGATAGAGGAAGCCGACGGCGGTGAGGCGGACGTTGCTGTCGCTGGCCTCCTTGAGGTAGTCACCAGCGAGGACGCCAAGACCGCCGGAATAGATCTTGAGGATATTCGTCAGGCCGTACTCCATGCTGAAGTAGGCGACGGAGGGGCGTACTGCATCTGCAGGCTCGTTCATATAGGCCTGGAAGTCGGCATAGACTTCGTCCAGCTGCGCCATGAAGTCCTTGTCAGCGACGAGGGCTGCCATCTCCTCAGCGGAGAGCAGGCGAGTGAGCGTGATAGGATTGCCTTCGGTCGACTCCCAGAGCTCGGGAGAGATGCGGCGGAAGAGATTCTGTGCCTTGGGGGTCCATACCCACCAGAGGTTGTGGGCGATCTCGTCGAGTCTACGCAGCTCAGCGGGCAGCTGGGCATAAGCATAGATGTTCGTCCAGACGGGATCGTTGGCGCGCTTTGTTACGATCATAAATATATTCCTTCTTCTAAGCAATCGGAGACAGTCGGTCGACTATCCTTTTTGATGGTGCAAAGGTACTGATAATAAACCACTGCCCCTTACTTTACGACAAGATAGTAAAGCAAGGGGTAGTGGTGTCTCTGTGCAGTGGGGTAGGGGAGCGCCTATTTCTTCGCAGGGGTGAGGCCGAGGGCGGCTGCTTCGCGGAGCATAAATTCGTAGGCGGGCTCGTATTCGTTGGGGATCGTACCGTCGAGGATAGCGTCCTTGATAGCGTCCTTGATGAGCCCCACCTCACGACAGGGCGTGAGGGCGAAGGTATCCATGATGAGCTGGCCTGAGATGGGGGGCTGGAAGTTGCGGATGCGGTCCTTCTCCTCGATGTCGACGAGCTTCTGACGAACGACCTTATAGTTGTCGAGGTACTTACGTACGCGCTGGGGGTTCTTGCTCGTGATGTCGGCTTCGACGAGGAGCATGAGGTCGTCGATATCATCTCCCGCCTCGAAGAGCAGGCGGCGCACAGCGGAGTCCGTCACGCCCTCATCAACGAGGGTGGCGGGGCGCATGTGCAGATCGACGAGCTTCTCCACGTAGTGCATCTTGTGATCAAGCGGAAGGCGGAGTCGGCGGAAGATCTTCGACACCATCTTCATGCCGATGAAGTTGTGGTTGTGGAACGTCCAGCCGAGGCGCTGGTCAAAGCGCTTGGTGCGGGGCTTCCCGATGTCGTGGAGGAGCGCTGCCCAGAGGAGCCAGAGATTCATCTCGTGCCCAGGGCGGGCGGTGGCGAGTGCCTTGGCCATATTGTCCACGACCTTGTAGGTATGGGTGAGATTGTCCTTGTGGCCGATACCATCGCGCGTCTCGGCGCCCTTGAGCTCGAGGAGCTCGGGGAAGACGAGCTTCATCAGTCCGGTCTTCTCGAAGAGCTCGAGGCCGATGGATGGGCGAGGGGAGAGGAGGATCTTATTGAATTCCGTGGCGATGCGCTCGGCGGAGATGATCTCGATGCGCCCTGCATTTCGCCCGATAGCAGCGAAGGTGTCGGGGTCGATGAAGAAGCCGAGCTGCGAGGCGAAGCGTATGGCACGCATCATGCGCAGCGGGTCGTCGCTGAAGGTGATGTCGGGATCAAGCGGTGTGCGCAGGGTGAATGCCTCCATATCGTGCAGGCCGTCGAAGGGGTCGACGAGCTGACCGAAGCGGTCAGCGTTCAGGCAGATGGCCAGAGCATTGACCGTGAAGTCACGGCGCTCCTGATCTTCCTCCAGCGTACCATCCTCGACGAAGGGCTTGCGACTGTCGGGTGTGTAGCTCTCGCGACGAGCGCCTACGAACTCGATCTCCAGATCGCCCTGCTTGACCTGTGCCGTGCCAAAGCGAGCGAAGACCGAGATGTGTGCGCCACGCCCGAGGCGCCCCGCTACCGCCTGCGCCAGGTCGATACCGCGCCCGATGGAGACGACGTCGATATCCTTCGAGGGGCGGTAGAGGAGGAGGTCACGCACATAGCCCCCGACGATGTAGGCGTCTACGCCGAGTTCGTCCACGGCTTCGCCGATGAGGTGAAAGAGGGGGTGTCTACCTTGTCGTAGATCTCATCTTCCTTTTCGTAGAGCAAGTCTTCGCTGAGCATCCTTTCTTAGTTGGGTTTCTTCGGCTGCAAAGATACGGGTTTCTTGCGTGGGGAGTGCGGTCACCCACGCTTTGTGAAAGAAAAACATCGGGTGCGTTTCACGTGGAACTGCACCCGATGTCCTCTCGCACTTTCGCGCGCGTACGTATATAGTATATGCTTAGGGCTCGATGTCGTGGAGCACGCGATCAGCGTCGGTGATCTTGCGAAGAGGGCGGCAAGGATTGCCAACGGCGATGACGCCTGCGGGAATGTCGCGCGTGACGACGCTGCCAGCTCCGATCACGGCGCCCTCACCGATGGTGACGCCACCGAGGATCGTCACCGAACCGCCGATCCACACGTTGTCGCCGATCTTCACGGGCTTGCCTTGCTCGTAGCCTGTGTTGCGCTCCTCGGCGAGTAGGGGATGGGTCGGGGTGTATATGCTGACGTTGGGGCCGATGAAGACGTGACGGCCGATGTCGATACGCCCCGCATCAAGCGCGGTGAAGTTGCTATTGACGAAGCTGAAGTCTCCGATGTGGACGTTCGATCCGTAGTCAAAGAAGATGGGTGGCACGAAGTAGCACCGTTCGCCCATCGTGCCGAGGAGCGAACGGATAATCTCGCTGGCTTCTTCGTGTTGGTCGGGGCGCAAGGTGTTATAGCGCTGGATGAGATCTTGTGCTCGCAGTCGCTCCTCGTGGATCTCGGCATCGATGGCGCAGAAGTATAGCCCTGCTTGGCGTCGCTCTCTCTGGGTCATAGTGTGGGGGGTGGTGTAGTGATGTGTGGGTGGGGCAGGTGAAGTGTTCCACGTGGAACGTACCTCTGTTTTCTTCGCTTTCCTGCGTGTGCGCTTCGCTGTTTACTCGCGCGCCTTGCTGTCGATCCAGATGGTCACGGGGCCGTCGTTCGTCAGAGATACCTGCATATCGGCGCCGAAGCGACCCGTACCGATGGGGCGACCGAGTCGCTCCTCAAGGGCGTAAATGACCTCGCGGTAGAGGGGCTCGGCGACCTCGGGGCGGGCGGCACGGATGTAGGATGGGCGGTTGCCTTTCTTTGTCTCCGCCATGAGGGTGAACTGCGAGACGGCGATGATATCCCCGCCGACGTCGAGGATACTGCGGTTCATCACCCCGTCTTCGTCGTCGAAGATACGCAGCTGTGTGGCCTTCTTCACGAGGTACTCGATGTCCTCTGCGGTGTCGTCGGGGGAGATGCCGATGAGGATGAGCATCCCGAGGCCGTGGCTCTCGGCGACGGCTATTCCGTCGATATGGACGGCTGCGGAGCGGGTGCGTTGGATGAGGAAGCGCATGGATATGAGTGGGTTACCCTTCGGGGTGGAAGGCGGTGTAGATGATGCGGGCCTTGGCGGGGCCGATGACGGCGGTGAGGTCGTCGAGGCTCGCGGAGGCGATGGCTTGCACGCTGCGGAAGGCCGTGAGGAGCTCGTCCTTCGTCTTCGGGCCGATACCCTTGATGTAGTCGAGGCGTGAGGAGAGCTGGCTCTTACTGCGCTTGTCACGGTGGAAGGTGATGGCGAAGCGGTGCACCTCCGCCTGGATCTGCTCAAGGAGACGGAAGGTCGGGCTGTGGTGGCGCACGGGGATCTCGTCGAGGGTGTCCGTGCCGAAGAGGAGCCCTGCCGTGCGGTGGCGGTCATCCTTCACCAGCCCCGCTACAGGATGGCGAGGCCCAGCTCGGCGAGGGCTTCGCGTATGGCGCCTATCTGACCCTTGCCTCCGTCGGCGAGGATGAGGTCGGGGAGACCTTCGCCTCCTGCCTCTTCGCTCAGACGACGGTAGCGGCGCGTGACGACTTCGCGCATGGAGGCGTAGTCGTCGGGTCCTTCGACCGAACGGATGTTGAACTTCCTGTAGTCCTTCTTCGACGGGCGCCCGCGCTTGAAGACGACGCAGGCGGCTACGGGGTCGGAGCCTTGGATATTCGAGTTGTCGAAGCACTCGATATGTAGGGGGAGCTTGTCCAGATGTAGGAGGTCCTTCAGCTCGGTGACGATCTGCATCAGGCGCTGGTCGGGGTTGAGCCGCTCGGCACGCTTGTACTTGTCGACCTTGTACTGGCGGACGTTGCGCTCGGAGAGCTCGAGGAGCTTCTTCTTGTCGCCACGCTGGGGGATGGTGATCGTCACGCTGGCATCGTCCTGCCACCCGGGGTCGAAGGGCAGGATCAGCTCCTTGGCGCGTGAGGCGAAGCGCTGGCGTAGCTCGGTGATGGCGCTGGCGAAGAGCTCTTCGCGTGTCTCGCCTTCGATGAGGCTACGGTACTCGATCGTGTAGACCTGCGTGACCATCCCTTGGGTGAGGTGCATGAAGTTCACGTAGGTCGCGCCGTCTTCGTCCTCGTCGAAGCTGAAGACGTCGACGTTGTGGATGTGGTGCGGGGCGACGGTGTGCTTGACCTGATAGTTCTCGAGGTACTGAAGGCGCTCCTTGTAGATCTGCGCTTCCTCGAAGCGAAGCTCCTCGCTGAGGCGAAGCATCTCCTCGCGATAGAGGTCGATGACGTCACGGAGGTTCCCACGCAGGAGGCTCGTGATCTCGCGGATGTTGTGCGCGTAGTCCTCGGCAGTCTGGTAGCCGACACAGGGCGCCTTGCACTTCTTCATATGGTACTCGAGGCAGACCTTGTACTTGCCCTGGGCGATCTTGTGCGGGGAGAGGTCAAGGTCGCAGGTGCGGATAGGGTAGAGGTCGCGCACCATGGCTACGGCGGCGTGTGCCATACCGACGTTGGGGTACGGGCCGAAGCGCACCGAGCCATCGTGGGCGGGGCGGCGCTCAACGCGGACGCGTGGGAAGGGCTCGTGGCGGATGACGACCTCGGGATAGGTCTTGTCGTCCTTGAGAAGGATGTTGTAGCGGGGCTGATGCTCCTTGATGAGGGAGTTCTCGAGGATAAGGGCCTCAGCTTCGGAGCCCACGACGACGTACTCGATACCGCGGATCTGGCGCACCAGAAGGCGGGTCTTCGAGCTGGGTACGTCGCGCTGGAAGTAGCTACTGACGCGGCGACGTAGGTTCTTCGCCTTCCCGACGTAGATGATCGTGCCCTCCTGGCCGATGTACTTGTAGCAGCCGGGGGCTTCGGGGAGCGTAGGGAGGATCTTGCGTATTTCGTCGAGCGTCATCGTGTCTTATCTGAGGGAGGTGGGCAAAATCGCCCCTATTACAACAAAGATAAGGGAAAGATGGTGCGCTCCCGCTCGCGCACGAGCCATTGGCTCGCAAAGCGCCTACTTCGTGGGCTGCTGGTAGCCCAACTCTTTCCGCTTCCTCTCATACAGCTCTTGTACAGAGTTATAATCAATTTCCTGACTATCAATATGCGATGGATCTACCAAGAAGCGGAGTCCATATTTAGGATCCAGTAGGTCTACATAATAGATTCCAGTTCCATCAGCTCGCGTTCTGATTTCCACTGATCCAACTTGATCCTTATAATGATTTCTCCAATCCATAACCCCATCAGTCCACACGCTATAGTTCGTATCGTCATAATGCTTCCCCTCCTCAAAATCTAAAGTAAGGTGCTTTGTGCGAAGGTAATAAGACACCTTGTAATGAGAGTATCGCAGTAGGGAGTCTAAAGCTACATCTCTCCAGAATATCTCCTCTATCTGTTTTCGTCTATTGCTAAGTAAAAGCGGAGCTTCTTTGAGAAGCACAACTTGCACTCTTGTTGTGCCACCATATATGAATACACCCTGCTTCAGCGTATCGTGTTCATTGGATGGCGTGAAGATATCTAATCTAAAGAGATAGACAAGACCCGCTATAAGTGCAACTGCTATATAGAGTCTTGATTTGAGTTTGCACCTGCACCTGCACATACTAGTCCTAATAAAAGCCTTTGAAGAGGATAAGATGGGTTGCATCAATTCTGAGAAAGCTCCTCATTTGTTCCATCCCGATTATACGAAGCACAAGGCGAAGCAAATATTCATCTGTCCTATAGAGCAAGCCCCTGTTTCCAAAGCCTTATTCTATCAGCAAGCGAATATACCAACCATCTCCCAGTGATTTCATTTTTTTGCATCTGAATTGCGATCCTTATAATATTCCTCTCTCAGGGTAGATGACTGAGGGATTGTGTCACCATAAACATCCTGAAATGGGTGCATATAAACATATTCTAAATCTGTACTGGAAAGCGCCGTTCCCCCAGAAAAATAAGTAATGAAGACCACCCCATCATATACTGCGATCGATGTGCAATCAGCTTCTTTAAGCAGTTCTTGAATCATTCGATCAGATTCATACTCTGAGGTAACTAGTGCCAAGGCTTTGATTCGATCAAACAACTCTTTGTGTTGCTTAAAGTGCTCTATAGTCTCCTGATCACTTGGCTGATCCTTGCTGGTTGCGCCCCAGCAAGAAGTAAAAAAGAGGAGAAAGAGTAGTAGTACTAATGGTTGTCGCATTTCTTTTGGGGGGATGATGGGGGCTCCCGCACGCGCCGTTGGCTCGCGAAGCGCCTACTTCGTGGGCTGCTGGTAGCAGTCGATGTCTCGCTGGAGGTGCTCACGGAAGGCTGGGAACTCCTTGTCTGTGTACTCGAGGATGCGCTCCCGAGCCAGCCGGGGGATGCGATCCAGACGAATGAGCTGGTCGTACTCACCGAACTTCGGATAGTCCACCCAAAGCTTCTCCAGCTCCTCCGCAGAGATCGGGGGGTGCTGCGTACGGATCACCTCATAGGTCCCATCATACTCCTTCCCTTGGAGGATGACAGACAAACAGCCTCCTTCGTGGGTATATGTGAAGTCTGTACGTCGCATCTTCTCTGTCGTCCCAGGATAGCATTCGAATAAGAAGATGGCCTTCAGGAAGAGCTTCCCCTTATGCTCACTATCAGATCTATATTGGAAGGTCAGGAAATCGGCATAGTTGTCTTGTAGGAAGTCGAGTCCGAAGTACCCGACGTTGGACTCCATCGCACAGTAGGGACTACCATCATCGTTGAGGATCGTAGCGAAGTAAACCTCCTGCCTATCGTGGGCTTCGCGCGAAGCCAGCTCCAGCAGACCCTCCTTCTTCTTACGACGCGAGTAGCGCGTCTTGTTGTAGCCATCTAACCCTAGATAGAGTAGCCTCTTCACTTTGCAATTCCGTATAGCCTTGACTCCAGGCTCTTAATGTCAGTTTCATTTTCCCTATACTATGGATGATCCCCTTTAATACCTCTGATTGAACATTCCACTTAAGTGCGTAGCGCAATCCTTGTGCACGAGCCGTCGGCTCACGAAGCGCCTAAAGATGAGGCTTCTTCGCTATCAAAGTTAGCCCTTTCGGAGGGGAGTACGGTGGGGGCGCTATGGGAGGGACGGATGCGGGCTTGCGGAGGGTGGGATGCATACCACTACTTGTTCAGGGTGCAAACCAATAGTGAAATGGGTACAAACCACTACTCGTTCGTAGTGCAGACCACTATTGGTTTGTAGTAACCACTACTGGTTCGCACGCTGACCAGTAGTGGTTGCTTTATCGACCGAAGGTAAAGGGGGAGATCAAGTGAAGCAGTGTCCCTCGGAGTTTCTGGGCAAGGCGCGTTAATCGGCCTACTCGCTGGTAAATGCGTACCTCGTGGTGGGATAGGGCGATCATTCGGTCGCCGACGATGTGCACGGAATCAATATCCCAACCGCCCCAGAGGTCGTGCCAAACAAACCTTGTGAAGAGAACACTACTGAAGTCGATTTTGATGTGGAAGCCCTGTTGTTACCTCCAAGGGCTTACAAGGTTCTCTTCAATATATTCTCCATCTTTAAATAGAAAAAACCATAGGCTCTACATCAAAAACAAAATCAGATATCGGCTTTCGTTCTTCCCAGATAATGGGAGATGAAGCCATAAATTCCTCATAAGGAACTCTTATTCGGCTATCATCATGATCATATAACTTTAAGTGTCTTCTCGTTTTACGTTCGTTGGGATATAGTATGAATAATCTATGCCATATATTCTCAATATCATACTTGTACCCCAAGTAAATACAATACATGTGACTCTCATAGGCAGAATAAGGATATTTTCGATCCATCTTAAGAAGCAACCTAAAGTATTCTCCATGCTTTGAGAACAACTTTGGATCCACCGCCTCTTCAGTATAAATACACCAAAACCACACATTGTCATTATTGCAGTAGGTGTCTAATCGCAAATCTTTTCCATTTATTAAGATTCGCTTACCTGGTTTTCTTCCTATCTTCATTATTTCAGAACTATAAACTTTCCTTCTTCGAATACTGCATATAAAGTTTACTTGCCCAAAGAACTTTGTCCCATCATATTCTAATTTGATTTGGGCGATCTCTTTGTAGGCAATCATTGTCGTCTGAATAAGCTATTTCCTTTGGAGAATGATGGGGGAGTTCGCTATCAAAGTTAGCCCTTTCGGCGGGGAGTACGGCGGGGGAGCTATGGGAGGGAAGGATACGTCTTGCGGATGGAGGTAGTGTGAACCTATATTGGTCGGCGGGCTGACCTATAGAGTTGTCATCGCGACCTATATAGCTTTGTCGTCGGACCAATATAGGTTAGCCCACCGACCTATATAGGTCGATTTATCACCCTGTGGTAGGGTGGTGGTGCAGGCGGCATCTATCATAGGTATAGCCATAGCGAAAAGCTACCACGACAAGAAGAGGAGAGGGATATGCGAACCAGTACTGGTCGCCGAAGTGACCAGTACTGGTAACTGATATCAACCAGTACTACTTCGCGCTGCGACCAGTACTGGTCAGACGAGTGACCAGTACTGGTTGCTTTCCCCTCCTTGTGCGGGGGTGCGGTATGGGGTTGTAGTACAGTGCGTTGTGGTGTGATCGCTCGTAGTGCCTTTTTCCCAGCTGAGGAAAAAGAAATCTCCCCGAGGAGCGGTTATCGGCTTGGTGCGAGGAGGAGGCTACTCCAGCTCGATGGGATTGAAGGGGATCGTCCAAGAGAGTGCTTCGGCAGCCGTCAGGAACTTCCCCTGCGCATCCCGTGGAGATACCCGCTGGCCATTGGCCTCAAAGGTCTGAATCGGATGCTTGTGTAGCCGCTGATAGTAGTCTCTGAACTGTGCGCGACTGACCGACTTCACCAAGCGAATCTTCCACTCCACGATGTCCGCACTACGCTGACATAGGGCGTCGAGTACGAAGTGATGCGTTCCATCCACGCTGTGCAGCTCGAGGATCAGCCCAGGGAGGCCGCCAAAGAAGTTCGGGCCAGCGGAGATCGGGATGCTGGGAGTAAACCAAGCTTCGTAGCTTCTCCCGCGGAACTGGCACGTGGCACGCTGTGCCTCGTAGCCAGAGATGACCTTCTTCTCACCCGTCAGCGTCCATGAGAACGTCGGGGGTGTCGGTGTACTTCAGCGTGGGGCCTGAGAGGGCGTCCTGTAGTAGACCTGCGTCGTGCCATTGGTCAGATCGCGGTAGTAGCAGAAGGGAGACAGACCGTCATCTGGTATTTTTTTATCTGGGCGTATTTATTGGCATCATGAGTAAGAGCAGAGTCTGCCTGCCAGAGTCTGTAGCTGTAGGACTTGACAAGCGCCTTGCCCAGCTCCACGCGGATGATGTCCTCTTGGAAGTCTTTACTCTCGGCAGGTGTCTTGTGGCGGTAGGTGTAGTCCACGAAGTACTCGGACTTCCCTGAGGATCTTCCCAGCTTGCAGGCGCATCGGTATCGCAGGGAGCTGTGCGAGCAGGCCGAGGGGGCTCGTGCTTACGAAGGTGAGTAAGAGGAGAAAGAGGTTTCGCATAAGGCAGTCTGATATGATGTGTTATCCCATTAGCTACTCCAGCTCGATGGGGTTGTAGTAGAAGGTCGGGTTTTTGATTTGGATGCCTGCGCCAGGGAAAGATGTCGTGAGCGTCTGCACGATATCGGCGTACGCATACGCCTACATAGATCACGGACTTTGCTCCGATCTGTGCGCTTGTAGTTGTCTTTATACTTGACGATGGGCAAGGCCTTGGGGAGCTGTGAGACACTTGTTGCCTCGAAGATGTACTCCCTCTTGGCATCATAAGCCTCCAAGATCAGGCCAGGAGCGCCACCCAAGAGCCACGGGCCATTGGAGATGGGGATATCCGTAGCTACCCAAGCGGTATAGTCACGGCCTCGGAAGCGCGCCGTAGCCTTCTGACAAGAATAGCCGAGCACGTCCTTGCGCTCATCGGTGAGTGTCCATGACTGGGGGTGTAGCTCATCAGAGTAGATGAAGGTATATCGGTAGTAGTAGACGAAGAGCCTAAAGGTAAGCTCGCTATAGGGCTTGGTGCCGCTCAGGTACTTATAGACCTCCATACCTCCCATTCCCCGCGCCTCGATACCAGGTCCAGCCTCTTGGCTCTCTGCTGCGATAAGCTCCTGCTGGTTGTCCAGGACGCAGACGTGTCCGAACTTCGAGATCTTCCGCCCGACGAGGAGGTACATCTCGTTCGTCACCTTGTCGTGCTTCTTCGGGTCGAGGAGGCAGGTCGTCTTGTAGTCAATGCGATAGTTCGCTGAGTCTAGGACGGTGTATTTCCTGATATTGAAGGGATGTATACTGCCGATAGGGCTCTGAGCTCGGGAGGAGAGGCTTAGTCCGAGGCTCAGTAATAGTGCGTAGAGCGCTATTGACTTCATAGAGATGGTGTCCTTCATACCTCTGTAGGATCTTGCTATACGTATCAGAACAGCTTGAATCGTGCCTTGAGCATTATGGCTGAGGGACGTATGTCGTAGTAGCTGTGCGAGGCGACGAGATCGGAGAGCGTCCCCGAGCTGTAGAGGCGTGCACCGAGGATGTTCGTCCAGTCGAGGGTAAGGCGCACCTTCCGCCACGTGTAGGCGAGTCCGAGGTCAGCGAGTGTGAAGTGTCTCCCTTGAGTCACTGCATCGTTGTAGTAATGCTCGGCGGTGAGCTTGATCGCGACATCCTCGAGGACATTCACGTGGGAGATGACCTTGTGGCTGAGGCTCTGTATCGGTGTGAGCCAGCTCCTATTCTCGAGGCGGCTGCGGTGCAGGCCCCATGCGACGTTGTACTCCATCGTGAGCCATGATAGCGGCTTGAGGGAGCACTTCCCGCTGGCGCTGGCCCACTGGCTTGTATAGCCTAGGAGCTTGCCTTCGAGGTAGCTCTTACCCTCGCTCTGGCCGAGGGCTGCATCCCCAGAGACCGAGAGGGAGATCCAGTCATAGCCTTTGCTGAAGCGTGCATTGGCCGAATAGCTCTGCCCCGAGTGCGGCAGGGGAAGGCGCTCTACGACGGTGAGTGGGGGCTCGATCTTCAGCGAAGGGATGGCTTCACTGCGGTAGTGGCTGTAGCTGACCCCCGCGCTGAGGAAGAGCATCGAGAAGATGTCCTTGTAGCTGAGGGTGAGCCCTGTGCTGGCCGTGCGCGAGCTGAACTGACGCATCTCGTGGCGCGTCAGGCTGCGGTAGCTCTGCATAATATACCCAGCGTAGAGCGAGCTGAGGGTGGGCTGTGTGAGGGCTATCGAGCCATTCAGCTTGAGCGTGAAGTCCGAGGCGAACTTATAGCTCACCCAGCCCCGCGGCTCGAAGTACAGCTTCCCCTCCGAGAGCCTTTCGCTTGGGCGGAAGCCGTCCTGCATCAGCGTGTGGTAGTAGAAGAGCGGGAGTACGGCGTCGAGGCTGAAGACCTCGGACTTGTAGCTCAGCTCATGACCCAGCCCAGCGCCAAGGCGAGTGAAGCTGATCCCGTTGTGCATATCCCGCGAGGGAAGTGGCTGGTAGGTACCCGTGAGGCTGGTCGCTCCCAGCTCGGTATCCAGCGCCTGATGCTGGGCTTGGAGGAAGAGCCGTGGGCTGATGTGTAGCCCCCGATATGCCATGCGGAGAGCAGGGCGAGCTCGGCGAAGCTGAGGAAGGCGCGGTGCCGTACGTCTTGCGTGAGCTCGGCATAGGGCGATCCGCTATTGATGCGGGGAGCGTAGAGCCCTGGCTGGATGCTTAGACGGTGCGGGGAGGTCGCTACGGCATTGCGCCAGAGGATCTCACCGCCCTTGCCATCTGCCTTCGTCCGCACCCAGTGGGAGGTGTTGGTCGCTGAGAGGTAGCGCTGGCGCATCTGCTGAGTGAGGTCCTCTCCCGCTGAGACGATGCCGTGCTCTTGCTCCCACGAGGCCTTGAGCTCGAGGAGGTTGTTGAAGTAGAGCTGCTCCTTATTGATGTTGTAGCGTAGCTCGCCCTCAAGCTGGTCGATCGTACCGCGATTGCGCAGGTCTTCGCTGATGACCTTCGTGCCCTCGGGGAGGAAGTAAGTCGTCTGCGAGGCGCCATGTGTGCGCTCTCGGTCGTGGAAGAAGATGAGGTTGGCGTTCAGCTCCGCTTCATTCTTCAGCTTGTAGAGGTTGTTGGAGGAGAAGGCGTGCGTGTCGTTGTCATAGTAGCGAGGGCGAGAGATGTGGGGGCTCGTCGGGCTGCTGTAGCGAGGTCATCGTGAGGCTGGGTAGGGGAGAGTCAGCAGTGAAGGAGCGCAGCTCGCGGCGGATGTCCTCCCCGTTGTCGTTGCTCTTGGCAGTCAAGACGTGCTGTCGCAGCTTGGCGATGTATAGCCCGATCAGCTCTTCGCTGCGCCTCACCCTGCCGTCATAGCCGAGGCCGAGCTGTGCCGTCAAGCTGAAGGTACCCTTGACTTCCTCCTTCAGCTTGAGGTTGATGGCGGCATCGGTGCTGGGCTGGGTCTTCTCGAGCGCCTTGACGGGTTGGTGGTTCTCGAGGACCTGCACGGTGGCGACGTCTTTGGCCGATATGTTGTTCGTCGCGATGCCGTAGCGCCCTTGCAGGGCATCCAGCCCCTCGATGTAGAACTTATTGATCGGTTTCCCTTGGTACTTGATGAGGCCGTCCACCGAGACCTCTATATTCGGGAGCTTACGCAGGACGTCGGCGATGACGACATCATTCTTCCCGATGAAGGCGCCGACGGAGTAATTGACCGTGTCCTTCTTCCCCCAGATCTTACGAGCCTTCACCTGTACCTCTCTTAGGAGGGTGCGTGACTCCTTGACTCGGAAGTCGCAGGTCTGGCTGACGTTCTCCACGCGGCGGTCTATGCGCTCGATCTCCATGCTCGCTACGCTGATGAGGAGCTGGGGCTGCGTGCTGCTGACGCTTAGGCGGTAGCCGCCGAGGGCGTCGGTGAAGGTATAGGCTAAGATCGTGCTGTCCGTCGGCACTAAGGCCAGCACGCGGGCGTACTCTACGGGCGCCCCTTGGAGGGTGCGTACGTGCCCCGTGATGATACTCTGCCCGTAGGAGGATGACAGAGAGAGTAGGAGGGCGAGGAGGAAGAGGATGCGTCGCTTCATAATAGCGCTGGTAGTAAGGTGAGCGAAGGGCGGGAGCTACTCTGCCTCCAGCCATAGCCAAGGGAAGGAGAAGTCTCGATTCTTATTGGTATTCCCTATGTAAATGTTGATGCCAAGCGACTGCTCGCAGAAGAGGATCGGCTGCTTGTGCATACGTAGGATGGTCGCGCGTAGCTTCTCACGCGTAGACTTGGTGTGCGGGTAGGTCCAGAAGCGGATCGGTGTGCTCTTATTCTCAACGCCTATGCAGGTGAAGACAAAGTATGCCTCCGTATCTTCTACCGCCAGGATGAGCCCCGGCAGTCCGCAGAACTTCCACGGGCCGTCAGAGAGGGGAATGTCTGAGGTGAACCAAGCGATGTACTTCCTTCCACGGAATTCCCCGAGGGCTTTCTGACACGTGTAGCCGAGGATCTTCGTGGTCTCCGACTGGATCTGCCACTTGAAGTCGGGCAATGGCTCGGTATATTGCCCGTAGCCCGCGCTGAGGAAGAGGCGGTAGGAGGTCGTCAGTGCGCCTGGCTTGGGGTAGCCCTTGAAGACATCTTCGGGGAAGGTAATATCACTAAAGCTATCGACCGTCTCTGCGCCCTGCTTTATCTCGGCATCCGCTTTCTCGCGGGCTTTAGGAGTTCACGGCTATAGGTCGCAGAGATACGCTTACCGATGAGTAGCGTCTGCGTGTCCTTGTAGGCGACGTGGCTATACTTAGGGTTGGGGTTGAGCTTGGCTGCGATCTGATAGGTGATCTCATACTTGGCGGTATCGACTACTTGGTACTTATCCGATGGCCCGTAGGAGGTCGGGAATATGTACATCTGGGCGGACAGCGTCAAGGCTTGCATTGATAAGCACAGCAGGAAGGCTTTTACGAGTCTCATAGTTTCTGATGGGATAGGGTGATAGTGGGTTAGCGTGGTATGGGGTGGCCCTCGTCGTGGCGCACCTTAGGCGGTTGTAGCGTGGTGTATTGTCTTTGAGGTGTGAGGGTGTGAGGCCCTTCGTGCGGGAGGGGAGGCGGGTGATGCGTTAGGTGAAGCCTCTCGAGCCGAAGGATCCCTCGGACTCAGTTATCTACCACAAACTTAGCAAAAAAACACCACTGCAAATGCGCAAAGCAAGAGCCCCCTGACGCACGGCTATCCGCATACGTCAGGGGGCTTGCTGACTATACTTATGGGAGGGGTGCAAACCACTACTCGTTCGTGGTGCAACCCAATAGTGGTATGGGTGCAAACCACTACTCGTTCGTAGTGCAAACCAATAGTGGTACGGGGTGCAAACCTATATTGGTTCACGAGTCAACCTATATAGGTCGTCATCGCGACCTATATAGCTTCGTCGTCGGACCAATATAGGTCAGCCCGCTGACCAATATAGGTCGATTTATCGCCCTGTGGTAGGGTGGTGGTGCCAGCGGTGTCTATCATAGATAGAGCTATAGCGAAAAGCTACCACGACAAGAAGAGGAGAGGGATATGCGAACCAGTACTGGTCGCCGAAGTGACCAGTACTGGTAACAGATATCAACCACTACTACTTCGCGCTGCGACCAGTACTGGTCAGACGAGTGACCAGTACTGGTTACTTTTCCCTCCTTGTGCGGAGTGCGGTATGGTGCTGTAGTACAGCGCGTTGTGGTATGATCGTTCGGAGCGCCTTTCCCTGCTGAGAAAAAGAAATCTCCCCGAGGGGCGGGAGGCGCATCCTCGGGGAGATCCTAAAAACACAAGTAAGAAGTGAGCCTATCAGAGGGCTACTTCGTGGGGCGGGGGCGAATGACGCTCAAGAGGCTGATGTCAGAGGCGTAGTGGAGGTCGAAGGTGCGTAGCTCCTTCACGCTCTCGCTGGGGGTCGTGGGGAGCTGGAGCAGGAGGAGCTTCGTCAGGTCGTGCAGGAGGGGACCCGAACGGCCTTGGTCGAGGTAGGAGACCATCAGCGCCTTGAGGTCGGGGTGATAGCCTACCTGCATCTTGAAGCCCTGGCGGTTGTCCGTCTCGGTGCGCCCTGCGATAGTATAGAGGAGCTGGGAGGTGAGGCCCTGTACTTCACTTGCGGGACGGCTGGTGTCAATGGTGGCGGTGTAGACACTGCGCTCCTTGGCCTCGGCGCCGTTGAGATTGGGCGTGCCACCCGAGTAATAGATGCGGTGCGTGGCGGGGTCGATGGTGACGCTGCGGCCGATGGGTTCGCTGAGCGTGAATACAGCGAGGACCTTCCCCGTGGCGAGGTCGAAGAGGTAATAGCGGTTCGCCGTGTCGCGCAGGACGACCTGAGCGCCCATACGGAAGATGTCCTTGATCTGTGCTCCCGAGAGGGCAATGGGTACCTTGCGTGCGGCGGTGCTTCCCTTGTCAAAGGCGAAGGCTGCGGACTCATAGCGGACGAAGAAGTAGCCCTTATCCTGCCAAGATGCTGCGCCCGTGGGGTAGCCGTAGATGCCTGTGAGGGCGGTCATCTTCCCTGTCTCGGGGTCGAGACGGTAGAAGTGCTTCTTGTCGAAGGAGAGGTAAGTCGTGCCGTCGTTGAAGGTGAAGGAGTGGCGCACCCATTCATCGCCGTCGGGCTGGGTGATGCGTAGGTTCTTCGTGAGGCGCATTGTCTTGCGGTCGAAGAGGAGGAGGCGTGAGGCGTGCTCGCTGTCGTCGGTGAAGTCGTACTTCGCCATATAGGCCAGATAGTCGCCCGCTTCGCTCAGCGTGCCTTCGCAGAGGTAGCCTTGGCCGTCGTACTCCTTATTAAGCGGGGTGGCCTTGTCGGAGAAGACGGGGAGGAGGGTCTTCGCCTCGCGGTCGAGGAGGCTGAGGCTGGAGGCCACGCCCACGCCATCGGGCTGACTCGTCAGCACAGCGGCAAGGCCTTGGTTGAAGATCAGGGTATAGCCCTCATAGTCCTTGTAGGGTGGGCGGTGTGGGCTCTGGTGTCGGTGTGGGTACAGGTGTTGGTGTCGGCTGGGGGAGGGGCGTAGGCTTATCACTGCAGGCCGTGAGGAGGCTGAGGGCAAGGGCTATGCTGTAGATGCGGTAGTTCATAGTCGGCGTGTATCTAAGGGTCGGGGGGAAAGAAAGGCGAGGCAGCCACGGGTGTGGTACTGCCTCGCCTTTGCTTGTCGGGGGATTACTTCAGTTCCTTGACGGTGAAGTTCTTCCACTTGCCGTCAGTGATCTGATAGGTTGCCTTATTTGCAGGGGTCACGTAGAGGATGGGGTCCTTCATCTGACCGAAGGCTACGTTACCATCGTGGAAAGGGTCATCATCGCTGTAGGGGTTGAAGTCTACCTCGGGCATAGCACCAAGTAGGACAGCGACACCAGAGTTCTTATAATTGCCGTGGAATGCTCCGCGACCGATCTTCTTCACAGCTGGCAGGCTGATGTAGGTGATCTTGAGACCATTCCCACTGATGTTAGAGCCGCCATTGAAGCAGATATGTCCGATCTCTTCCAGCTTGGGGAAGTTCACAGCCGTGAGTGAAGCATTGTCGGTGAAGACAGCTTCGCCGAGCTTCTTCAGCTTGGGCAGGTGAGCGAAGTTGAGGCTACCCGTCTCGTTGAAGGCGAAGCTACCGACCTCCGTCACACCTTCGGCGTAGATCGCCTTGAAGTTCTGGAATCGCTGCGTGAAGACGCTATTGTCGATACGCGTGATGCTCGAGGGGAGGACGAGGACACCATTGCGGCCCTGACCAGCGAGGTAGCTCTGACCGGCGCTCGTGATATCCGTCAGTACGCCATTCTTGACCTTGAAGTACTTGCCATCGAGGGCTCTCGGGGATGCTGATGCCGTCGAGCTTGGCGAAGTGGTGGCGTGCGATGAACTCGAAGTACTGCAGGAAGTTCGGGCTCTTGCTCTCATCGAAGACGAGGACCTTCTCCTCGGGCGTGCCCCAGAAGGCATCTTCTGCCGTGCCGTAGGTCTTGTCGGTCTCATCGATAGCCAGCGGAGGACGCTGTGCACCACCGAAGTCAACGGTCATAAGAGCGGAGCAGTTCTTGAAGGCTGCCTTACCGATCTTCTTCACACCAGGGGCGTGGATAGCCGTGAGCTTCGTATTGTCGAGGAAGGCGCCATCAGCGATCTCCGTGACGGTAGCCTCGAGGGTGACGACACCATCGGCAGGGAGTCTTGTCGATAGGATAGGTGACAAGTACGCCATCCTTGATCTCAATCTCGGTGCCAGGGATGGGCGCACCGTTGATGGTCTTGAAGTGGTGCTTCTTCGCGAAGTCAGCGAAGTCAGCGACCTTGTCAGCGGGGACGATGAGGTCCTTCTCTTCGGACGTGCCTTCGAAGGCATCATCGCTCGTCGTGGGGACGGTAGCACCGAGCTCAAGGCTGGTGAGTGCCGAGCCCTTGAAGGCTGCATCACCGATCTTCGTGAGCTTGGGAGCCTTGACGGTCTTCAGCGTCTTGTAGCCCTCGAAGACTTTGGCAGAGATCTCGGTGACTTCGGGGAGGGAGACGAGGCCCGTGGCTGCGATCTCCTTCTCGGGATAGGCTGAGAGGACGCCGCTCGTGATCGTGATACCGCTCTGAGGTACGACGGGCGTGTCGGTCTTGCTACATGAGGCGAGACTCAGAGTGAGGGTTAAAGCAAGGGGGAGAAACTTCTTAATCATAGTTGTGGGTTGGGGGTGAAATATAGAGGCACGCCCGCCCTCGTGCTGCGAGAGCTAAGGGCGGGTGTGCGGGAGGAGTTACTTAGGCTCGTTAGAGAAGCCGTAGCCAGCCTGCTGAGGCAGGAGGAGCTGCAGCGTCTTGGGATAAGCGAGGGTATTCAGCGGGGATCTTGCCCGTGAGCTTATTGCCCGAGAGGACGAACATCGTGTAGCCGTAGTCGGGCAGACCATGCAGGCCAGCGTACTTAGCTGCATCGGGCAGATAGCGCTTGATGCGTGCGGGGATCGTGCCCGTGAGGTCGTTGTCGCTCAGGTCTACCGAGATGAGCAGGCTCTGCTGTGCACCACCGAGGTCCGTGGGGATCGTGCCTGAGAGCTTGTTGCCCTTGAGGTCGATGACGTAGATACCCGTGAGGTGTGCGAGCTCAGCAGGGATCGTACCCGTGAGCTGGTTGCCTGCGAGGTTGAGCTGCTGGAGCGTCTTCAGCGCACCGAGAGAGGCGGGGATAGCGCCCGTGAGCTTGTTGCCCGAGATGTGGATCTCGCGGATGCTCTTCAGCGAGCCGAGGGAGGCGGGGAGGCTTCCTGAGAACTCATTGAGGCCTGCGGAGAAGTACTCGAGCTGAGCGAGTGCGCCGAGGGAGGCGGGTAGCTCACCAGAGAAGTGACAGCCATAGAGGGAGAGGTACTTAGCGCTCTTCAGTGCGCCGATCTCCGTGGGGAGCGTACCCGTGAAGCCCTGGAAGGAGAGGTCGATATAGCGTGCCTTCGTCAGCTGACCGATCTCGCGGGGGAGCGAGCCGGTGAGGGTCTTCCCGTTGGGGCGGTGCTCCTTCGCGGTAGCAGGATCGCCATTCCACCACATGCTGAGGTCGTAGCGGCTATTGCTGAGGTCGAGGGTATCGAGCTCGGTGAGCTTGCCGATCGCGGGAGATACCTCGCCCGTCAGGCTCGTGAAGCGCAGACGCAGCGAGCGCAGGTGGGTCAGCTGATAGAGCTCGGCGGGGATGGTACCCGTGAGCTCGCGGTTGTACTGCAGCTGGAGCGAACGCAGAGCGGTGAGCTGGCCGATGCTCTTAGGCAGGGTGCCACGGAGCTTGTTGCCGCCGAGGTAGAGGGCGGTGACACGAGGTGCGCCTGCGACGTCGCTTACCTGGACGCCTGCCCAAGTAGCTACGGGGCGAGAGCTATTCCAGTTGTTGGAGTGCGACCATCCCATCCCGTCGAGGCTCTTGTAGAGGTCTACAAGGGCGAGGCTGTCGGTCTGGATCGACCCCGTGATCGTCTCGCCTGCGGGGAGCTCCGTAGCGCGAGCGCTGGTGTTGCCAGCGGGCTGAGGCGCATCCTTCTGCTCCTTGCCGCAGCTGGTAACGACTCCACCGAGGGCGATAAGCGCGAGGGTAGAGAGGAGAGTTTTCTTCATTTTCAAGTGAATATTAAGTGAACTAATTAGGATAAATCATCGGTTGGCCCCCGTGCGGCTGGCCGCATTGGGGATGAAGTAGAAGCCTGCGGGGAAGGAATTTACCTTCTCCTTCAGAAGGAGCTTGGTGCCGTCGGCCTTGAGGACCATCGTCACGTTCTTCTTGTTGTAGGTGGTGAAGTCCTCGAAGGCAGCGTAGTAGAGTTCGCCCGTCGCGGGGTCGACGCCGAGGCTGTTGTAGTACATATTAGCGGACGTGCCTACGCCATCGATTGTCTTGACATCGATGACCTGAGAGGTCTTGCTCGTAGCGAAGTCGTGGCAGTAGATGACGGAGCTTTGACCCGTGAAGTAGAGCTTGTCGCCGTGAGCGAAGAAGGCGGAGGTGGCAGACCAACCCGAGGAAATGGACTTGTCGAGGACGTGGGTGTCGAGGGCGACGAAGTTGTCAGGGGTGGGGTCTACCTTGAGGATCGCATTGGGGCCCGTCGTAGATACCCAGAGCTTACCATCGTGGCTGACGGCGATACCCGAGGGCTTGGCGGGTGAGAGGTCCAGCTCACGGACGACCTGAGTACCCTGGATCATCAGCACCTTGCTGTCGGAGGTGAGGGCGAAGAGGCGCTCACCGATCTGTGCCATACGCAGCTTCTTGGCCTTGCTCGTACCTGGGATGGAGACGAAGCCGCCATCAGCCGTGCCGCGGTAGATCCCATTGCGGTCGGTGCGCAGGTAGATCTGGTCGCGCAGGACAGCGATGTGCGTAGGCCACTGCTGTGCGAGGGTCTCGTCGTTGTAGACCTTGACCTTCTCAAGGGAGTTGCTACGGGCGATAGTTAGCAGGCCTTCACCGCCGTTCTTGGGGCCGTTCTGCGAGATGATATAGACCTGGTCATTCTCGAAGGCGAGGTCTTGGCAGACGTTCCCGAGCTTCGTGCCATTGACGTGGTAGTAAGCCTGATCTATGACGAGCTTCTTGGAGGGGTGAATATAGGTCAGTGAACCCGTCTCATTCCCGAAGTTCCCTTCGTTGAGGAGGAAGGCGCCTTCGGAGAAGCGGGGAGCGACGGTGTAGGTGTGCTTAGCACTCTTGCCGTCGACGGTGAGCGTGACTTCATACTTCCCAGGGTGAGCGGTGGTGAAGTCGAAGGTAGCACCTTCGGCAGCCTTCGCGCCGTTCACAGCCCATATGGCTTTAGCAGCAGCGTCCTTCGCTACACCAGCGACACTCAGATGGGCGGTGTCGAGCTGGTAGAACTCTAAGTTGCTTGCCACTCCGTCGATCGTCAGACCCGAGGGAGGATTAGGGCTTGGCGTGGGGTCATCCTTCTTACAGGAGGCGAGGCCAGCGATGAGAGCGAGGCTGGCGATGAGGATCTTCTTGTACATAGTGGAGGAGGTTAGTGAAGTTAGTTAGGGATGTCTTCCTTGAGGACGTGGAGGTCATTGACGCCTGAGATCTCGGTGGAGCATTCGCCGAGCCAGCCGTTCTCCTGATTTACGCCCGTATATATCTTGATGAAGTCGACACCAGGGAGGTGGACCTTACGGCCCTTCTTGTCTACTGCCCAGTCGATGTCGATGGCGGAGTCCTTGCGGTCGTTCAGCTCGTTGTCGGCATAGCCGTAGCGGAACTTATACAGCACATAGTACGTGCCGACGCCGCTCTGGTCTTGGGAGTTCTGTGGGAGGCGCGTACCGCGGAAGGTGAGCTTGTCGCCCTTGACCCACTGTGGGAAGTAGGGCTGTGCGTGCCACTGGTTCTTGACCTTGTAGCCGGAGTTGCCCTTGTTGTCCTCCCAGCGGATGTAGGTGCCCCAGCCGTCCTTGGACTCAGGCTCCTTGGCGGGGCGGTGGTAGGTCATCTCGAAGTCGCGGTAGAAGTTGAGGTCTGCACCAGGGACCTTCGTCTTGACGAGGGTATACCAAGGCTCCTTGGTGTGGTCGACGTGGGCGCTCCCTCGATCTCGTACCACTCGTCTTCGTCGGGGCGGCCATTGCGGTTCGCATCGTAGGCGACCATGATGATACCTGGCTCACAGCTACCACCCTCATAGGCCTCCTTGTTGTCGTTGCCGAAGAAGGCATTGCCGAGGACTCGGAAGTCACGCTTGCCAGGGACGTTGAGGATCGTGTGGTCGAAGCCCACGACGATGTAGCCACCCCAGCCACCGAGGGTGACGAGGCTACGCTGGTTATCCTTGAGGTACTCGAGGGCCTTGCGGTTCATATCCTCCTGTGTGTCACCTGCCTCATATTCGGGGAGGGTGTTGGTGAACTGACCGACAGCGGGCATATACTCAAGGACGCGGGTGACGTAGGGCGTCGCATTGGGATTGACGTCGGGCTTGGGGAAGAGCGGCTGAGGCTCTGGCTGAGGTGTGGGGTTAGGCGTAGGCGTGGGGGTATCGCTCTTACATGCTGCGAAGGAGAGCGAAGCGATGAGGGCGAGCACCGTGAAGGCGCGCTGGATATACTGAGGTCTCATTACTGTTGTGGAGTTGCGGGTTTGAGAGGCTGGAGTTCGTATCGGGTGAAGGCGAAGTGCGCGGGGATATCGCCCGTCTTGACGGTCCACTTGCGTGTACCCGTCTTGAGGTCGTAGCAGTGGAGGCGCCCTGGGGTCACGTAGTTCTTAGCGTCGGTGACGTAGAACTCTCCCTGCTCTCTATTCACAGCGATGCCGTAGGGGATCTTGATCTCCTTCTCCGTACCGTCCTTGATGAAGTTGCGGTCGATGACCTCCTGGCTCTTGGTGTCGATGACGGTGTAGCTGATCGTGTTCGCTCCCGTGATATAGCTCCATTCGGTGCTGTAGACGAAGAGGGAGTCACCAGCGAGCGTCATGTTGGAGCAGGAGACGTCAAGCGTCTTCGTCACCTTCTCGGTCTTGGGGTCGAAGACGAAGATCTTCGAGGGAACATTATAGTAGTCCCCACGGGAGGATACCCAGATCTTGCCGTAGTTATCCAGCTCGAGGCGGTGGAGGTTGATGGCGACATCGACCTTCTTCACCTCGGTGAAGGTCTTCAGGTCGATGATCGAGATGGTCTTGTCGTAGTTGGGTACGCGGTAGCCACCCGGAGTTCGCTACGTAGAGCTTATCCCCAGAGATGACGAGCTCGTCGGGCTGATAGCCTACGGGGCACTCAGCTACGACCTGGAGGGTGGCGGTGTCGACCTTCGCCACATAGCCGAGGCGTGCATTGGGGTCGATCTGGACGGGGCCAGCGTAGGAGCTGACGTAGGCGAAGCCATCTTTGAAGGTGATGTAGCGGCAGTTGGGGATGGAGATCTTGCCGATGTGCTTGGCGGTGCGCACGTCCATGACCTCGATGAGGTGGGAGACGTTGATGACGGCATAGAGGCGCTCGCCGTAGATCTGTAGGTCATTGCCTACGTCACCGAGCTCCTTGACGACGTTGGGGTTGCGCTCGGCGTAGATGTTACGGGTGTACTTACCGCTCTTGTAGTCGTAGTAGTCGAGGGTGGACTTATTGGAGCCCATGTTCGCTTCGTTGAGGAGGAAGAAGCCCTGGATAGGGCCAGTCTTGGCTTCCTTCCCGACTTGCTCCTCTTGCGAACGGATGATCTCTTCCTCCTTGCGACAGGAGGAGAGGAGGACTGTAGCCCCAGCGAGGAGGCTCAGTAGGAGGTGTTGGATGCGTAAGAGTCTCATAGTGTGTATTCGATCTTGACCTTGGCGTGGGCGCCAGGCATAGGGTAGGAGCGCACGACCTCGTACTGCTGGTCGAAGATGTTGCTTACTTCAGCCGTCAGGCGTAGGCTGTGGCCACGGAGAGAGAAGGGGCGGGATAGTGTAAGGTCGCTGGTATACCAGGGGCGGATATAGTTCTCGCGGATGTTGGCACTGGCATCATAGCGCTCGCCCGTGTAGATGAAGCTGTAGTTCAGCTCCCAGCCACGCCAGCCGAGGGTGACGATGGCTGATCCGCTGTGCCAAGGGATGTAGGGTATCTGCCCTCCATAGTAGCTGTCGGAGGGATCGGTGAGGTCTTGGGCCTTCTGATAGGTATAGGTGAAGCGTGTCGAGGCGGTGACGGCACCCAGCAGCCACTGTGTCTCGAGGGCAAGGTCGATACCGCGGATGCGGACGTGCCCGAGGTTGACCATCGTCCACTGGAACTGGTTCGAGGTCGGCATGGCGATGATCTTGTCATCGACATAGTTCAGATAGCCGTCTGCCTGCACCTCCATACGGCGCAGAGCTCCGTGCTGGAAGGCCTTCGTGTAGACCACGCCGAGGTCGTACTGCGTGGTGTACTCGGGGCGGAGGTACTTATTCCCGATGAAGGTATAGTACAGGTCGTTGAAGGTCGGCATGCGGAAGATCCGCTTGTAGAAGCCGCGCAGGCTGAGGTCGTGCTGACTCAGGGGCTTGTAGCTGGCGATGAGGGTGGGGGTCCATTCGCTCTTCTCGGGGGCTTGGCCGTCCTTGGCCTTCGTCCAGTCGTGGACGTAGGTGTGAAGGAGGCTGGCCTGTGCCTTCAGCCCGCCGTGGCTGTAGTCGGCAGCCGCTGCGGTGAGGAGCGTGAGGCGGGTGGGGTAGGCGAAGGCGTAGAGGTCGGCCGTGAGGCTATTGTACTGCACATCCGAGGCCAGCGCCACGCGCCAGTCGTCGCCGAGGCTGAGCTGATGGGCGGTGGAGAGATAGGCCTCCTGCTGGTGGTAGTGGTTGTCGACGTACATCGTCGTCACATCCAGCCGTGGGTCGGAGAGGTAGTGGAGGTAGTCGTAGGCGTACTTCGCATTGGCCAGCAGGGTGTACCTGCCGAAGGTCTTGCGCAGGGTGCCTTGCGCCATCACGTCGGTATCCCACTGACGGTCCTCGTGCTTGAACTTCCCCGGCTCTTCGCGCACGAAGGCCCCTGGGTAGCCACGCTCCGAGCGATAGAGGTAAGCCTTGGCGCGCCACTCGCCTTCGTCAAGTCGTCCGAAGAGCCCCGTCTCGAGGCGTAGGGAGTGGACATCGCCATTGTGACGAACGGACGTCGTGTCGTAGCCGTCCTTCTTCTTGTAGGTGAAGCGGTAGCGCCCCGAGGTATAGAGGTATTCGCCACTCATCGACAGGTCGAGGGTGGGGGAGAGGCGCTGCTCGTAGAGGAGGGAGGGATTGATGGTGGAGAAGGAGCCTGCCTTGAGAGCAGCCTTGAGGTTGGTCTTACGCTCGGTGGCGAAGGTGGGGCGGCGCGTCGTCATATAGAGCGCGGCTGCCGAGGAGAAGCTCTTCGCAGGCTGGAGGATGGTGCTACGCTGACCATTATATATGGAGACGGTCTCCATATTGTCGAGGGAGAAGCGCCCGAGGTCTATCTGCCCGTTCTGTGCATTGCCCAGCTGCAGGCCATCATAGAAGACGCCCACGTGCTGGGAACCCATGCTGCGCACGTTCACCGTCTTCAGCCCCCCCGATGCCGCCGTAGTCCTTGATCTGGACGCCAGCGAAGTATCGTAAGGCATCAGCTACGCTCACGGCGCTAAGGCGCTGGAGGTCGCGCCCGCCCAAGACTTGTGCGGGGATGACATCCTTCGGGATCAAGCGCTCCGTGACGACCACGCCCTCGAGGACGTGGATACTGTCGAGGTGCCCAGCAGCCCAAGCCTTGGTAAGAGGAAGGAGCAGGAGGCACAATAGCAGGAGCGCACGCTGTCTGCTATGATGAAGTTTCATTAAGTCGGTTTTAGTTAGTAGTCAGAGGGGGAGCTTGTCATGGTAGCGTCTCTCTGGCACCAGCTATTGGGTACAAAGGTAAGGCTTTTGGTGCAGTTACTCGCGAACGTGATGATGCGAGGGCTGACGGTCAATCTTGACAGCCGCATCAGCCGTCAGCTCACAAATAGCCTAAAGACGGGGCTGCTTCGCTATCAAAGTAAGCCCTTTCAGTAGGAGTACGGCGGGGGAGCTCTGGGAAGATGAGGATGCGGGCTTGCGGATGGGGTGGTATGAACCTATATTGGTCGGCGGGCTGACCTATATAGGTCGTCATCGCGACCTATATAGCTTCGTCGTCGGACCAATATAGGTCAGCCCGCCGACCAATATAGGTTGATTTATCACCCTGTAGTAGGACGGTGGCGCAAGTAGCGGAGGTAAGCTCCTGCCTGCTACCCTTCTCCACTAATGGAAGAGACGGTAATCAGAGGTATAGGTGAGCCCCAGAGAGAGCTGGGTGAAGGGGTAATCTCGCAGCCCGCGCTCTAAGCCACAAGAGGCAGCGAGATGACGGTTGATGCGGTAGCTACATCTTACCGAAAGGTGCATCGGCTCATCGCCATACTCCGAGCCGTAGCTATGCTTCATCCAACCGTTATATCCACCCAACTGGATCGCAAGATGCCAGTTCTGTAGCTGAGAGGATAGTGCGAGGGCATACGTAAAGGCATCATTCTGCTTCTGGACAGTCTCCCAGCACATAAAGCCAATATGCCCGCTTAGCCTTAAGCTGACAGGCGAAGCATCTGGGGACAATAGATTGCGCCCGACTTCCAGATGGAAGAAGTAGCCAGGCGTATCAAAGAAGCGCATACTCTCATTGGCTATCGGCTTAGGAGAAGCCGTCTTCAGCGTATAGTTCAGCACCACATTAGGTCTCCATCCAGCATTCTCCGCCAGCAAGCGCACTCGGGTCTGAAGGTATATATCCCCTACGATCAGCCCCTTTTGATGGTCGCTTGTAATACCTCTTCGGCTCATGCTCTCAGGCGACCACTGGAAGTACTCCGCTCCATATCCATAGATTCTCACAGAAGCCCGCTCGGAGATGATCGGTATTTCCAGATCGGTAAATAAGGTAGCCGTCTTGTCCTTTTGCGAGAGCTGGTACAGCAAGCTGTTATGAAGCCGAAGTCCTTGGGGGATCATCGCCTCACGTGCCTCTGGGATGGGATTGGCATTCGGCCCATACCACCGCGGGCTATAGCCCATGAATTGCTGAGCCTGCACCTCGACTATAGAGGTCCATAGCAGGCTACAGGCACAGAGCCATCTAAATATAGCCAGCGACCCCTTACTCATCTTCCTATCCAAGCTTACTGATTTGTTGTTTGCGTCCAGAGACATAATTAAAGATATTGCGCCCAAAGATACAGCGTAAGTTGCATATCCCTGAGGTTCAGGGCTGAGGCAGAGGGGACTCTTGACCCTAATGGAGGGGATGCAGGGCAAAGTGGCGTGCTTGCTAGAGCTACATAAGGGAAGGCTACCACACCCCCAAGGAGGGGGTATGCGAACCAGTACTGGTCACCGAAGTGACCAGTACTGGTAACAGACATCAACCACTACTACTTCGCGCTGCGACCAGTACTGGTCGGGCGAGTGACCAGTACTGGTTACTTTTCCGCCTTCGTAGGCTCCTGAGCAAGAGTACGATACGAAGCACCTCTTGCGAGTGGTGATAAGTGGCTCAAGTGAGGGGTGCTATTCGTGCTGATGTCACTGATGTAGAGTGCGTTGCCCACGAGAGGGTAGGGTGCTCCCCGTGGGTGGGGTGGGGCTTACTAAGGAAATGTAATAAGGAGATGTGGTAATTTGGGGGCGAATGCTTAACTTTGAGACAAAGGTTACAGCCTGGCTGGCTGGGACCTCACGGCAAGATACATTCATTACCTTCACTGTACTACGATTATGATCCTCGAGACCAGTTGGGAAGTCTGCAATAAGATGGGAGGGATCTATACCGTCCTCTCCTCACGTGCAGACGTGATGACCCAGCACCACCCCGCACAGGTATGCTTTATCGGGCCACTCCTCGCCGACGAAGGTGCGGCGTTGCCCCTTGACTTCACCCCCGGAGAGATCCCCGAGCTCCAAGGCTGGCTGCGAGAGGTCCTCCCGAGCCTCGGTCTGCGTGTCGTAGCAGGTCGCTGGGGTATCGAGGGTGAGCCCCCCGTACTCCTCGTGGACTTCAAACCTCTGTGGAGGGAGAAGGATGATCTCTACTTCGAGCTGTGGAAGGCCTATGGCCTCGAGAGCGACAAGGGCTATGGAGACTATGACGAGAGCAGTCTCTTCAGTATCGCCGCCGCACGCCCTCATGGCCAGCATCGCCGCCTGGCGCAGCGATGAGCGCACCATCGCTATCTTCAACGAGTGGCAGACCGCCATGGGTCTGCTCTACCTGCGACAGCAAGCCCCCAGCGTCCGCACGCTCTTCATCACCCACGCCACGACCGTCGGCCGCTCGATCGCAGGGAATGACAAGGAGCTCTACACCTATATGGATGCCTACGATGGCGACCAGATGGCACGCGAGCTGGGTGTCGAAGCTAAGCACGAGGTAGAGAAGCTCGCCGCACACCAGGCCGACGTCTTCGCTACCGTCAGCAAGCTCACCGCCCGCGAAGCCAAGCAGCTCCTCGGGCGCGAACCCGTCGTCTTGCCCAATGGCTTCCACGTCGGGACCTCCCCCCTCGCTGCTCCCATGCTCTCAAAGCGCCGTAAGTCGCGCCGTCTCCTCGGTGCCGTGGCTTCGCGCCTCTACGGACAGCACATCGATCCTGCACGCTCCTTCTTCATCTCTCTCGGCGGGCGCTATGAGTACCGCAATAAGGGGATCGACCTCTTCATCGAGTCCCTGCATCACTTCGCCGAGAGCTATACGGGTGACCGCGACATCGTGGCCTTCCTCCTCGTACCCGCATGGCAGGCTGGCCCCCGTGCCGACCTGCAGTATCTCCTCTCACATCCACAGGATGAGCAGGAGAGCCCCCTACAGTACCCCATGCTCAGCCACTGGCTCTACAATACCGAGCATGACCGTGCTGTCTGCCACATCCGTCATCGTGGCCTTGACCGCACCGACCGCCGTGTGAAGGTCGTCTTCGTGCCCTGCTACCTCAATGGGCTCGACGGCATCCTTGACCAGAGCTACTACGACCTCCTCGTGGGTATGGACCTGACCATCTACCCCAGCTACTACGAGCCCTGGGGCTATACGCCGCTGGAGAGTGTGCGCTATGGCGTGCCTACGATCACGACGACGCTGGCGGGCTTCGGCCTGTGGGCTGAAGAAGAGCAGACGAAGAAGCCCTTCGCCTCCGCCCCTCACAAGCCTGTGCATATCGTTGAGCGCACGGATACCAACATCCCCGAGACCATCGAGGCGATCTCCCGCCTCATCGGTGAGCAGCTTGCGCTGACGCCCGACGAGCAGAAGGCCCAGCGCAAGAAGGCCTACGAGCTGGCGCGCTGTGCTGACTGGAAGCTCTTCTATCAGCACTACGAGGACGCCTACGCCCTCATGCCGTAGCCTATACCTATTATATATAAGGGACTGGGTGCGTGCGCACGCGATGGAACGCGGGGAGGGCGCTGCTTATGTTACTTCTTCAAAGAGAATACATATCTTTGCTGTAATTATATACGACAAAGCATGGGAGAAGTACGCGTCGATAAGTGGCTCTGGGCCGTCCGCATATTCAAGACCCGTTCGCTGGCCACAGACGCGTGCAAGAAAGGGCGCGTCAGCATCGGCGGAGTGACAGTCAAGCCCTCACGTACCCTCCAGCGAGGTGACATCGTCTCGGTGCGCAAGCCGCCGGTCGAATACTCCTTCCGGGTGGTAGAGCTCCTCTCGAGTCGTGTCGGTGCTAAGCGCGTGCCTGAGTTCATGGAGAACGTCACGCCCGCTGCACAGTACGAGCTGCTCGAGCTGCAGCGTATCTCGGGCTTCGTCGATCGGGCCAAGGGTCTCGGCCGTCCTACGAAGAAGGACCGCCGCGATCTGGATCAGTTCGCCGAGGACATGCCTGAGGATCTCGACCTCTTCGACTGGGATGAGGACTGGGATTAGCTACCCCTACAGACGACTAAACGACAAACGTATCACAGATAATGAGAATTAAAGACCACATCTCTCTACGTAAGATTGCGGATGAGTACATCATGATCGCAGGCTCGGGAGATAGCTTGGACTACACGCAGGCGGTGAGCCTCAACGATAGTGCAGCCTACCTCATCGAGAGCGTGCGTGAGCGCGACTTCACCCTTGAGGACTGGGTCGAGCTACTCACTGACCGCTATGACGTGAGCCAGGAGCAGGCACGTGCAGACGTCGAGCTCCTTTCGCAAATGCTCAAAGAGGCTGGGATCATCTGTTGAGCCAAATAGCCCCGCTCTCGCATGATGAGGAGCTATTCCTCAAGCTCCTGAGCTGTGCCCTACACTCAGAGCTCCCCGAGGCTCGTGACTTCACGGGTCTGGAGGAAGCGTCGTGGCGTAGGATCCACCGCTTAGCAGCATCGCATGCAGTGCCGGCCTTCGTCGGGGACCGTATACTTACCCTGCCGAAGGAAGCCCTGCCCAACCGCGATATGCGCCTGATGATCTTCTCGGAGATCGAGCTCACACGGCGGGGCAATGCCTATCTAACCAAGCCTTAGGCCAGCTACAGAAGACCTACGAAGCCGCAGGCCTGCCCTTCATCTTACTCAAGGGGCTGAGTCTTGGCTGCTTCTACCCCGATGCCGCACTCCGCTCTGGAGGCGACCTGGATGTCCTCTTCCATTCGGATGCCGACTACGAGCGGGGCAATGAGCTCCTGCGCAAGGCCGGTCACAAACTCCACGACGACTCCGAGGTGCGCTATGGCCATACGGCCTTCACCTACGGGCGTACCATCGTGGAGAACCACGCTCGTGCCGTCTTCTTCGACCACAAGCGCCACAATAGACACTTCGATGCCCTCGTCCAAGAGGCTATCAGCAGTGGGAGTCTCATCACCCAGCACCATGGAGACTACACCATCAAGACGCTCCCCCACGAGCTGAATGTCGTCTATATCTTCATCCATCTCTTCTTCCATTGGCTTCACTGGGGCGTTGGCTTCCGTCAGTACAGCGACTGGCTGCTGATGATGATGAGGCTCAAGGACCAGCTTGACGAAGAGAAGATCCTCAGCATGGCGAAGGATCTCGACATCCTCTACCCGATGCAGCTCTTCGCGCAGGCCGCTATCCGCTACCTGCGTGTCTCGCCGGAGATCTTCCCCTTCCCGCTGCTGAGCGAAGATGATCCGCACACCGAGCAGATCATCCGTGACGTGATGCATAGCGGGAACTTCGGCTTCGCCCAGCGCCCCATCAAAGCACAGAATAAGTGGGTGACCAACTGGCGTAAGTTCCGCTTCAAGACGCGCCGCTCACGTCGCCTCTACGCCATCACGCCGACCCATGCCTCACGCATCATCTGGGGCTCTGTCTTTGGGCACCTCATGCTCATGATCCGTCGGCGGAGATGATCGACCTCGTACGCTTCATACTTAGAGGGCATAAGTGGGGTATCCTGCTGATCCTCCTCTTTGGCTTGGGGACCGTCTCCACCAACCTGATCTTCATCTGGCTATCGAAGTGCGTCATTGATATCGCCGCACACCAGCGCGGTGGCTCCATACACACCTATTCGGTAGCGCTCATCCTCACACTCGCTCTGCAGGTCCTCTGCCGAGTCATCACCGTCCGTCTCTCGAACTATACCGCTGCACGCATGAGCAATGCCGTGCAGTCGAAGGTCTTTGCACACCTGCTCTATACGCGCTGGTCGCACCTCGGGCAGATGCACAGCGGTGATATGGTCGTGCGTATGCTCAAGGATACGGATAGCCTCGTCGCCCTCTTCGTCACGTCCCTGCCGTCGGCTCTCATCGCCTTAGCACAGCTCGTTGGCGCTCTCTGTCTCCTGTATTACTTCAGCCCTCCGCTGGCCCTTATCCTCGGCGTGGGGATGCCGCTGCTCGCAGTCTTCAGCAAGGTCTACTACAAGCGCATGCGTCGCTACACCGATGAGATGAAGCAGTCGGAGAGCGAGATCACGGCGCACATCCAGGAGTCGCTGCTGAACCAGACCGTCATCCGTACCTTCGAGCACCAAGCCTCCTCCATCGACCATCTGGCGATGCGCCAAGGGCAGTACCTCGGTGCGGTGAAGCGCCAGACCTTCGTCTCGGTCTTCGCGAACCTCATCATGCAGGGAGCCTTCTCGTGCGGCTACCTCGTGGCATTCCTCTGGAGTGCTCGAGGGCTGTATGGTGGCACGATCTCCTTCGGGCTCATGACGTCGTTCCTCCAGCTCGTGGCACGTATCCAGAGCCCGCTGACGACGCTTATCAGTCTCCTTCCGACACTCATCGCTGCGAAGAGCTCGCTGGACCGTCTGGCGCATCTCCTCGAGTTCAAGACCGAGCAGATCGGCCGCAGTGTCCAGCTCACCAGCCCTATCCGCCTCGCTGTCGAGGATATGGGCTTCCACTATCCCGACGGCGAAGAGTGGATCTACCGCCACTTCTCCCTCGAGGCTTCGACGGGCGAGATGGTGGCGCTTATGGGGCGTACGGGCGCTGGTAAGACCACGCTCCTGCGTCTACTGCTCGGCCTCGTCTCGCCTGTCGAGGGGGCTATCCGCCTCTACTCTGGTGGCAGTAGCTATGTGGTGAGCGAGACGACGCGCTCGAACTTCGTCTACGTCCCGCAGGGCGGCTCGCTCTTCAGCGGGACGATCCGTGAGAACCTCCTCCTTGGCGATGAGTCCGCTACGGAGGCCGACCTGCATAAGGTGCTGCATCTGGCTATCGCGGACTTCGTGCTTGACCTGCCGAAGGGCCTTGATACGACCATCGGTGAGCGCGGGCTGGGCCTCTCCGAAGGACAGGCGCAGCGTATCGCTATCGCCCGCGCGCTCCTTCGTCCTGGGCGTATCCTCCTCCTCGACGAAGCTACCTCGGCGCTTGACCAAGCCACGGAAGCGCAGTTCCTCAAGAACCTCCGTGAGCACGCCTCGGACCGCCTTATCATCTTCATCACCCACCATCCTGACGTCGCGGCGGCCTGTGACCGCACGCTACAGCTGTAGCAAGGACGTCCGTTTCCCTACGTTAATTGTTTATACTACGGGGAGCCTTACCCTCCCCTAACGAATATTTATGGCAGAAGAATTAGAGAACGAATACCTCCGTATAGAGGAAGATATAGTAGCAGCACTACGCACCGTCTACGACCCCGAGATCCCCGTGAATGTCTACGACCTCGGGCTGATCTACTGCGTGGAGCTTACCGATGAGATGTTCGTCACCATCACGATGACCCTCACGGCACCCAACTGTCCCGCCGCCGACTTCATCCTCGAGGACGTGCGTATGAAGGTCGAGGACGTCGAGGGCGTCACGGGTGTCGAGATACAGCTCACCTTCGAACCCGAGTGGAACAAGGATATGATGAGCGAAGAGGCAATGCTGGAGTTAGGCTTCCTTTAGCAGCGATGAGCGAGCGCAAGAAGGTCTTTTTCACCAGCGATGCCCACCTCGGCTCGGGCTATCACGCGGATCCTCGTGCCGTAGAGCAGCGCCTGGTGCGCTGGCTGCGAAGCATCGAGGATGAGGCGCGTGCGGTCTACTTCCTCGGGGATATGTTCGACTACTGGTTCGAGTACCGTGCGGTCGTCCCCCGTGGGCACGTGCGCTTCCTGGGGCAAGTCGCCCAGATGAGCGACCGTGGTATCGAGATCCACTTCTTCGCGGGCAACCACGATGTGTGGTTCGCCGACTACATGCAGACGGAGCTGGGGGCGCAGGTCCACCACCACGCCGAGGTCATCGAGCTCGATGGCAAGACCTTCCGTCTGGCGCATGGCGACGAGGAGTACTGTGGCTACCGCCGCATGGATAAGTTCCTCTACCGCCTCTTCCGCTGCCGTCTGGCGCAGGTGCTCTATGCCGCAGTCCACCCACGCTGGACGGTAGGCTTCGCCCTCTCCTGCTCGCTGCGTAGCCGTAAGAAGGGCCTCAAGCGTGCCACCCTCGGCGAGGTGCCCCACGCGTATCAGAATGATTACTTCGACGTCGAGAAGGAGTGGCTGGTGCGCTGGACCAAGGCCTATGCTGCCGAGCACCCCGAGATCGACTACTACCTCTTCGGGCATCGCCACCTCTTGATCGACCTGGCGCTGCGTGGCGACAAGCGTATCGTCATCCTCGGTGACTGGCTCCAGTACAATTCGTTTGCGGTGTGGGACGGCACGTCGCTCTTCGTGGATCAGTTCATCGAAGACGAAGCGTAGCCCCGCCTTTCTCCCCTCTTACCAAAGCGCCACGGGCTCGGTAGCCGATGCTACCGAGCCCGTGGCGCTTTGTATGTTTATGGCTCATGCGGTGAGAGCTAAAAGCGCTGGCCCTCGCTGCTGGTCTTCTTGTTGCAATACAAGCTCTGGGCGCGTCTTTACGATCATAGCGTCAGCAGTCCGGAGTCGGTGTCGCGGTTGTTTGCTTTGGGTCTTTGCTCTTGAGCCTTTCGTCCCATATTTAGCTGGATACTGAGCTTTAGGTAGATTGTATTCATCAGGGTCGGAGTAACCTGCCAGCTGTTAGAAGAAAGGATTGCAGACCGATCCGTTGAATTGCCATAGCCATCGGTTTCCATAAATAAGTATTTTCCTCCTACTCCAAACATAAGCGCAGGGTTCAGACGGTAGCACAGCTCAGCTGCATTATAGGCTGGACTATGAATGATAAACTGGCCATCTAATATCTTCCGGCGACTTTGGAAGGAAAGAAATCCCACCCAGTGCGTTGTGTTCAGGTTAAGAGTTGCAAAGAGACGCCCCGATAAATTAAAGCTGTTTTCGGGCTTTATATAGAATGCTTGCCGGTACAGATCACCCTCTAATGTAAGTACTAGGCGTGGATCTCCCCAAGGCATTACGGTTACCTTCCCAACACCTCCCAAGAGCGCTTTAGAACCAATGTTTTTATATGATTTGACGATGTATTCACTTCGCTCCTCCAGATAAGGTACGATCGCATTACTCGTATGGGAGTAGAAAAGGCTTACCTGTCCCGAGACGTACGACGTGCGCATATTAAAGGAAAGGGATAGATTGTGTCCAGCTGACGGAGTAAGCTTCGGATTGCCTATATACACATAGTGCGGAGCGTTAGGAATAGGTGTATTGCTCAGCATTGATATTGTAGGAGCTGTGACACGGTGTTGATACGAAAGGCTCAGTGATGTCCCCGCCCTGATCACCCACGTGCTACGCAGCAGCGGCGTGAAGTGTAGGCTTTCGAACGATTGATCTAGCTGAGGGCTACGAGAACTGTTATACTCGAGCCCAAGTATTGCTTGATGCCTGAATGCACCTTTCATCCACGAGATATCACCATAGCCGCGTATGTTCCTACGGAATGATTCGATTAGTTTGTTTTGAGGAAGAAGGAGCTGCTGTGCATTGTACTCAAAAAGACCTTTAGCTCCGATCGAAGCACTAAACATTTGGGAAGAGTAGCGATATTGTGCGTCAGCGATAAAGGACTTCTTATGCCCGTCCATATCTGTTTGCTTTTGATAGCTGAGAGCGTTGTAGTAGGCATCGACCTTTGTTGTGTAATCCGTGTAGTGTAGATTGCACAGCAGCGAATGTTCCTTTGCCAATACCTTTTCACCGTAAAGATCCACAGCATACATTGTATATCTATTGCCATTCCCTTTGCTGATTTTGCTTCCGGAGAGACTTCCGTCAGAGACGATCTGATCTGTCCGAAGGTCCTGTCGATAGTGATGCAGCAGGAGCGATGAGCTAAGTAGATAATTCTTGGGAACACTATAGCTGCAGCTTAGTTGCAACTCATTGTTATCTCGCCCACCTGGAGCTACGATACCGATCTTCTTCTGATAGTAATCTTGTCCTAAGAAACGATAGCGGATTTCTTCATCTTCGCTGGCTTTATAGCGCCAATAAATATTGCTGTATGTGGCATTCAGGCGCAGCCGATCGATGGTGTAGTTAATCCCCAAGCGATTTTTTTCCCATCCCAGGCTGTTACCGCATCATTGGCCTCTAGATATAAGTTTCCTCCTCGTATCTTCTCTTTGGTGATGACATTGATTAGCGCGCCGATACCTGCAGTAGCGAAGCGCGCCGGAGGAGTATCATAAAGCTCAACGCTCTTGACATCTTCCGCTGCCAGCGCAGCAAGGGCCGTCTGTGTAGACTTTACGCCATTGATCAGGATAATGACTTCTCCCCATTCGTTGCCTTAAGTTCTCGGCTTGTATCTAAGCTAAGAGCTGGGATAAGAGTTAAGGACTCAAGGAAGTTGGAGAAAAAGCTTTGCCTTCTTCAAATCAATCCTATAGGTACTATGTGAAGAAAAATTCCCGGACCATACTTGCGTTGACCTCGACCTCCTGAAGCTGGTGCACATCATCGCGGAGCATCAGCGTACCGAGCTCCGTCTGATGATAGGCGCCCTCCAGTGTTTGGTAGCCAATGCAGCTGACCTTAAGGAGAAAAAGGCACAAAAGCACTCCGAAGGCAACTTTAATACAAATAGCCCTGTACTATCGCTAATTGTCCGCCCTAGCAGCGTTTGATCAGCCTGGCGATAAAGACTAATGGACGCCCTTTCTACAGGCTGTGCTTGAGCGTTTACAATACGTGCGCTTATCACAACGCTATCTTGAGCGTGCAGGACGGCACTATTAAAAATAAGTGCCCAAAGAAAGGACACAATCACAGAAATTCTATTTGCTGACATCATCGTGATCTATAATCTAAGTTCTGTATCTATAGAATGTGGACATGGGGAATAGCTTCTTCATAGCTTAGTGGATTTACTTTACATACCTCCCAGTCGCTACGGCATGGCTCTTGGGATCGAACTCCCCCTGGATATAGTACGCTGTCGAAATCATAGCGGAGATGTCGGCGGGTCTCCAAGCGGAGGTGTGGCTGAAAGGAGCTTTGCTATCTCGCCCTTGTAGGACATAGACGATGGCGATATCCCCGAAAGAATCCTTGACGATCACGCGATTCCTCCGCTTGATCACATAGATCCTCCGTAGAAATCCACACACTCCATCCATCGTCGGCGCACTCTCCGTTGCGGCATCAAGACCTATGCAGACCCAGCGCCCTGACTCGAAGTCAAGCTGATAGCTATACATGTAGCCGACATCTCGCTTACTATGAGTGCCCGTGCTCTTCACGAGGGTGAAGCTCGGCGAAGCGGCGATGATGGTGTCCTGATCTGAATGGCATTCCTTGAGAATGGAGGCGATATACGCTGCCCGCTCCTTCGGTAGCGCGTCCTTGTTCAGCGCAAGTTGCTTCTCCTTGAGGTTCAGTACCGAGGTAGAGACCTTGAAGATGGGCTTATCGCCGACCTGAATGGTGTTGGCGCTTGGGTCAAGGGTGGTGCGTTGGGCAAAGTGGAGGGCCCGCTGGCTGCCGCATGAGGCGAGGGCGCTCACACAGAGACAGGCGAATAGGCTATGAAGGCTTCGCTTCTTCATAATGGTATCGTGAGTTATGATAAGACGTTTGTGGTGTAGACTCGATGTCTTCAGATTCAGTTGTCTACCGCAAACTTAGTAAAAATCACACACACACACACAAGAAAGGCGCAAAGAAAGAGCCCCTGGCGCTGCGTGGCGACAAGCGTATCGTCATCCTCGGCGACTGGCTCCAGTACAATTCGTTTGCGGTGTGGGACGGCACGTCGCTCTTCGTGGATCAGTTCATCGAAGACGAAGCGTAGCCCCGCCCTTCACCGCTCCCACCAGCGCCCACGGGCTCGGTAGCCGATGCTACCGAGCCCGTGGCGCTTTGTATGCTCGGTCGAAGGTGCTACTCCCGCTGGTAGATGTGCAGGGCTTAGCGTCCACTTTTTATCCCGAGTTCTTCACACTTGCTCGCATAGAGCTCCTGGAGAGAGTAGTAGTGGCTCACGGCGGAGAAGATGTGATCTATGCGATCGAATCCCACGCCAGAGCTCTGGAGCTGCATATGATAAATGTATGTACTATCCTCCCGCATTATCACTCCGATCTCACCTACTTTATCCTTGAGGCGCTCCGTCTGCAGGAAGTAATAGACCTTATAGTGAGGGTAGCGACGCAGCGTGTCGACTGAGATGTTGCTCCAAAAGATCTCTTCGATCTGCCTCTGCCTATTACGCATGAAGTAGGGGGCTTCTTTGAGAAGCACTACCTGAGACTTTGTGTCTTGAGTTATGATCAAGCTACTTGCTAGGGTGGAGTGTTCGTGAGATGGAGAGAATATATCCAGTCTGAAGTGCCAGATAAGCATCCCCAGAAGCAAGACGATGAGGTACGGTAGTAGTCTGGGTATTTTTTGGCACAGGCTTATGACGAATGGAGGTATAGGCCTATCCTCCTCTGTAGGCGGAGGGGTAGCAGATACGGCTGGGGTGATGTACTGCGCTGCGGTGGAGATCACCTCGCTCTGCGGGCGCACCTGCGCATGTAAGCGCCATTCCTTTCGGTAGATATGTAGGGTGCTCTCAGCATCCTTGATGTAGAGCTTATCTCCTGCCATCTGCAATGGGAACTCCGCAAGCAGGTGATTACCTATAGGCTCTTCCTCCAAGATTATATCCCCTATCCAATAGAACTTGCGAGCCTTCAAGTCAAAGATCCCAGCGCAGCGATATCCATCGAGTGCGTAGTGTCGCTCTGCTATGAATGTAAGGTGCTCTCCGTATAGTTGTGGAGCATTGAGGGTATCAAAAGCCTTTCTACCATAAGGGTCTACTTCTGAGAACTCATATCTCTTGATGATCCTGGCAGTAGCAGCGTTGATGATGCATATTCCCCAATTGCTGACTAATACGATGTCCTTTTCAGCTTCACGGAAGAAGCACCACCTCAGACTGTCGATGATAGTATAGTTGGAGGAATAATCTTCAATACAGACTCTCCCCGAGAACTGACGGATAGGCTTACCCGTCTCCAGATCCAGAGCTATAAGTCGGAACCAGCGGGTACAGATCCAGAGTCGGCCTTGTGCTATACCCAGCACCTTTTCAAGGTGATCAAGGTTGTCGGGGTCATTGCTACTACTATCACGCAGGGGTAGGTCGAAGGTCCAAAGCGCTTCTCCCGAGGAATTCAAGCGACTGAGTTTAGACTCGAAGTCCCTATAGCCGATGATCTCCTCTCCCATTTTATACAAGCGGTAAGGGACGTTTTGTGCTAAGAGAGGTTGCCCGTCTGGGACTGAAAGGATATTCTCACCCGTCTCTAAGGTTTTCGGATCCCAAGTATGATGCCCGATGTACGCGCCTGCTTCTCCATTAAGTAGGCGAACCTTCTGCTTAAATACCTTCAGCAAAGTATGCCCCGAATAGACTTCTATGCAGCCATAGCTATACCAAGCGTAGGTGTATTCGCCTACGGAGACAAGCTGATTTGCTGGCCTCTCTTTTTCAAGTAGGACGCCATCAATACAGAGGTAGCCCCGCCCATTCTCCTCATAGGAATAGTCTCCCGTGACGGGGTTAAGGCCCTTCACATTCTTGATTTGGGCGATCTCTTTGTAGGCTATCATTGTCGTCTGAATAAGCTATTTCTTTTGGAGGATGATGGGGTAGCTGGTGCGCTCGCGCACGAGCCGTCAGCTCACGAAGTGGCTACTCCGTGGGCTGCTGGTAGCGGTCGATGTCTCGCTGGAGGTGCTCGCGGAAGGCGGGGAACTCCTTGTCGGTGTACTCGAGGATACGCTCCCGAGCCAGCTGAGGGATGCGGTCCAGACGAATGAGCTGGTCGTACTCACCGAACTTCGGATAGTCCACCCAAAGCTTCTCCAGCTCCTCCGCTGAGATCGGAGGATAATCCGTTCGGATCTCCTCATAAGTCCCATCATACTCCTTCCCTTGGTAGAGGAGAGACGAGTAGTCACCTTGTTTAGTATATCTGAAGTCTATACGTATCTTCTTGTCTGTTGTCCCAGGGTAACATTCGAATAAGGTAATGACTTTTAGGAAGAGCTTCCCACTATGCTCATCTTCCCTATACTCGTATAGCAAATAGTTTTCGTATTTATCTCCGAGGAAGTCGAGCCCGAAGTACCCGACGTTGGACTCCATCGCGCAGTAGGGGCTACCATCATCGTTGAGGATCGTGGCGAAGTAAACCGCCTGTCTCTCGTGGGCTTCGCGCGAAGCCAGCTCCAGCAGACCCTCCTGCTTCTTACGACGCGAGTAGCGCGTCTTGTTGTAGCGATCTAATCGTGCTAAGCAAACATGCTCTTTGTGGAACTCTTTGTATGGTAAATTCCACCTTATCAGTGTCAGTTTCATTTTCCTATACTATATATGTGACCTTCTATATCTCGTATCATTATTTCCTCTTCCTGAGCCTTGAGTAACACCCTCTCGGGTACTGGCTTCTTCTGCACAGGCACCTCAAGAATCATCTGGCCACGAAGGGTTTTCCCCCCATTCTCTTCAAAGATCCCAGCATTAGCTCCCACTCTATTAGAGGGAACATCTGCGATCACCGACCCTGGCGAGTATTTTTCTGACAGCTCTTTCAGGTAGCCGATCGCTGTCTTTTCTAAGATTTCACTAAGCTGGGTACGCCCGTAACAAACACCTTTTTCGACTGCATAAATGTTCTTTCTTTATTCTAATAAGGTTACTTCCGAATGAATATCCGTAGGCCTTAATAAAGAATAATCGAGCATAAATTGTATAACTCGGCAACTCACCCGGAATAATAGCGACGTAAGTAAATTCCCCAAATGTAGCCTCCCTTCTTATAACACTACTACAATCCAATACGACGTTGTCAATCAAAAATATCGTCTTTAAAAATACTTCGAATAAGGCAATGAGTCGGCAGCCTCCCTTCCCAACAACCGCAAGTAAGAAGAGCCATCAAATTCCTCCAAGGGAATATCGCTTTTTTTAGGAATATATAAGTCTCATTTTTTTGAGCGGTCAAACCATGTGGTCTCAAATTCCAAAGTAGGAGCATCAAGGAGATTAAAGTATAATCTAAAAGATGTAAAACACCATAGATAGAACCCTACAAGAGCCACAAAGAGGATCACTACAGTTATAGTAATCGCCTTACAAACGAACTGCATTCTCATATAAGTTACCTTGAATTAAATATAGTGGTACGAGGTGCAAGCCTATAGTGGTTCACGAGTCAACCAATAGTGGTCGGTGGTAGTAACCTATAGTGGTTCGCACCTCGATCAATACTGGTCGCCCCACTGACCACTATAGGTTGCTACTACCTCCCCAAAAAAGGGAGTGGTGGCACAAGCGGCGGAGGCGGTCGCCTCGCTCTGCGGGCGCACCTGCGCCTTTAGCCGCCATTCCTTTCGGTAGATATGCAGGGTGATCAAATCATTTGGCGATCTTCTCAAATTCATACTTCCCTCCGACTATAGAACGACGTTTCTCTATTTGGCTGGATATCATCTTCTTTATCTCTTCATCTTTTGTTTCGGAGAGCAGATATTCTAATGCACACAGACTTTCGGGTTGCGGTTGAGCACCAATAGCATAGATAATATTTTGAAGGTATGAACGCTTTATTGCGCTGTCTTGTGAGATATACAGAGGAATATGTCTGAATATCTTTAGTAGAAAAATCTATGTTTTCTTGTTTCTTATTGAAGATACACTGGAATACACGGATTAAATCTTCATGCTCAGAATGCCAATCTTCTGTCAGTAAGACTTTCCAAATCTCTTCCAATTGTTCATTCTCATACACAGGCAGCATTCTCAGATAGCGTAATTTCTCTCTATCTTTTTGAGTAATCACATTCTTATATAGCCTTGATACACAGTCTATATCAGAATACCATGGTAGCAATGAATATAACTCATCTCTAGTTATCTCCCCAGATACAAACTGGGCTATTATTTTTTTCTTTCAGTAGTTGTCATAAGCTTGATCTCCGACTTGGTTGAATAGCGTAATCTGCTTGTGCACGAGCCGTCGGCTCACGAAGTGCCTAAAGATGAGGCTTCTTCGCTATCAAAGTTAGCCCTTTCGGCGGGGAGTACGGCGGGGGCGCTATGGGAGGGGAGGATGCGGGCTTGCGGAAGGAGGTGGTATGAACCTATATTGGTCAGCGGGCTGACCTATAGAGTCGTCATCGCGACCTATATAGCTTTCGTCGTCGGATCAATATAGGGTCAGCCCACCGACCAATATAGGTCGATTTATCGCCCTGTGGTAGGGTGGTGGTGCAAGCGGTGTCTATCATAGATAGAGCTATAGCGAAAGGCTGTCACGACAAGAAGAGGAGGGGGTATGCGAACCAGTACTGGTCACCGACGTGACCAGTACTGGTAACTGATATCAACCAGTACTGCTTTCGCGCTGCGACCAGTACTGGTCAGACGAGTGACCAGTACTGGTTACTTTTTACCCTTCGGGAAGGGCGCATCGGCAAAGGGCTGGTGAAGGGGAGCGAAGGAAGGTCGGGGAGCGGGTCGTCGGCAGGTCGTTGGTGGGGCTTTGTGGGGTGGTTTGCAGAGCAAAATGGGCGGTAAGGGCGCACTTACCAAAAATATTTTCGGAAATAAGTCATAGGTGTGGATAAATTTCTGTAATTTTGTATCGCAGGATGTTCCCCGCACCAAGGGGCTATCATCCAGCAACAGAGAGATTCAGTAAATCAGTTTAACGAAACGAATAATAAAGATGATTAAAGTAGGTATCAACGGCTTCGGACGTATCGGCCGTTTTGTCTTCCGTGCTGCCCAGAAGCGTAGCGATATCGAGATCGTAGGTATCAACGACCTCCTCGATGCAGAGTATATGGCTTATATGCTCAAGTATGACACGATGCACGGCCGCTTCGACGGTACGGTCGAAGTCAAGGACGGTAACCTCGTTGTCAACGGCAAGACGATCCGCATCACCGCTGAAAAGAACCCCGCTGACCTCAAGTGGAACGAAATCGGTGCTGAGTATGTCGTCGAATCTACGGGGCTCTTCCTCTCTAAGGAAAAGGCTCAGGGTCACATCGACGCTGGTGCTAAGTATGTCGTCATGTCTGCTCCTTCTAAGGACGACACGCCTATGTTCGTCTGCGGTGTCAACACCGACAAGTACGTCAAGGGCACGCAGTTCGTATCTAACGCTTCTTGCACGACGAACTGTCTCGCACCTCTGGCTAAGGTCCTCCACGACAACTTCGGTATCACCGACGGTCTGATGACCACGGTTCACGCTACGACGGCTACGCAGAAGACTGTCGACGGTCCTTCTGCCAAGGACTGGCGTGGTGGCCGCGCTGCTGCTGGCAACATCATCCCTTCTTCTACGGGTGCTGCTAAGGCTGTAGGTAAGGTCATCCCCGAGCTCAACGGTAAGCTCACCGGTATGAGCTTCCGCGTTCCTACCCTCGACGTCTCTGTCGTTGACCTCACGGTCAACCTCGCTAAAGCCTGCTACCTACGCAGAGATCTGCGAAGCTATCAAGAAGGCTTCTGAAGGCGAACTCAAGGGTATCCTCGGCTACACGGACGAAGATGTCGTATCAAGCGACTTCCTCGGCGACACGCGTACGTCTATCTTCGACGCTAAGGCTGGTATCGCTCTGACGGACAAGTTCGTCAAGCTCGTCAGCTGGTACGACAACGAAATCGGCTACTCCAACAAGGTCCTCGACCTCGTAGCTCACATGGCTAAGGTCAACGGCTAATCCCCGACCGAGTTCATAAACCTCTTATCAGCCCCCCGCTATGCCTATGGTATGGTGGGGGGCTGATCTCTTATCTATCCCTACCACCACCGCACAGACCTCGACCTAACTATGACCTTTCGCTCCTTCATGACGCGCACGCACCGCTTCCTCGGTGCGCTGATGAGCGTCCTCTTCGTGGCCTGGTTCGTCTCAGGCCTTGTCCTTATCTACCACGCCTATCCCAAGTACTCGATGGACGAGGAGCTGAAGCACAGCGCCCGTCTCCCCGAGAGCTTGCCCACGACAGATAGCCTGCACGCCCTCTTCACCTCCCTCCAGCTCGACACCGTGCCGCTGGAGCGCCTGAAGATCTCTGGCGGGACGTATGCCGACAGCCGTGCGCGTCTCGTCATCCGCCCCGTAGAGGGGGAGCGCCGTGAGCTGGCCTTCGATGGCGACAGCCTGCGCTCGCTCCAGCTCGACAGAGCGTATCTGGAGACCATCGCCGCACGCTGGGGGCAGCGCATCGAGCGCATCGACACCATCACGGAGCTTGACCAGTGGACGCCCTTCTCGCGCCTCACGGAGGACCTCCCCTTCTATCGCCTCCTCCTCACCGGTGGGGCAGGGCATGAGGTCTACGTCTCGAGCGTGACGGGCGACGTGCTGCAGGAGTCCACCCGCACAGAGCGCCTCTGGGCTTGGGCTGGTGCTATCCCGCACTGGATCTACTTCACCTACATCCGCTCGCGTGCCGACCTCTGGCGCTGGGTCATCATCGTCCTCGGCGCTATCGGTACGTTCATGGCGCTGACGGGCTTCTACCTCGGCATCGTGCACTACCGTAGCCGTGCGAAGAAGAAGGCGGCGAAGCTCTTCTCGCCCTTCCCCCGCAAGCGCTACCAGTGGCACCACTTCTTCGGCACCGTCGGCGGTGTGCTCATCATCGCATGGGTGCTGACGGGGCTCCTCTCCGTCGTGCACTTCCCCTTACACCGATACGACGGACTACCCCGTGGAGCAGCTGGAGGGGCGCCCGCTCGGCATGACGGACTACTGCACCGACCTCACGGCCCTGCGTCAGGCAGAGCCCGAGCTACGCGCCCTGACCTTCACCTCGCTGGGGCATATCCCTGTGCTGAAGGCTGATGGGCAGGAGGCGCACTACTATGATGGTCGCTCCGTAGCACCCAAGCGCCTCAGCCTCGACAGCGCCGAGATCATCACCGAGCTCCGCACGGTCTTCGGCGAAGGGCATCACTACACGGCCGAGCTGATGGACAAGTACGACACGTACTACATCCACCGTGCTGGCAAGCTCCCCTTGCCCGTCTGGCGCATCGCCATCGACACGAAGGACCACCACACCTACTACGTCGATCCCAAGACGGGTATGTGGCGTATGTATGCGGATAGTGAGCGCATTGACGCGTGGATGTTCATGAAGCTCCACCGCCTGCAGTTCGCTCCCTTGGTGAATACCCCAGGGGCATGGCCCGTCGTGATGTGGGCATTCATGCTCATCGGGCTCATCACCTCGCTGACGGGGCTGATGCTCGCCTTCGACTATGTGCGCCGTCTCCTGCGCCGTCGCGGGAAGAAGAAGCACTAAGCGCCTCACCCCCCTATATACAAGTATCCCCCACGACCCGAGCGGATCGTGGGGGATACGTGCTTTAGGAGAAGTCCTTAGCGCAGGGCTTAGAACTGGTAGCTAAGCTTGAAGCGTACCGTGCGGCCAGGCATGTGGTAGCCGTCCTTCTCGGTGTAGTGCTCGTCGTAGAGGTTGTCTACATTGACCCCCAGACCGAGGCGCTGCTTGATGGTGTAGTGCAGCGAAGCACCGAAGATCAGTGCCGAGGGGTGCTGGAGACGACCGCCCCAGTCGGGCTGCTCAGCAGCTACGCGTGCAGCGAGCCCCGTGCGGATATTGGGGTAGTAGCCGAACCAGTTGTCCTCCCAGCGCTGGCCGATGTAGCGACCCGAGAGGCCGAACTGCAGGCCTTCGCGCGTAGTGAAGTCGAGGCCGAAGGTGACGTTCTGCGAGCGCACATACTTGATGAGGCGTCCAGTCGCTGGCAGCGGCGAGCTTCATCTTCGAGTGGAGGAGGAGCGTAGCGTTGGCATAAGCCTTCAGTGAGAAGGCGTAGTCCACGAGGCTACCGAAGTCGTAGGCGGCCATCAGCTCGAGGCCGTGCATGCGCGCCTTGTCGCTATTGACGAAGGTCTTCGTAGCCGTCTTGTCGGGATTCGTCGTGACCTTGTCGACGATCATATCCTTGTGGTCGGTGTAGAAGTACGTAGCGTCGAGGTCGATACCCTTCTCATAGTTGGTATAGCCGATCCCCCGTCGATGGTCAGCGAGCTCTCGGGGCGCAGGTCACGATTCCCTACGGTCGTCGTCTTGCCGCTGGTGTACTGACCCGCCTTGCGGTAGGCGTCAGGAGCAGCGAAGGACGTCCCAGCAGAGGCGTGCAGACGCAGGCCACGGGCGAGCTCATACTTCAGGCCGAGGTTGGGGCTGAAGACGAGGTGCTGCTCGTGCTTAGCTTCGCTATTGAGGGCGGCTGTCGGCGCTGAGGTCGAAGCGCATAAGGTCGAGGCGTGCACCCGCAGAGACGACGAAGCGCTCGGTGACGCTGAGGTTCGTCTGGGCGAAGAAGCCGAGGCTGGAGGTCGAGTAGTCGGGGTTGTAGCTCGCCTTCTGGGCGCCCGTAGCGTCGAAGGACTTGGTCTTCGTGTCGCTCTTCTTGTAGTCGGCACCGAGGGTCAGGCGGTGTGCGCCGAGGGTCATGTCGTCCTGCAGGATAGCCCCGTAGTCCTGACCATTGCGGCGGTAGTTGATGATGGCACCGCTACCAGCCTTGTCGTAGTTCTGCGACACCTCGAAGGAGTAGTAGGGGCGCAGTGCGAGGCGATGGATGCCGACCTGCCCGAGGACTTCGAGCGAAGTGAGCGAGCGCGTGATGTCCTTCTGCGAGAGGCCGTAGACACCGTAGATGCTACCGCCCGTGCGGATAGCGTCGCCGATGAAGAGGTTCTCGTAGGCGTTCACCGACCAGTTGGGCGAGAAGTCATAGCCGAGGCGGAGGCTACCCGTGTAGACACCATAGGTGCTACCTGGCATCGTAGCGCCACGCGTCTCGGGGTCTACGATAGCCTTGGCGAGGCTGTTGTGACGGAGGATATCGTTGTTACCCGCCTTGTAGTTCGTGTGCTCGCTGGTGTAGCCAGCGCTGAGGTCGAAGGACAGGCCCGAGACGATGCGCCCACCGAGAGCGAGCGTACCGGCGTAGGTGTCGTAGCTACCAGCCGTAGCAGAGACGCGGCCCGTGAGCTGCTCCTTGTGCTGTACGGTGACGATGTTGATGACACCGCCCATAGCATTCGTGCCATAGACCGAGGAGAAGGGACCCTTGAGGATCTCTACCTGTGCGATGTCCGAGAGGGCGATGGTGGAGATGTTCTCCGACGCCGTGGGGATCCCGTTGATGAGCACGGTGGTATAGGCCTTACCAGGCTTGAAGCCACGGATACCGACGGTAGCGTTGAAGCCAGGGTACTGGATGACGTCGACGCTGCTGTAGTTCTTCAAGAGGTCGGGCAGGCTCGTGAAGCCCGAGCGCTGGATGGTCTCGGCGCTGATGACCTCGATCTTGCTGGGCACCTTCTTCAGGGGAAGGATGGAGCGCGTACCGTAGACGAGGACCTCGTCGAGGTTTCGCGGTACGGAGGCTATCCGTGGTGCTGGCTGAGAGCGGGAGGGCCAGTGAGGCCGCCGCGATGAGAAGCGTTAGCTTTTGTTTCATACGTTCGTTTGCTTGGTTAATATACAGATGCACTGCGCTCTCCGAGGGCGGAGAGGAGCGCGGTGATAGAGTGATGCTGGGTAGTGATCCCCGTAGGGGTGCGGAGCGTCCAGCCCGCTTCGCTGATGGTGATGCTGCTGGTCTCGGGCGGTAGGGTCGCCAGAGATGATGCCGTAGCCGAGGCGGTGAAGCGCACGGCACGTCCAGCTGTAGCGTAGGCCTTCGCCTGTGAGATGGATCTGCTGACCTGGCTCTTCGGCGATGGAGAATTCCCCTCGCTCGCTGGTCGAAGCGCAGGCGTGGGTCGCCGAAGACACGCTCGATATCGCCATCGAGGATGAGGTCTTCGGGTGCCTTGGCTGTGATAGCTCCCGAGCGGTCGAGGAGCCAGATGGTGTCCGCCCAGCCGAGGGCCAGATCGAGCTCGTGCGTGGAGATGAGGATGCTCTTGCCGAGCTTGTGGGCGAGCGTGCGGAGCATCGTCGTCACCTCCAGACGGGAGGGAGGTCGAGGTGCGCCGTGGGCTCGTCGAGGAGGATGAGTGGAGTCTCTTGCGCTAAGGCACGGGCGATCATCACGCGCTGCTTCTCGCCGTCACTCAGCGTGTCGAAGATACGCTCACGCAGCTCCGTGAGGCGGCACGTGGCGAGCGCCTCTTCGCAGATACGCTTGTCCTCGGCACTGAGCACACCACGGAAGCCCGTATAGGGGTAGCGACCGATGGTGACGACCTCCCAGACGTCCATATTGCCCGCGGGGATGCGCTCGGTGAGCACGAGGCTCAGCTGACGGGCGACCTCCTTCATCGTGAGGCTGGAGAGGGGCTTTTCGCCCAGCTGCACTTCGCCTGCAAGGGGTGGGAGCAGGCCTGCCATGGTGTGCATGAGCGTGGACTTCCCACTGCCGTTGGGGCCCATGAGCATGACGATCTCGCCAGGGCGAATGGAGAGACTGAGGTCGGGGGAGATGACGACGCTGCGGCGACGCTCCGTGTAGCCTGTGCAGAGGTGGCGGAGCTCGATCGTGAGGTGCTGTGTCTTACTTGAAGGCATCGCGCTTACGCTTATTACCCAGGACGACGAGGATGACTACGGGGGCGCCGAGGAGCGAGGTGATCGCATTGATCGGGAGGACGAACTGATGGCCTGGGGCCTGCGTCAGGAGGTCACACACGAGGAGGAGGAAGGAGCCCGAGAGGATCGTCGCTGGGACGAGGATATGGTGGTCGGCCGTGCGGAAGAGTAGACGGACGAAGTGCGGGACAGCCATGCCGAGGAAGGCAATAGGCCCCGTGAAGGCCGTGATACAGCCCGTGATGATGCTGGTGATGACGATGAGCAGGCGACGTACCAGACGGATGTTCGTCCCGACGGAGCGCGCATAGTTCTCCCCGAGGCCGAGGGCATTCATCTGCTTCGGCATGAGGAGGGCCGCGATGAGCCCGACGAGGACGACGGGGAGCATGAGCTGCAGCTGGCGCCAGGTCGTGCCCGCCACGCTACCGAAGCTCCAGATGAGGTAGGGTCTTCAGCGTCTCTTCGTCACTGAAGTACTGCAGGATGGAGATGACGCTCGAGGCGAGGAAGCCGATCATCACCCCGACGATGAGCACCGAGACGATGTCGTGCAGACGGCTCGAGACGGCGGAGATCATCAAGAGGACGCTGAGTGCGCCGATGCAGGCGGCGAGGATGATGCCCCACGTGTCCGCCACGCCTGCCGTAGAGAGGAGCGAGGGAAGAGCGTGTAAGCCATCGTATAGATCGCTACGCCCACGCCTGCACCGCTATTGATCCCGAGGATCGAGGTATCGGCCAGGGGGTTGCGGAAGAGCGTCTGCATCTGCAGGCCTGCGATAGAGATCCCTGCGCCAGCGATGAGCGAGGTGAGCGCCTTCGGCAGGCGGAAGTTCAGGACGACGTAGCTCGTCGTCGTATGCTCACCACGGCCGAGGAGCGTGTCGATGACGTCGCTCGCAGGCAGAGAGACGCTGCCCCACATGATGTCGAGCACGAAGGCGACGACGATGCCGAGCGAGATGAGGAGGAAGAGGATCGAGTGACGTGCGCGCATGGGCTACTGTAGCTTGACCCAGTAGGTCGTCTCGTAGTCGGGGAGGAGGTGTGGACGTGTGATCTTGATGAGGTCCTTCAGGATGAGGTGCGGGTTGTAGGGCCCACTCTCCCAGTAGTCATTACCCCCGTACTCATTGACGCGCTTGCGGTCGATCCACACGTTGCCCGCCTTGGCTGCGTCGAAGTGCTGGTAGCGCTCGTTCATCGAGAGGAAGTCCTTCAGGGTGATGTCCTTGCCGACCATCATGCTGAGCCATACGGGGGCATGGCGGTGACGGCTGAAGACGTATTCGAAGCTCATGGGCTTATTCGCTCACCTGCCCAGGGATGAAGTCATACTTGATGTGTGCGTCGGTGAGCATCGAGGTGACGTAGGAGTATTCGCCAGGGACGTACCACGAGCCCTTGTAGTCCCTGCCCGTAGAGGACGGGGAGGAAGTCGGGCTCTTGCGCAGCGATCTTCTTCGCCTCGAGGTACTCACGCTCGATGCGCTGGAAGGTCTCTTCGGCACGGACATTGCGCCCGAAGAGCATCCCGACGAACTTCATCCACTCGGCACGCCCGAGGAGGCTCTGCTCCTTCCAGTTGTTGAAGAAGACGATCTCGATGCCCGAGGCGCGGATGTCCTCGTCCTTGGCATCGGACTCCTGCAGGCCCCTGCATGATGATCTCGGGGTGGGTGGCGATGATCTGCTCGACATTGCGCCCCATGCCACGGCCGATCTCGGCGATCTCGCCACGGCGCGTGCGCTCGGCGAGGATGCTGTCATTGATGTTGCGTGGGATCGCTACATGCCACGAGGACGTCACGCAGGTCGAGGAGCGTCAGCGCGCCGATCTCCGTCGTGGAGAGCGTACCCATGGTGCGCACGGGTACAGCGATGAAGCGTGCGCCAGGGGCAGTCACCTCGGGCTTATGGTCGCGGGGATAGAGGATGTAGCGGGCGAGGGTGTCGGGCTCGTCGGGGGTGAAGATAAACACCTCCTTGTAGCCAGGATGGTTGGCTACTTGGATGCCCTTGGCATGGTCGAAGTGCACGGCATGCGCGAAGTCCGCGCTGTCGGCGACGATGCTATCTGTGGTAGCCGTACGCTGGCTGGAGTGTCCTGTGCAGCTCCCCAAGAGCATGAGGAGGCACGCAAGGAGAAGTAAAGGCTTGGTCATGCGTAATTACATTATGATAGGTGTGCCTCCAAAGAGGCGACGGGGAACCGAAATTCCTGCACAAAGGTACAAGAAGAATACGGCTTCTTCATATAGAGCGCTTTGCGCCCTGCATCTGAAGGCTCCCACATAGCTCCCCGCTGCACGGCTCTTCCGCTACGATGACGGGGTAGCGAGCTATACAGCCCTTTTCCCCCGAAAGAGTAGGAGAAAAAGCGGCCGTCCCCGTAGTGCTATAAGTCGCTCCCTATACAGCTTTTCCTTCGTCTTGGTGCGTGGATTTATAATCTCGGTGCGTAAATCCTATCATCTACGTGCGTAGTCCTAAGATCTACGTGCGTGGACAAAGCTTTAGACGTAGTGCTACGCAGCTTTTTCTCGTAGAGCTCGGGGCTTTTTCTCAAAGAAGGCGTACAGCCATCATATAATGAGCGGCGGCAGCCCCCATCGGGGACTGCCGCCGCTCGCTTATGGAGTGGGGATTACAGCGTTGTCTGTATCTGATGCGAATGGGAGAGAGCGCTAGAAGTAGCCCTTATTGCTCCCTTCATCGCCCGTAGAAGAGTAGTAGCGATAGAAGTCCATGGCTACACGCTCCCAGTCCGTCGTACCGAGGAGCTTCATCATACGCTTAGCGAAGGTACGCATCTCTTCGTCCGTGAAGTAGCCATTAGGTGAGGTGAGCTGATCGAGTGGAACAGCTTGATACTGTACCTTGTCCTTGTCCTTATCCTCAGCTTCGCGTACACGACGGCTGTAATCGTTCAGGATACCCTCGATGACCTCATCCATGAAGCGCTTCTGTGCCGCGATATTGACGGGGAGAGTGAGGTGGAGGAGTCGCTTGCCTGACTTCACTGTAGCGTTGGGGGCGAAGAAGGGCGAAGCCTTACCACCCTCAAGCTTCCCCTTGGGGCTATGCCAGAGGTCGATGTTCAGGAGGAAGTGGCCTGTCTCGGGGAACTGACAGTAACCCTTGATGCCGATAGGCTCCGTCTCGGGGAGGAAATAGTAGAGCTTCTTCCCAGCATTATCTGTGGGGCTCTTAGAGGCAGACTGATTCCAGACATTGGTATCGCAGTAGACATAGCGTAGGATGCTGGTGGGGTCAGCAGCATTGACTGCTATGGGCTTGCCATCAAAGTCTGTAGCTTCTGTGGGGTAGAAGAAGAACTGATATTGTGAGCGAAGCTCCTCAGAGGTGTATTGGTCATTGAGCAGCTTGCCCTCGGCATCGTAGAGCTCAATGACAGCTCCATAGTCGGGAGCGATAGAGGAGTAGACCTTAGGATCCCAGGCAAAGAGCTGGAAGGCGATGAGGTCAGAATAAGGTGCCCCTGGTGCTAAGCTCCAGGTATCGCCATTCTTGACGAAGGTGAACTCCTGGCTATCATAGATATTTCGAAGGTCATACTTGCCTGACGAGGGCACGAAGTGGAAGTCCTGTTTCCCATGTAGGGTGCCCCATGCTCAGCTTGATCGTGACGCGAGCGATTTCTCCAGATGTAGAGGGAGAAGGGGTGGGTGGGACATTGGGGGTATCATCTCCCTTACAAGCAGAGAGGCCCAGCGTCACTACTGCGAGGGAGGCCGAGGGCGAGGGTCTTGATGAATGTTGCTTTCATAATTGATGAAGTCGAGAGGTTAGTTGGTGGCGACGTCGAAGTGGATCGTCATATTGATATCCGAGTCTGCACCTGGCAGGACGGTAGAGTAGAAAGGACGGATGCTCTTGGAGCCAGCGGAGGTGAACTTCGTATTGAAGAAGTGCCCCAGCGTGATGAGCATAGTTACTTCCTTGGGTTCTGCTCCATTGGCGGGCTTGACGAACATGAGGAAGCCCGAGAGTCCCGACGGGGTTGGCGTCGAGATATTCCGAGCCATTGCTTTGCTTGCGGGGGATGCGGTCGCAGTAAGCGTAGTCGTAGCTCAGCGCTTCCTTGTAGCGGGCGAAGATGGGTGCATTGCTCCCGTCGGTGCTGTAGCCGAGGATCTGCTTGAAGAAGTGCTGATGGCGGTTGATCTGCTCATCAGATACGAGCTGAGCATCCATAGATTCGCCCGTAGCAGTCTTATAGTTGATGGTCAGGAGGTAGACGCGGTTAGGCACCTTCGTCGTGCTCTCTACCGAGAAGCGTCGTACGTAGCCCGCACCTTCGGTGTACTTGATCTGACCGCTACTTTGGTCAAGCTCGATGGTTTGATGTACGCGGTCCAGCTCGACATCGTCTGGGCTCATCTGAGCGGAGAAGGTCTTGCCAGCCTTGAGTGTCCCTTGGGTGAGGGTAAGCTGGGCGATGGTGGGCTGGTCATGCCCCTTGTTCTGTCGTTCATCGGTGGGGACCTTAGGGGTAGTCTTACCACAGCTGCCGAGGACAGCTACGAGAAGGATGGCGAGTGCTCCGAAGCGGAGACGTAGAGGAATCGGTTCATTGTCTTAATTGGAGATTAAGTGTGGAAGTCTTGTTGTTGATCAGTTAGAAGTGCCAGTGTAGTGCCAAGCGGACATCGCGACCAGCATCATGAGCGTAGTAGCGTGCACGGTTCGTGTACTCCTTGTACTCTGTATTGAAGAGGTTGTCTACACCGAGGGTCAGGCGAAGAGCCTGACGGCCACGGAGGGGCTTTGAGAGGCTTGCTTCAAGGCCGAAGAGGTGGTAGGGGCTGGGGCTATCCGTAAGATCCGTGCTCCTATCGAAGCGGTGCTGTCGGTCGACGAAGAGATGACTGACCGACAGCTCGCTCTGCCAGCTCTTGGGTAGGTCTATGCGTACTCCCACTTCCTCCGACAGACGGAGGGCAGGTATGTAGGGGAAGTAGCGACCGGTCTTACGCTCTTCGGCCCAGACCATAGAGCCCTTGACACGAGCATAGAGTCGCTCGGGTAGTATGTAGTAGCGGGTATCGATATCGAATCCACGGAAGAAAGCATCCCGCTGGCGGTAGCGGAAGATGGGATATTCCCCAGCAAGTGTCTGGGCAAACTCATTCGAAGGTTCCTCGTAGATATATCCGTCCACCCACTGGAGATAGCCATCGATGTTCAAGTCCCATCTGTCGGAGTGGTGCGTGAGTGATGTCACCCACTTATATCCGCGCTCCGAGCGGAGTGTGCTGTCTCCGTAGACGAAGATTGCAGAGCCGTGCTGGCTACCCAGGCTGTAGAGCTCCTGTACATGTGGTGCACGGAAGGCGAGTCCTACGTTGCTCGTCAGCTTGCCGCCCTTCCACAGGTGTAGGTGCCCACCGAGGGTGTAAGTGAGATTGGTGAAGTTGTGATCCCCAGAGAAATACTCCCCTGCGATGTTGTAGCCTGCGACACGCATCTCCGTCTGCTCGAGACGAAGCCCTGCTTCAAGGCCAAAGTGGTCAGCTTGGTAGCGCTGTAGAGCATAGCCTCCCCAAGAGGTCTGGGTATAGTTCGGGATCGGTGGCGTGAAGCCAGTGCCAGCGTTACTGTAGTTGTCAAGGTACTCACCGTGTAATCCGACTTCGCTATCCCAGTGGTGGTAGTGCTTGCGCCATGAGGCATCGGTCTGAAGGGAGGTTAGAGAGAGTGAGAGGGTCGGTACTGCGGAGTAGGCACTGTTTCTGCGGATGGCGTACTCCTCTCGGCGGTCTCGCTGGAGGGAGCCTTGGAGCGTGAAGAGCCCGAGATGCTCATTGCTCCAAGTCCCCTTGAGTCGAGCTAGATAGTGGACGACGTTATGGTAGGGGCTACTGATCTCACGGGAGAAGGGGCGGAAGAGGTCAGGCTTCCCTCGCTCAAGGAGCTCCGCCATACCTTCTCGGCTACGCAGATGGCCCGAGGGCAGAAGACCCGTCTTATTCTGATATCGGCTGAAGAGACCTTCGATCGTCAGCTGATCTTTTCTCCATCCCAGCGTGAGGGCATTGTTGAGCTCACGCACCCCGGTATTCATCAGCAGATAGTGGGCTGAGGATCGGTCCCCTGCATTGGTGTAAGATGTCTGCAGGCGGTAGGCTAAAGGTGTGTAGCCTGGGAAGGTCCCTTCGAGGCGTACGGACGAACTCAGGCGGTGCCCATTCGTGGCGTACGCTCCTGCTATGCTTCCTCTTAGACCAGCTTCATCGTAGGGCAAAGAGCTTTGATTCATGACTATCGCACCAGCGATCGCCTCTGCTCCATAGCGTACCGCTTCGGCGCCCTTGACGACGTGGACCTGGTCGTTGGCGTCGACGCTGACCTCGGGGGCGTGGTCGTCGCCCCACTGCTGGCCCGACTGGCGGACGCCATTATTGACGATGAGCACACGCGTGCCGTACATACCGTGGATGACGGGCTTCGCTGTCGTCGTGCCCGTCTGCAGGCTCGTGACACCGCTGACCTCGGTGAGGAGGGAGGCGAGGTTGCGCCCGAGGTTACGCTCGATGCGCTCGGTAGAGACCTTCGAGGAGACGACGTTGGCGGAGACAGGACGGCGGGTACCGACGACCTTCACCGAAGAGATGTCGCGGTCCTCAGGGCGCAGACGCAGGGTGAAGGGGCTGGGGGTGCTGCGGAGCTTGTCCAGAGGGATGAAGCCTTCGTGATAGCCGACGAGATGGACGTGCAGGCCGTCCTCCTCGCTCCCCGTGAGGGCGAGGGTCAGCTGGCCCTTGAGGTCGGTCTGCATGGAGCGACGGCCGATGTGGCCGACGGCGCCTGGGAGGGGCTCTCCAGTTCGATCATCGAGGACCTGGATGATGAGGCTACGGCTCTGGGCATGTACAGGGCATGCACCCAGGGCAAGGGCGAGGAGCATCCCCAGAGATAGGAGGACGCCGCGCCATCTTGCCAGTGATAGATAGCACATAGGTGGGAAAAGGATGATATGGATGAAGGGTCGGGAAGAGGCTATGGCATAGCGGTCCTCTTCGCGCATATAGCCAGCTGTAGCCACGAGCTACACGGCCATGCGTAGCACTCCCATACAGGCAGGGAGCACGCTATAAGTGATACATAGGGGGGTAGAGGCAGGGCAAAGATTACCCTACAAGTGGCCTCTGGTGAGTGATTTAGGCGAAGGTGGGAGGAGCCCGTAGCTGTACCGCATCCCTGCGGATCGAGTGGGCAAGGCGCACCAGGCGCACCCCGAGGAGGCACACGCCGAGAGCCACTGCTGCGAGCAGCGTGCCGATGGCGAGAGCTAAGAACGGGGTATGGACGAAGTGACAGATCGAGCAGTCGGTCTTCGTCACGTGGGAGGTGTAGCCCTCTGTAGACACGACGTCCTGCACGGCGTCAGCGCGGTGGCTGAAGTCGTGTAGGCTGACCATCGCCAGGAGACTCAGGAAGAGCCCGAGGAAGAGGGTCGCCAGCCGACGGGTATATCGCTCGTTGGTCTGCATAATCTTGTGCGAGGTGCTACTGCCTGCAAATATAACGAATTTCAGACCGAAGGCTTATATCATAGGCAGGGGATGAGGGAGGGTCGGAAAGGCGCTGTACCCACCTCGCATTTATATTTGAATGGAGGACCAAAGCTGTGGGCTATTTGATCGACTTCTTTCTCTTGGTCGTCGGCTTTAGCTTCTTCTCTATTTGCTTGATGCTGTCCTCTATGGGGAGATCTTCGGGTATTGTACCGCCAATTTCCTTGATGGTCTGTCTGACCTTGGCTCCTATCTCTTCGTGAGATAGAGAGATAATTGCGTGTCATCTATCTTTCTCTGAACGCCGTAAGCAATAGAAACCATTTTGTTGACGTCAACGAAATGGTTTTCCACTATGACCACTTTTTTTCGGCAAGACTCTTGTGCTTTCTTGATGACTGATACGGTAGTCTGTATAGCTGAGAGCCTTTGCTAACTCACGAGCCTTCCACGACGCTACTCCTTAGTGGTATATCATTTGTTGTACGGGCTTGTATAGCTCCCTCTATATCAAGAGAAGGGGATCCGCCTGAGAAAAAGTGGTATTCCCGTGGAGAAAAAAAGCAGCTTTCCCGTAGTGATTTTCCTCTGTCTACGCACGTGGTCTTAAATGACTACGTGACGTAAATCCCTAAAGACTACGTACGTAGATATTAGAGCCACGCACGTAGATTAAGCTTATCTACCATGGGTTCGCAGCTTTTCTTCGTACGGATAGGAGGGCATTCCCACTATTGTTCCTTGCTTTTTGCCTGCGAAGAGGCGAGGGCTCACGCCGTACTGCTACATGCTGCGTGTCGTACGGCATGGCGCAAGCGTCTTGTAATGGGATGGGGGCGGTATCCCTGCTCTTCGCTCCTTTGCTCGCCCATTCCTTCGAGCGCTCGATATATATAATGTTGTACACGCTGACAGCGGGAGGTGGGGGCGGTGTGTCATATTGGCAGGAGGTGCGCAGAATGGGAGCTTCGCTGGGCTTTGGCACGCTCCTTGCTCGGTAGAGGACGTGGGCGGGGAGCCTTATCCCCAGCCCCAAGCGAAACGAAGAATATAAAAACAACACATATAACTACTTAGATCATGAGCATTAAGCCCCTGGCAGACCGCGTACTCATTCGCCCCGCTGCCCAAGAAGAGAAGACCGTGAGCGGTATCATCATCCCCGATTCAGCTAAGGAAAAGCCCCTGCGTGGCGAAGTCATCGCCGTAGGTGGTGGCACGAAGGACGAAGAGATGGTCCTCAAGGCTGGCGACGTCGTCCTCTATGGCAAGTACGCTGGCACCGAGATCGAGCACGAAGGTGAGAAGTACCTCATCATGCGTCAGTCCGACGTCCTCGCTACGATCTAATCCTCTCGCTAAGTAAGAAATACAGATATCAGATACAATCATGGCAAAAAGAAATCAAGTTCGATATAGAGGCACGTGAGAGCCTCAAGCGCGGCGTCGACGCTCTGGCTAACGCTGTCAAGGTAACCCTCGGCCCTAAGGGTCGCAACGTCATCCTCGGTAAGACCTACGGCGCACCCCACATCACCAAGGACGGTGTCTCCGTAGCTAAGGAGATCGAGCTCGAAGATCCATTTGAGAACATGGGTGCTCAGCTCGTCAAGGAGGTTGCTTCGAAGACCAACGACGATGCTGGTGACGGTACGACCACGGCTACGATCCTTGCCCAGAGCATCATCGGTGTCGGGCTGAAGAACGTCACCGCAGGTGCTAACCCTATGGACCTCAAGCGCGGTATCGACAAGGCTGTCGCTAAGATCGTCGCTGAGATCCGCTCTATGGCGCAGGAGATCGGTGACAACTTCGAGAAGATCGAGCACGTAGCTAAGATCTCCGCTAACGGCGACGAACAGATCGGTCAGCTCATCGCCGAAGCTATGCGCAAGGTCAACAAGGAAGGTGTCATCACCGTCGAAGAAGCCAAGGGTATCGAGACGACTGTTGAGGTCGTCGAAGGGATGCAGTTCGACCGCGGCTATATCTCTCCCTACTTCGTCACCAACTCAGAGAAGATGGAGGCGCAGCTGGAGAACCCCTATATCCTCATCTACGACAAGAAGATCTCTACGCTGAAGGAGATCCTTCCTATCCTCGAGCAGACCGTACAGACGGGTCGTCCCCTGCTCATCATCGCTGAGGACATCGACAGCGAAGCCCTCGCTACCCTCGTCGTCAACCGCCTGCGTGGTGGTCTGAAGGTCTGCGCTGTCAAGGCTCCTGGCTTCGGTGACCGCCGCAAGGCTATGCTGCAGGACATCGCTATCCTCACCGATGGCGTCGTCATCAGCGAAGAGACGGGCCTCAGCATCGATGCTGTCAGCCTCGATATGCTCGGTAAGGCTGAGAAGATCAGCGTGACGAAGGACAACACCACCATCGTCAATGGTGCTGGTGACAAGGAAGCCATCCGCGAGCGTGCCGCTCAGATCAAGGCGCAGATCGCTAACACGACCTCCGACTACGACCGCGAAAAGCTCCAGGAACGTCTGGCTAAGCTCTCCGGTGGTGTCGCCGTCCTCTACGTCGGTGCACCCAGCGAAGTCGAGATGAAGGAGAAGAAGGACCGCGTCGACGACGCCCCTCAGCGCTACGCGTGCTGCCGTCGAAGAAGGTACCGTCCCTGGTGGTGGTACGGCGCTCCTGCGTGCTGTCCGTGCTCTTGACGGCCTTGTCGGGGAGAACGACGACGAGACGACGGGTATCGAGATCATCCGCCGTGCTGTCGAAGAGCCCCTGCGTCAGATCGTCGCCAACGCTGGTAAGGAAGGTGCTGTCATCGTACAGCGTGTCAAGGATGGAGAAGGTGACTTCGGCTACAACGCTCGCCTTGATCAATTCGAGAACCTCTACGCTTCGGGCGTCATCGACCCAGCTAAGGTCACGCGTGTAGCGCTGGAGAACGCTGCTTCGATCGCAGGGTATGTTCCTCACGACCGAGTGCGTCATCGCCGACAAGAAGGAGGATGCTCCCGCTATGCCCGCCATGAACCCCGGTATGGGTGG